>Ga0335081_10014986_pt1 | contig 12546 bp, 9 predicted proteins | sample Lox_Sample_35_FD_206713 | JGI IMG/M metagenome (GOLD analysis project Ga0335081, IMG submission 206713) | Soil microbial communities from Loxahatchee National Wildlife Refuge, Florida, United States - Lox_Sample_3.5 | ecosystem: Environmental > Terrestrial > Soil > Wetlands | place: USA: Florida...
GCGCCACGGCGTGCGCGCTACGTGATACCCAGGGATACGCCGCACCGTGGCGAGTTCCTTGCTGCGATCGGCGTGGCGCTGGTGATCCTGCACGTGATCTTCGCCCAGCTCACATTGGTCCTGGCGCTGGTCTTCGTGGGTGTCACGAAGGTCAGCAGGTGGCGCCCGGCGTGGCTGGCGGTACCGGCCGCGGCGGGGCTGATCTGGACGCTGGCCATCGGGCCGGCCGCGGCCGTGGCCGGGTTCACCGCGGGCCCGGCTCAGGTCGTCTCCTATCTGGGCGGTGTCGCTGGCCATTCCGGCCGGCTGCTGCACCTCGGCGTCGCGTACGCGGGCATGGGCCAATGGCTGCCCCGGCAGTTTCCGATCGCGCTGATGGCCGGGGCCGCGGAAGCCGCGCTCGCCGCCTGGCTCGACTGGCTGCACACCGATGAGTGGGAGGTACGGGCGCCGCGCCCGGGGCTGCTCGTCGCGCTCCGCCGCGCCGTGGTCATCCGGTCCATGCGATCCGGTGGGGTCGTCACGCGGGACGGGGCCTGCCTGGGGGTAGATGACCTTTCCGGTGGCCGGGCCGCCCTGTCGTGGTCCGAGATAGCCGGCGGTGTCCTGGTCGCGGGCGCGGCCCGGTCCGGCACCACGACCACCAGCCTTCAGCTCGTGCACGCCGCGGTCCGGCTGCGGAAGCCGGTCATCGTCGTCAACCTCGCGAGCGGCACCGATCTGGCCAGGCCGCTGGCCGCGGTGAGCGCCATGACCGGTGCGCCGTTCTATGAGTTCAGCGCCGCCGGGCCGGCCTCGTACGAGCCGTTCCGGTTCGGCCTCCCTGCGCGCCGGGCCGCGCTCGTCACGGCCATGCTCAACTGGTCCGGCACGGTCGATCACTACCGGCGTAGTTTCGAGGCCTACCTGACCGACGTGTTCGAGCTGATCGAAGCGGCGCCGGCCGACCCGCGCATCCCCGTCCTCGACGACGTCGCGCACCTGCTCGACCCGCTCACGCTGGACGCGCGCATGGAACAGGTCTCTGTCCAGCACGCGCGGTACGCGCATATTGCCGGGCGGATCCGGGCCGCGGCCAGCCAGGCGCGCGCCGATCCCGCCCTCCTGATGACCGCGGCCAGCCAGCTGGCCCAGCTGCGGGATACGCCGATTGGCCGCCGACTCCGCCCGGCCGGCGCCACGGGCCGCCCGCATATCGACATCGGCCGCGTCGTCCGCGAGCGCGCCGTCGTGCTGTTCTCGCTCGGCCCCGCGGGGCACGCGGGCGCCGCGGCCCGCCTCGCGTGGCTGGTGGGCCAGGACATCCTCGCCGCGGATGAGGACCTGTGCGACATCGGCATCGACGGTGACGGCATCGCGTGGTTCGACCATTGCGAGGGTCTCCCGCAGCCGATGCTCAAGGATCTGATCAGCCGCGGCGCCGACGCCGGGCTGCCCGTGCTGCTGACCACCACGTCGGCCCGGGCCGGCGCGGGGCTGACCGGTCTGGTGAACGCACTGGTCATCCACCGGATGCCCGACGCGATCAGCGCCGATCACTTCGCCAGCCACACCGGCGAGCAGCTGATACCGGAGCGCTGGGCCAGCCCGCTGGCCGCCGCGCCAGGTCGCGGCGCGAACCCGGCGGCCGCAGCACACCCCGCGGGTGGCTCCGGCAGGCAGACGGCCACCGCGACCAAGACGGCCGCCGCCCCGGCCACGCCCTCGTTCGACCGGAGGCCCGGGGTGCCCGCGGCCCGCCTGCAGCAACTGGGCCGCGGCGAGTTCGTGCTGGCGACCAGGCAGCCGGGCGAGCGGCTGGTGGCCGCGGCGCGGACGGTCCCGGTCGGCATCCCCGAGCCGAGAGCCCGGGCCGCTGCCGCCGCCGGCCCGCCCGTGCCGGTGACCCCGGCCGGCGTCGCGGAGCAAGCGAGATGACGGCGGCGGGGGCAGCCGGTCAGCACGCTCCGGCGCTGCGGCCCGACCGGGTCTATCTCGGCTGGCAGTACGCGCTCGTTCACCCGGACCCGGGGCCGTCGCCGCGACGGCCGACGCCGCCGGCGCGCGAACAGCTCAATCCGGGATGGCTGTCGGCTCAGCGCCGGGAACAGCATCGGCTGGACCGCCCGCTGAAAGCCGGGTTCGTCACGGCCCTGGCGCTCGCGGCCGGGTTCATCGCGCTCGGCGCCCTGGGGCTGGTCAATCCGTCGCTGTCCGGGCTCGGCGCCGCCCTGAGCCTGGCCAGTGCCGCCCTCGCCGACCGCGAGATGCGGCGCAGCGAACAGGCCATGCGGACCCGGGTCGCGCGGGAAGAGCGCCGGGTCGCCGTCATCAGGACCCTCCAGGAGGCACGGCTGTTCGAGTGGCAGGCCCAGCATGCCGGCCAGACCCGGGACTGGCAGGCACGCCGGGCCGCCTATGAACGGCAGAGCTACTGGTACGCCGTCTCGCTGGGCTGTGACATCGACCGCGTGGATGTGGCCGGGGGGACCTTGCCGGGCTGGTCCGCGATGCTCACCATGATCGGGTTGCCGCGGCTGCAATCTGGTGGCGAGCTGACGGTCATCGACCTCACCGGCGGCGCCGTCGCCGGCGACCTCATCGCCGTCTCCGGCCGGGCCGGGATCCGCCCGCTGGTCTGGGTGCTGCCCGATGACCTGCCCCGGCTGGACCTGGGCACCGGCCTCGGCCCGGCGGCCCTCGCCGATCTGCTGGCGCTGGCCGCCAGCGCCGGGGATGAGCAGGGGGCCGCCGGCACACTGTCCCGCGACAACGCCATCCTCGAGCGCGTCATCGGCCTGCTGGGCGGCAGTCCCACCGTGGCGCAGGTCAACGCCGCCTTGCGGGTCCTCGGCCACATCGGCGACCCGGGCGCGGACGCACGTCGCGGGCTGCTCACCACGGAGCAGATCGACCAGCTCGCCGCGATGTTCGGCCGCGGGGCCGGGCAGGTGGTCGTCGATCGGGCCTGGGCCATGGAGTCACAGCTGCGCAAGCTGGACGGCGCGGGCTCTGCTCACGGCCCGGCGCCACGGTCGAGGCTGCGCGTGGTGGCGACCGGCCGGGACGCGGGAGTGGTCGGTCATCCGGTGCTGAGCACCTACGTCGTCGCGGCGCTGACCCCGGTCATCCGGGCGGCCGCGCTCGCCGCACCCTGGCAGCACGCGGTGTTCCTGCTCGGGGCCGACAAAGTGCGCGGGGACGTGCTGGACCGGCTGGCCGACGCCTGTACCGCCTCGCGCACCGGCCTGGTCCTCGCCTACCGGTCGATCCCGGCCAGCGTGCGGGAGCGGCTGGGACGCGGGAACGCCGCCATCGCGTTCATGCGCCTGGGGAACGCCGCCGACGCCAAGGCGGCCAGTGAGCAGATCGGCACCGAACATCGTTTCGTGCTTTCCCAGCTCACCGACACGGTCGGCGCGTCGGTCACGGACACCACGGGCGGTTCGTATACCAGTACCGCGGGCACGTCGGACTCACTGGCCCAGACCACCTCGGTGACGGATACATCCGGGCGCAGCCGCGGGGCCGGCACCAGCCGGGACAGCAGTTTCCTGCCGCTCAGCCGGGAAACCCGCTCGCGCAGCGGCGATTCGAGTCACTCGACCGGCTACAGCGAATCCGAGGCCGTCACGCGGGGCATCAGCGAAAGCACGGCGTGGGGGATCAGCACCGCACGCGCGGCCGGTGACAGTGAATCACGAGCCAGGACCGTGCAGCGTTCCCGCGAGTTTGTCGTCGAGCCGCATGAGCTGCAGCAGCTTCCGCCCAGCGCGATGATCATCACGTATCCGGCCGCCGATGGCCGCCGTGTCGTCGTGGCCGACGCGAACCCGGGGATCTTCAGCTTGCCGAGTTCCACGCTGGCCTCGCTGGACGAGTCGCGTCCGGTGCCGGACTCCGCGCGGACGGGGAGTGGTTCTGGCCGCCACCGGCAGCCGCCGGTGAGCTGGCGCGGCGGGCAGGACCAGCCGCCGCCCAATCTAGGGCCGCCGCCCGATCGGCTGGATTGGCGCCGCCGCACGCCGGGCGACGGGGCCGGGTGAACCGGATGAACGGGCCGTCTCGCGGCGACTCTGGCTGATCGGGTAGCGCGGCCGACGGCCGGCCTGCTAAGCACGTTTTGTGATTGGACAATCACGTGTAGCCATATACGACCGGCTGGCCGGCCCCTGGTGGCACGTGCTCAGCATCACCGCACCGGACGCCGCCGCGATGGCGCGCGGTGATCTCGCCGCCGTCCGGCCGGCTCCGGACGACCTGGCGATGGCGGGGCGGGCTATCGTGATCGGCTGGCTGTCACGCGGCGATGGTGCTCCGCTGGAGCTGATCACCACGATGGGCGGCCGCGCTGACCATGCCGCCGGATCCCGCGCCTGGCCTGCAGGGCCGGCCGTCATCAGCCCGGCCGAGGGTGCTGCCCCGTTGCTAAGCAGCGGCGCGGCAGCGGATGCCCCCGTCCCGGGGATGGGCCGTGGCAAGCACGCGGCGCCGCCCCGCATCAGCGTGGCCCCGGTGCCAGAGCCGCTGCTCTTCCCGCCCGGCGCCTGGGGCCTGCCGGTGGCGGCCGGCTGCGCTGACGACCTGGACCGGCTGGTCTGGGTTCCATGTCTCGCGGTCCACGGCCTTGGCCCGCAACGACCGGAACCAGTGAGCGGGCCCACCCTGTTCGAGACCGCGCTGGTGGCCCTGATGCGGCGCCCATTCGGCTGGCTGGTCGTCGCCGAGCCGGTCGGCCCGGACGAAGCGGCCGGTGCCAGGGAAGCCGGTGCCGGGGAAGCCGGTGCCAGGAAGGCTGGTTCCGGGGAAGCCGGTTCCGGGGAAGCCGGTGACCCCCACGAAGAAGGAGCTCACCCCGGTGAAGGCGGCGGACGCTGCCTTCCCGACCCGCACGGCCGCGGTGACAGCAGGCTGTGGAATGTCCGCGTGCTCGCCGGCGCCTCCGGGCCGGACGAACTCGACGTGCTCGCCCCGCTGCTCGCCGGATCGGTGGAACTGGGCCCCCACCCGTTCCGCCTGCGCACTGCTGCCGGGGCGGAATCGCTGGAGGAAGTGTTGTCGGTCCACGCCACGGCCGGGGCGCTCGCGGTGCTGGCCGGGCTGCCCCGGCTCGGTGTCCCTGGCCTCAACGTGACCGGGCCCGCCGAGCCCGCCAGCCAGCCCGCCATCGAGCCGGCCAGCCAGCCCGTCATGAGCCCCGCCCCGGCGCCGCCCGATACCCTCGCGCCCACGGAATCACCCGCGGTGGGCGGGCATGATGAGGCCGCAGGTCCCGGCCCCGGCCGGCCGCCGGCCGCCATCGAGATCGGGGTGCCGCGGGACCCCGATCTCACCCCGGACACCCTGCGGCTTCCGGTGGCCGCGCTCAGCCGCGGGGTGCTGGTGACGGGCTGCGACGGCGTCAGCCCGTCAGCAACGATCGCGGCCATGCTCGGCCGGCTCACCGGGCTCGGCCTGCCCTGGCTGGTCGTGGACCCAGCCGGCTCCGGATACGAGAAGGTGACCGGCGCCCGGCCGCATCTCCCGGTGACGCTCATCAACCCCTGTGCGCCCGGCGCGGTACCCCTGACCGTCAGCCCGCTCACCCCCGAACCCGGCTACCCGCTGCAGGCACACATGGCCATGGTGCGCTGGCTGGTAGATCTCTCGTTCGGCTCGGACGCGCTGTTCTCGCAGGCCTTGTCGGTGGCCTTGCCGCGCGTGTACCGGGCCGCCGGATGGGACCTGGTCACCGGAGACGCGGGCGGCGGCGCATCGGCGCCCCCCGCCAGCCCCGCCCTGGGACAGCTGCACACCGAGGTCATCGCGGTGATCGGCCGGGCGGATTACGACCGGAGAACCCGGACCCGGCTCCGCAGCCTGGCCGACGCCCGGTTCGGCTCGCTGCTGGACGGGGCGGCAGGCCGGTTTCTGCACGGCGGTCATCCGGCCGACGTCGGGGAACTCCTCCGCCGCAACGTCGTGCTGGCCGTCCACGACCTCGGCGCCACCGAAGACCGTACGTTCGTTACCGGTGCGCTGCTCGTGCGGCTGGCCGAGCACCTGCGCCTGCGGGCGGGCGACCGGCCCGGTGGAACCTCTGCTGCGGCGCCGCCTGGCCCGCCGGGTGCACCGCGCCCCTCGCCCCGGCACGTCGTCGTCGTCGAGGACGCGCGCGTCATGCTGCGCGACCACGGAGCCGGGCGCCCCGCGACGCACGCCGCCGAGCGGTTCACGGCCCTGCTGGCCGAGTTCGGGGCGCACGGGGAGGGCGTCGTGCTCGCCGAGCAGCGTCCCGCCCTGCTGGTGCCGGACGTGGCCCTCTGCACCGCCGTCCGGATCGTGCACCGGATGCCCCCCGTCGGCGGCGGGCAGGCCTGGCACCGTCCGCTCGGCGCCCCGGAAGTGCGGTCATGGCCGCCGGAGGGACCGGCCCGCCACACTGGGGCCGGATAGCGCCTCCCTCCGCGCCGGATCCGGCGGCCGGAACGCTGGTCGCCGATGTCCCGCCTCCGGTCAATGGCCGCCGCTCGGTGGCCTGCGGGCGGCAGTGCCGCGAAGCCCGCGCGTGCCACCTGGCCGAGCTTCGCGAGGCCGAACTGCTCGCCGCGTCGCCGGACCACGCGTGGCTGCGCGTCTGGACGGAGACGTTCCTCCTGGCGTTCCTCACCGACAATCCGCTGCCGGCCGTTCCCGCGCCGCTGCGGCGCCGCTGGCAAAGCCTCGGCGCCCGATTGCGCGAATGCCTGCTGGCCCACGTCATCGACCGTCGGGCCGGGATCCGCGCCGTGGCCATGCGGGTGAGCTATGACCCGTCACGTCTCGCTCAGGTCATCGCGTCCGCGGCGGCGACCAGGCTGGGCGACGCGGATGGGACCCCGCCGGCCGTGCGGCCCGGGCCAGCCTGGGTGGTCCCGCAGCTCCGCTGGCTGCACGAGATCGAACGGCTCTGCCCGCTCGGCGGGGCCGGTCTCGCGCCCGCCGATCAGGCTCCGCCGCTGGACTTCGACCTGGCCGGCCTGCCGGACTGGCCCGGCATCCGGGCCGGCCAGCGGGTGCGGGCCTTGCGGCGGCACTCGCTGTCGATGGAACTGGCCGCCAACCGTGTGCTGGCCTGGATCGCGCTGGCCGGCGAGGACGGCCCAGGACCGCTCGCTGCCGACCTTGGCCAGGTCATGCCGGGCGTCGACCATGCCCAGGCGCTGCGCCACACGGCGGCGCTGATGGAGGTGTCCGGCGGGGCAGGTACCGGGCCGGGCTGGCTCGAGGCGGTTCTGTCCTGGCCGCGCCGGTTTGTCGTATTTTCCGGCGATGCCTGCCTGCCGGGCGATGCTGCTGACTGCCCGCGCGCGTGACGATAACATCGGCTGACTGCCCGCGCGCGTGACGATAACATCGGCCGGGATGAACAAGCTTCCCTTGCGAGCCAGGCTGGCCACCAGCGTCGGCGGAGCCGCGAGCAAAGTGTCCCGGCTGGCCGGCCGGGGGGACGGCTCGGTGATCGGCGGTGTGATCGGGCTCCGGCTCGAGCCGGGGCTGCTGGCCATGCTCGCGCAGGACCGGGAGGTCGTCCTGGTCACCGGCACGAACGGCAAGACGACGACCACCCGCCTGATCACGGCCGCGCTCGCCCCGCTCGGCCAGCACATCGCCTCGAACGCGTTCGGGGCCAACATGGAGGCGGGCATGGCCTCGGCGCTGGGCCAGGCCCCCGACGCGACGATCGCGGTGCTCGAGTGTGACGAGAAGTTCATTCCGTCCGTCCTGGCCGCCACCAAGGCCCGCGTCCTCGTGCTGCTGAACCTCAGCCGGGACCAGATGGACCGGGCGGCCGAGATCTGGCTGCTCGCCCGGCGCTGGCGGGAAGCCATCGCCGCCGCTCCCGGCTGTCGCGTCGTCGCTAACGCGGATGATCCGCTGATCGCGTGGGCCGCCTGCGAGGCGCCGAACGTCACCTGGGTAGCGGCCGGGCAGCGGTGGCACGACGACTCGTGGTGCTGCCCGCGCTGCGGTTCGCATCTGCGCCGCAATGGTGATGACTGGAAGTGCGGAGAGTGCTCGTTCACCCGGCCGCCGGTACGGTGGGCGCTGTCCGGTGCGGACGTCATCGACCCGGCTGGGCGCGTTCGCCCGCTGGATCTGACGCTGCCCGGGCGGGCGAACCAGTCGAACGCCGTGGTCGCGCTGGCCGTGGCCGAAGTCTTCGGGGTCGACGCGGTGCACGCGCTGCGCGGGATGCGCGATGTGGCCTCGGTCGCGGGCCGCTATACGACGGTGGAACGGCGCGGGGTGTCGATCCGGCTGCTGCTGGCGAAGAATCCGGCGGGCTGGCTGGAGGCCCTCGACGTCCTGCGCCCGGCGCCGGAGCCGGTGATGCTCGCCGTCAACGCGCAGACGCCGGACGGCAAGGACACCTCCTGGCTGTGGGATGTGGACTACCGCCGGCTGCGCGGCCGGCCGGTGTTCGTGGGCGGCGAGCGGCGGACCGACCTGGCGGTCCGCCTGGAGGCCGACGAGGTGAGCTTCGAGATCGTGGCCGGTATCGACGAGGCGGTGGACCGGGTAGGACGCGGCAGCCTCGAGGTGATCGGCAACTACACCGCCTTTCAGCAGATCCGGACCGCGCTGGGGAGGGCCGCATGACCGGCAAGATGCGCCTGGTGTGGGTCTACCCGGACTTGCTGAGCACGTACGGAGATCGCGGGAACCTGCTCGTGCTCGAGCGCCGGTCCCGGCTGCGCGGCATCGGCGTCGAGTCGGTGTTCGTCAATTCGGACCAGCCCGTTCCCCGCGATGGCGACATCTACCTGCTCGGCGGCGGCGAGGACCTCCCGCAGGTACTCGCGGCACGGCGGCTGCGCGCGGACGGCGGCCTGGCCGACGCGGTCAACCGCGGCGCCGTGGCCTTCGCGGTGTGCGCCGGCTACCAGCTGCTCGGACACGAATTCGGCGGCGCGGACGGCGAGCCCACCGCCGGGCTGGGGATTCTGGACATCCGCAGCGGGCGCGGAGAGCGCCGTGCCGTGGGGGAGATCGTTGCGGACGTCGATCCAGCGCTCGGGGTGCCCGTACTGACCGGTTTCGAGAACCACCAGGGAGTGACGCGGCTGGGACCGGACGCGGTCCCGCTGGCGCGAGTGTCGGTGGGGACCGGCAACGGCGACGGCACCGAGGGCGCGTACGCCGGCCGCGTGCTCGGCACGTACCTGCACGGGCCGGCCCTGGTCCGCAATCCCGGTCTGGCCGACCTGCTGCTCGGCTGGGTGGTGGGCCCGATGCGGCCAGTGCCTCCCGCGCGGGACGACCTCGCCCTGACGCTGCGCCGGGAACGCCTGGCCGCGATCGCGCCGTAAGCCAGGCAGACCCCTCGGGCCGGCCGGACGCCGCTCAGTAGACGAGCGCCTGAGCCCCGTCAGCGGTCACTTCGGCGACGAACGTCACCGCGCCGGCGATCCGGATCCCTTCGATGAGATCACCCGGGCCAATGTCCCGCCGCGCCGCGCACTGCGTGCACACCGTCACCGCGCCGGCGGCCAGAACGGCGGCCAGCAGGTCGGCCAGCGGCGTGGCGTGCGGCAAGCTGAAGTCCGCGGCGCGGCCGGGGAGCGCGAACCAGGCCGATTCGCCGGTGAGCCACAGCGACACCTGGACCCCACTGGCAACCGCCGCGGCGGCCACGGTGAACGCCTGATTGCAGCGTTCCGGGTCGTCCTTGCCGGCGGTGACCTTGATGACGAGCGACCGTGCAGGCACCCCTGCACTCTAGCCGCCGGCGCGGCACCCTGCCATGACACCCGGGGAGCCATACACTCCGGTCCATGCACGGCATGCTGAGCGCGGCGGTGATGCTCGCCGCTTTCGCCGCGGTCGCGCTTGCCGCCGCCGCGTCCGTGGTCTGGGTCTACCGTGCCGCGGGCGCCTCTCCGCCGCGGTCGCGTCCCGCGCCGGCCGGGCTGCCCGCCGACGCGGCGGGCCCGGATACTGCGGTAAGCCCGCACACGTCAGCCGCACCCGACGTAGCCGCGCCTGACCAGCCGGACTGGCTCGCCGAACCCGGGCGGCCGGACGGGCTCGCCGAACCTGACCAGACTGAGCGGCCGCGCGGCGGCTTGCCCGACGCGCGCGCTCCGGCCAGCGCTGCCGCACCCCGGGTCGTGGTAGACGTGTACGACGTCGAGGACTGGGCCGGCCCGGATGAGCGCGGCGACCTGGACGGGGTGGCCGCCCCTGGTCGACGGGGGTGGCCCAACCCATCGAGTTCGCTCTACTCACGAGGCTGGCCGGCCATGGACAGCTCACGCGCTGGCCGGGACGCGGCGGACGCCGCGAAGCGCCGGGAACCGGACGGCCAGGCGCCGGGCGCCCAGGGCGCCCAGGACGCCGGGGATCCCGCGGGTGGCCAGGCCGGGCCGCACGTTCATGACGAGGATGACGTGCTCTACGGCGTCAGCTACGAGGAGCAAGGCGGCCAGGATCCGGGTCGTCAGGAGCTGGGCCGCCGGGAACTGGATCGCCGCGAATGGGACGCCGGGGAACCCGGCGAACCAGAACCCGGCCGCTGGGAAGCGCCCGCTCAGGAAGCGGACGCGCCAGAAGCGCCCGCGCCGGAAGCGGACGCGCCCGAGCGTCCCGAGGGTGCGCGGGTGTACGTCCTGGGCGAATCCCGCCGCCGCGGGCGCTGACCCGCCAGCCGCGCAGCGCGGCCGGGGTCGGCCGTTCTACCCTGGCCGGCATGGACGATCACTACGCGACGACCGCGCCCGGCGGCCCGGGCGCCGAACTGCATCCCGACCTCGCACCGCTCGCGTTCCTGCTCGGCCGGTGGGAAGGGGCGGGAGTCGGCGGCTACCCCACCATCGAGAGCTTCCAGTTCGGCCAGGAAATCTCCTTCAGCCACAACGGGAAGCCGTTCCTCAGCTACACGAGCCGCACGTGGCGCCTGGACGCCGAGGGACGGATCGGCCAGCCGCTCGCTACCGAAGCCGGGTTCTGGCGACCGCAGCCGGAGGGCAAGGTCGAGCTGATGCTGGCGCATCCGACCGGTATCACGGAGATCTATCTCGGCGAGGTATCCGGCCACCGCGTTGACCTGGCCACCGACGTCGTGGCGCGGACCTCGTCCGCCAAAGAGGTTACGGCCGGGCGGCGCCTCTACGGCCTGATCGGCGATGACCTCGGCTGGGCGTTCGACCTGGCCGCCGTCGGGCAGCCGCTTCAGTCTCATATCTCGGCCCAGCTCAAGCGGGTCGGCTGAGCACCACGGCGAGCGGAAAAGTAAAACCCCCGGGCCGCTCCCGCCGCAGCGCACTGAGGGCGCTGCCGCGGGGACCGGCTGGACACGGCCGGTCAGCCCGGGGGGGCGGTGTCTGTCCGAGTTTGCCGACCGCCGTCCCACAGGACGTCAGGGCCCAGCGCCCAGCAGCACTCCAGGAAAGAAGGCGTATGGGCGGGGCCCGCGCGTGTGCGGCATTAAGGGCCGCGGTGCGCGCGCCGGCGGGTTAGCGGCTAGCGGACAGCCACCTCGCGAGTCCTACGTCTATGCATGCTGTGGACCACCTCCTTTCCCGCGTAAAACGCACGCTATGTCACAGCGGGCCGCGGAAGCAAGACGATTTCTGCAGCCCGCGGCCTACTAAACTGCGAACATGGCGCCAGCCCGGCACACCGACCGTGCCCCGCAGGCCTGGGATGAGCAGCTGCGGGCGCGTGGTTACCGGGTCACGCCGCAGCGCCAGCTCGTCCTTGAGGCGGTGGCCAGGCTGGGCCACGCCACCCCCGAAGACGTCGGGGCCGAGGTCCGCCAGGCGGCACGCGGGGTCAACATCTCCACCATCTACCGGACCCTGGAGCTGCTCGAACAGCTGGGGATGGTGACGCACGCCCATCTCGGGCACGGCGCCCCCACGTACCACCTCGCGGCGGCCGCCGACCACGTGCACCTTGTCTGCCGCACCTGCGGGCAGATCACCGAGGTCAGCCCGGAGGCGGTACGGCCGCTGGTCACGGCGCTGGATGAGGCGCAGGGATTCGAGACCGACGTCGGTCACCTGACGGTATTCGGGCGGTGCGGATCCTGCCGGGACGCGGCCGGCTGAGGGGCGGGCCCGGCCGGGAGGACGCGGGCGCGGGCAGCCGGCCAGGGCGGCCGTGACCGCGCCGAACTCCGGTAGGCGACGCGTAGGCTAGGACCATGACGAGCCCGCTTTGCGCCGTACCCGGAGCCGTTCCCGCAGATGGGCCGGACACCGGGGTCGCCGCTCACTACGGAGATCCGTTCCGCGAGCAACGCGCGATGACCCGCGACGCGGGGCTGGTGGACCGGTCGCACCGGGGTGTCGTCCGGATCACCGGGCCGGACCGGCTGAGCTGGCTGCACAGCCTCACGACGCAGCATCTGGAGGCGCTACCGCCCGGCGCCACCGCCCGGGCGCTCCTGCTGAGCCCAAGCGGGCACGTGGAGCACGATCTCACGCTCAGCGACGACGGCACCGCGACCTGGATCCACGTCGAGCCGGGCATGGCCGCGCCGCTGGCGGACTTCCTCGTCTCCATGCAGTTCATGCTGCGCGTCGAAGTGGCCGACGTCAC
>Ga0335081_10014987_pt1 | contig 12546 bp, 10 predicted proteins | sample Lox_Sample_35_FD_206713 | JGI IMG/M metagenome (GOLD analysis project Ga0335081, IMG submission 206713) | Soil microbial communities from Loxahatchee National Wildlife Refuge, Florida, United States - Lox_Sample_3.5 | ecosystem: Environmental > Terrestrial > Soil > Wetlands | place: USA...
CCCGTGCCACCTGCGCGATCGGCTTGCCCGTCTCCCGGACCAGCCGCACCGCGCCCTCCTTGAAGTCCCGATCGAACTTCCTACGCGCCTCTCCCATCGCAGAACTCCTCTCCCCTTAAGAGGATCTCTCCACGCTGGGAGGGGAAACCCACCGTCGTCGGCGTCCGCAACCGCGTAGACGCTGTTACGGACAACGTGACGCGTTCGCTCGATGGTTTCGCCGAAATCAAACATCACCGCACGACGTCGGTACGCACGTGACGGATACCCGGTAGTGCAAGATCGCGGGCATCGCGTCGGTGGCGCAAGCGTTCCGCGCGCTCTGGCCCGGCTCGGCGGAGATCTACCTCGGTGACGGGGTGCTGGCCCCGTCGGGCTTCCGCCTCGGCGCCCGCGCGATGTTCACCCTGTCCCCCAGCCAGCCCAACGCCCAGGTGCCAGGCAAGCGGCCGGCCCGGCCGACGAGCAACGCTACGGTACAGCTCAGGCCACGCGGAAAGAACCCCTGGTCGAGTTTCTCGTCGGCTGCCTGACTCTGGGCGCGCTCAAGACGTCGTCCGAGCGTTTCGAGCTGCTCGGCCGGGAGCGCCTCGCGCACAAGGGGGAACATCTGCTGCTCCTCCTCGTCCTTGTGGTGCCGCACGATGTCGATGAGGACCGTCACCTTGGCACCGAAGGTCTCGTCTTCGGCAGCGAGCCCTTTGATCTTCTCCATCAGGGTCTCCGCGACGTGCAGCCCCTCGACGGCCTCGAGTACCGCGTCCTTGGCCGCGCCAACCTGGGACTTTACCGCGGGATAGAAGACCTCCTCCGCTATTTCGGCGTGGATCGCGAGCCGTACGATGATCTTGTCGACGAGATCCTGCCTGGTGCTCACCAAAGCCCGGTCGCTGGCCGCTTCGAACTTCTTGAACAGGTCCTCGACCTCTTGGTGATCCTGCATGAGGAGCTTAGTGGCGTCCATCGCCCACCGCCTCTATTGACCTGCTACCGCCCGGCGACTGTCGGTGCAATCCGGCACGCGCCGGTTCTTCGCTCCGTGACAAACACCGATTCCCGCGAAGCAACCAGGGCCGACGTAGCCGTGTGAGCACTATCGGTTCGCCCGCCTGACATACTGCCCGGCCCGCTGCATTGGGTTTAGGGGCGATAGTCCTGCTGACCGGGGCCGTCCTGTCTTGCCGCGCCAGGCTACGGTCCCAGTCCGGATGGGGCCTTCCTGCTGTCAGTCTTGCGCTCGCCAGATCGTTCCAGGGGAAGGGCATAATCCAGCCGGAACAGAAGCAGAACCAGGTCACCGCCACGCAAGCTGGAGAACGCCGACCCGCCAATAGAAACGCACGCCTCTCGTGGCCCTGTCTTCCGATTCAGCGCCGTTCCTGGCCAGATTGCCGATATTGGCCTGCACGGTGAAAGAGGCAGCCCAAATCGAGCGTTTGTGCTGAAGCCAAACGGCGAAAGCACGTACCCGGAGACCGCGCGCCCGCACCGAACCATCAAGGTGACAGGGGCAGGGGGCTGTTGCAGAATCGGGTAAACGTCTCGCATCGTGAGATTGATCTTTCAGACTCACTCCGGAGGGTTCGTTCGAATCCCGTGACCTGTGACGACGCCGACAGGCCCTTCGCCAGCGTGGCCATATCTCGCAATTTGAAGCGCTTCGTTCGATTGTGCAACGGCCCCGACCGTCAAGGCGGGGCACCGGCATCCACAAGCGAAGAAGGTCAAGATGGCGCAGGGCACGGTGAAGTCATTACCTGACGCCCCGGGGGTTCCAGGGCGTCAGGTAATGACCGGACGACCCAGCGGGAAGGGCTTACCGCCGGTGGCCACGCTGGCCGAGCCGGCGAACACGTAGGCCCCCACGGCGGCGAAGGCGAACACGACGATGCCCGCAGCCTTGTCAAGTCCGGCGGAGCCGTTCAGCGTGCCGGCCAGGACCAATGCCAGCGCCACTTCCACCAATACGAAGATCAGGGTAAAGGCCGCCGGCAACCGCAGGGTGGCCAGCATCAGTACCCCGATGACGACCAGCCAGCTGATCAAGAAAGTTGCCACGGTGTGGACGACATCGGCCGGGGCCACCGCCCACCAGCGGTGATCCAGCCCCAAGAGCAACGCGGCATAGCTGAGAACCCAGTCGGCCCGACGAGCGCGCGGATTCAGCCGGTGCAGCGCCCAGCCCCGTTAAGGCAGACCGTCTACGAGGCACTCGTCGATCTCGTCGTCGGCGGCACCCTCCCGCCCGGCCAGCACCTCGTGGAAGGCCGAACTTGCCAGGCAACTCGGTGTCAGCCGCCAGCCGGTCCGCGAAGCCTGCACCGCCTCGAGGCGGAGGGCTGGGTCGACCTGCGGCCCGGGCAGGGCGCGTTCGTCCACGTTCCAACGGAACACGAGGTTGACCGGTTGCTCGATGTACGCAGCCTGCTTGGGGCCGAGGCGGCACGGATCGCCGCCTGCGGCGCCTCCGATGAGGCCGTGGCGAGGCTGCGCGCCCGGTTGCGCGAGGGCGCGGATGCGCTCGCTCACGACGACCCCGGGCGTATCGTCGCGGCCAACTCCGCCTTGCACGCGGAGATCACTGCCCTGTCCGGCAACGCCATCCTCACCGAGCTTGCCGCGATCGCGGAATGGCGGTTGCGCTGGTATCAGCGGCCGGTGGCGCACTCACGCGGCCAGCAGTCGTGGCGTGCGCACGAGGCCCTCATCGACGCGATCGAGGCGGGCGACCCCGCGCAGGCCGCTGAGGTCATGCGGCACCACGTCGAGATGACCCGGCACGCCTACCACCACCGCCCGATGTGACGGCGTAGCCACTTGGCCGCATGTTCCGCCGCGTCCGCGCGGCAAGTAAAAGATTGGGCCCTGATTGACCAGCCGGAAGAGATAACGCCCCAAGTAGGGATATCTCCTATTTGGCCATGCCAGGATCGATACCATGCGAATCCTCATCCGGATACTGATCTCGGCCGCCGCGCTCGCGGTTGCGACTGCCCTGGTTCCGGGTATCTCGCTGGCAGCGGGCAGCACTGCCGCGAAGGCAGGCACGTTGATTGGCGTCGCGCTGATTTTCGGTGTCGTCAACGCGTTGCTCAAGCCGATCGTGAAGACGATCGGCTGCCTCTTCTACGTGGTCACGCTCGGGCTGATCGGGCTCGTGGTGAACGGCCTGCTGCTCTGGCTTACCAGCTGGCTCGCGGGAAAGCTGGGCGTACCTTTCGTGGTGAGCGGGTTCTGGCCGGCGTTCTGGGGAGCGATCATCGTCGGCGTGGTCGGATGGCTGCTCAACCTGCTTGTCCGCGACCGGGTGGAGCCCCAGGAAGCGTGACGGGCCACCGCGCTTCGTCTGCTATCACCCGCACCGGGCGATAGCAGCACGTAAGCACAGCTAGCGTTCGGCGCCTGAGCTAAGGGTGGGACCTTTGGCCCTAACGGACCGTAGCCACGCTAAGTAATTGTTAGGCAAAATACGGCATTTCACGGCCTTCGACAGGTACCGGCGCCAAGGGGAATGGAGGCTTCATACCCGCTGGGTGAGGCGCGGCAGCCGGGCCACCGGGGCCCACGCGGCCGTGCAGGAGAGTCCCGGCAGGGGTAACAGGACGCACGGCTCGGCACACCAGGGCCGAGCGAAGAGACGGCGTTCGGAGCCAGCTTGGAAACAGCACAGTGCCAGCTTGGAAGACCGCACAGTGCCGACGGACTAATCCTCAGCGGGTGAAGCTTTCCCGCTCGCTACTGAGGTTGGGCTCGTGGGCTTGGGGGATTGATGACGACCGTATCGACTAGGAGGCTCGCGCCTGAACGGGCGAGCGGACCGGAGCAGATCAACGGGGAAGCCCCCAGTGGCCGTCTGCTCGCATCCAAACTGGCTCTACCGAAACCCGTCTTCCGCATGCTCGGCCGGACCCGGCTGAGCCGCCTGCTCGAGCTCACCACGCAACATCGGGTCACGCTGGTCTCGGCACCGGCCGGCTCGGGAAAGACCACCGCTTGCGCGGCATGGGCGCAGGGCCGCCTGTACACGACGCGAATCGCCTGGCTCAGCCTTGATCATGGGGACAACGATCCCGTGCGGTTCCGCTCGTACCTGCTCGCGGCACTGCGGCGGGCCGAGCCGGCGCTGAACGAGGCAACGGTTAAGGAGGCGGCGCTTAAGGAGGCGGCACGCGGCATCGAGTGCGTCCCGGCCGACGACTTCCCGTTGCCGTTGATTAGGGCGGCGGAACGGTTCACCGAGCCCTTGATCCTGGTTCTCGACGACGTACACGAGCTTGCCGACCCCGAGGTGCTCGGCTGGCTAGATCAGCTCGTCCGGTACGCGCCACCCATGCTGCGGCTGATTCTGTCGGGCCGCAGGCCGCCACCGCTGCAGCTCGCCAGGCTACGGGTATCAGGCGAACTCGCCGACATTGACGCGAACGATCTCGCCTGCACGCCGGAAGAGGCCGAGGCCTACTTCGCGATGCTCGGCCTGCGCGTCGACCGCGCGGACCGCGACGAACTGCTGCGGCGCACCGAGGGCTGGATGACCGGGATCCGGCTGGCATCGCTGCGTACCCGGACGCAGCGCGGCGAGATCAGCATCACCGACATCGCCGGGGACGACCCCATCGTCACCGACTACCTCCGTGACGAGGTCCTGACCGGCCAGGATCCGCAGACACGCGTCTTCTTGCTGCGCACAAGCGTCGCTCCGCATCTGACAGGCAAGCTTGCGGACGCGCTCACGAGCACCGCCGACGGCGCCCGCTGCCTCGACCGCCTCAGCAGGCAGAACAGCTTCGTCCGCGCACTCGACAGCGAACGCACCTGGTACCGCTATCACCCGTTGCTCCGGGAACTGCTCCTCGCCGAACTGCGGCGGGAGATGCCACACGAGATCCCTATCCTGCTGCGCCGCGCGGCCCGCTGGTACAACCAGCACGGCGGGCCGGTGGAGGCACTGCGTAGCTCGGTTGAGGCCCAGGACTGGGACTACGCGGCTCAGGTCCTCGCCGCGAGTGATATCGGCATCCTGCTCACCCGCGGGCCCGGCGAGCTCGAGCGGATGCTCGCCCCGATCCCACCTGACCTGGCCGTTGACGACGTTGCCGTCGGCGCTGCCTGGGCCGCGGCCCGGCTCTGGACACAGGATCCTGATGGTGCGCGGGCACATCTGGACGCCGCCGCAGCGGCCCTTGACCGGGCCGCGACGCCGACACGGCGCATCATGGAGCCGAAGCTCATGGCACTCGGCGTGCTCCAGGCAAGCTGCCGCACGGGAGCAGACCCCGGGCTGCTCGCGAGCGCCTGGTCACAGGCCGAGCAGGGCACGCGCGTGGCCGGTACACAGCCAGAGCACCGGGCGGTCGGCGTCTTGTGGTGGGCGCTCGGCGTCGCACTGATGCGCAGATCTGACTTGCCGAAAGCCCGCCAGGCCCTGCGGGCAGCGGATCGCGAACTGGGTGCGGGCGATTTCCCTGAACTCCAGGCACGGGCGCGGATGTGGTGGGCACTCGCTGAAGCTTGGCACGGGAACCTGTCGGCGGCCGAGGCGGCCGCCGTCGAGGTGCTCGGCGCGGATCCGCCGGGCGCGCCCGCGACCCGCCACATCGCTTATCTCGCCCTGGCGCTGGTGAGCCTGATGCGCGATGAGCTCGTGGCCGTCCATCGGCTCCTCGACCAGATCGACTATCAGGGACATGCACAGATGCCGGGTGAGTCCCCGATCGTCTTGTCGGCGGACCTGATACGTGCGCGCGCCCTCATCGCCCAGGGTGACACGACCAGGGCCCGGGTCGCGCTCATGCAGCTTGAGCACGAATCGGACGACGCCAGTGCGGATGTAGCGGGGATGATCACCTTCCTCGAAGGTGAGATCGCGCTGCGCTCCGGCGACAACGACCTCGGGCGACAGGTCATCGCCCGCCTGACCGCCGACGACGAAGGCTCCCTCCAGGCCGGTGACAGGCTGATGCTAGCTAGGCTGCTTCTCGCGTCCGCCGATCCGCGAGGAGCCCTGCAAGCTGCGGAACCACTCATCGCGGGGCCGGTAGATGAGGTGAAGACGCATGAGCGGGTCAGCGCCCTGCTCGCCTCCGCCGTTGCGCACCGCCGTCTCAAGGCGCCGGAACGGGCCGCGGCGCTGCTCGAGCAGGCGCTGCTGCTCGCCGAGCCGGAACGTGCCTGCCGGGTCTTCGTCGACGGTGGGTCCGCAGTGCGTTCGGTGCTGACCGTGCTTGTCCCGCCGACCAGCCGCAGCGCCGGTTTCGCCGGCAAGATCTTGCAGCGGCTCGACGCCCAGATTCCGGCCGGATCGAGCGCGGCGGATGGCGAGGCGCTCCCGCTGAGCGACAGCGAGCTGGCCGTCTTGCGCTTCCTGCCCTCCCACCTGACGAACGAGGAGATCGGGGAGGCGCTGTTTCTTTCCGTCAACACGGTCAAGACTCACCTGCGGTCCGCCTACCGCAAGCTCGGGGTGCGGTCACGGCGTGAGGCGATCGCCCTGGCGCGGCATCGCGGCCTGGTGGCCTGACAAGCATCGGTGCACCGTTTGCGGTCCGTTCACCTTTGCCGGATGACGACGGCCCGGCGGAGCGCGGCAAAGACTCTTTATCACGAGAGCTGAGAGTTCTCGCTGGCCAGAAGGGTGCGGCGAGAACCGCCGCGCCAGCGACCGCCAGGAGCCTGCGGATGCCCCGACCGATCGAAGAGTACGCGCTCATCGGTGACCTGCACTCGGCTGGCCTGGTCTGCCGTAACGGCTCCATCGACTGGCTGTGCCTGCCCCGATTCGACTCCCAGGCCTGCTTCGCTGCCCTGGTCGGGGATTCACGTCACGGCTACTGGCAGATAGCCGCGGACGGCGGGGGCGCGCGGGTCAAGCGGAGGTACCTGCCGGAAACGCTGGTGCTTGAGACCGAGCTCACCACCTCATCGGGGGTGGCCCGGCTTGTCGACTGCATGCCTCCGCGAGGGACCCTGGGAACCGGCGGTGACCCCATGGTGCTGCGCACAGTGGAGGGCGTGCGCGGCCAGGTCAAGCTGCGGATGACGCTGGCCGCGGGCTTTGAATACGGCTCCGCGGGACCGCAGATCCTGCGGCGTGGCGACGCGTCTTGCGTGGTGGCGGGCTCGGAAGCGTTGTGGCTGTTCAGCCCGGTCCACCTGCGGCGCAGGCCGGGAGTCGGCGTCGCGGAGTTCTCGGTCAGCCAGGGAGACCGGGTGCCGTTCGCGCTGGTCTGGCGACCTGCGCATGCGGGCCAGCCGGCTCCGCCGCTGGTTCCTGCGCTTACCGAGCAGACGGCCCGCTGGTGGCGTGCGTGGGTCGCCGGCCTGCATTACGACGGTGAGTGGCGGGAGGCGGTAGTCCGTTCACTGATCACCCTGAAGGCGCTCACCTACCTGCCCACGGGCGGTTTGATATCGGCGCCGACCACCTCGCTGCCGCAGCAAGCCGCGGGCTCGCGTAACTGGGACTACAGGTATTGCTGGCTCCGCGATGCCGCCGCGGCGCTCGACGCGCTCATTCAGGTCGGCGCGGTCACCGATGCGACCACCCTGCTGAACTGGATGATCCGGGCGGTGGCGGGCTCGCCCGCACGAGTGCAGGCCCTCTACGGGCTGGCGGGAGAGCGGCGGCTGCCCGAGCTAGAGCTCGACTGGCTAACCGGCCACGAAGGCGCCCGGCCGGTACGGATCGGCAATGCTGCGGCAGAGCAGTTCCAGCTCACCGCCTTCGGCGACGTGCTCAGGGCCCGGCTGGGGGCACGCATGGCTGGGATGCCCGCGGTTTCCGATCCATGGGAACCCGACGCCGTGCTCGGCTTCCTTGAGTCGAGATGGCGGGAACCCGACGCGGGTATCTGGCAGGTGCGCGGTGTGCCCCGCCAGTTCGTGCACTCGAAGACGATGGTGTGGGCCGCGGCGGATGCCGCGGTCAAGATGATCGAGCATTTCGGTGACCCGGGCCCGCTGGACCGCTGGCGGCGCCTGCGAGCGGAGGTAAGGGCAGAGGTGCTCGAGCGCGGTTACGACACCCGCCGATCTACGTTCCTACAGCGTTACGCGGCGCCCGACCTCGACGCGAGCCTGCTACGGCTGCCGCTCGTCGGTTTCCTTCCCGCCACTGATCAGCGGATCACGGGAACCGTCGATGCGATCACGGCTGAGCTGGGCGAAGACGGCCTGCTCCGGCGGTACGCGGCCGACTCGCTTGGCGGTGTGGAGGGCCTGCCGTCCGGGGAGGGGGCGTACCTGCCGTGCTCGTTCTGGCTGGCCGATTGCCTCGGCCGGATGGGCAGGGGTGCCCAGGCCCGCCAGCTTTTCCGCAGGCTGCTTGATCTCCGCAACGACGTAGGGCTGCTGGCCGAGCAGTACGATCCCCTTCGCGGTCGGCTGGCCGGCAACTTCCCGCTGACCGGCTGTCATGCCGCGCTTGTCGTCACGGCCGCGGCATTGGGCCCCGCGGACCAGTTGCTTCCTGGCTATGCCGCCTCAGCCATGCCGCCCGAGCCATGAGTCCCGCGGACCGTGCCTGCTCTGCCTGGTGGGGGTGGCGGCCTGAGCTGGGCGCGTGAGCCCGGGCCGGTCGCCGACGGCACCACCCGCAGCGGGTGAATGCGGCGTGGGCCGTCGAAACTGCGTTGCGGCCTGTCAGGCACTTGCCGACGGGGGCGCGGCGGTAGTTCACCCCCCTGGGGGGAGGTGACGGCGGGGCGGGACGGGAGAACGTGGAAGTCCCGAAGGGAGGCCCGCCGTGAGTATTGGCGCCAGCGTTGTGCTCATCCTCATTGGCGCGATTCTCAAGTTCGCGGTCACCTGGACGCCCCAGAACGTCAATCTCCAGACAATCGGCGTGATCTTGATGATCGGTGGTGCGGTCGGCCTGATCACCTCGATTGTGATCGCGATCATGCGCCGTCGGAACCGGATGGCCGCAGAAGTAATCGAGCAACGCCGTTACATCGAGCCGCCACAGTGACGCAGCGGCAAGACGTTGGTCCGGGCGGGAAGGGGGGTGACCGATGTCCGAGCACGACGCCGATGGTAGTGAGGTGGGTGCGGAGCAGGAGGTGGGTGCCAATCGGGCAGCCCTCTCCCCGGGCGAGCGCGCGGAACTCGAGGCACTGCGCACCGAGATCGCGCAACTGCGAAAACAGCCGGAGCAACCCCCACGTCACCGGGTCAGCTGGCGGACTCCGGTCGCCGCGCTGCTCATCATTCTTGGCTGCATCCTAGCGCCGGTCTCGGTGCTGGCCGTGTGGACGGCGAACCAGGTATCCGATACAAACCGGTACGTGGCGAACGTCACGCCGCTGATCCAGGATCCGGCGGTCCAGCACGCGCTGACTGACAAGATCACAAATGCGATCGTGACTCAGATCAACGTGCCCGCTCTCACCAGCCAGGCGGCGACCCTGCTCAACCAGAAGGGCCTGCCCCGGGTCGCCACGCTGCTGCAGGGCTTCTCCGGATCACTGAACAGCGCGGTGACCGGATTCATACACGGCCAGATCGCTAAGATCATCAGCGGTTCGCAGATGGCTAAAGTCTGGGTGCAGGTGAACACCGTGGCACACCAGGAGCTCGTCACGGCGCTTTCAGGTCGCGGGAATGGGGCCGTTACTGTCAGTAATGGTCAGGTCACCATCGGCTTGGCGCCCTTCATCGCGATCGCCAAGCAGAACCTGGCCGCCAGAGGGCTCACGCTGGTGGAAAAGCTCCCCACTATCAACCCGACCTTCGCGCTCTTCCCGTCCAAGGACCTGGTGCGGGCGCAGACTGCCTACCGGTTGATCAACGACCTGAAGATTGTCCTGCCGATCCTGGCACTCCTGCTGCTGGCCCTCGGCGTATACATCGCCAGGGGTCACCGGCGAGCATTGATCGGCGCTGGGCTGGGATTCGCTGTTTCGATGCTGGTGCTCGGCGCCGTGCTGCTGATCGCCCGCGGCATGTACCTAAGTAGCGTGCCGAATAACACGCTGCCCGGCGACGCGGCCGCCGCCGCGTTCGACATCCTGGTCCGGTTCATTCGGGAAGCGCTGCGCACCTTGCTCGTAGTGGGCCTGGTCGTGGCTGCGGCCGCCTTTCTGACCGGTCCCTCGGTGACAGCCGTCCGGACCCGCGCGGCGTTCGCAAACGGTTTCGGCTGGATCCGCCGGGGCGGCGAAAGCCACGGCGTGCGCACTGGTCCAGTCGGCACTTGGACTTACACGCACCGGCGTGGGCTCCGCATCGGTGCTGTAGCGCTCGCCGCGCTGATCTTCGTCTTCTGGGGCCGCCCAACCGCCGCGGTCGTGGTGCTGATCGTCGTCCTGCTGCTGATCGTGCTTGGGCTCATCGAGCTCATCGGCAGGCCACCGGCGGAAGCCAAACCCGCATAGCCGGGGGTGACGCCGGAACTGACTGGCTGCGCAGATTGGGAACGCGCACGCTAACGACGGGTAACGTCAGGGGAAATCCTTTCGAACAACCGATGTATCGGGGGCCGGGAACGTGACCGGGCTGCCGATTGGCTCCTAAGCTCGGCCGGGTGAGAGCCCTCGCATACCGGTGCAGCGGGCTCCCCCGTGCGCGCCTGGTTCGCGCCTTTCCGGCACTTACTCCGGTCTGGTTCTCTGGTACTGGTGTAACCGGTGCATGGTGGGCCGAACGGCCCAGGCAGGCTTGTCCAGCTGAGGTGGAGGCGCAGGGATGACCACGACACCGCCGGCCGCGCCGGTGCCTGATACCCCCGGTACGCCGGGTACGCGAGGTTCTGCGCCGGCGCACACTCTCTACCTGTCCGGGCTGCTTGGCCGCCAGCTCGCGGACCGTAGCGGCCAGCCGCTGGGGCGGCTGTCCGACGTGATTGTGCGGTTGCGGGGTGCCGACTATCCGCTGGTTACGGGCCTGGTCGCGGCGGTCGGTGGGCGGGAGGTTTATGTGCCGATCGAGCAGGTCAGTTCGTTTGACGGCGAGGTGCTGAAGCTGACTAGCGCGAAAATCGACCTGCGCAGGTTCGAGCGGCGTGACGGCGAGGTGCTGCTGCGGGCTGATGTTCTCGGGCACCGGCTGATCGATGTCGGCCGTGCGCGCCTGGTACGCGCGGGTGACGTGCAACTGGCCCGGGTGGATGGCAGCTGGGTGCTCGCCGCGGTGGACGCCCGCTGGCGGCCGGGCAGGCTGCTCGGCCTGCTGCCCCGGGGCGGCCAGCAGCACGAGGCGAGGGACTGGAAGGAGTTCGAGCCGCTCATCGGTCACACGGGCAGCGCGGTGCTGCGCGGGCCGTTCGCCCGGATCCGCCGGCTCAAGCCGGCGCAGATCGCCGACCTGATCGAAGAGGCATCCAAGGAGGAGGGGACCGAGATCCTGGGGCACGTGCACGCCGATCCCGAACTCGAGGCGGACGTGTTCGAGGAACTTGATGACGAGCTCGCGTCGCGGCTGCTCGGCGCGCGGACGGACGCTGAGATCGCGGCGGTGCTGGCCCGGATGCGGGCGGACGACGCCGCCGACACGATCGCCGAACTGCCCCAGCGGCGCCGGCAGCCGGTGCTTGACCTGCTCCCGGCGGGCCAGCGGACAAAGGTGATGACGCTGATGGGCTTCAACCCGACGAGCGCCGGTGGCCTGATGGGGGTCGAGTACCTCGCCTTGCCGCGGAAGGTCACGGTGCGCGATGCGCTTGAGGCGATCCGCCTGTCGGCCAACCTGCAGCCGGAGGCGCTGACCAGTGTGCATGCGGTCGACAAGGCCGGTCACCTGCGTGGTGTGGCGCGCCTTGTCACGCTGCTGCAGGCCGATCCGGCCGCGGGGTTGATGGAGGTCAGCGACCGCGACCCGGTGCGGGTCGGCCCCGATACCGATGTGATGGATGTGGCGGTCCTGATGACCGACTACAACCTGATCACGATCCCGGTCGTGGACGACGAACGCCGGATGCTCGGCGTGATCACCGTAGACGATGTGCTGGAAGTTACGTTGCCCGATGACTGGCGGCGCCGCGAGGCCGCCGTGCCGCCCGATGCGCACCGGGGCGAGCAGGCCGAGCCCGAGGACGAGTCAAGACCCGGCCCGCCCCGCGGCACCGAGCCGGACGGGCAGGGCCCGCCCGGCCTGGCGCGCCGGGAGGGGACGTGAGCGGGCCGCTCGAGCCCGGGCAGGGCGCGACCCGGGAAACCCGGCCCGCGGCGGCACCGGAAACCGGCGGGCGGGCAGACGCCGCAGAGCTGGATCACCGCCCCGGGGCGCCGGGCCGGCCGCAGACACCCGGCGGCCCGCGTGCGGCCGGCCGCCCACAGCCGCCCAGCCGTACCGGCCCGGCCCATTCCGGCCCGGCCCATTCCGGGCCTGCCGATTCCGGGCCTGCCGATTCCGGGCCTGCCGATTCCGGGCCCGCCGATTCCGGCCCGGCCGGTTCCGCGCCGGCCGGTTCCGGGCCTGCCCGTTCCGGGCCGTCCGGTTCCGGGCCGTCCGGTTCCGGGCCGTCCGGTTCCGGGTCGGCTGGGAGGGTGCTGACGCCGCCGAGTGCCGTGCTCGACGAGGCGCACCTAGGCGACATCGAAGGCGCTCTCGGCC
>Ga0335081_10014989_pt1 | contig 12544 bp, 8 predicted proteins | sample Lox_Sample_35_FD_206713 | JGI IMG/M metagenome (GOLD analysis project Ga0335081, IMG submission 206713) | Soil microbial communities from Loxahatchee National Wildlife Refuge, Florida, United States - Lox_Sample_3.5 | ecosystem: Environmental > Terrestrial > Soil > Wetlands | place: USA: Florida...
TCGGGCTGTTCGCGTGGCTCAGCTATCGCGGAAGAAGCCGGCTGCTGGTGGCGGCGGTTCCGGTGCAGGCGCTGGTGATTTCACACGTGGCGCCGGACGCGGCGTATCCGGAGCGATTTGCGATGCAAGTGGCGGTGCTGCAAACGGCCACGGACGAGCCGCTGCTGCCGGCGATACATGCGCTGAGCGAAATGGGGATTCCGTTTTTCGTGACGCGGAAGCTGGAAGCGGCGCTGGGCCACCGGCTGATCCTGATCTACCCGCGGATCGATGCCGGAACATTTTCCGCGGCGGAGGTGGAAAAAATCCGCCGGCATGTGGAGCAGGGCGGAAGCGTGTACGCACAGTGGGCGGCGGAGGGGCCGGCGGAGGCAGTGTTCGGATTCCGGCAGGCAGTGGCGTCGAAGCGGAGGCACGCGGTGCGGTTTGCGCGGGGCGCGGGACCGGTGTTGCGCTACCTGGACCGGCCGGAAGAACTGGAAATCCGGCTGGGCAGCGAGCGGTTTCCGGAAATCTACTGGACACAGGGCTACACGCCGGACGCGACGGGGGCGGTGCTGGCGCGGTTCGAGGACGGCGCGGCGGCGCTGGTGCGAAAACAGATCGGGAGCGGGACGGCATATTTGAGCGGAGTGAGCCTGCTGGAAAGCGTGCTGCGCAGCCAGGCGAACCGGCATTACGAAGCCTTCCGGCATTACGTGAACGCCTTCGAGCCGGGAGGAGACGTGTGGCTGTTGCTTCTGCGGGCGTGGTACGAGACGCGCGAGCCGCATGCCGTGCGGGTGGCGACGATTCCGGAGGGAGAACGGTCCGTGGTGCTGTTTACCCACGACGTGGACTGGGAGAATTCATTTCCGCCCATGCTGGACTACGCGGGGCTGGAAACGGAGCACGGGACGCGCAGCTTCTTCTTCGTGCAGATGAAGTACGTGGACGACGCGAACGGGCGGCAGTACCTGACGCCGTCGAACCTGGCGGTGCTGCGGCGGGTGCACGCGGAAGGATTCCCGATGGGAACACACTCGATCATCCATTCGCGCGCGTTCAATCAGTTCGAACTGGGCACGGGCCGGGAGACGTACGCGAGCTACCATCCGCGGGGGACGGGCGCGAACACAGCCACGGGCGCAACGGTATTCGGCGAGATCCGGGTGAGCCGCGAACTGCTGGACGGAAACGTGCCGGGGCAGCACACCGTGTTCTTCCGCGCGGGGCACCTGCGCGTGCCGAAATCGATGCCGGAAGCGCTGCAGCGCTGCGGGTACGAGTTCGATTCGTCGTTCACGGCGCCGGACGTGCTGTCGAATTTCCCGTACGCGCTGACGCTGGGCCTGGGATTCGACAACGACTCGGGGCTGTATGAATTTCCGGTGACGATCGAAGATGGAGAGGCGCCGCCGCTGGTGGACCGCGTGCCGGCGGCCCTGGAAGTGTTCCGAGCGAATGCGGAAAACGGGGCGGTGAGCGTGGTGCTGATCCATCCGACCGACGCGAAGGAAAAGCTGGAGGCCGAACGCGAGATGCTGGACCACCTGCCGGCGGGCGTGGCGGCCATGGACCCGCTGGAATTCGCGGAATTCTGGCGATCGCGGGAGCGGATGGAATGGAGCGTGGAGGCGGGCGCGAAGCCGCGAACGCTGCAGCTGCGCGCGGCGAGCGGGGAAGCGGCGCGGGGAATCACGTTCGAATTCGCGGACGAGATTGCGAGCGTGACGGGGGGCGCGCGGCTGCTGGAGGACCACCACCGCATCGTGCTGGAACCGCTGGAGTCCGGGAAGGCGGCGGAGATCGAACTGACGCTGCGCTGAGATCCGGAATTAGGCAGTAGGCCGGAACGGGGCGCAGGACATCATCCCACGCGCGAGAGCCAGAACCAGCCGAAGGCGAGAGTGAGCAGGGTGATGGGCAGCCCGGCGCGGAAGTATTCGCCAAAAGTGATTTCCGCCTCGCCGCGCGCGCGTTCCACCACGATGATGTTGGCCACGGAGCCGGTGATGGTGAGGTTGCCGGCAAGGGTGCTGGCCATGGCCAGGAGCAGCCAGGCGCGGTGCGGATCGGGGAAGTGGGGGACCAGGGATTTGAGGAGCATGACGGCCGGGACGTTGCTCACGAGGTTGGAGAGGCCGGCGACGACGATGGTGAAGGTGGCGGGCGCTGCGAGGCTGGCGTTCCGGGTGACAAAGTGAAGACGGTCCATGAGGCCGGCGTGTTCAGCGCCGCCCACGATGAGGAACAATCCAACAAAGAAGACCAGGATGCCCCAATCCACCTGGTCGTAGATGTGGCGAGGCTCGCGGGTGCGGGTGATGAGCATCATGGCGGCGCCCACGGCGGCCACCAGAGCGGGAGAGATTCCGGCGAGGAATCCGGCCAAGACGGCGGCGATGACGAGGCCGGGTTTGAGGAGCTTTGCGGCTTCCACGTGGACGGCAGGGGAGACCTCGGTGGCGGGGTCGCGGCGTCCGGCACGCGCGCACAGGATCCAGAGCACGAGCCAATCCACCAGCAGGCCGACGATGGCCACGGGCCCCAGGCGCCACAAAAACTCGCGATAGGGAATGCCGGAAAAGGAGCCGATGAGCATGTTCTGGGGGTTGCCGGTGATGGTCGCGACGCTGCCGATGTTGGAAGCGGTGGCGACGGCGAGCAGATAGGGCACCGGGCGCACCCCCATGCGCCGCGTGGCGCCGAGCACGAACGGAACCATGACCAGGCAGATGATGTCGTTGACGAAAAAAGCAGAAAGAGCGCCGGTGAGGAAAATCACGGTAGGGAGCAGGTGGTGCGGTTTGAGCCGGGAGACGGCGAGCTCGGTGACCCAGTCGAAAAAACCGGCCAGGTGCAGGCAGCCCACGAGCACCATCATCGAGAAGAGAAGGACAAGGGTGGGAAAATCGATGGAGCGGACGGCTTCCGCGGGACCCAGGGCGCGGATGACGAACATCAGCACCGCGCCGATGATGGCCATTCCCGGCCGGTCGATTTTTGTGCCGGGAAATTTGCCGATGGCAAAAACCACGTAGCTGGCCAGGAAGATGCCGTAGGCGGCGAACTGGGTGATGGGGGACACGGGAACTCGCGCGGGCATAATAGCGCGGGGGCGGCGAAAGGCAGAAGCGCCCCGGGCCGTTGCGCGCGTGCGGAAAGAGGGGCTGCTCTGGCGGGCCGGGCCTGATGCCTGCTAGAATGCCGGTCCGTGGGAAATTGGAAGCAGGTACAAGCGAGCATCCGCCGAGCGCGCGTGGGCGCGGACGCAGCGGCGAAACTCGAAAAATTATTCCAGAAGACGCGCGACGGCATGGTGGCCTTCGAACTGGCGAAGGTGCACGAGGCGGCGCAGCGCGAAGGCGAAGCGCTGGAGTGGTACCGGAAGGCGCACGAGCGCTTCCGCCGCGAGGAATGGCGCGTGAAGGCCGCGGAGGCCATCGAACGCCTGGGGGGAACTCCGGCCGCAGCCTCTGAAATGCCCCCGGCAGAAGAGGGACAGGAACCCGAGCCGGAACGACCGGCGCCGGCCGCCGTCCCCACACCGCATCACTGGGCCTCGCTGCCCGACCGGCTGTTCCACCAATCCGAAGCGGGGGTGCAGCGCCGGGAGAGCGCCGAAGCCGAGGAGGAAAGCGGCGAGCCGGAAACCGTGGAAGCGGCGGAGATCGGACCCGGGAACGCCGCTGCCCCGGCCGCGGAAGGGGCCGCGGGCGACTCGCGGCAGGGCGGGAAGCGCCGCCGCCGCGGGCGCCGTGGCGGACGCCGCCACCGGCGCGGGGGGCGTGCTCCCGAGGGACAATCCCAGGCGGAAGCGGCTCCGGGAGCCAGCGCCACACATGCGGCCGAGGATGCGCCTGCGCCTGCGCCTCCGCGGCCACAGACGGTTTCCCGGCCGGCGCCACCGCCGGAATCCGAAGCGGCGAGCGGATGGGTAGGGGCGCGCGCCGAGGAGTTGCGGACGCGCTCGGGCGATCCCGGGCTGGCGTCGCGCGTGGCGCGGCTGGAGATGCAGGTGCGGCGGCTGCTGGCCTGCCCGCCGCAGAAGGTGGCGGATTCCGACCTAGCCCCGGCGGGACCGGGAGTGCTGCTGCTGTCGGACTCGGATCTGACCACGCACTACCACATCTGCGCGTGCGATACGCTGCGGATCGAAATCGGGCGGCTGACGCGTTCCGACCGGGGCGCGCGTGGCCGTGGCCGGGGTGAGCATCAGCCCTCGCTGCGCAGCCGGCTGGCCGAGCACCTGGAAATCAGCGAATCGCAGGTGGTGAAGTACCTGGAGACGCACTGCGTGGTGCGCTGGCTGCAGTTGGACGAGGGCGCGCCGCGGGTGGCGCATTTCGCGATTGCCGCGCTGGAGCCGATCCTGAACGATTAGGCCGGGAATGCCACCCCGTTCGGCCCTCCCCCCGCCCCGTTCGCCCCCTGGTGGAAACCGTTTGACCAATCGTAGTGGACGGAGGGGCGGTTCACGGGCACCCTATCGCGAGGGGGTAAGTGTAAGTTTTTGTTCGGCTTGGGGTGTGGCGCAGGGGAAGCCACCACGCCAGCAAGCGGCCGGAGCAGAGGGCGCCCGGCGAGAGAGATGCGGAGGAGACCGTACTCATGCCAAGAACCGTGGGAATTGCCTCGCGTGTATTGAAAATAACGGATTACCTGGTGGCCAAGACGGCGGGAGTGGCCTATCAGATCGGCAACCGCTGGATGCAGCGGGATCCCCAGCCGGCCGTGACGCCGAAATGGTCGGACAAGCCGATGCTGAAGTCCTGGGAGAAGTCGAAGCCCACGCTGGGCTGGCCGAGGCAGACCGATTCGCTGTGTCCGGACTGCGTGAAGGAAGCGCGGAACGACATCCTTTCCGGGAAGAAGGACTGGCGCGACCTGCTGGACGAGAAGGTGGGAGAGATCAAGGCGCAAATCATCGAGCGCGACGGCCAGGTGTGGATGGTGAAGGAATGTCCGATCCACGGGAAGTATGAAGACATGATGGCCGTGGACTCGAACTTCCTGGCCTGGATCGAGAAGAATTTTCCGGGGCGGGACATCCCGGCGCACGCCGATGCGGGCCTGCACAATCACGGGACGAGCACCATCCGGTACGGGCGGGGCTCCGTGCTCACGGTGGACCTGACCAACCGCTGCAACATGATGTGCGACCCGTGCTTCATGGACGCGAACCAGGTGGGCTACGTGCACGAGCTGAGCTGGGAAGACATCACGGAGATCCTGGACAACGCGATATCCATCAAGCCGCGGCGGCAGATGAGCGTGCAATTTTCGGGCGGGGAGCCGACGCTGCATCCGCGGTTCTGCGACGCGGTGCGCTACTCGCGCAAGGTGGGCTACAACAGCGTGCAGGCGGCCACGAACGGGATCAAATTCGCGCAGTCGAAGGAGTTCTGCAAGGAGGCATTCGACGCGGGGCTGCGCTACGTGTACCTGCAATTCGACGGGATCGGGAACGACGCGAACAGCCACCGCCAGGTGGGCAACCTGTTCGACGTGAAGCTGCGGGCCATCCACAACCTGCACGAAGCGGGAGTGGAGATCGTGCTGGTGACCACGATCGTCAACAACCTGAACAACGACCAGGTGGGCCCCATCGTGAAGTTCGCGATGGAGAACCCGAAGAAAATTTCGTTCGTCAGCTTCCAGCCGGTGAGTTTTACGGGGCGAGACGAGGACATCACGCCGGAGCGGCGGCTGAAGCAGCGCTACACGCTCTCGCACCTGGCCAAGGACGTGAGCAGCCAGGTGGGACGCATCCAGCCGACGCGCGACTGGTTCCCCATTTCGCTGATGGGGGCGTTCAGCGATTTTGCCGACCACATGAAGGGTCCGGATGCGCAGTGGGGCCAGTTGAACTGCGGGTGCCACCCGAATTGCGGGGTGGGCACGGCGGTGATGATCAACAAGGAAACGAAGGACTGGGCGCCGGTGCCGGCGTTCCTGAACATCCCGCAGCTCACGAAGGACGTGCAGTCCATCACGGACGCGGGCCGCGGGCGGAAGGCTTCCGGCATCATGATGGCGCTGGCGCTGCTGAAGAACTACAAGCCGTTCGGGGCGCCGAGGAGCTTCGCGCTGATCGACCTGTTCAAGAAATTCGACAAGTCGTTCGCGCTGTCGAAGGACGCGGACGCGAAATACGGCTCCTCGAATCCGAACCGGACGTACGAAGACGCCATGAAGCGGCGGAAGGACCCCTGGAACTTCCTGTTCATCGCCGGGATGTGGTTCCAGGACCTGTTCAATTACGACTTCCGGCGGACGGAGATGTGCATCATCCCGTACGCGACGCAGCAGGGCGAGATTTCGTTCTGCGCGTACAACACGGGCATCGGCTGGCGGAAAATCATCGAAAACATGCACAAGAACGCGACCGTGGCGCAGTGGTACAAGGAACACGGCAAGCACGAAATCTTCGCGAAGGGCAAGAGCGTGGGCCTGGAGGCCTACGAGCACTCGCTGAAGATCAACGCGGAAGACGCCGCGCGCGTGCGCGTGCATCACGATGACGACGGGCCGACCTTCGCCGCCGAGGAAGACCGCGCGCGCCGCAAGAAGGCCTGGGAAGAAGCGCAGAAGGTCCGCGCCATCTATGAAGAGATGGTGCTGAAGAAGACTCCCGAGTCGCTGGTGCAGATCGGCGGCCCGACGCACGGCATCGCTCCCGCGCCGGCCCCGGCGGCGAAGCAGGCCGCGGCAGGCGAACTGGTCGCCGGCGACTGATTCCGCCGCAGCAGAATTTCCATTTCCCCCGAGCCCGCTGACGGCCGGGGTGTCTCCCGCCGAAAACTGCGAGGGCGCCATGCCACCACTGGAAGCGGTCCTGAAACGGTTTGAGCAGCCCGACGAGGTGCGAAACTTCGAGAAGGGCAAATTCGAGGTCGTCCACATCGGGGGCCTGACGATTGGGAGGGCGACCTACCAGCCGGGATGGAAGTGGTCGCTGCACGTGGGCCCGGGAGTGGGCGCGCAGCGCTGCAACGTGGAACACGTGGGGCTGGTGATCTCGGGGTGCGCCACGGCGGCATTCGAGGACGGCACGGTGCAGGAACTGAAAGCCGGCACGCTGTTCCACATTCCACCCGGGCCTCCGGGACACGATAGCTGGGTGGTGGGAGACGAGCCGTACGTCTCGCTGCATTTTCTCGGGGCGGGACACTACGCCACAAAATAGCGGTTCTGGTGAGCGAGCAGGATTCCGGCGGGAAAAAACGGAGAAAACGAAGAGCAGAAGAGCGGCAGGGCTAGCGCCCTGCGCTAGAGGAAGGCATGAAAATTCCGCTTGACATATTCCCATACGGGAATGTATTATTTCCCCATGCCACGAGCGGCCACAACCTCCGACGCCTTCAACGCCGTGGCCGAGCCGCGCCGCCGGGAGATCCTGGGTCTGCTGGCGCTGGGGGAACGGCCGGTGGGGGAGATTGTGGAGGAGCTGGGGCTGGAGCAGCCGTCGGTCTCCAAGCACCTGCGCGTGCTGCGGGACACGGGGCTGGTCCACGTGAGGCGGGAAGGCCGGCAGAAGTTTTACCGGACCAACGCGGAGGCCATCCGGCCGCTGCACGAGTGGACGGAACAGTTCGAGCGCTTCTGGCGGCAGCAATTGCTGCGCATCAAGCAGCGCGCGGAAGAAAAATCCACGCTGAACTAAATCAACTCATTCCAGGAGGAACCATGATCGCAGCAGCACAAAGCATCGAAGACCTGTCGCTCAACATTTCGGAAGAAATTCACGTAAAGGCGCCCATGGCGGTGACCTTTGCCGCGCTACTGGAAGAACTCGGGCCGGCGTTTCAGAACCTGGAGGGCCAGGCCATGATGACGAAAATCGAGCCGTGGCCCGGCGGGCGCTGGTACCGGGACCTGGGCGACGGCAACGGCCACTTCTGGGGAGTGGTGCAGGCCATCAAGAAGCCCACGCTGCTCGAAATCACGGGGCCGTTGATGATGTCGTTTGCGGTGGTGAACAACGTGCAGTACCGGCTGAGCGAAGCGCCCGGCGGAACGCTGATCAAGTTCCATCACAAAGCGTTCGGGCAGGTTCAACCGGAGCACCGGGACGGGATGCCAAAGGGCTGGATGATGATTATGGAACGCGTTCGGGCGCGCGCGGAGGCGGGGGGAAAGAAGTAGGCGGGCGGGCAGCGGCGCAGACCCTTCGCACCGGCTTCCGGGACAGGCGCGTGGGAGCCGGCTTCCGGCTTCCACGCGGCCTCTGCTAAACTAAAGCGGAAGCGAACCGAGGATCTGCGCGGAGAAGAAGCCGGTGCCCATCTACGAATACATCTGCGAGGATTGCGAGACCAGCTACGAGCGGCTGGTACGGTCCCGCGCGGAACGGATCGAATGCCCGAAATGCGGGAGCGGGCGGAAACAGCTTCAGTTCTCCACGTTCAGCGCGCATAACGGAACGGGCGCGGGCAGTTCCGCACCGTCGACCAGCTCCAGCCCGGCCAGTTCGTGCGCGTGCACGCCGCGCTCCTGCGGCTGCCATTAGCCGCAGGCAGCTCCCTCAGCGGGACCATTGATCAGGATTGCGGCGAGCGGATGGGGAGATTTGCGGATTCCCATGCGGCGATGCCGCCGGCAATTTCCGCGACGGGACTGAAGCCGCCAGCCTGCAAGATGCTGGCGGCGATCGACGAGCGGTATCCCCCCGCGCAGTGCACCAGCAGGGGACGATCGTTGGGCAGCGAATTCAGATTCTCCGCGAGGCGATTGAGCGGAATGTGAAGGCTGCCGGCGATGTGCTTCTGCCGGCGCTCGCCGGGCGCGCGCACGTCCACAACGAGGGGCGGCTGGGGGGAGGACAGGCGGTCGGCGGCAAATTGCGGGCTGAGGCGCTCGGTGACCACCGTCAGCTCCGGCCGGGATGCGAGGCTGAGCAATCCATCCTGAAGATAGCCGGCCAGATGATCGAACCCGATGCGTCCGAGGCGCACGGCGGACTCCTGCTGGCGGCCGGGCGCGGCGATGACGACGATGGGCCGGGTGCGGTCGAGCAGGGTGCCCGCCCAGGTGGCGTACTGGCCGCCCAGGCCGATATTGATGCTGCCGCGCAGGTGGGCCGCGCCGAATTCCTCGGGATCGCGCGTGTCCAGAATCTGCGCGCCGGCGGCCTGCAACTGGAGCAGGGCATGGAGGGTGAGCGGCTTCATGCCGCGCGCGAGCGCCTGGTCGAGCGTGGGGCGCTCTTCGCTGTTGAGCACGGCGTCGTAGGTGAAATAGGCGGGAGCCTCGGGCTGGTCCGCGGTGACCACCTGGAGGAAGGCTTCCTTGCTCATGGGCTGGAGGGCGTAGTTGACGCGGCGCTGCTCGCCGAGGGTGGAGACCGTCTCCTTGCTGAGCGCCTTGCCGCAGAGCGAGCCGGCGCCGTGGGCGGGATAGACCAGGCTTTCGTCGGGCAGCTTGAGCAATTTGCCGTGCAGCGAATCGAAGAGCATGGCGCCCAGCTCCGTGGCGGACCAGCCGAGGGCGGCGCGCAGGTCGGGACGGCCGACGTCGCCGATGAACAGCGTGTCGCCGGTGAGCACGGCATGCGGCCGGCCGCTGGCGGCGTTCAGGTCGTAGACGAGGATGGAGATGGATTCGGGCGTGTGGCCGGGGGTCTCCAGGATTTTCAGGCGCACGCGGCCGAATTCCACGGAATCGCCGTCGCGAAGCGGAGTGAACGCGTAGCCCGCTTTGGCGGCCGCGCCGAGATAAATCGTGGCGCCGGCGCGGTCGCGGAGTTCCAGGTGGCCGGCGAGGAAATCGGCGTGGAAATGAGTGAGGAAGACGTGGCGGATTTTAAGCCCGTGTTCGGCGGCAAAGGCGAGGTAGTGGTCCGTGTCGCGCTGCGGGTCGACGACGGCGGCGGTGCCCGTGGCCTCGTCACCAATCAGGTAGGAGGCGTGGGCCAGGCAGGACAGATAGAACTGTTTGAGGATCATCGCTGACCTCCGGATTGCGTGATTCTCATTCCGGCGTTCGTGAACTTCCGATCTCATGGGGAGCCGCGCGCCGGTTCCGCGCCGGTTCCAGCTTACACCCCCGCCGTGCGCGTCCATGGGTTCAACAGCCGTCAGTTCCCGGGCGCGCGGGCTTTGACGAGAAGCTGGAACTCCGGATGCTCGTGAAGGCAGACGAGATCCGCATCGCGGGACATCCAGTCAAGATTGTGATAGCCGTGCGCCACGGCCTGCTGAAGAGTGGCCAGGGCCTCCGGTTTCCGCCCGAGGCAGGCATAGGCGCACGCGGCGTTATAGAGGATGGTCGAGTCGTTGGGGCGCAAGGCGACGGCTTTGTCCAGCTCCTTCATCGCTCGCTCGGCATCTCCCAGTTGGGCGCAGACGGAGGCGAGCAGGATCCGGGCGCGCACATCTTCCGGAACCATATCGAGCTGCTGCTGCAGCACGCGGCCGTGAAGCTCGAGCAGCTCCTTGTACTCTTTCCGCTGTCCCAGATTTTCCATGGCGTTGTAGAGAGGAATATAGAGGTTGTAGTCGTCGCCGTTGGCGCGCACGGCGCGCTCTGCAATCGCGGCAGCGTCCTGGAAGCGGCCGGATTCAAAGAAGGCTCTGGCCAGGACGTTGTAGGCGCCGGGACAGGCGGGATCGCGTTCGATGGCGATGCGCGCGCACTCGATGGCCTCCGCGTACTTCTTCTCCGCGTAGTACAGCAGGCCGCGGGCCACAAGCACTTCGGGGCGCTGGGGATCGAGCTTGAGGGCCTGCTCGCAGGCCGCCAGACCCTTTTCGAGCCAGCGCGAATTCCGCTCGTGCCAGAAATACACCATCGCGGAAGCGTAGGACATGCCCGCATAGGCCAGTGCAAACTTCGGATCGAGCAGAATGGCCATGTCGAACATTTGCATGGCGAATTCGAGATCGGGACGCGTTTCCCGCCGGGCGTAACTCCGTCCCCGGAGATACGCGTCGTAGGCCTGGGTGTTCTCGGTGGGCTTGCGGGCGATGGCTTTTTCTTCCTGAGGAGACAGAGTGAGGCGAAGAGCCTGTGTGATACTGCGGGCGATCTCGTCCTGGACCTCGAAAACGTCTTTCAACTCGCGGTCAAAGCGGTCAGCCCAGGAGGAATGCCCGGTCTGCGCCTCCACGAGCTGCGCGGTGATCCGCAGCCGGCTGCCGGCGCGGCGAAGGCTGCCGCTGAGGATGTGAGTGGCTCCCAGTTCGCGCCCCACCTGAGGACCGGTGACCGCCTTGTCGCGGTAGGCGAGCACTGCGGCGCGCGGGAAGACGCGGAGCTCCTTGATCTTGGAGAGCTCGGTGATCACATCTTCGGTCATTCCGTCGCGAAAATATTCGTCTTCTTTGCCGCCGCTGAGATTTTCGAAGTAAAGAACCGCGACGGACTTTTGCGCGGCGGGCGCCGCGGCCATCGCCGGCGTGCCCGCACCGCTCTTGCCCGCCGCCGACCGCGCTGAAGAATCCCGGTCGCGCTTGAGCCGCTTGAGATCGGACTGCAATTCCGCTGCGGTCTGATAGCGAAAATTGCGGTCCTTCTCCAGCGCCTTGTTGAGGATGCGCTCGAACTCCGCGGGCAGGTCGGGATTCAAGCGCGCCGCTGCCGGCGGCGCCGCGTCCAGAATCGCCTTGTAGATCAGGCCGGAGCTTTCGCCGCGGAACGGGAGCTGGCCCGTAGCCATCTCGTAGAGCACAACGCCGAAGGAAAAGAGATCCGTGCGTGCGTCCAGTTCCTTGGCCTTCACCTGCTCGGGAGACATGTAGGCCACGGTGCCCACCGTGCTGCCGGGACTGGTGAGCTGCTCGGCGCCGACTCCCTGGGTGGCCATGGTCTCGCCGTTGTCTGCGGCCGGTTTTGCCGAATCCACCTTAGCCAGGCCGAAATCGAGAATTTTGGCGTGGCCCCGGTCCGTAATGAAAATGTTGGCCGGCTTGATATCGCGGTGAACGATCCCCTTGGAGTGCGCGGCCTCGAGAGCATCAGCAATCTCGATGGCCACGTCCTGCAAGACGTCCCACTCGACCGGCTTTCCGGAGATGATGTGCTTCAGCGTCTTCCCTTCCAGATACTCCATGGCGATGAAGGCGCGAGCATTCTCCTCGCCGATATCGTGAATGGTGCAAATATTGGGATGATTGAGAGCGGAAGCGGCGCGGGCCTCGCGGCGGAAGCGTTCGAGGGCCTGGGCGTCCTGGGCCATGTCTTGCGGCAGAAATTTCAGCGCGACGAAGCGGCCCAGGCGGGTGTCTTCCGCCTTGTACACCACACCCATTCCCCCTCCGCCGAGCTTTTCCAGGATACGGTAGTGGGAAATCGTCTGGCCGAGGATGGACTGAGGGTCGGGCACGCGGGCGAAATCTTAAATGCCGCCGCTACAGCATGTCAACGCGGGGACCATGGTCTATTTCGGGGCCGCCACAAGGAAGACGAAACCGTCCACGTTGTAGTGGACTTTGCCCTCTCCGGCGGAGACCGGCCTGCAAGGGCGCGAGCGTTGCTGCGGCCACCCACAGGGCGGCGGTTGCGAGAAGGCTTTTCACGCGCAGGGAGACTGGCCGGGGGGGTGCGACGGGCGAATGCGAAG
>Ga0335081_10014990_pt1 | contig 12544 bp, 10 predicted proteins | sample Lox_Sample_35_FD_206713 | JGI IMG/M metagenome (GOLD analysis project Ga0335081, IMG submission 206713) | Soil microbial communities from Loxahatchee National Wildlife Refuge, Florida, United States - Lox_Sample_3.5 | ecosystem: Environmental > Terrestrial > Soil > Wetlands | place: USA...
TGCCTGGACACCCCCACCAAAGGCAGCTACTGGCTCAATCAACAACTGGTCAGCGAGCTCAACGACGACGAGCTGGCGCGCATCCGCAATAAAGAGATCGGCTTCGTCTTCCAGACCTTCAACCTGCTGGCCCGCGCCACCGCGCTGCACAACGTCGAGCTGCCGCTGATCTACAACGGGACGGCTTCCGAGGAACGCATCGAGCGCGCCAAGGCGGCGCTCCGGGCAGTTGATCTGGAAGATCGCATGATGCACAAGCCCAACGAGCTTTCCGGCGGGCAGCGGCAGCGGGTGGCCATCGCCCGCGCCCTGGTCAATAATCCCGCCATCATCCTCGCCGACGAACCCACCGGCAACCTGGACTCACAGACCGGCGCCGAAATCATGGCGCTGTTCGACCGGCTGCACCGCGAGGGCAACACCATCGTGCTGGTCACCCACGAGCACGACATCGCCGAATACGCCCACCGCGTCATTCACCTCAAGGACGGCAAGGTCGCGGGCGACGTGCGCAAGAAGTAGGGCGAATGCAGGCTTTTAGCTAGTGGGTTGCAACGATTTCCAGCGCTGACTCGAACACACCTGCCGCCAGGTTCTGCAGCCCACGATCGAAGGTTGCCAACACTCCTTTGCGTTGCTTGGCAAGCGCCAGAAGATAGGCATCCGTAATTTGCCGGTAACCTGACAAGCGAGGCTCCATACCTTTGACCGCATTTGCCACTTGGAGGTTCTCACTCCAAAACTCGTGGCGCTCATGCGCTATGTTTTGGGCCAGCAGCGCTATTGCCTGCGGCGGTGATAAAGCCTCCGGTGAAAACGCTGGATTGGTTACCAGCCGCACGAAGCCTAATTGTGTCAGCGGACAGGTCGCCCATGGGGCGGGAGCGCGCTTGCTGAACCAGGCGTGAGCCGCGGTGTGATGCTCGTGGTCGGGCCACAAAAGCGCGGTGAGAATGTTGAGATCCAGGAGTGTGGTGCTCAAGGCAACTCTTCGCGAAGACGGTCGACCAGGGAGCTCGTGACCTTGGGAGAGCGGTGGCTCAAGCGCACTACCTGCAGTCCGCTCTTCGTCTCCGTCATCAGGGGACGCTCAGCGGCCTGCCGCACCAGCTCACTGACGGCTTCGCCCAGGCTCACGCGGTGCCGGACAGCATGCATCTTAGCAATCTTGAGAGCATCATCTTCAAGTCTGAGCGTAGTTCTTCGCATCTGAGACATCATATCATAAAAATGATGCGTCTCGGGGACAACGGCACCAGCGCCGCGGCCTGCTGACAAAGCTTGCTTCTCACAGGAATCTCCCGCCCGTAAAAACAGACGGTATCCCGTTGACCAGGAATCTGCCGTAACCGAAGTGGAAAAGGCCTCCGAATCGGAGGCCTGCTGGAAAAATCCCGAAGGCTCGTTCTTATTGCGCCGCGCCGACGGTCTGCACACCCGAGGTCTGGCTGGCATGGGTGCTGGCTGCGGGCGCGAAGAAGTTGTGGTCGTAAAGGTTGCGATACATGCGGCCGGCGATCTCCGCCGCCTTGGGACCGAAGGTGGGACGCCCGCCCTGCAGGAAGACCACCACCACGATGCGTCCGCTGTCGCTCTTGGCGTAGGAGCCGAACCAGCCGAAGCGGGTGCCATCGTGCGAGCAGGTGCCGGTCTTCCCCAGCACTTGTTCTTCGCTGAAGTTATAGCGCAGGCTGCGGGCGGTGCCGTACTCCACCGCGCCCGCCATGCCGTCGGCCATCTCCGGGACCAGCGGCGCGATATCGAGCTGCCGCTTGATCTTGGGAACGAAGCTGGCGATCTCTTCCGCACTGGTGGGATGTTGCAAGTAGAACAGGGTGCCGCCGTTGGCCATGGCCGCCACCAGCGCTCCCAGTTGCAGCGGCGTCATGGAGATGCTCTCGCCGAAGGAGCACATCTTGCCCACGCCCCCTGCGCTGGTTGCCAGTTCCTGGCTGGGGAACACCCCCAGGTGCTCGCCCTGGATGTTGTAGCCCGCCAGCTCGCCCAGCCCGAACTCGTGCGCGTAGTAGCTGACTTTTTCGAATCCCAGCCGGCGTCCAACGGCCTCGAAATACGCGTTATTGGAGTGTGCCAGGGCCCCGGTCAGGTTCATGCGGAAGCGGCGGCCGAGCGTAATCTCGGTGTTTTTGTCCACGACATGTTCGTTCAATGCCGCCAGCGCCACCGCCAGCTTGATGGTCGAACAGGGCTGCGCCCCACCGGCCAGGGCCAGCTTCTGATTGACCATGCTCAGCACCCGTCCGTTGTCGGGATCAATGGCCACCACGGTGCCGTTCATGTTGCCGAGGGCTTCGATGGCGGCGGCGCGGACCACCGGGTCCTCACCCGCGATCAGGTCGCCTTCGGTGATGTCCTCGGCATAAGAACTGGTGTAGAAGCGCTCGTAATAGCGACGGTGGCGGCGGGACACCCTGCGAGTGGCGCGCGTATGCCGCAGGCGCGCCAGCCGCTTCCGCGCCCGCGGACTCTCGCTAATCGCGGAAGAGGATTTCTTGCTGGTGCGGGTGGAGCGTGCTGCGGCGCTCGCCGATAACAGGGCAGCGATACTGACGATGAGGACGAGACGAGTGACGAAACCTGGCTTCACCAATTTTCCCCTATAACTTAGTTTCGAACAGATACAGAAATACCACGGGTGACCTTTGGTCATGCTGGAGCTGGTGCCGTGGCATTCTCGGGGGGACTGCCGGAATATTATGAAAGTCCCTCCCTGATTGCAACGGCAAAAACTGCGTTTTTTGTGCTGCCCGGTCACGCTTGCGGTTAACCAAAGTCACCTTCGCTGGAACAGAGTCACGCATCCCAAGCATAACGGATGCGGCTACTTACATGTGAGTTGCGGCAGGCCAGAGGCTTTGGTAAGTAACCATTTCAGGGATGCCGCAGACCGTTACCCGGGCGTGTCGTCGCAGCCGGACCCGGCGGGAGAGCTGGAGCCGTAAGGGCACCGTCGCCGGCCGGGGCCCTTGGGGCCCCGGCGCGATGCGCCTCCAGCCAGGTTAAGACTCGCGAACTTGCCGACTCCAAGGGCGAGGCCGGCAGATCGAACATTTCCGGCGGGTGGACGGCGGCCGTGCCCCTTTCCGCTATCTGCATGCCGGGAGTCCCGCGAGGATGCCCCAGGAACAGGTACAGGTAGAGGACCCAGAATACCAGCGGCACCCCGAAGGCGATGGGCCAGGTCCAACGTGAAGCGGGTAGATGGCGAGCGAAGATCAAGAAGGCGCCCAGGAACAGCCCGCTGGCCAGCAACACGATGGCGGCGTCAACCAAGGTGGAAAAGAGGCGCTGCGCCACCGTGGCCACGGCGGGCGCGGGCAAGGACTCCCGCTCCGCGGGCCCAACCGCAGGTGCAGCTTGGGTGGAGGAGTGATCCGCCAGCCGAGTTGCGGAGCGCAGGCTGGAGCCGTGGATGCGTACCCAGTCCTGCAAACATCGCCGGTCGTCTTCCGAGAGGTCGCGGAAATGCAATCCGGCGCGTCCGGAGGAATCAGTCCACACAATCTCGGCGGCGAGGTTCATGGTCTGGAGCCAACCCGGCAAGTCGAAGCGCAGGCGCAGCGGCCCGTTGCTTTCCACGCGCTGCAGGGCCTGGATGGCCATGCCGCCTTCGCTGATGTCGAGGATGATGGCGGGATCCTGTCCACCCTCGAAGTTGACGTAGGCCAGAGTGGGCACCACCAGGCGCGACGGGCGGCGCAGCATGCGCTGCACCAGTGCGGTCGCCTCCGTCAAGCTGCGGGAGGCAGCATCCGGGCTCACGGGCTTGATCAGCACGAAATTGGCGCCCATGTCGTAGGCCGCCTGAATGCTGGCCAGCCCCTTGACCATGGCCAGCGCCACGCAAGCGCCGGGATAGTTCTGGCGCATCAGCTTGAGCAGTTCGGTGGCGTGCTCGACGTCATAGTCCACCACCACGGCCGAGGTTGTGCCTTGGGCCAGCCGCTCCACCGCGGGCTGCAGCTCAGCGCACACCTCGCTCTGCACGTCGAGTTGGCGCATCACCGTCTGCAGGACGGAGACCGCTTCCCCGTCGCGGCTGATGAGCAAGGCTTGCAGAGGCATTGCTCCTCAGCTTATGCCGGAGCACAGCGGCCGCCAATTGGCGGAGATGGTTCGGGAGCGGAGCTGCCCCTGATAAAAGGAGCCGAGCTCCAACCGCCAGGGGCAGCTGCCGCCGAGGCTTGACCCTGGCGGGATAACTGCGGTAACCGCCGGTCTTACTCCTGAGATACGATGGCGGCCTTCCTGCGATCCGCAGACGATCCGGTGACCAGCACTCACGAATAATCCGGGTAAACCACTCGCTTCCACCGCTGAAGCCCCCTCACTGAATCTCTGCCCGCTTGCGGATAAATGCGGGCACGTCGAGGTCCTCATCCTCCAGCGGGGGCGGCATCTCCGGCAGCATGCTCAGGGCATCGTGCTGCGCGGCCACGGCGGCGGCGCGGTCCGTGGGCATGTCGGCAACGGGAACGCTGGGCGGAGGCGTGGGTGTTGCCGGCACGAAGGTGCCGGGAGTACGTGTGCTGACCAGGCCTGCTGTGCCCGCGGTCAGGGTGCGCTCGCGGCGCTGCGGATTGTCCGTCTTGAAGCCGGTGGCGATGACCGTGATCTTCACCTCCTCCTTCATCTGCTCGTTGAGCACCGCGCCGAAGATGATGTTGGCGTCCTCGTGAGCGGCGCTCTGGATGATGGTGGAAGCCTCGTTCACCTCCGCCAGCTTCAAGGAGCTGGAACCGGTGATGTTGATGAGGATGCCGCGCGCGCCGTCGATGGCGCCGGCTTCGAGCAGCGGCGAGGCGATGGCCTTCTGCGCCGCTTCCACGGCGCGGCGCTCGCCCTTGGCGGTGGCCGTGCCCATCACCGCGTAGCCCATGCCGGCCATGATCGCCTTCACGTCCGCGAAATCGCGGTTGATGATGCCGGGGATGGTGATGATGTCGGAAATGCCCTGCACCGCCTGCCGCAGGATGTCGTCGGCGACACGGAACGATTCGAAGAAGCCGGCGTTCTGCGCCACGCCCAGCAGCTTCTCGTTGGGGATGACGATGGTGGTATCCACGGAATCGATCAGTTCGGCCAGGCCGCGCTCCGCCTGATGCATGCGCCGCTTGCCTTCGAAGCCGAAGGGCTTCGTAACCACCGCCACGGTGAGCGCGCCCATTTCGCTGGCGAGCGAGGCGATGATGGGGGCCGCACCCGTACCGGTACCGCCGCCCAGTCCGGCGGTGACGAACACCATATCCGCGCCTTCGAGCGCTTCGATGACCTTGTCGGCGTCCTCCAGCGCGCCCTTGCGGCCGACTTCGGGATTGGCGCCTGCGCCCAGGCCATTGGTCAGCTTCACCCCGAGCTGAATCTTGACCGGCGCGCGCGCCATCTGCAGCGCCTGTAGGTCGGTGTTGGCCACCACGAATTGCACGCCTTCCACCTTGGCGTCGATCATGCGATTGACGGCATTGCTGCCGCCGCCGCCAACGCCGATCACCTTGATCTTGGCCTGGTTGTGCACGTCGTCGTGGAACTGAATGCGGATGTCCTTCTTGTCGGATTTTTCACTCATCATTAACCCCAGGGGCTAACGCCCGGTTCTTAAGTGGCCCTGATGGCACGACTGAAGTCGTGCCCTGACACGTGTCGGTTCACGAAAAGGTTTCCCAGGCTGCGAAGTCGTGCCCTGACACGCGGTTGTTCACGAAAGAGTTTTTCACAGCCTGTGAAGTCGTCCCCTGCACTCGACTCCTGTGAGATCAGTTTCACATTGCCTTGCTTTATCGATGCTCACTAGTGACGGCATTGGTTCCCTGCCATCCGGTTTTCTTTTCGAACAATGCACGCAGCTTGGCCGTGAAGCCCTGGTCGTGTGCGCTGCGTGCCAGACGCATGCGGTGGCCGTAAAAAATCATGCCGATCACGGCCGCGAACTCGGGCGCGGCCAGCTCGGCGGGCATTTTGTCCACGGGCGCGGGCAGCGGCAGACGCACCGGCCGGCGCAACACCTGCTCCGCGGTTTCGGCGATGGCGTTCAGCCGCGAGCCGCCGCCGGTCAGCACGATTCCGGCTCCGCACAGCTCCAGCACGCCGGCGTGGCGCAGGTGATCGCGCACGTGCTCGAACAGCTCCTGCGCGCGCGCCTGCAGCACTTCGCACAGGAAGCGCTGCGGCAAAAGGCGCGAAGGCTTGTCGGCCACCGACGGCACTTCGATCTCGTTGCCTTCGGGGATCCTGGTGACCACGGCGCAGCCGAACGATTTCTTGATCTTCTCCGCGTCGGCAAGCGGCGCGTGCAGGCCCACGGCCACGTCGTTGGTGAAGTGGTCGCCCCCGATGGGCACCACGCCGGTGTGCGCCACCGCGCCCTCGTAGTAGACAACCAGGTCGGTGGACCCGGCGCCGATATCGGCCAGGCAGACGCCCAGCTCGCGCTCGTCCGGGCGCAGCAGGGCGTCGGCGGCGGCCAGGGGTTCGTAGATGGTGTCATCGACGTGAATGCCGGCGCGGTTTAGCGCCGTCACCACGGTTTGGGCGGCAGTCGCCAGCGCGGTGACGACGTGCACTTGTGCTTCCAAGCGCGTTCCCGCCATACCTTCGGGATCGCGGATGCCGTCCTGCTCGTCGAGGATGAACTGCTGCGGCAGCAGATGCAGCGTCTGGCGGTCCTCGGGCATGTTGAAGGCGCGGGCGCGCTCGACCGCTGCCCGGATCTCCTCGCGGCCGATTTCGCGCGCGCGTGATCCCAGGCTGATGCCGCCGCGGCTGCTGACGCCGCGCACGTGCGGACCGGCCACTCCCACCAACGCCCGCTCCACCGGCGCGCCCACCATCTGCTCGGCCTGCTCGACCGCGCGCTGCACACTAGTGGCGGCTTTGTCCAGGTCCACGATCACGCCTTTGCGCGAGCCGCGGGCGTCGCTGATGCCGTGTCCGCGGTAGCGCGGGCCGTTCTCGGTCAGCTCCGCCACCAGCGCGCAGGTCTTCGCGCTGCCGATATCGATTGCCGTCAAAAGAATCTGCTCAAAAGTCCCCATGGGCCTATGGCTTCTGTTTCGCTGAACTGGTCTTGCTTGTCCGCGGTGACGGCTTGCGGACGGCGGTTTTGATGTGAGCGGTCATCACGGGCTTGGCCGCGGCTTTGTGCACCATCGCCGGCGCCGGATACAGGCTGGCAAGGTGCGGGGTGGAATCCGGATTAACGATGATTTGCCGCTCGTAGCGCAGGTCTACCGAATCCAGCTTTTGGAACTGCTGCCGCCATTCCTGCAGATGGGCCAGGTAGATCTTGTAGCGGCGCAGGAAATCGGCGCCCCCGAGGTGCACGAGCACCGCCCCAGCGCGATCGCTCACCACCACCTTCACATCCTCGGGATCGGAGAGGTCCGCCTCGCTGATGTCCTGGGAGTAGTGCGCGCCTTCGGAGTCAAGCTCACGCATGAGCGCGCTGTAAATCTGCATGCGCGCGGCGCGGGTGGAGAGCGGGTCGGACTCGCTCATCCCCTTAATCACCGGGAAAGAGTACTTGCGGGAGCGCGGCAGCTCCATGATCACGCCGTTGCGGTCGATGAGCGAGATGCGGGAGCCCATGCGCACGAAAGCCACCGGCGTGCGTTCGCTCAGGTCGACACGCAGGTGGTCGGGCAGCAGGCGCATCACCGAGGCCGACTCCACCCAGGGGATGGTCTCGAGTTGGCGGCGGCGGTCGGCGAGCGGGACAAAGAAGATGTTGCGGCCCAGGTCGGCGCCGAAGATTTCCATCACCTGCCGGCGGGAGACGTTCTGGGTGCCGGCAATCTCGATGTTGCTTCCCGAGCGGATGCGAAACCGCCAGGAGCGCTGCCCGTAGTTGGAGAGCACGGATGCGCACACCGCCAGCGCGCCCAAGGCCGCCAGCGCCGCCAGAACCAGCTTCAGGCGGTTGGCAGTTTTCTTGGCCAGAGGACCGCGCCGCACCGGCACCCGCTTCTGGGCGCGCAGGAAGGGGGACTCTTCTTCCGGATCGAGGTCGAGAGAGCGGGGAAAATCATCTTCGGCGGCAGGCGGGCGGGCCACGCCGGAGCGTGGCGGAAAAAGACTCTCTTCCTCTCGCGTCAGGTTTGCGCGCGACATCAGGCCGTGGTTTCGGAAGCAATCGCCGAGAATTCACTATAACGTTATCTGCCGCGATTGCAGATGTAGAGTTGGGTACGGGTGCGAAGTTTTTCTGTGAAAAAAATCCCGCGCCTGGTCTTTGGAGAGGGGACCTACAGAACGGGAGCGCGGAGAGCAAGGCTGCAGGCGCTGAGCGCATCGGGGCGGGCAGGCAGCGGATCGCGGCCAGCCAGCGCGCGATCGAGCAGCTCCAGGCCGGAGCTGGTATCACCCACCGCCAGCTTGTACTGCGCCAGCACGTAGAGCGCGGTGGGGCTTTGTGTCGTTACTTGCAGCGCCCCCTTTAGCTCGGAAGCCGCCAGCAACCCCGCCAGCAGCATCACCAGTAATCCGCTCCGCCATTTCTTGCTCGATCTCATCGTTCCCTGCTCGTGTAGTCAGACGCGGCAGAGAGGGTTTGGTTAGGTGGAGATAAAAATATTGCTTATGCTCTGGCGACGACGGACAAAGCCGGCGTTCTGGCGAGTTATAATTCGCTCCCACCACGCGCCGCTTCCTGCAGGGAGGTTCTCCGTGCTTACCTCTAGAAACGGACTTGTCGTCGCGATTGTCTCCGTCGCTCTTGCTGCCTTCCCGACCGCTGCGGCCCAAGAGGCGCACACACACGGCGGCGGCCAAGTGGGCGAGGTACATTTCGTGACCTCGTGCAAGCCGGCGGTGCAGGCGCGTTTCGATCACGCGGTGGCGCTGTTGCACTCCTTCGACTACACGGTGGCCGAGGGCGCGTTCAAAGAAGTCGCCCAGGCGGATCCGGCGTGCGCGATGGCGTGGTGGGGCGCGGCGATGACCCACTTTCATCCGCTGTGGCCGACACCGCTTCCGCCGGGGGAGCGGGCGACGGCGCGGCAGCAAATCGAGCAAGCGCAGCAACTGGTTGCGGCGGGTGGGGCAACGAAGCCGGCCACAAGCGAGCGGCAGTTCATTGCGGCGATAGGGCTCATCTTCCAGGACGACTCCACAGCGCCGTATGCCGCACGGCTCAATCAGTACGAGCAGGCGATGGCGGTGATCGCGGCGGGGAATCCGCAGGACGTGGAGACGCAGGTATTTTATGCGCTGGCGCTGGTGGCCAATGCTTCGCCGAGCGACAAGACGCACGCTAAACAGAAGAAGGCGGCAGACATCCTGGAGCCGCTGTACGCCAAGTACCCGCAGCACCCGGGAATGGCGCACTACCTGATCCACGCTTATGACAATGCGGAGCTGGCGCAGCGCGGGCTGCCGATGGCGCGGGTGTACGCCAAAATCGCGCCGGCGGTGCCCCACGCGCAGCACATGCCGTCGCACATCTTCACGCGTCTGGGCATGTGGGAGGATTCGATCGCTTCCAACAGCGCAGCGCGTGAGGCGGCGCAGCTCGCCGGCGATACCGGTGAAGAACTGCACGCCATGGACTACCTGGTCTATGCCTACCTGCAGGCGGGACGCGATGCCGATGCGGCGCGCGTGGTCGCGGAGCTGAAAGCCATGCCGCAGTTGAACATGGGAGAGTTCAAGATCGCGTATGCAGCCACGGCTATGCCGATCCGCTGCATCGTGGAGCGCGGCGAATGGGCAAGAGCGGCTGCCGTCACCGAGCCATCGGTGGCGCCTCCGCAGGTGAAGGCAATCGCGGTGTGGGCGCAAGGCCTGGGCACGGCGCGCCGCGAGCAGCGCGGCGATGTGGCAAAGCAGGTGGCCGAATTGCAGCGGCTGGAGGAGCAACTGAGGTCGGCGGGTAATGCGTACTGGGCGACGCAGACGAGGATCCTGAAGCGCGAAGTGATGGCGTGGGCAGCGCTGGCGCAGAACCAGCCGGCACGAGCGGCGGAGCTGATGCGTGAAGCCGCGGACGAAGAGGATGCGCTGGAGAAGCTACCGGTCACACCGGGGCCGGTGATCCCGGCACGCGAGCAGCTCGGCCAGATGCTGCTGGCACAACAGCAGTGGGACCTGGCAGCGCGGGAATTCCAAAAGGCGCTGGTGAATTCACCCAGGCGCAGAGGCGCGATCGACGGCGCAGCAGAAGCAGCCAAGAGACTGCGCGCCACGAATTCCGCGAACTGAGTCAGGCTTCCAGATTCAGGCGGAGACGGGCCTGCTTCTGGCGCCGAGCATCGCCAGCCAGGTCGTGGCGGCGGCGGTGCAGCCCATCAAAAGAAAAATTCAGCCTTGTGTTTCACCGGAGATTGTCAGTGTCGAAGCCTCGGCACTAAGCCCTTTCCGCAGCGCTGATCGCCTGTCGAGCCTCCAGACGCTCGAGGATCTGCGGCCCAATCTGCGAGACGCTGCCCGCCCCCAGGGTCAGGATCATGTCGCCGGGGCGGGCGGTGGCGGTCACACGCTCGATCGCGTCGCCGAAAGAGGACGCGAAGGTCGCCTCCCGCTTTCCCAGACTGGCGATGTGCCGCGCCAGGCCCTCGCCCGTGATGCCTTCGATGGGCGGCTCGCTGGCGGCATAAATATCGAGCACAAACAGCGAGTCGGCATCGCCGAAGGCGGTGGCGAACTGGTCGGCGAGGTCCTGGGTGCGGGTGTAGCGGTGAGGCTGAAAGACCACGTGGATGCGCTTATACCCGCACTGGCGGGCAGCGGCAAGGGTGGCGCGGATCTCGGTGGGATGGTGGCCGTAATCGTCGATCACGCTGATCTCGCCCACGCGGCCGCGCAACTGGAAGCGGCGGTCCACGCCGCGAAACTCGGCCAGCGCGCGGCGGATGGCATCGGGAGCCACATCCAAACCCACGCCCACCGCGATGGCGGCAGTGGCATTCAGGATGTTGTGCCGCCCCGGCACGTAGAGATGAAAGTCGCCCAGGGACTGCCCGCGATAGTCCACACGGAAGCGGCTCATGGGGCGTTCGTGGCCATCGACGCGGGGCGTCTCCGAGTCGGCCACGCAAAAATCGGAACCCGGACGCGAGCCGTAGGTCATCACCCGACGGCGTAGCTGCGGCAGAAGCGTGCGCAGGCGCTCATCGTCATTGCACGCCACCGTCATGCCGTAGAAAGGCACGCGGTCCATGAACTCAATGAAAGCGTGCTCGACGTCGGCCATGTCGCGATAGCAGTCCATGTGCTCGCGGTCGATGTTGGTCACTACCGCGAGGATGGGTGAGAGCTTGAGGAATGAGCGATCGCTCTCGTCGGCCTCGGCGACCAGGTAGTGCGACTTGCCCAGGCGCGCGTTCGAGCCCATGGCGTCCACGCGCCCGCCGACAACCACCGTAGGATCGAGGCCGCCGGCCGCCAGCACCGCGGCGATCATCGATGTGGTCGTGGTCTTGCCGTGCATGCCGGCCACGGCGATGCCATATTTCAGCCGCATCAGCTCGGCCAGCATCTCGGCACGCTGTATCACCGGGATGTGGCGCTGGCCCGCTTCCGCGACTTCCGGGTTGTCGCGCGTGACGGCGGAGCTGGTGACCACAACTTCAGCACCCACCACGTTCTCCGGGCGGTGGCCTTCAAATATGGTGGCGCCCAGCGTGGCCAGGCGATCGGTCACCAGCGAGCGCTTCAGGTCGGAACCGGAAATCTTGTAGCCGAGGTTGAGCAGCACCTCGGCGATTCCGCTCATGCCGATGCCGCCGATGCCGACAAAATGCACGCGTTGGATCTTCGCGAACACAAAACTCTTTCGCCGCGGGTTTGCGCGGATAGACGCGGATCAATTGTTCACGAGGGTGGAGCAGGCCCTTCAGGCCGGCGTTCAAAGACTGTTTGAGAGTCGCGGGCTTCAGCCCCTGAGGTACCGTAACCGGTGTGCACAGGTCCCTCAGCGGCTAAAGCCAGGTCCCTTTTCATACCCAGATTATGCAGGGCTGAAAGCCCTGCTCCACCCAAAGCACCGAACAATGCACCCACGTCAGCCCATCAAACTCGGCGTTCTTATGCTGGCACGCCCGCCAGTCTTCCCGCCATGAGCGCGATCTGGCGCGCGGCGTCAGGATGCGACAGCTTGCGCGAAGCCGCCGCCATGCGCGCCAGCCGCGCCGGGTCGCACAACAACTCGCGCACCGCGCCCACCAGCCGCTCGCTGGTCAAATCCTTCTCCGCGATCAGCACCGCCGCTCCGGCACGCTCCAGCGCCTGAGCGTTGCGCAATTGGTGGTCGTCGGTGGCGTGCGGGAAGGGAATGAAAATCGCCGGCTTCCCGGCCGCGGTCACCTCGGCCACGGTGCTGGCGCCGGAGCGGCAGACCAGCAGATCGGCGCCCGCAAACATCTGCGGCATCTCCTCGATGAATGGGGAAACTTCGGCTCGGGCCCCAGAACTCAGGTACGCCGCCTGGGCGTCATTATAGTCGCGCTCGCCCGTCTGATGGATGAGGTGAATCCGCGGTACTTGCGCGATCAGCGCAGGAAGCGCGTTGATCACCGCTTCATTGATGGCG
>Ga0335081_10014991_pt1 | contig 12544 bp, 11 predicted proteins | sample Lox_Sample_35_FD_206713 | JGI IMG/M metagenome (GOLD analysis project Ga0335081, IMG submission 206713) | Soil microbial communities from Loxahatchee National Wildlife Refuge, Florida, United States - Lox_Sample_3.5 | ecosystem: Environmental > Terrestrial > Soil > Wetlands | place: USA...
TCGGTTCCCGTGTAGTACTCGGTGATCCAGATGATGAGACCGGTCACCACCAAACCGACGATGGCGCAGATATAAAGCGACAAGCCGGTGAAGCCGGAATTGCCGATCGGGCCGAAGCCGACCAGTTGGTGGGTGACGTAGGCAATGGCACCAAGCGACAGGATCGCTGAAGCGATGAAGCCCTTGTACAGCGCGCCCATGATCGACTCACTCGCTCCGAGTCGCACGAAGAACGTGCCGATGATCGAAGTGATGATGCAGGCGCCGCCGATGGCCAGCGGATACGTCATCATGGCGAGTAGCAGCGGCGTGCCGGCGAAATAGATCGACGCCAGCACCATCGTGGCAACAATGGTCACCGCATAGGTTTCGAACAAGTCGGCCGCCATGCCGGCGCAGTCGCCGACATTGTCGCCGACGTTATCGGCAATGGTCGCCGGGTTGCGCGGATCGTCCTCCGGAATGCCGGCTTCAACTTTGCCGACGAGGTCGCCGCCAACGTCGGCCCCCTTGGTGAAGATGCCGCCGCCGAGACGGGCAAAGATCGAAATCAGCGAAGCGCCAAAGCCGAGCGCAACGATGGCGTCGATGACGAGGCGGTCATTCGGCGCGTGGTGCAGTGTGCCGGTGAGGAACCCGAAATAGAGGGTGACGCCGAGCAGCGCGAGGCCGGCAACAAGCAAACCAGTGATGGCGCCGGACTTGAAGGCGAGCTCAAGCCCGCCGGCGAGCGACTTGGTCGCAGCCTGTGCGACGCGCACATTGGCGCGCACCGACACATTCATGCCGATGAAGCCGGTCGCGCCGGACAAAACGGCGCCGACGGCAAAGCCCGCGGCCACCAGCCAGCCAAGCGTGAACCCGAGAATAAGAAAAATCACCACGCCTACGATGCCGATCGTGGTGTATTGGCGCTTGAGGTAGGCCTGTGCGCCTTCGCGCACGGCAGCGGAAATTTCCTGCATTCTGGCCGTGCCCTGATCGGCGCGCAGAACCGAGCCGGCCGCCCACATGCCGTAAAGAATCGCGAGCACGCCACAGCCGACGATCACCCACAAAGTCGTCATGGGAATTCAACCTCAATTGATGATGGCGCTGGCGGGTGCGAACGCTCCCGCCGGCGCCAGGAGCGTCGAGGATGGCCGCTTGTTGAGGGCGCTTCACCCCGACCGGAAAAGCGAGCGGGATATAGCCAAAAAGGTGTGGAGGACGCAATGCCGGAAAATTCCGGGTTTCACAGGCGTTTCAGGCCGTCGGTCCGCCTCAGGCCGGGCTTTCGCGCTCGCGCCATTTGAGCCAAGCGAGCATACCGCCAGCCACAAGAACGGTGGGAAAGACCACCTCGTTGACCGCTGCCCAGCCTAATTTCTCCAGAAGCTGCCCGGAGGAGAACGAGCTCAAGGCCATGCTGCCGAAGATGAGGAAGTCGTTGAACGATTGCACCTTGGTACGCTCTTCAGGACGATGACACTGGGTCACCATTGCCGTTGCGCCGATGAAGGCAAAATTCCATCCGATGCCAAGCAAAACGAGAGCGGTCCAGAAGTGGGCGACAGAAATGCCGCTCAACGCGACCACCGCCGCCGTCGCAATGAAACAGAGGCCGATCGTCGTGATGCGGCCCACACCAAAACGGGAAATCAGTGAACCGGTGACAAAGCTCGGCGCGTACATGGCCATCACATGCCACTGGATGCCGAGTGCCGCATCAGTCACCGAATGACCGCAGCCGACCATAGCGAGAGGAGCCGAAGTCATCACCATGTTCATCATGGCATAGCTTGCGATACCGCAGGCGACCGCGACGATGAAACGCGGCGTCAATACGATGTCGGCAAGCGGCCGCGCGTTGGCGTTGGCCTTGTGCTGAATGAGCGGCACGTTGACGAATTGCAATACGATCGCGGCGAGCATCGCGCAGGCTGATTGCCCCAGATAGCTCGCGGCGAAGATGTGCGGCGACAGCAGGTCCTTGGTGAAGATGACAAGCTGGGGGCCGATGATGGCGGCGAAGACGCCGCCGGCCAGCACCCAAGCCACCACCTTCGGTCGATAGCGCTCACTCGCGGTATCGGCGGCGACGAAGCGGTAGGACATATGCGCGGCGGCGTAGAGCCCGCCGCAGAACGTACCGAGCAGCAGCAGCGAGAATCTGCCCTGCATGGCCGCGGCATACGAAATCAGCCCGGAGAGCACGCCGAAAGCGGAGCCGCATTGAAGCGCAAAGCGGCGTCCGAAGTTTCGCGCCAGTGCGCCGACCGGCAGCGTGCCGAACCACATGCCGAAGACCATGAAGGTGAAAGGCAGCGTGGCAAGGCCTTTGTCCGGCGCGAGCATGGCACCGAGGATGCTGGCGCTGGCGACGATCACCGTGTTGTTGCCGCCGGCGAGCGCCTGCGCGACCGCAAGCACGATGGCGTTGCGGCGCGCAAGATTGTCGTCGAAGACGTGGGCAACAGGCTCGGCAATGGCCGACATGAATCAGCTCCCGGACGCTGAGATTTGTAGCTGCGGCTCCGCGGGCTAGCTACTGCCCTGCATGCAGGTCAGCTCTGATCGTTGCGGTCAAAGCGCCAGGCGCCGGGATGGCGAACGGTAGCGAGGCGGGCCTCGTCGATTGAGCGGGCGCCGATTTGCCCGAGAGACGAGCGCAATTCATCGACGTAGAGGTCGATGAGGTGCTCGGGTCCATGGTCTCCGAGCGCGCCGACCGCCCAGAGGAAGCTTTTGCCGGCAAAGGCCGCCTTGGCGCCGAGCACCAGCGCGCGCATGACGTCCTGCCCGCTGCGAATGCCGCTGTCGAGCACCACGGTCGCCCTCTTGCCGACGGCCGAGACGATGGCCGGCAGCACGTCGATTGATGGCACCAGCGCCTCGATTTGCCGGCCACCATGATTTGACACCCAGATGCCTTCGATGCCCAGCGACACCGCCTTTTCCGCATCGGCCGGGTGCAGGATGCCCTTGACCAGCATCGGCCCTTTCCATTTGTCGCGGTAGCGCGCGATCTCTTCCCAGGAGAAGACTCCGCCCATGTTCTTGCGGGCGAATTCAATGACCTCGTTGGTGCCGGCGCCCGCGCGCGCGTACTGGCGAATGGTGGCAAAGCGTGGATAGCCGTGGCGCAGCAACGCCATCAGCCAGCGCGGCCGCACCAGCATCTCGCGGAACATGCGCGCGTTGGGACGGAACGAACTGCCGAGACCGGCATAGCTTTCGCGCGAGCGCGTCGTACGCACCGGCACGTCGATCGTAAGAGCGAGCGCCTTCACGCCTGCCGCGGTGGCGCGTTTGATGAGATCGAAGCCGATCGCGTGCTCATTCTGGTAGAAGCGGTAGAGCTGGAGCCAGAAAACGTCGGGCGCGACCTTTGCGACCTCTTCGATGGTGGCGCCACCGGCAACACCAAGCGTGTACGGCACCCGCGCGCGCTGCGCCGCTTTCGCCATCAGCAGATCGGCGCCGGGCCACACCAGTGAGGGACCGCCCATCGGGGCAATACCGATTGGTGCTGCGTAACGGGTGCCGAACAATTCGACATCGACCGGCGGTACCGTGGTGATGTTGCCGTAGCGCGGCACGATCTTGATGGCGTCGAAGGCCGCCCAGTTGTGGTTGATGCCGACATCGGCGCCGGCGCCGGTGTCGCCATATTCGAAGGAAAACAACGGCACGTTTTTCGGCGCGCTCGCGCGCAAATAGGCCGACGTCGGATAGAGCTTGTGCAGCCGCTCGAAATTCGCGCCGATGCCGTAAGGCAGATGCGGCAATTCTTCTTTTTTCGTCATGTCCTGCATGGCGTTTCCTGAATTGGATTTTTGCTCATTATACCCACTATACCGACTTGTATTGTTCCGTCGCGTCCCTTTCAAAAATGGCTGTACGACGCCCGCTTGAACGTGAACGCCTTGCCATCACGACCAATGAAGCGGGTGCCCTCGCCCGCCGAGACGGCGCCGACTTCGGTGACCGCAACATTGGCCGCTTTCGCCGCCGTTGCAAACGCCGCAGCCTTGTCAGACGGTACCGTGCATACGATTTCGTAATCGTCACCGCCGGTGAGCGCCGTCTCGAGCATGTCTGGTTTCGCGGCAATCACTGCCTTCGCGGCGTCGGATAGCGGCACCTTGGTGGCCTCCACGGTCGCGGCAACGCCGGAGACGCGAACCAGCTTGGCGAGATCGCCGGCTAGACCGTCGGATACGTCCATCGAAGCTGAGGCATTCAGCCGCACGGCCTCGGCAAGCGCAATGCGCGGCTGCGGCAGCAGATAGCGCGAGAGCAGATACTCGCGCTGCGCGGCACTCAACGTCCAGCTCGCCCCCCGGCGCAAGGCCAATCCGAGGGCGGCATCGCCGATCGTGCCGCTGACGAAAATCCGGTCGCCCGGTTTCGCGCCAGCACGGCGCACCATGGTGCCCTCGGGCACACTGCCGAACATGGAGACGGCAATCGTAATCGGTCCCGGCGTACTATCCGTATCGCCGCCGAACAGCGGGCATCCATAGGTCTCTGCGTCGGCACGCAAGCCGTCGGCGAATTTCGTCAACCAGTCCTCTCCAATCTCTTTCGGCAGCGCCAGTGAGATCAGAAAGCCAAGCGGCTTGGCGCTTTTGGCGGCGAGGTCGGAGAGATTCACGCGCAGCGCCTTGCGCGCCACCATGTCTGCGGCGTCGTCCGCGAAAAAATGCACGCCGCCGACAATTGCGTCAGTCTTCAACACCAGATCGCAGCCGGGCGGCGGCTTGATGAAGGCGGCGTCATCGGAAAGACCAAGCGCGCCGGGATGCGTGGCAAGCGGCGCGAAGAAGCGCGCGATCAGACGATCCTCGGCCGACATTTTGTCGTCGGGCGTGGCCACAAGATCACCACGCGGTGCGGCCGAACTCGTCGGCACGCAGGCGCCGCGCGATCTGATCGAGGACCGCATTGACCATGCCGGTCTCATCCTTCTCCACGAAGGCGGCGGCGACATCGGCATATTCGGCGACGACGGCGCGCGCCGGCACGTCGCGACGGTGGCTGAGCTCATAAGCGCCGGCGCGCAAGGCCGCGCGCAGGATCGCCTCGATGCGCTTGAGCGGCCAACTCTTCGACAACGCCTCGTCGATCAGCGGATCGAGCGTGCGCTGCTCGCGTACAACGCCGCAAACGATGTCGCGAAAGAAGGCGGCCTCAGCCGGCAGATATTGCGCGCCTTCAACTTCGCGGCCGAGCCAGTGGCTTTCGAATTGCGCCAGAATTTCGTTGAGGCCGGTCCCGGCGATCTCCATCTGGTAGAGCGCCTGCACCGCGGCTAGCCGCGCGGCGCCGCGCTTGTTGGCTTTGCCGGTATCTTTGGCTTTGGGTGCGCCTTTGGCCATCAGCGACCCGCAAGGCTGCGCTTGAGGCGCGCCATTACCAGTGCGGCGCGCGCGGCATCGGCGCCTTTGTTGCTGATCTTGCTCGAACGCGCGCGTGCTTGCGCTTCCGTGTTCACGGTAAGGACGCCATTGCCGAGCGCGACGCGCTCGCGCAACGCCAGATCCATGAGGCCGCGGCCGGACTCGTTCGCCACGACTTCGAAGTGGTACGTGTCGCCGCGGATGACGCAGCCCAATGCGACGACGCCGTCATAGCGCTTCGCGTCAAGCGCCATGGCGACGGCGGGCGGGATCTCGAGCGAGCCCGGAACGGTGATGGTGTCGTAGGCGCAGCCCGCTTCATCGAGGACGTCACGCGCCCCGGCCATCAAGGCATCCGCAATGTCGTCGTAGAAGCGCGCCTCAACGATGAGCATGCGCATTTTCTCGCGCCGCTTGCCGCGGCTTTTCGCCTGACGTCGTTTCTTGGCCATGACGGCAGCGTCGTAGCAAGCAGCCAAGCCGCGAACAAGGCCGCCGCGCAGAACTACCTGCGTTCCATCAGACGCGCGGCGTAGCGCGCCATCTGGTCGACTTCGAGATGGACGTCGTCACCCTGCTTCAATGCGCCCAAGGTCGTTACCTTGAGCGTGTGCGGGATAATCAGCACCGAAAAGGTGTCGCCCTCGACGGCATTGACGGTAAGCGAGACGCCGTCAAGCGCGACTGACCCCTTGGGAGCAATAAAACGGGCAAGGTCTGTTGGCGTGCGCAGGGAAATGCGCGCCATGTCGGTCAGCTCCTCGTGGGCGATGACGGTCGTGATGCCGTCGACATGGCCGGACACGAGATGACCGCCGAGCTCGTCGCCCAGCTTGAGCGGCCGTTCGAGATTGACTTTGCTGCCGTGGCGCCAGCGCCCGACGTTGGTGACGCGCAGCGTCTCCGCCGCGGCATCGACTGCAAACCAAGTACGGCCGCCTTCTTCGCCCGAACCGACGATGGTCATACAAACTCCGGCGCAGGCGATAGAATTGCCGTCGATAAGCTCGGTGCGCGGGTAATTGCAGGCAATGGTGATGCGGGAGAGATCGCCGGTACGCGGGTTGACCGAGCGCACCTCACCAATATCGGTGACGATGCCGGTAAACATCAGCCGCGCTCGTAATGATCGAGCGTATCGCTACCGAGACGCTCGCTGACGCGCGCTGCAAGTTTTCCCGTGAGCGCTTCGAGCGGCAGACCTTCGAACGGATCGATGCCGACGCCGATGCTTTTATCGGCGCGGATCAATACTGCTTCGTCGACCAAGTCGGCGGCGATGAGGCTTGCCGCGATCTTCGACCCGCCTTCGACCATCAGCCGCGTGATGCCCTGCTCGCCGAGAGTCTTGAGCACTTCGGCAACATCGAGCTGCCCGTTGCGCTCGCCGACGCGGAACACTTTGCAACCTTTCTGTTGCAAAATTTCTTCGGCGATCGCCGAAGGGTTATTCGAGGTGAACACCCAAGTCGGCGTCTCGCGCACGGTGGCCACGACCGAGGTCGCAAGTGGCACTCGTAATTGTGAGTCGAGCACCACGCGCACCGGCGAATGTTCCTCCATGCCCGGCAGCCGCACTGTGAGCTGCGGATTGTCGGCGAGCACAGTGCCGATGCCGACGAGAATGGCGTCGCTCTGCGCCCGCATTTGAAAGACGCGGGTGCGCGCCTCCTCGCCGGAAAGCGCAATCGGCTTGCGGCCGGCAAGCCCGACTTTGCCGTCGGCGGAGAGCGCAAGCTTGAGCATGACATGCGGCCGGCCCTTGGTGACACGCGTCATGTGGCCGATGTGCGCGCGCCGCGCTTCCTCGGCGCCGAGGCCAACTTCGACGGCGACACCCTTGCTGCGCAACCGCTCATGTCCCTGCCCGGCCACTTCGGGATTGGGGTCCTCCATGGCGGACACGACGCGTGCGATGCCGGCGCGAATGATGGCGTCGGCGCAAGGCGGCGACTTGCCCTGATGCGAACACGGCTCGAGCGTCACATACATCGTCGCGCCCTGCGCCGCTTTCTTGGCGCGGCGCAGCGCCTCAATTTCGGCGTGCGGACGGCCGCCGGCTTGCGTCCAGCCGCGGGCGATGATGACGCCGTCCTTGACGATGACCGCGCCGACCGCCGGATTGGGCCACGCGTTGCCGAGCCCGCGCCGCCCGAGGGTCAGCGCCATTTGCATGTATCGTGCATCGTCCGCGGCAGATGCGGGGACGGCCTGGACGGCGACATCGCTCATTTGCGGGCGGTGACCATGGGCTTTTCCTCGCCCGAGAGCTCGTCGAGCGCGGCGCGGAAATCCTTGGCCTCGCGGAAGTTGCGATAAACCGAGGCAAAACGCACATAGGCGACGTCGTCGAGCTCGCGCAAATGCTCCATGACCAGCTCGCCGATCGTTTCCGACGAGACCTCGTTCTCGCCCATGCTTTCCAATTCGCGCACGATCTTCGACACCATCTGCTCGATGCGCTCGGGATCGACCGGGCGCTTGCGCAGCGCGACCTGCACCGAACGCATCAGTTTGTCGCGGTCAAAGGGCACGCGGCGGCCATTGCGCTTGATCACGGTGAGTTCGCGCAACTGTACGCGCTCGAAGGTGGTGAAGCGGAAATTACAGGACAAGCACACGCGGCGGCGGCGGATCACCGCCGAATCCTCGGTCGGCCGTGAGTCCTTGACCTGTGTGTCGAGGCTACCGCAACTCGGGCAACGCATATCCCCCCACCCGCTTAGCTCTGATAAATCGGGAAGCGCGAAATCAAAGCCTTCACTTTATTCTTCACCGCATTTTCCGTGAGCGAATCCTGATCGGTCGCCTTCTGCGACAACACGTCGAGCAAATCGGCGATCATCTCGCCGATCTGACGGAATTCGGCGATGCCGAAGCCGCGCGTGGTGCCGGCCGGCGTACCGAGGCGGATGCCCGATGTCACCGTCGGCTTTTCCGGATCGAAAGGAATGCCGTTCTTGTTGCAGGTAACGTGCGCGCGTCCAAGCGCGGCCTCGGCCACCTTGCCGGTGAGCCGCTTGGGCCGCAGATCAACCAGCATCAGGTGCGTGTCGGTGCCACCAGAGACGATGTCGCAGCCGCGCGACTTCAATGTCTCGGCGAGCGCCTTGGCATTCTCCACGACGTTACGCGCATAGGTGCGGAAGCTCGGCTGCAGCGCTTCGCCGAAGGCCACCGCCTTGGCTGCAATCACGTGCATCAGCGGGCCGCCCTGCATGCCGGGGAAGACCGCCGAGTTGAGTTTCTTTGCAATCTCTTCGCTGTCGGAGAGAATAGCGCCGCCGCGCGGGCCGCGCAGCGTCTTGTGTGTCGTGGTCGTCACCACATGCGCATGCGGGAATGGCGACGGATGCGCACCGCCGGCCACTAGCCCAGCAAAGTGTGCCATGTCGACCACCAGGTAAGCGCCGACCTCATCGCAGATCTCACGGAACCGGCGGAAATCGATGATGCGCGGATAGGCGGAGCCGCCGGCGATGATGAGCTTCGGCCTGTGCTCTTTCGCCAGCCGCTCGACCTGCTCCATGTCGATGCGCTGGTCGTCGCGGCGCACGTCGTAGGCCACCGGCTTAAACCACTTGCCGGAGATATTTACCGGAGAGCCGTGACTGAGATGGCCGCCGGCGGCGAGGTTGAGCCCCATGAAGGTGTCGCCCGGCTGCATCAGCGCGAAGAAGACTTCGGCGTTGGCCGAGGCGCCGGAGTGCGGCTGCACATTGGCGAACTTGCAGCCGAATAATTTAGTCACCCGCTCGATCGCCAGTCGCTCGGCGATATCGACGAACTGGCAGCCGCCGTAATAGCGCTTGCCCGGCAAACCCTCGGCGTATTTGTTGGTGAGCACGGAGCCTTGCGCTTCCAGCACCGCGCGCGAGACGATGTTCTCCGAGGCGATGAGTTCGATCTCCTCGCGCTGGCGGCCGAGCTCGAGGCGGATCGCCTCAGCGACCTCCGGGTCGGTCTCGCGCAAGGGGGCGGTGAAAAACGGGTCCGCAGCGCTTGAACGCGCGGGCTTGGACGTCGCCGACATCACGATCTCCTGGCTCCGGGGGCTCACCGGCGCCGTCTTGCTGAAAAGTCCGGGGTTCGGGTCCCGAATACCATACTGGCGCGCCACCCGCCAATATTGGCATGTGGATGGCCGGCAGCCGCAATATCTGGGGTGCCCCCAGCATTTCGCCACCGCTTGACGCCGGTCAATGCCGCGGCGGACCGGCGGCGGCCCAAATGCCACGCCCCAATGGAAGAAGGCCGCGCCGACGATATGAACCAAGCTCATCTGCAATCGTGGAACAACGCACCGCAGGCGCGGCTGTCGACGACGATCGTCTGGCTCGGCGCGGTCAGCCTGCTCACGGCAATGTCGTCGGCCATGGTCTACGGGCTCTTGCCGGTATTTCTGGTCAAGGTCCTAGGCGCCACTACCGTTGTGGTCGGGACTCTTGAGGGCGCCGCCGAAGCGACAACTTCGCTGATGAAACTTTTCTCCGGCGCGTTCAGCGACCGGTTTGGACGCCGAAAGCCGCTCTTGATACTCGGCTATACGCTGTCGGCGTTCAATAAGTTGCTGTTCCCTCTTGCCGAGGCCGTTTCCCTAGTCGTTATTGCCCGCATCGTCGATCGGATCGGCAAAGGCATCCGCGACGCCCCGCGCGACGCACTCCTGACGGACATCACCCCGTCCGAGATTCGCGGCTCCGGCTTCGGCCTGCGCTTGGCCTTCTACACAACTGGCTTCGTCACCGGCCCCCTCGCCGCCACCGCGCTGATGAGCGTAAGCGGGGACGATTTCCGCCTCGTATTCTGGGTCGCGGTCATTCCGGCCTTCGCCACGATCGCAATTCTGCTCTGGGCCGTGCGCGAAACATCGGCACGGTCTTCGGCCACCAACCCGTGGTGGCCGATCCGAGCTGCGGATCTCGGCAGCTTCTCCAGCCCGTTCTGGTGGTGGATTGTAGTTGCCGGCCTGTTGTCGCTCGCGCGCTTCAGCCAGGCGTTCCTCGTGCTCAAGGCGTACAGCGTCGGTGTCGATGCCGCTTACGTTCCGCTCATCATCGCGCTGACCCACATGGTCTATGCCATAACCGCCTATCCATTCGGCATTCTCGCCGATCGCCTTGATCGGCGCATACAGCTCGCCGGCGGCATCGCGGTGCTTATTGTCGCCGATCTCGTGCTGATGCGGGGCGCATCGTTCGAAGCAGCAGCCGTGGGCGCTATCCTCTGGGGCCTGCAACTGGCGGTGACGCAGGGCCTGCTCGCGGCCTCGATCGCGGACGCGGCCCCCGACACGTTGCGTGGCACGGCGTTCGGCATCTACGAACTCGCGGTCGGCGTAGCGATTTTCATCGCCAGCGCAGCGGCCGGATTGCTGTGGGTCGCGGGGGGCGCGATGCTCACCTTCGCCGCAAGCGCATGCGCGGCGGGGATCGCACTGCTCGCGCTGTGGATCGCACCGCGGCATCCGAGCGCCTCTGCGTCCGGTTGAATCAAAAAGAAAAGCCCCGGCCACGGGGAGCCGGGGCAAGTAATCCCACCCTGTTCGCGATTTTAGAGACGATAGAGGATCTGGTCGGTCCAGAAGCGCTCGAGCCGGTGCAGCGACTTGTTCAGGGTCGCAAATTCGTCGGAATTAATGCCGCCGACCTGCTCCACCGTGCGCACGTGCTTCTGATAGAGCGTCTCGACGATGTCGCGCACCTCGTTGCCCTTGTCGGTGAGCTTGATGCGGACCGAGCGGCGATCAACGCGCGAGCGCTGATGATCGAGGAACCCCATCTCGACGAGCTTCTTCAAATTGTAGGAGACGTTGGAGCCGAGGTAGTAGCCGCGCGTGCGCAGCTCGCCTGCGGTCAGCTCCTTGTCGCCGATATTGTAGAGCAGCAGCGCCTGTACTGAATTGATGTCAGCGCGGCCGCGGCGGTCGAACTCGTCCTTGATGACGTCGAGCAGGCGGCGATGCAGCCGCTCCACCAGAGTCAAGGCCTCGAGATACAACGGCCTGATGTGGTCGAAGCGCGCATCACGTTCCGCGCCCTCGACCGTCTTCGCAACGGCTTTCATGTCCAACGCCCCTTTTCGCGTTTTATTTTTGCAGCCTTGCCCGGTTACGAGGCCCTGTCTTCCCCGCTCCGAGCAATCGCACCCTAAAAGGGGCAGTCTAAAATCGGCTTAAATAACACCATAAAGATTAGGTTTATTTGCAAAGGTGAACGCGGCGTTGATCGCGCGTTTTTACCGATGCGAGCAATATTTCATTCACCGTAGCAGCGCCTGCTAGCCCCGGACAAAGCGAATGATGCCGGAAAAATCGCGAGCTCCCTCTCCGCTCTCGACGTAGCGCGAATAAATCCTTGCCGCGTCGGCGCCGAGCGAGGTGCGCGCACCGGAAGCCTTTGCCGCATCCTGCGCGAGGTTGAGATCTTTGAGCATCATCGTCGCGGTGAAACCCGCCTGATAATCGCGGTTCGCCGGCGACGTCGGCACCGGCCCCGGCACCGGGCAATAGCTCGTCATCGCCCAGCATTGTCCTGACGATTTCGAAGCAATGTCGAACAGCTTTTGGTGATCCAGGCCGAGTTTCTCGGCGAGCACAAAACCTTCCGACACGGCGATCATGGCAATGCCGAGGATCATGTTGTTGCAGATCTTCGCCGCCTGTCCATTGCCGGCGCCGCCGGCGTGGACGATCGTCTTGCCCATCTTCTGCAAAATCGACTCCGCGCGCGTGAAAGCCTGCGCCGAGCCGCCGACCATGAAGGTGAGCGTACCGGCGGTTGCGCCGCCGACGCCGCCGGAGACCGGCGCATCGAGCATCATCAGCCCTTTCGCTTCGCCGGCGGCGGCCACCGCGCGCGCCGTCTCTACATCGATGGTCGAGCAGTCGATCAGCAGCGTGCCGGCATTGGCGCTCTCGATGATGCCGCCGGCACCCATATAAACCTCACGCACCTGCTTGCCTGCCGGCAGCATGGTGATGACGACATCGGCGCGCGCCGCCGCGACCGCCGCCATCTCCACGGGCGTGCCGCCAGCCTCTTTGAGTTTCGCCACCGCTATCGGGTTGACGTCGACGCCCTCGACCTGGTGTCCGGCCTTGATCAGGTTGTGTGCCATCGGCAAGCCCATATTGCCGAGGCCGATGAAACCAATGCGCG
>Ga0335081_10014992_pt1 | contig 12542 bp, 18 predicted proteins | sample Lox_Sample_35_FD_206713 | JGI IMG/M metagenome (GOLD analysis project Ga0335081, IMG submission 206713) | Soil microbial communities from Loxahatchee National Wildlife Refuge, Florida, United States - Lox_Sample_3.5 | ecosystem: Environmental > Terrestrial > Soil > Wetlands | place: USA...
CGATTCTCGCTATCGATTCTCTCTGTTTATTCTGTTGAGTGAGGTATAGATTATAGGTGCATAGTGATAGATGTGTAGAATGCATAAATTGATTTGTTTAGCGCATGTAGGCACTGTGCCAGCTTTATATACATAATATATGATGTAGTAGTACAAGTGCATATAATAATAGCGAGAGCTATAATTATCACTATTCGTCCAACAGATTCTCGTTGTCGATTCTCGCATTCCACATCAATTCTAAATGCAGATTCTCACTGTCAACGTTCATTCTGGCTGTTGATTCTCACATACCATGTTGATTCTCATGCAGGTAGGTGCAGCACAAGTGGAGCGCAAGTGCAGCACAAGTGATTTAAAAGTTGCAGTGGAAGTAATTTGAAACTCACGCAGATAGGTGTTGTACAAGTGCAATGCAAGTGCATAGCAAGTGCAGAGCAAAAATGAGGTGTAACTATTAGAAATAGCGGATAGATAGTCCTAAAATCATTTTCTTGACGTAAGAACAAGAATGCCGTAGGCTAAAGATGCTAAGAACTTCGGACGTGGCATAGAATTTACCAAGATTGGATAACTGGCATAAAGGTTGCTAAGTCGGATTGACACGTTGGTATTCAAGTATTTAAACAGCCTACATGTCCTCTCATTGATCAAGTCCATCGACTTGAATATTTTCTTATGCTTTAGTTGAGTTTTCCACATACAATATGTACTATGTGAATGGAATGACGAACACAATTTAAAGTTCCATATATTCTATCATTGATATTCAAGTGTAGATGCCATAATAATAGAACAATAGCAGCAGGCACTGATCACTCTAAGCTATTAGTATATTCAGTATACAGTGGTTTTTTCTTCGCTATAACCCTTTTGGCGCGATTCCGTTCATGTGGTACATATTATAATTTAGGTTTATAAATTCCAAATCTATGTTTGAAAGTTATAATTCAGATTTACTCTAATTGAGTTGTAGGTGCCAGACAGGAGATGTGGGCCAAGAATGAACTGTGGAAGGACATGGACACAAGAAGGAGCAATAATGGCAGCAGAGGTGTGTCTTCAAGAGTGAATTTCACGAAGTGAAAAAGTGAAAATCTTCATGAAACAAAATAGGCTGGCGATACATTAATTAATAGGAACCCTACGAGGCACCTCTTCGCCAACAGCCAAACGTTGCAAACACGGAGCAGATAGTTGGCAACACTGGCAATCGGGAGATAGTGCAAAAGTGCTCATCTCGGGGCCCTGAGAGCCGACGGCGAGAATAATTCCGGAGGCTGAGTTTGCCCCAATCATAGAACACCTTGCCACACGGGGTTCAATATTGCTTCCCGATTGGTGAACTTTAAAACCACGCATGCACCCGCTGCGGTACTTTGACTAATTCCCGCTCCGATACAAGCGCTCAAGGCGGAACCATATATAGACGCTATTCCAGAGCCGCTCGTACGTATCCTCGCTAGCGCTCGCCTCTAATCCTAATTTCTCGCTATTCCCGCTCCCCAACACTTCACATCCCGAAACTTTCACGAGTCTGTGTCTCCAACACTTTGCAATCACAGTTTTTTGCAAGCTCCGGAAGTCGGGATCTCGCGCTGTGTGATTCCCATGCATCCTGTATTGCTATCGATCCTCAGCTCTGCACTAACGGTCATCATCTCCCTTCCACTGTGGCTCTGGTTTTGGTGGAAATACGCGCCGGTACCGCCTGCTCCGGTCGCCTATCAGCCCCCTCCACCTGCCCCACCCGTCGCTGTCCCTCAACTTGTCCCAGCACCACCACCACCCCCATCTCCATTCCCGCCCCTGCCTCCTCCCCCTGATATTCTGTCCCCTCAACTGTTTCCAGTTGCTCAATATCCCCCTCCGTACACCAATACGTCCCCCGACAAGCCCCCTCCACTGTACAAATTGGACACGAGAGTCATTGATAATTGTTATCAACGGTCGGCTTATGTCCTCGTGTCCGCCGACCTTGCCTTTACCGTCGCGCCCGCGTCCCTGGAACCATGGAGGTTTGATCCTGAGCGCAGTCCGTCCAAGGCCTTTGATACCGCGATCACCATTCAATCGGGCAACCTTTTAAAGCATTTGTCCACTTGCGTTGATATGCTTGAGGAGTTGCCCCTACGACTTTCGGCCGTAACAAACCTGTCGCTCAGCCGGGCTAACGTCTAGATACGCGGGCACAAATTATTCTCTCGAATCGCGGCGCTTCGCCAACTCCTTTCGATGTTACGAACCCAACTCGACGGAGTCTGCAAGACAGACTCTGCCGCCACGCTTGAAAGTCAACAGCAACAGCCCGTCGATTCTTCGAAAAGCGAACTTCCTCCAGTCACGATGGCCACAATTGGGGCTGTAATCGAAACACATTCCCTTGATGCAGATTGTTGTCATCTCGAAGCATTGATAATGTGTCTGGAGGAAGACTTTGGACCCTATCAATCGCGCGCCGATGACCTGTTACAAAAGGGTAAAGCGGAGTTTTTTCTTCTATGGTGTATCTTTCCTCAAGGATCAGATGTGGTTTTCGAAGATCCCCCAAGTGGTGTTCTTTGCGCCGGCCGGGTGAGCACCTCCGTTCGCCGTCTAATAAAAAGGTATTGACCTCGTCTTATAAAGCAGGGCCGGGTGCTGATGCACGATTCGAACTCAACGTCTGACAAATTGATTATAACGGCACCGTTTTCCACTATCGAACTCATATCATGTAATGACTTGTTGGTGTCACCAACTTACGGTAAGATCTATTCTTCGGTTCGAGGACTTGTTAGATATCGGCTCCATGACCGCTCAACCGTTACAAGACGGAGAAATCAAGGAACGTTTTGAACGCCGTGGCAAGAAATTCGTATCCTTGAAAGGTGGGCATCGACATCGTCAATACAACGGTTTAATTTTGAGTCCTAACTTTGCACAAATGCCCCCGACCCCATATTCCTTTCCCCCACCGGCTCCGCAAGGACGAATGGCCTACAAATTTGACCATCCCTTCAATGTTCGTGTACGTCGATGAGTCGATGCCCTCTAACAGTAGTCAACCGGGCGCGTCATTGTGGACCATTTCATGTTTTCTCAGCTCCACCTAGGGAATTTTCCTGAACCTCATCCATCACACCAGCTGGAGGACGTTTTGTCAAGTGAACTCTATTTGTGTGCACCTACCATTGGTGGGTATTCATTGGTGTCAAAATCCTGGGGCCGCTTCGTGGTTGATCAGCTCAAGGAAGTTGAATGGGATTCTAGCGCCTTTGGCCATCTGGTCCTTGACCCCGAAAAAAAGGATCTCATCGAGGCTATTGTTTCTGCCAAGAAAAATTCACTGGTAACAGATGTGATCTCGGGGAAGTCGGGTGGTTTTATTGTCGTTCTTCATGGCAAACCCGGAACCGGAAAGACCCTTACCGCCGAAGCCGCTGCTGAACACGTGCAAAAGCCTCTTTTAATTGTTTCAGCCTCAGAACTTGCCAATCCTGGGCCGTCGAGAGATATGGGAATTGAAAAGCTGTTGAGGAATGCATTCGACATGGCCAAGACGTGGGATGCACTAGTTTTGATCGATGAGGCAGAAGTATACATGGAATCACGCAAATTGGGTGACGTCAGTCGCAATGCTATGGTAAGCATTTTGCTTCGACTGCTCGAGTACCATCAACAAGCCGTCTTCCTTACGACCAATCATCTGGAACGTTTCGATACAGCATTCAAATCCAGGATTGCGGTTGCCATCAGATATCCTGATCTCACTGCCGAAGCCCGTGAAACAATTTGGATCCGATTTTTAGAAAAAATTGACGTTCGTATTGTGGAAAACAGTGCAATGAACGGACCCCGCACGATTGGACGCGGCGACCTACGGAAACTGGCTTCCAAGGGTTTAAATGGACGGTACACTCCTCTGTCGTTCTACATTAAATTCCTAGACAAATTAAAAACACGGTCCTGTGTGTCCAGACTATGTCACTCCACACCAAGGATTCGATCTCCTTCAAGATGATCGAAGACGTAATCCAAGCAGTTGGCAATTTCGGCGACCATGAGGGAGCACACGAAACCGCGGTTCGGAAGCCTCCCTACTACAAAGGGGCGGACTGGGCGGCACGTAGCTTAGGCTACGACCAAGAGTGATATTCCTATCTGGCTACATATATAGCGAAGTTAATGTTTTCTTGTGTATCAATAGCTAGCTTCTCTTAGTACATCTCTGGAAATGATATCGAGAAAGTCTTGGTCCCCGATACTGTCCATTGTGAAATCCACCTGCCCACCCATGAAGGAGAGAAGAAGATATGAAACAGATGCGTTCCTTGCTTTGACAGAACAGTGCAAAGGAGTCTCCCCATCCAAATTCCACGCTGAGGGCCGGGCATGAGCTTGCAATAACAACCGCACGATGTCAAATAGTTCCCGCTCCGAGACCGGGTCGACTACGATCATTCCCTGTTCGGCATTCTCCAATTTTGAGGCAAACCGGTCGCGTTGTAAGTTCTCGTCACGGATGGTGGATAAGTGTCGATTCACTGCTATGTCCAGTTTCGCCGCCAGGTGTAATGGTGTATCTCCGGTGACCATGCACGCAACATTTACGTCCGCCCCTCCCTCTACTAGGAGGGCCAAGACGTCCTTACAGTGACGAACCGGAAGTAACTCCAACGCATAATGTATGGCTGTTCGGCCTTCTCGGTCCACTTGATTTATCTCTGCTCCTGCAGAAAGGAGAAGCCTAATAACGGAAGCCGGGTTCGGAGAATGAAGGGCCCACATGATTCCGGTCTCGTCAAAACTTGCGACACTCGCGTGGACATTTGCTTTGGCATCAAGAAGGCTTCCGACTGTCGCGACTCGCCCAAGGTAGGACGCAAGGAGCAAAGGAGTTTCTCTCCAATACCTACTCAAGCATTCGAGATCCGCCCCATATTTAATCAAAGTGTTTACGCACTCGTCGTGGCCTTCGAGGACTGCTAGGTGAAGAGGTGCAACATATTCGCTCTTGCTCGAGGCGACATTCACATCCGCTCCGCTGGCAACTAACAGATTTAAAATCTCGACGTTCCCATTCCTTGCGGCAAGATGGAGAGGGGTCTCGTCAAATCCATTGCGTGAATGAACGGTTCCGAATTGACCGGTTTTACGCGCACCCAATGACAATTTTCGATCAAATACACCGGCATCGCGGCGTCCGGCATGCCCAAACCCACCGCACAACCATTCGCAGATTAGTTTCAGATCATGGGCGGCGGCAAAGTGCAGTAACGTAATGGCAGTTGGATGCTCTATCCTTGCTGCCGCTATCTGTAGCATAGAGTCAATATGATCAGGCGAACCAAATATTTTCAGAATGAGTCTTTGAACTTCTGGGTTTCGTTCACCCTGCCCCCGTGTGTACCCAGGCCACCACTTAGCTGCATACCGCGAAAGCTTGTAAGAGTCTAGTCTTCGCTCAAGCTCGTAGTCATGATGGACCGGTAGTTTCAATACGTCGAAGGATAGATACGTTAAGAGGACTTCGGTCAGGTCTTCAGGCTTCAAAAGATATGCTATCTTCTGAGTCTCCAGATACTCTCTAACGGTGGCATGGCTGAAGTCTACACTCCCGCGATCCTCGTCGAATGTCACAAGACTTCTGCACTCCTCAATCAAAAAGTCCGGAGACGGTAAACTGTCTGCTCGCAGCTCAGAGTCGCCTCTTCCTACTGCCAATGCCTCCCGTAGTTCATCCATGAGCATTGGCCGCCGTGCATAAAAGATCCAAGACAGTACCTCGTACATTAATTCGTCATCTTCATCTTGGAAAATTTTGTCATAGGCCTCGCGAATGTCGACCGGGAGGCTGTCAAGCGCTTCTTCAATTTTCCTTGGCAGTTTTTGGGCTAATGTGTGTTTCAACTGCAATTTTGCGAGTAAGAACCTAAATATTAGCAACTGTAGCAACGTGATTATGATTAGACTTACATTCCGCTTGCTCGGTCAGGGATTGTCTTGAGAATTTTGTCTTTGAGATGTTGGGGCAAGCGACGGTTACTACTTAATTTCGACGTAATGTATGTTTGAACATCTGATTCAATATCGGCGGCGTCTATCATAAATTGTGTTGAATTCGGCAAGGAAACAATGTGTCGTAAGTGAGGACGGCTCGAACCCAAAACTTTGAACTTGACCGTTTCATGCGTGAGTATGTCCCTGAAGAACTCCAGAATGACTTTTCGGCTCTCTTCTGCACATTCATCCAATGCGTCGATGAGGACATAGACAGTCTTAAAGTGAGATGCGCATGAAAGAAACTCTCGTAAGAGGGTCGAGTAGTCAGGCGTTTTACCACGCGCGAGGAAAACATCGTACATCGACTCCACCGATCCAGGGACATATTCGATGTGGGAAAGCAGCTGCCTTAACAATGATGATAGCAGACCCTTGAGGCTCGTATTGTGATCTAGATAAAAGAAGACCACCGCAGTTGTCTGTGAAACGGAGTTACGGAGCAATTCGACAGCGGATGACCTGTTTTATCAGCGAAAATTTAGGTAGTGGCGAGAAACATCAGGACTGACTTGCCTGCGCCGGCTAATGGTCAACAAAAATTGAACACCGGGTGAGTACGTATTCCAAAGCACAGCAGCCCGCTACAGTTTTCTGATGCAATGAACTCCGTGAAACGATTGCCTCTGAGAAACCAATTGCATGTGCCGTCGACTCGTTTTTCGATGAGAGCCTCGTGCATTATTGGACTGGAATGAGGGAAAAGCCACTCCAGAAGTTTGCGGCGTTTTCGCTCTATAAACATTAGCGGTCATCACGGTTTGATCGAACTCGATTCATCTCGACGTCTGTCAGCTTCGCTCCTCTTGGAATCTTCCCGCGCTTTTCCTTGTGCAATGCGTTCCGCATGGGCTGCAAGCCTTTCCTCGGCTTGAAGGTCCCTCTCTTGTTTCATGGCTGTTCATTCGAGGCGTGACTCCTCCGATTCATAGGCTGTTAATTCCCTACGATCAGCTGGACGACAGTGATAACTAGGATACAGCGAGAGCGCCAATAATGATAGTTGGAGGTCGTCAGTGCATTTTGCCAACCTCGTCAGCTTCCTTCTTCGACTGGGGTCCTTTAAGAATAATTTGAGTCCCCTTAGGCCAGTCTGTAGAATTTTTGATCTCTGTGGGATGCAGGACTCTAGTTCCGCAACAATGTCACGTAATACGTCGTTGCAAGCCAAAAGCCTGCCTGACGCCACGTCGATGGCTATAGGGGTCAGATGATGAAGACATTACAAGGGTAACCTTCATTGGCGTTTACAGCGCTCGACCGGATGTTCTCAAGCACATTTTTTAAGAGGCACAGCACACCGTAAAATCCTCGAATTTCACTTGACAATTCCCTGAATGCTTTCGACGGGGACTCGTCGTACAACTGGGCCAGAAGCTGATAGGCGGTTTGACCCAACTGGACCAGAGCAATGACACTGGCGGCCACTGACAGAGGATCTGCCATAGACTCCCGCGCACTATTAAAGGATCCCTGGAGTTTTAGAAGAACTCAATTTTTGTGTCGGGGCGAGGATGGGCGCAAGAGCGCCGGAATGCCGAGCCCAAAACCCCTTACATAATCCTAGACGTTTTCGCAACCTCTTAATCATCAACGATTGAGGACAATCATTTTGGGAAGGGAGGATTGATTGCAAGAATTACGGTAGGCCGCAACCTGGCCGTCAAAACCGGTTGATCATACAGGGTTTTCAATGTTCTCTCGGTCCAATACGCCATAGCAGGACGATGTACAGGACAGTGCAAAGAGCGCAAAGTCAGGAGGATGTGCAGTGCAGGACGACCGGGATGCCGGACAGTGAGTAGGGCGCCCGTCACGGAAAGCCCTCGAGCCCGCGTCGAGCCAGCAGCCGGGTCTGTGTTGGCTGGATCGGACCAAACAATGTTGGAACCGGACTTTCAGCCGGTCCGGTTGGTTTGGCCAATTTGATCAGGTCGATCGAGCCCATCATGTTGCTGAAGTGATCCGCTGTCAGAATGCTGTCGGTCGGCTCGGATCAAGCAGCTGACCGACTTCCGACTCGACGGGGGCATTATTGACTGAACTCCGAACCACTTGCTGTTCCTCCACCCGTCCGGTGGGTTTGCCCGATTGTTCCGGTTTCAGGATTTTGTTCCGTTTCCGCGCCGCATTCGGGCCGGACTCCGTTCACCCGAGTTACCATAAATATCATGGGCAGACATTAGACCATTACATCGAGAGCATTAAATCCACGCGATGCACTTTCTTTTCATTGTCGTCGGCTTCATTGCATTGTCCTCCAAGGCGTCCTCACGAGTCATCGAACGTCAGTCACAACCGCCGTACTGTAACGGGCCTGATCACCCCGTGAATAACGCGCCCTGCGACCGCTCGGAGCAAAATTGCTGTGTTGATGAGAATACCTTGGCAACCTGCGGGACCGGTGCCGTTTCGACCTCGTGGACTGTGATTACATGCCCCAACTCTCAGTGCATTTGGAGTGGAGGAAATGCTTGGACTTGTGCGAACCCTATCGTGAGCGGCTTTGGAGGTAGCCAATGATTGGTTTGTCGAAGGTATCCTGCTGGAAAAGATAGAACAATGTCAAACCGTAGTCATACTTACGAAGAGATGTTGGAACAAATGGGTTTTTATAATGTACATCATATGGTTGCCGATAGAAATTATATTATCATGTCCTCCGATTCGACATTATGATCCTTGAATTATGACTAAAAACGCCCTTGACTGAGAACCTGAATGGGCCTAAGCTCCACCATTTAGTTGTGAGTTATGAATGCAATCGGCGATTCTCCCTATCGCCTCGTATATTCACGAAATCTGTCACGACTGGTTTCTTAGTTATTTTCAAACCCTTCCATTCAAATCTCCCACCTGAAATTGGATGTTGGGGATCGTGAACGAGGTCGTTCTGAATCACAGTTGTTTGACGATTATTATTGACGTCATACCTACATATTCCTGATTCATCTTATAAAACAATTTCCGTTGGATATTCGGGTTATTTTAACCCGTGTTTCTTTCTATTTTGCATATTAACTACAAACCGGCCATGCAACACCCCGTCTCTGAATACATCTAAGTAGACTTTTATCCGAACTACTTGGTCCTATTGGAACACGAGAGTTTCCGAAATTTACAGCCACTCAACAATGAAGCACCCTTTCAATGCTACGCCTGTAGCAGTCTCTTAGTGGCTTATGCCAAGAAGCCCAGCGGGGCAAGACTCGCAAGTCCCAGAATCCCACTAACCCCGTCCAAAACTACATCATACGAAAGATTCCGGAGCTAAACATTCACTCCGTCCCCTTGCTCTCAGAAAGAGATGTCAGATATGGGGTCTGAAACTGCGAAAGGTTTTAAACAGCACTCTGAGGGATCGTGTGGGGGAATGTCCATGGCATGCAAATGAACAATGGCATGTTTTAGAAGTTTTGAACCTGACGAAGTGTAGTTTTATGGCAGTGGTACCATTACGCACGGACCGACCCGAGTTTATTCCCATATTTAAAAGGTTTTCAATTTCATTAATTTCTGTTTCGAGGAAGAGAAAACTCCGGTTTATGGAAAGAGTGCTCGGTCGTGCGATCTCATCATATGCATTTACCCTGAATTCACTCGGATACACAAGAGAATGAGTAGCAAAAGGCCGGCCGAGTTGGGGCAAGCACAAGCTCGAGATGATTCGGCAATCAGCATGCCCACTACGACTGACCAAAATAGTCATTAATACCCTTTCTCTGCTCACAAGGAATTCATTTACTATTTCATTCGCACGGTCTCTGTCAAGGGAGCAGGTTATCACGGGGTCTGGATTATTGCTATGCTATTTCACGAGTGCTCGATCTCTAGCAATCAAGGTCACCAAGTCACCCTCGTCACCGAGTCGCTCCTTGACCTTCCCAGAGCCCGCCGTGGACAAGGCAGGTCGCGGATCCCGTTCATTGCATCCCCTCGATCCGATAACCGCCCCTTTACATTCTCGCTCGATGAAGCTACCTGATCTTGAGGATCTGGGATTCACTTCACCGACGATTAGCTAAAGATTCTGCAAGAACTTGATATATTAGTTTAAGATCAGGACAAAATGAACGATCGAACCGAAAGGAGGATCCTTTTCGATACGATCTGGACAAGGATTATAATGAGGATCACCAGAGCTGTTATAGAAATGGACTTTCTCGATTCTGGAAAGCAACCACACCTCATAAGCGGTATGAGGCCTTTGAAGAGGGAGATTTGGTCTGTCAATATACCGCATATTGAAACAGGGTCAAAAGCATCTACTTCAGTTCCACGTGGAATATCGCATTTTCATGTTCTCGGTTGCAAAAGATATGATGAGATTCTACGGTAGGTTACGAGCAAGCTGAAAGTCGAGTTGCGTAGATTGGTGCGAATATTAGAACAAATTGCTTTTTTAATTGGTAGCTGAAAGGCAAAGATGATTCAGCTTTCTTCATGCCATTGTTGGTGTCATTTCGTCGCGGGGGTCATTACGTCCCGACCGACCTTAACTCTTCACCTCCGCTTCAAAGAATCACCTATCGATTCATGTCCGGATGCGGCGTCCCTCTGCCTGCCATGGTTCTAGAACTCTTTTTCTTATCCTTTACACCCTGGCGACATTTCTCTTTCAGATATGTCTCACATACCCACCTCAAACTGTTACCACTGTCACTAAACAGATTAGATGTATTTCAAGGATGGGTGGGACGGGGCAAAAACATACGCTAGAATTCCTTTCAAAGTAGCCCTAAAAAGGTTCACCGCATTTTCTCGTTCTTTTTCTGAACGACTAGTCCATGATCTTTTCAAATCGAACCCGGCTTGCTTCAAGGTCCGTAAACCTGCTGCAGTGGCAAGGCGATATGCATCTCTTCGATCCTTCAGTTCCCAACCTGATAACCCGAGATCATAAAAAAATTTCGGGGCTTTGCTTGATCCTTTGGCTCCTGTTATCGAGGTTTGCGAACATTGAGCCGTATCTGTCCCACTGTCATTTCCCCCGTTGACAGGTAGTTCAGTCGCTGGCCCGCTGACACGTTCCGACTCACGACGATGTAGGAAATCGAGAACTTGATTTCGTAAGTCGCTGGGGATCTCACTCAGCAAAATTACTTGCGACAACTTTGGTACATCCCTGTTCGGCTCTTGCAGATCGTGACTTATAAGCAATTGCATATCGTTCATCGGTGGTTGTTGCGTCAAAGATTGGTTCTCACGTTGCGTCGACTGGGGTGTTCTCGAAGGCTCGGCATCGGTTAACAAGGATTTAGCCAGTTGGTTGAGTTTCGACGCCAGTGGCCGCAATGTCTCATCGTTATCGCCTAACAGGTGCTCCGCAAATGTTGGATCATCCATCCGGAGCATTTCAGTGAATAGTTTCATCCTAGCAAGCCAATCACCATCGGCCGAGTTCATGAGTATAGATTCAAAAAGGAATTCGGAGTCTGAGCTACTCGTGGCCACCGGGTTCGTCGTTGCGTTTTCGAAACCGTGCGTCTTCGGGCCCCATACTTTTACACAAGGGCCAATATTGCGTGAGCGACACAAATCGCACGGGGACTCCAGCGAAGAGTATTTACACTAGGGATTAGGACATAAAATGAGGGAACGTGAACTTTGACGTGACTAACCCTGCATTGTTCACACTTCCGATTTCCGACTCTCCCCCATGGGTTGTTCCTTCCAATTAGAAATGACAAAACATCGAGTTACCCCCTCTGTGTCCCTCCCGTGTCGGGCTGTATGATGCTGGACGCAGGAGGGCGGTACCCTGAATAATATATGTTCGTAGTATCATAGAAAGTAGAAGCGGAAGGTGCCTCGGCATCCCGGGGAATGTATTCATACTCCGCCGACCGTCTACAAGCTAATTTAGGTCTAAACCGACTATTGACGTACCTAGCACTGGCAGGGGAATCGAGCAACCATGGAGAGAAGAGAGGAAAGTCCGAATCGCGGTCGAAACGGATTGGCGATTGGGGCGCGGACAAAAGGATTCTAAGTTCGTGTAAGGACTCGGTTCCTGCAGAGAATACGGAGAACAGACTCCAGATCCGGCGTCCGTGGTCGCGGACTTTCGTCCGTGCTCCCTTCAGCTTCACTCATTGAGACAGCCTCAACAGTCGGCTCCAATCAGAGACTCGTTTCCGGCTTTTGGGGGTAGTATCCCCATAGAACCGGGTTATTAATCGTCGCATTTTCGGAGAAAGAACCCTATTTCGTGGGGGTGGGACCCCCACATAATCCTATGGGCCTCGCAATACGCCTCGGCTGAGACCTAACCCTCGCTGCCGTTGTTGTTCAAACCTGTTTGTGCGGGCGGCATCCACACATAATCGGTATTCATGCAATAATGGAGACTATTTCCTGGGGGTGGGACCCCCACATACAGTAATCCTATGTGCCCGCCTCGACTGAGACCTAACCCTCCCTGCCGTTGTTCAAACCCTCTCTTGCGCGCGGGTGGCATCCCACATAATCGTGTGTCGTCGTCGCAATTTTACTCGAAC
>Ga0335081_10014993_pt1 | contig 12542 bp, 6 predicted proteins | sample Lox_Sample_35_FD_206713 | JGI IMG/M metagenome (GOLD analysis project Ga0335081, IMG submission 206713) | Soil microbial communities from Loxahatchee National Wildlife Refuge, Florida, United States - Lox_Sample_3.5 | ecosystem: Environmental > Terrestrial > Soil > Wetlands | place: USA: Florida...
GTCGCACGATTGGACTACGCATCCGTACTGTTCGATCAGAGCCGATGGAACGATGCTGGCTCGGTTGCGCAATCGGTTGTCGATGTGGACCCGGGAGACATCCGGGCACGCGTTCTGCTGGGCCGAGTCTTCTTTGAGCAGAAGGACTATGCGGCCGCGAAGCTCCAGTTCGAAGCGGCCCTGACCCACGGCGCGCTCAATGAAGTCTGGCGTCTCCTGAGTATTACCTACTTGCGGCTCCAGGACCTCGAACATGCCCGGTCCCTCCTGCAGCGCGTTATCACTTCGCTCGGAGACAAACCGGCGAATCATGTCGCCGTTGCCATGACTTACTATGATGGAGACTATCCGGATCAGGCGATTGCTGAGTTGAAGGCCGAGCTGCTGCGAGACCCCGCGGCTCCCGCGGCGCACTATGATCTGGGGCTCGCGTACCTGGCGCGCAATGAAGAAGCGGGATATCCAAAAGCTATACCTGAGTTTCGGGCGCAGCTTAAGCTCGATCCGGACGATTTTCCGAGCCGCTACATGCTTGCCCACATCGCGCTAAAACAGCGCAATTTCGACGAAGCGGAACTGGAACTGAAACGCGCTGTGGCTTTGAATGCGCAGGACAGGTCCACGCAGCTTCTGTTAGGCCAATTGTATTCCGAGACCCACCGTGTGACTTTGGCCGAGGAGGTTCTGCGGAAATTGATTGCCTCCTCCGATCCGGCGGAACCCGATTATCAACTGGTGCGAGCGCATTACATGCTGGGAAGAACGCTGCAATTGTCCGGCAAGGTGGAAGATGGAACAGGCGAGATCAAGGAAGCAGAACGCCTTCGCAAACAAATGCGACTCACCGTTGCCGAAACCGCCGCCAGTCGGGTCCAAAGCCAGGTCGCTATGGAAAGCGAGTCTGTTTACTCTGGTCAGCCCCGTGCGACGGCGCAGGAAAAAGCGCAGGCTCATGCTTTCGTAAGCCGGATCGGCCCTGCTATTGCTGAAAGTTACTATAATCTCGGCAAGATCGCGAGTCTGCGCAACGATTCCGGCGTGGCCGCGCAATATCTGCAGAAGGCCATTGAGTGGGATCCGTCGCTGGCCCCAAAACCATGACCGCCGTGCGCTCACATACCCGGCTTTGTCGCGTCGTGGCGATCCTTATCGCTGGCCTCGCCGCTTACGCCCAGGAGCAGCCGGCTCCCCGGCTCCAGTTCCGCGACGTCGGGCCTCAGGTCGGCCTCACTACGGCGCCGGCTGCGTCTCTTGACAAGCGATATTTGGTCGAGACCATGGGGGGCGGCGTCGCCCTTTTTGACTGCGACAATGACGGCAAACTGGATATCCTCGTCGTGGCTGACTCCATGATCGACCACTACCTTCAGGGCGGCGACCGCATGGTCACCCTTTACCATCAGGACCCCGATTTTCACTTCACCGACATCACACAGTCGGCTGGGCTGGATACACGTGGTTGGGGGATGGGTCTCGCTGTTGGCGATTTTGACAATGATGGTCGACCCGATATCTACGTCACAGGCTACGGACATAACGTGCTTTACCACAATTTAGGTGGATGCAAGTTCGAGGATGTTACCGAGCGCGCGCACGTTGCCGGGGGCGGATTCAGTGTCGGGGCCGCCTGGGCCGACTACGACCGCGATGGCCGCCTTGATCTATTTGTTTCTCGCTATGTTCACTCGGACATTCATCACCTGCCACAGGTCGGCTCCCCGTCGTTCAACTACAAAGGACTCCCGATTGAGGTGCCGGGAACGGAAGGAGAGACCTCGCTGCTGTTTCACAATCGCGGAGACGGCACCTTTGAAGAAGTGGCGGAGAAGGCCGGACTCGGTAACTCCGAAAAGCGGCGCGGCATGGGGGTCGTCTGGGCTGACTACGACAACGACGGGTGGCCCGATCTGTTCGTGGCCAACGACATGGACGCCAACTATCTGTACCGGAACAAGCATGACGGGACCTTTGAGGACGTCGGCATGGTCGCGGGCGTGGCGGTGGATCCCTCTGGCCTTGAACTGGGAAACATGGCGGGCGACTTCGGAGACTTCGATCGCGATGGGAAATTCGATTTGGTCGTCACTCGCTTCGGCAATCAGCCGGTGAGCCTCTATCGAAACGAGTCGGACAAGGGCTTCATCGATGTGACCTGGGAGGCCAAGATCGGACGTGCCAGTTCCGCCCCCGTCAAGTGGGGAACCGGTTTCGCCGACTTCGACAACGACGGCTGGCCCGATATTTTCGTTGCCAATGGAAATGTGTCGCCCAGGGCCGACACTCTGCCGCATGAGGCGAGCTACCGCGAACCCGTTCAGCTCTTCAGAAACCGCGGAGACCGCCTCTTCGAGGAAATTGCCACCGAGTCGGGTTTGAACCAGGGCAGTCTCCACTCGCGCCGCGGGACCACATTTGGCGATCTTAACAACGATGGCAACATCGACATCGTGGTTTACAACGTTGGCGGCCCTCCTTCGCTGTTTCTGAATACAACCCAGAACTCTAATCACCGCGTTCTCTTTAAGCTATTGGGAGGCAAGAGCAACCGGAGCGCAATCGGCGCCCGCGTCACGGTGTCCACGTCGAAAATGACGCAGATTGCCCAGGTCGCTGGCGGCGGCGGCTATTTGTCCTCCAACGATCAGCGCCTCCATTTCGGCCTTGGCGGGGACGCGATAATCGCTAAAGTCGCAGTACAATGGCCCAGTGGTTCGAAGGATGAGTTTCAAAACGTTGCCGCCGATGTAATCTACGAAATCCGCGAGGGCGGCGGCATTCGGGAAGTCGCGAAACTGCCCGCTTTGAAGGCACTCCCGGGCAAAACAAGATAATCGTTCGACGGAGTCAGAACTTTGCCTGAATTTCACTTGGTTACCGTTCGTGAACGTTCTCGACAAATGAATCTCGACGAAATGTAACAATCCCTTACACAGGGAGGAGCAATGATGGCATACCTTCTATCGAATCGATGCGGTACCGGCTCGCACAACTCGCGCCGTACTGTCCTTGGGGCCTTGCTGTCCAGCACTGCAAGCGTGGCATTCCTTCTCTGTCAAAGCGCAGCCGGTCAGATCTATAACCAGCACGACGCGGGCACGCCGCAGGACATGCCCACGACGACGAATGCCCCCGCCGAAATAAAAGGCCCCGTCAAAGTCACCGTCGACATGGATAAAGCCCGCACCTTCATGGCGCCGCGCGCCATGGCGGCGAATGCCTTTGTCTCCGATGGCCATCTCATGGATCCTGACTTGCCCGCGCTGCTGCGTGGAGCCGGCATCACGACGCTACGCTACCCAGGCGGAGGCTTCGCCGATGATTTTCACTGGTCGACGAACAAACCGTCGAACTCGCAGGTATCCCTTGCCCAGCGCTACAGCGGCTATGCTCCAAATACGGACCTCGGGCACTTCGTCTACCTCGTCGATCACGTCGGTACCGCGGTGATCACCGTCAACTACGGCTCCAATCAGGATGGCACTGGCGGTGGCGAACCCGCCGAAGCGGCCGCCTGGGTCGCCTACACGAATGGCAGCGCGACCGACACCAAGGTCATCGGAAAAGATTCCACCGGATACGACTGGCAGACGGTGGGGTACTGGGCCTCGCTGCGGTCCTCACCGCCGTTGTCTACCGACGACGGGAAGAACTTCCTGCGGATCAATCATCCCCAGCCCTTGAACGTGAAGTACTGGGAGCTTGGCAACGAAGTCTACAAGAACGGCTATTACGGCGGAGAAGGCGATACGCTCGATCTGCACGCTCCCTACCCGAAGGACGCGAAAGACAACGAGAAACAGCGGCGAAAGAATCCGAATCTTTCACCCCAGGCCTACGCCAAATCTTTCCTCCTCTATTCCCAGGCAATGAAAGCCGTGGACCCACGCATCAAGGTCGGGGCCTCGGTCGACTCACCTGTGCCCAACAAGTGGGACGTGCAAGAGTGGACGCAGGATCCGGTCACCGGAAAGTATGAACAGAAGAGCAGCTTCCACAAAGCTGCCGATGCCGGAGCCGATTGGGATCGAAATCTTCTGCAGGCCGCTGGCAAGGAGATTGACTTCGTTTCTCTGCACTGGAATACCGGCAATACCACGGAAGCCTCCGGCTGGAAGAATCTCGATAACGCCAGTCTGCTGTCCGCTTCCCGGGATGAGCTCCCGACCATCATGAGTGAGTTCCTCGGACTCTTCCAGAAGTATTGCGGGCCTAACACCCAGAACATTCAACTCTTGGTGACCGATGTCGGTCCGAAGTCGTATATCAAAGTTACGGACCCGAACGTGGTCGGCCTCTTCGCTGCCGACGCCTACCTCAGCCTGATGGAGTCTGGGGTCGCGAACATTGACTGGTCCGACTCGCACAACGCCAGTTTTCTTGACGATAAGGACAAGCCGGGGGCGGCTTACTTCGGCCTCCAGATGATTCATAATCTGATGAACTTCAACGAGACCATCGTCAATGCAAACTCGAGTCAACCGCTGCTTTCGGTCCATGCCGCCAGTCACAAGAACGGTAGCGTAAGCGTTATGCTGATCAATAAAGACCCCAAGAACAACGCGGTGGTGAAGCTTACCGTGAACGGCGGAAAGCTGGCCGGCCCGGGCATGCGGTTCGATTACGGACGGAGCAATCCACCGGGCGACAAAGCGGTTGCCGCGGTCCAGATCGATGACGTCGGCAATAATTTTACGGTGACGGTTCCCCCCTACACAGTCACGGATTTGCTCATCCCTCAGGCGCACTAGGCGGAACGGGGAAGCTTCTTGGTTGCGGAAAGTCCTCTTTCAGCGATGGGCGGATCCGCGGAACCGCATCCGTTAACGTTTACGTTGCGTTGCCGTCTAAGCTGCGGTAAGGTCATCCTGCGAGGCTGCCATCGAGGGCCCTGATCCCTCCTGGCAGCACAAGCCATGAAAAAGAACATCACGCTCTTCGATATTGCGGAAGCCCTCGGCGTTTCTACCGGCACTGTCCATCGCGCTCTTCACGATCACCCAGGCGTCAATGCTATGACCAAGGTGCGCGTCCTGCAGATGGCGAAGACCCTGGGCTATCGGCCGAATCTCGCGGCCCGATTTCTCTCTTCCAAGCGCAATTTGAAAATCTCCATCAATACCCTCGCCGGCACTACGTCGTTTTGGGACGAAGTCCGCTCCGGTATCAGCGAGGAAGCCAAGTCCGTGTTGATGGAAAATGTCGACCTCGAATTTCGCACTTATCCGCGGCTGGGCGAGGGAGAAGAGGAAGCTTTTGAAGCGGCCCTTGAGGCCAAGGTCGACGGGATTATCGTCTTCTCCAGTCGCCCCGAAAAGCTGCGGACTCGCATCCGGCGCGCCTCCCGCAGCCGCATTCCAGTGATGTGCGTCACTACCGACGCGCCCAACACTGGCCGTCTGGCGGTCGTTTCCATCGATACTTTGGCCAGCGGCGCTCTCGCCGCCGACTTAATGGGACGCTTCACGCAGGGCAAGGGCCACATCGCGATTACGCTGAGCGACCTCGGCATCACCGAGCATGCTGAGAAGTGCTCGGGATTTGAAAAGACCCTGCAAACGTTTTATCCCAAGATGCGCGTTCTCCCGCCGCTCGAAGATCACGACATCGAACCCGAGGCATACGAGAAATGCCGGAAGCTCCTGGAATCCCATCCGGACCTGGCCGGAATCTATGTCACCACGGAAGCGTCTATCCCTGTCCTGAACGCAGTGCGCGACGCCGGTTTGAACCAGGAGCTAACCATCATTACCACCGACCTCTTCTCCGACCTGGTGCCTCATATTCGATCGGGAACGGTCAGCGCAACCATCTATCAGCGGCCGCGTACGCAAGGTCGCATGGCTTTCCGTGTGCTTCACGAATTTCTCGCCGAGGGCCAGTGTCCTTCCTACCAGGTCACCCTCGCCCCTCATCTGGTTATGCGGGGAAACCTCGATTTCTTTCTCGAAAGACAGTCCGTCGAAACCACCGTCCGTCGCCGCAATGGCTCATCGGAGCCCGTCCAAAACGCACCGGCGGAAGACATCCTCCTCTCCAGCAGCTGAAGGCCTAGAGTCGGGGCAGTGGGGTTGACAGCCGCTTGCGACGGCCCGTCGAATGATCGCGATCAGGCTCGCCTTCGTAATCGAGGGAGACCGTAAGCGGTTACGCTTCAGTTGGGAGAGATTCGAATCCCAAGAAAGACTCTCAAGTTCGGAGCCAATACCAAATCATGAGACTACCCGCGATCGTCCTGCTGATTTCTTCTTTCTCTGCCGCCGCCGCTGCACAGCAAGCTCTTCCGGACTATCGCAACGCGAACCTGCCCATTCCGCAGCGCGTCTCCGATCTGGTCGCGCGCATGACCCTCGAAGAAAAAGTCGAACAGCTTGCCGGCGGCCGTCACTATGAGCTGCTGGATAACACCGGCCAATACACTCCAGAACAGGCCAAAGAAGCGTTCCAGCAGTTCCACAAACTCGATGCTCACACCAGCGCGCACGATGCTGCTGTCCTTCGCAACGCCGCCCAGAGATTCTTACTGGAGAAAACCCGCCTCGGCATTCCCGCACTTTTCGCGGGGGAAGCCCTGCACGGATTCATGGCCTATGGCAGCACCAGTTTCCCCCAGGTTCTGGGCCTGGCCAGCACGTGGGATCCGGACCTTGTGAAAAGTGTATTCACGGCCGCCGCGGACGAAATGCGCTCGTCGGGCGTCAATCAGGCGTTCAGTCCGGTACTCGACCTGGCGCGTGATCCGCGCTGGGGGCGCACCGAAGAGACTTACGGCGAAGATCCTTTCCTGGTCTCGCGTATGGGCGTGGCCGCCATCGAGGGCCTGCAGGGGATGTCGCCGCTCATCGACCGTCACCATGTTCTCGCCACGGCAAAACACTTTGCGGCTCACGGCCAACCCGAAGGCGGACGCAACGCTGCGCCGGCGAACTATTCGGAGCGAATCCTGCGCGAATCCTTCTTCGCACCCTTCCAGGCCGCGGTCGAGGAAGCGCATGTCGGCAGCGTGATGGCGTCCTACAACGAGATTGACGGCGTTCCTTCCCACATCAACCGCTGGCTGCTGGACCGCGTCCTGCGCCAGGAATGGGGCTTTACCGGCTACGTGACCGGCGACGGGCACGGCCTGCAGTTGCTGGTGGAGACGCACCACGTTGCCGCTGATTTTGCCGATGCTGCCCGAAAGGCGCTCGCCGCCGGTGTCGACTTCGATCTGTCCGACGGCGCCGTCTACAAGACGCTGGTCGATCAGGTGCGCGCCGGAACGGTTCCGGAAAAAGAAGTCGACACCGCCGTGGCGCGCATCTTGACGAAGAAGTTTGAGCTTGGTCTGTTTGACAATCCCTACGTCGATCCCGACTACGCCCAGCGCATCACCAACAGCCCCGAGCATCAAAAACTGGCCCTGCAGGCTGCTCGCGACGCTATCGTGCTCTTGAAGAACGATGGCAACCTGCTCCCCTTGGATGCTAAGAAAATCAAGACAGTCGCGGTGATCGGACCCAACGCCGCCGCCGTTCACCTTGGCGGATACAGCCGCGATCCCGGCCCCGGTAACCAGATCAGCATTCTCGACGGCATCCGCAAGCGCGCTGGCACAGACGTGAAGGTGCTTTACGCCGAAGGCTGCAAGATCACCACCGGCAAGCAAGGTTGGGCCGCGTGGTATGAGAACGAGGTCGTTCAGCCCGATCCCGATTCGCAAGCCGCCAGCATTCAAGCAGCCGTCGAGACCGCTCGCCAGGCCGATTTCGCCATCCTCGTCGTGGGCGAGAACGAGAGCACCAATCGCGAAGCATGGTCGGAACAACATCTTGGCGACCGCGCTTCACTCGACTTGCTGGGAGCACAAGACGCGCTCATCAAAGCGATTGTCGAGACTGGTAAGCCGACGGTCGTGTTTCTGCTAAACGGTAGAGCTTTGTCGATCAACTATGTCGCGAAGTCTGTACCTGCGATTCTGGAGGGCTGGTATCTCGGCGAACAAGGCGGCAAGGCCGCCGCCGAAGTTCTGTTTGGCGACGTGAACCCTGGCGGCAAGCTTCCCCTCACGTTTCCGCGCTCGGTCGGCCAGTTGCCCGATTACTACGATCAGAAGCCCTCGCGCAACCGCAGTTATCTTTTGGCCGACAACTCGCCGCTGTTCCCCTTTGGTTACGGCCTGAGTTACTCGAGCTTCCATTTCGACAACCTGCGCCTTACGCCTGCCACGATCGGCACCGGCCAGACGGCTACCGTCGCGATCGATGTCACCAATACGGGCACTCGCGCCGGGGATGAAGTTCCGCAGCTTTATATTCATCAGAAAGTTGCCTCGGTCACACAGCCTATCGAAAAGCTCCGCGGTTTTCGCCGCGTGCACTTGAACCCCGGCGAGAAGACCACGGTTGAATTCAAGCTCACGCCAGAAGCGCTCTCGATCCTCGACATTCACATGGACCGGGTCGTCGAGCCTGGCGTATTCGACGTCATGGTGGGCCCAGATTCTGCCCACACGCAGACAGTTGCGCTGGAAGTCGTGAAGAAGTAGGAGTGCGGTGGACACAGAAACGATGCATGTCGGAACAGCCGCCTTCGGCTAGCTTGCCCTGAGCGGAGTCGAAGGGCCGGGCGCAGTTCGACAGCCTGTAGTCGGCACGGCTTAGCACGCGCTCGCTACCGGTTGTTACCAGGGAGTATGGTGCCACGTCATGAAACGAATCGTGGTTTTAGTGTTCCTGACAGGTTCGCTCGTATCGCTATGTTTCGCAGACACGGCGCGCTCGTCGCCCGAAACGCTTTCCCAGCAAGACAAAAACAAAGCCGTTGCGAGGCGCGTGTTTGACGAGATTTTCAATGAGGGCAGGTTTCAGACGGCAAACGAAATCTACGCCAGGGATTTCGTGAATCACGGGCTGCATAAAGACTTCGATCTCGAAGCGGACCAGGCTGCGGCCCAATGGGAGAAGAAGGTTGCTCCAGATCTAAAGATAACCGTCGATCTGATCGCGGCTGAGGGCGACCTGGTCACGGTAGTGTGGACGGCCCGCGGAACCAACAGCGTACCCATTGGCTACCTGCCGGCAACGGGAGTGAGAATCGAGGAACGCGGAATTACGGTGTGGCGTATCGTCGATGGCAAGATTCGCGAGGAATGGACGTCATTCGACGTAGCCCACATTGTCCGCGAAGTCATAAGCCAGCTGAAATGGACGCTCATCAGCCTGACGTGCGTTTCGGTGGTTCTTGTCTGGCTGGTCATCCGATTCGTGCGGAAGCTTTGGCTCGGTCGCAGGTCCAGGTCGCCAGGGCGGGCCCTTGGACAGAACGCTACCTAATCGATATTGTAATCGTTTACGCTAACGCGTAAGATGCTGGCGAGTTACCGCACCTCATCCTGTAATTTGTCATCAAGGTTCATGAAAAACATATCCCGCTCGGCAGTTCAGTTCCTCCTCGTCGTCCTGATCCTGATTCCGGCCGCCTTGGCGCAGTGGACGCCGCGTAACCCCGTCACTGCGGTACAACAGCAGCCTGACGGCGTCGTGCTCACCCTGCAATCCGGCACACTGAAGATTCAGGTCTGCTCCGACTCTGTGGTCCACGTGCTCTATTCCGCGAACGCGACCTTTCCAGTCGTGCCCGACTATGTCGTCGTGAAGAAGGACTGGCCCGGCGCTAAGTTCAGCTTCCAGTCCACCGACAACGAAATCGTCGTGACCACCGGCACGCTGAAAATCACCGTCGCTCGCAACGACAGCTCCCTTACCTTTCGCAGCGCTTCTGGGGAGCAACTCACGCAGGAGGCTTCGCGCAAGCTGACTCCGGTTGAAGTGAACGGGGAGCGCACTTATCATGCCGAGTCGTTCTTCAGCATCTACGGCTCGCATGAAGCCCTGTACGGACTCGGCCAGCACCAGGCCGGCGTGTGGAACTATCGCGGCGAATCGGTCGATATCACGCAGGACAACAGCAATATTTCCGTCCCGTTCCTGGTTTCGAGCAAAGGCTACGGCATTTACTGGAACAACGACTCGCGCAGCCGCTTCAACAACAAGTTCGCCAACTACTTGTACGTAAGTTCGGAAGTCGCGGACGTCATCGACTATTACTTTTTCTACGGCCCCGACCTCGACAAAGTGATCGCCGGCTACCGCGACCTCACGGGCCATGCTCCCATGTTCGGCCGTTGGGCTTACGGGTTCTGGCAGTGCAAGAACCGCTACAAAACGCAGGACGAGATCCTTGGCGTGGCGAAAAAATATCGCGAACTCCACATCCCGGTCGACGACATCGTGCAGGACTGGTTCTGGTGGAACCGCAAGGGCGAATTCGTATTCAACAAGAACTATCCCGACCCCAAGGGCATGGTCGACGAACTTCACAAAGAAAACTTTCACCTGATGATTTCGATCTGGCCGTTCTTCGAGCCCGGATCGGCGAACTACGACTACATGGACAAGAAGGGCTGGTTCGTCGACAAATTCAAATTTGCCAAGCCGCCCTATCACACCGACGCCATGGCGGTGTACGACGCCACCAATCCCGAGGCGCGGAAGTATTACTGGAGCGAAGTCAACAAGGGTCTGTTCAGCATTGGCGTCGACGCTTGGTGGATGGATACCACCGAGCCTGAAACCGAAGGCCAGGAAGACAACATCCTGCTGGGGCATAAACTGGCGGCGGGCAGCGGCAATCGCTATGTAAACATCTTCCCCTTGATGGATACTGGCGCGGTTTACGACGGACAGCGCGCCACGAGCGACAAGAAACGCGTCTACATCCTCTCTCGCTCGGCCTTCTCCGGCGAGCAGCGCAACTCGGTCACCGCGTGGTCGGGCGACATCAATTCTGATTTCTTCAGTTTCCGCCGCCAGATTCCCGCCGGATTGAATTTCGCGCTCTCTGGAATTCCTTACTGGACCACCGATATTGGAGGGTTCGTCTTCGGCAGTCCCGCCGATCCAGCCTTCCGCGAGCTTTTTGTGCGTTGGTTCCAGTTCGGCACGTTCAGTCCCGTGCTGCGGGTGCATGGCACTCGCAATCCGGATGAGAACGAATTGTGGTCCTACGGTCCTGATGCGCAGAAGATTCTGGTCAGCTTCGATCGCCTGCGCTATCGCTTGCTGCCTTACATCTACTCGCTCGCATGGAAGACCACGAGTGAAGGCTACACGCCGATGCGCCCGCTGGTGATGGATTTCCGCACCGACGAACGCGCCCAGAATATTGGCGATCAGTTCATGTTCGGCCCGGCGATCCTGGTGAATCCGGTGACCGAACCAGCGGCCAGCTTGCGGCAACTCTACTTGCCGAACACGAAATGGTATGACTTCTGGGCCGGCACGGCAGCCCCTGGAGGTCGCATGATCGAGGCCGCTGCTCCGCTCGAGCGCCTGCCCCTTTATGTCCGCGCGGGATCGATCCTGCCGCTCGGGCCTGAGATGGAATGGTCGACTGAAAAACCTGCTGACCCGATCGAACTGCGCATTTATCCTGGCGCCGACGGCGACTTTGTCCTCTACGAAGATGAGAACGACAACTACAACTATGAAAAAGGCGCGCACGCCATCATCCCGCTGCACTGGGACGACAGCAACCGCGTGCTTACCGTGGGCGACCGCAAAGGCGAGTTCCCGGGAATGCTCAAGCAGCGCACGTTCCGCGTGGTGTTCGTCCGCGAAAACCACGGTGTGGGAGTTGACCCCTCCGACGAACCGGACAAGGTGGTGCAGTACTCGGGAACCAAACTCGAAGTGAAGCCCTGAGCGCAGCCCTGCGGCAGTCATAGAAGTGGCAGCGATAAAGACCGAAACGATAAACCCGAAGCGATAGCGATAGACGTGGCCAGATAAGCGACGCGGGGGATAAACGTGGAAGAGCGGCGCTTCAGCGCCGCGTCCGCGCGAAATTGATCCTGGGCTTTAGCCCCTGTAGTTCTCGCTCAGAGACAACGGAGAAATACCATCAAACTTCTTGGCATTGACGTAGGAACTGGCGGTACGCGCGCCCTCATCATCGATGAGCAGGGGCATTTGCTGGCCTCCGCAACCGAAGAACACGCGCCCTTCGCGTCCCCCCAGATTGGTTGGGCCGAGCAGCAGCCCGAGGACTGGTGGCGCGCCTGTGCCCTCGCCATTCGCAAAGCTCTAAGCAGCGCCAGTCTCAGTGGGGATGATATTGCGTGCGTGGGTTTGTCGGGCCAGATGCATGGTGCGGTCATGCTCGACGAGCAGGATCGCGTGGTGCGCCCGGCGCTAATCTGGTGCGACGTCCGCACGGAGAAGCAGTGCCAGGAATTAACAGAGAAAATTGGCGCGGACCGCCTGATTCAGCTGACCTGCAATCCCGCGCTGCCGAATTTCACGCTCACGAAATTCCTCTGGGTGCGCGAGAACGAGCCAGACAACTGGAAACGAGTGCGCTCGGTGATGTTGCCGAAAGATTACGTGCGTTTCCAAATGACCGGGGAACGCGCCATCGACGTCGCCGACGCGTCCGGAACCCTTCTACTCGATGTGGCTCATCGGCGCTGGTCGCGTGAAATGCTGGACGCGACTCAGATTGAC
>Ga0335081_10014994_pt1 | contig 12541 bp, 6 predicted proteins | sample Lox_Sample_35_FD_206713 | JGI IMG/M metagenome (GOLD analysis project Ga0335081, IMG submission 206713) | Soil microbial communities from Loxahatchee National Wildlife Refuge, Florida, United States - Lox_Sample_3.5 | ecosystem: Environmental > Terrestrial > Soil > Wetlands | place: USA: Florida...
AGGCCCGACACACGATTAATGACCATCAAAAGAAAGCCGATGGCAAGCAAGCCACGGCGTGGCCGCACGAGTTCCCAGATGATGGGAAAGACTTTGCGGAGTTCGGCCTTTGGACGCGGGGTCCCGGCCAGCTTGGTCGGAGAAGCCACTTTTCTAATTAGAGTTCAGTTTACCCGGCGAGGGTTCATTTTGTCGGCTTTTGATAAAGCCGCCGCAGTCGCCTGGTGATAGGGGTTTCCTTCTGAGCGGTTAGATCGACCCCATAGGAAGGCTTCTCGTAGGTTCCCGTGATTTTGAAGGCGACTTTGGATCCTTTTGATTTTCGCTTGAAGAAGGGCTGTAAGACTTTCAGGATGAGAGCCCTTGGCCCACTGGCCAAATTTGAGAGCGAGGAATCTAAGCGCAGAACCCCGTGGAGATTGATTCTTTCTGAAATCAGATCGTAAGTGCCTTGCATGATCGCGAAAGCGCCAGGAACAGTGAAGGACAAGTAACTAAACTTTGCAACCCCGCTTTTGAGGTCCACGTGCCCTTTGAGGTCTGAGAGCGCGGTAGCGGCATTCTGCGCGTTTTCCCGGCTGGCTTCGGCGCTGAGCTTGTTCACGTCCTTTTGAGTTTCAGGCGTCGTAAAAGCACTGGAACCAACTCCAAAATCGCCCTGCAATTGAAGTTTTTTTAAGAATTGCCCATTGCCAGAAGGAAGGAGGATGTGCGCCTTGAAACTGGTGGCGCCAGTCATGGGAGATTTTTGCGCAGTGATAAAGAGCTTGAGGAGGTCTTCAATCCGACCATTGTCAGAGTGCATTTGCAGATCCGCGGCTCTGCCTTTGTTGTTGCCTTGGCTGGCGACCGTACCGGTCCATACCACCCTTGTATTCCAGAACTGGGATTCGACGGAATTAAGCTGAACGTCACCCGATCGGGCACTGACGAAGGCGTCGAATAGCGCCTTCAGGTCGACCTTGTGGCTGCTTCCGCTGACAACGAAGTCGGGCGTATCGGTGTTGCCTTGCACTGCAATTCGGGCGAGCGTTCCGTCGAACTTGCCTTTTGAAGAAAGGAGACCGGCGGCTCCTCCTAAGCCACCGAGATCCGCATGATCAAACGTGTATTCACCGGAGACGGGAGTGTCGTTGGTTTTGCCGAGCCGCCATGGCCCAAGCTTGCCGTTAGCCGTGATTTCTCCCGGAGGGTCGGGATTGGAAAGCTTAACGTGAAACGACACGGCTCTACCCACTCCTATGCCGCGGAGCGCGAGCTCATGAACTGCAAAGGTCGTGGGCGCTTTGCCTGGCACGTGCGATTCGAACTGCAGAGTCGAATTATCAGCTAGGAGCTCGCCGATGGTAACGTCACTGGAGCTGCGAAATTTTTCATTGATTGGCCGAGCCGGAATAAACACGTGCATGCCATCGGCGCGAATGCGTGTGATTCTCTTCGCGATCAGCCCGAGATAGCTGCTCTGAATGATTAGTTTCTGGATGGTAATCAGGGGCGGGATTCCCCGCACTTCCCCGCGGCGAAAAATCACGTCTTCCGCAACGCAGCCGGGATGCGGGAGAAAAGTCGAACGAAAGTTCTTGAACGTCACGCTGCTCGAACTGGCTTCTTCCAATGACTTCTTTACATCTGGCTCTCGGAATGGCCAATAAACCAGCAGAACTACGACGGCAGCCACGACAAGGACGGCGACAACTCCGAGCGCGAGACGGACGAGTGGAAGCTTACGCCGCCGATCCAGTCGAGGTGGGGTCGCGACCGCCATGGTCACATGCGAAGTGGCCTATCTTGGAAGCGGTGTAGCTCGTTCAGGTTGTTGGTAAGGTATTAAAGATCGCAAAGTAAGCGAGGGCTTATGCAGCTGCAGTTCCGTAACCTGTGTGAATCGCGCGCACGTGAGCGATGGGCTTCTCGTGGAGCAGAAGTTCGGTAGCCTGCACCCGGGGGCTGGAATGGAACCACTGCTGCACGATACCCCCGAAAAGAAGGTTGGCAATTGAGAGCAGGCTCATGCCTTGGTGATGAGCCATCCAGCAGCGCACGATCTCGTAATCGCGGTGCCATGAAGCGTTCTGGCTGGAACCAAAATCGATGGACTCATAGAAGCCGTAGCGCCCGCACCAGCCTTTTTTGGCCATCCTGCGCAGATTGTGCAGGGCGGCCTGAGGATCGACATGCAGCGCCAGGAATGTCGAGTACGGAGAGATGACGAGCCTGTCCGTATCGGGCTCGCGCAGGCCCAGGTGAGGCACGCCGAAGGCTTGATACCCGTAGTTTCCGGCGGGATCACGTATTGCGAACGACGATTCCGAAATGCCCCAAGGAATATGCTTGCCATGCGTGTATGCCTGCTGCGCCTGTGCGGCTATGTTCGTTGTGATATCCAGTAGGGTTTGCGGGTAGGCGCGCATCCAGATCGATGGCATCAGGTACTCGAACATTGTGCCCGTCCATGAGAGGAGCACTTTGTGTCCATGATCGATGGTATGAACGCGGCCTAATTGGAACCAAGTGTCCTGGGGGATATCATCTTTCGCAATCGCCACAAAAGTTGCGATGCGCGCCTCGGAAGCGAGCAAGTCATAGCAGGCGTCATGAAGCTTGGACCCGGTTACGTCGTAGCCAATGGATAAGAGCTTGCGGCGGCGCTGGCGCAAGAAACGGAAATCCATTTCATTGGCAAGCCTTGAGGCGTTGGACGCAATGGCACGGAGGTTCTCGATGAGCGCTTCAATTTGGGTGCGCGCCGCAGGAAGCAAGGATCGCAAGCGCTCCCGCACATTGCTATTGCCGTTCCGGCCTGGAACTGCCAATTTTACTTGCAGGCGATCGATGAAAAATGGCAATCGTTCGAGCGGGATTGTATCGATCGGCCTCAGGTTCAGCTCAGCGCGAATGCCGGCAAACTCCGGCAGGAGCCATGGGCAATGATCGGTAACTTCCTGACGAATTTGCTGCAGCCGAAGGCGCAGCTGCTCCTTAAACCATTTCACGTCGCCGCCATTCCTGGGTTTGAGTTCTGAGGAACTCTCAAGAACGGAATCCGAGAAATTCAGCAAAACGTCCAGCCAATACTCATGCTCGAGTGGATTCTGGATGGCGTTAAGATCGCGGCGGGGAAGTGCGTGCAAGGAGACCAGAGCACCCAAATGATCAACGAAACCGTCCGCGAGACTAGGTTGCAACAGCGGCCGGCGCAGACGGTCCCAGCACCCCTGTTCTAAGGTCCAGAGCGAAGCAAGCAGGTTTCCGTTGTCCACAGAAGAGACAAACTTGGGGGACAAGGGGGCGAGTGTTCGCGTGTCATACCAGTTGAGCAGGTGTCCGCGGTATCGCTCCAGATTCGAAATGGTAACCAGAGTTCGCAGGGTTTGCTCAGCGAATTCGCTGACCGTGAGATAGCCAAACTCACATGCGGCCTGGCGTGCATTGAGCAGCAAACCTAAATTCGTTGTGGAAAGCCGCGCGGCCACCCGATAGGGATCCTGTTCCACATTGTCAGGAATCAACCAGTGATGCTCGGGATTGCTGAATTCTGCGAAATATCGCCAAGTATGAAGAGCAGCGTGGCGTAGTAGACGCTTTTCCTTATCGGTAGGTTCCTGATAACGGGCCCGGGGGGGCCGATTCAGCCAGACGGAGACCAACTTGCTGCACGCCCAAAGGATTAGGATAGGAAGCGCCGAAAAAATCGACCACGGCTTTACGAACCACACCAGCAAAGCGAGGCCGAGAGCTAAAGCCGGGGTCCAATCGAGATAAATTTCCAGCGGTGTACGACGCGTGGCCCCGATCTCGGCTTCTGCGGCGGTTTCCCACTGCAGGAGCCGCTCGCGCGTGACCAAGCGGCGGACCAGAGTGCGAACGACGGCGTCACTGGAGAGCAGCATCTGGTGAGCGAGGAAGGTCAAGGTCAGGAGGACATTGACGTTCGAGGCAAATAGTGCCTTGACAGCATCCTTGGCAACAGCACGCTCTTTTTGAATCGCGGCACGTGTCAACTCAAATATGAACTGGCACCAGGCCGGCAGGAACAAAATGGCGAGAGTTGCCAGCGTCCACCACACAGCTCGTCCCGGCAAAACGGTCCAGCCAAGAACAAAGAGAACCAAAGTGGCGGGTTCAACCAAGCTGCGGCGCAAGTTATCGAAGATCTTCCATTGGGAGATGAAGGAAATCGGGTTGGCGACGCGCTGTCCAGACTCATCTCGAACATGGGAGAAGAGCCAAGCCGTAATCTGCCAATCGCCGCGAAGCCAGCGGTGTTTGCGGCGATTGTAGGCACTGTAGTGGGACGGGTAGTCCTCGATGACTTCGATATCGCTGGCCAGCCCGGCGCGAGCGTAAGCACCCTCGATCAGATCGTGGCTAAGCAAGGCGTTGTTCGGGAAGCGATGGTTGAGGACTCGGTGTAACGTGTCAACCTCGTAGATTCCCTTTCCCGCGAAACTCGCCTCGCCATACAAGTCTTGATAGACGTCAGAGATAGCCCGGGTGTAGATGTCGAAGCCAGTCTCTCCCGAGTAGATGGCGGCCAGCCGCGATTTGGCGGCGCTCTGTACACTGACGCCTACTCGCGGCTGCAAGATGCCATAGCCGGCCACGACAATGTTGCGTTCAGGATCAATGATGGCCTGATTCAGCGGATGCGCCAGGCAGCCGATCATGCGATAGGCTGATCCGCGAGGCAATTCGGTATCGGAATCCAGCGTAATCACATAGCGCACGTCGGCAAGCACAGACAGGTCGCCCACTTTGATCGGGAAGCTGTCGTATTCGTGGCGTAGGTACTTATTCAGATCCATCAGCTTGCCGCGTTTCCGTTCCCAACCCATCCATACTTTTTCGTGGGGATTGTAGACGCGGTGCCGGTGAAGCATGAGGAATGATCCTTTGCGCTCTGCCGCATACTTGTCGTTCAACTTGCGCACGAGGTCCGCACAGAGATCGATGAGTGGACTGTCCTCGCGCGGGCTATGACGGGAATCAGGAAGATCGCTCAAGATTATGAAATGGACATTCCGATCGCGATTGCCAAGAAAGCGGACCTCGACGTCCTCGGCTAAGCGGTGGACTTGTTTCTCATTGAGCAGCAGTGTGGGAACACCTACGAGGGTGACGCAATCTTTCGGAACCCCCTCAGAGAAGTCGAGCTTCGGCAAAATCTGCGGCCGCAACAGCGAGGTGGTCAGATAATTCACCAGCAGCACGGCGCTCTGCGATGCGGGCAAGAATAAGGCGACAATCGCAAGAAAAATCAGATCTGGCGGACTGAAGCGATTCGTGATCAGGACCACGATGGCCGTGGTAATAGCGAAGGTGAGGATCTCAATTCCCGGCAGATAGTACTCGTCGGGATGGTTGCGCAGGAAATCCGCCGCGCGCTGCGCAAATGCAGGCCGAAAACGAACGCGCTGATGAAGGAGATTTTTCCCTTCCGCCAGTATGTAAAATCCGATATGAGAACGGCGGAGGTCCAAGCGTGGATCGCCGCTGTGCTTATCTGAAGCTTCGCGCGCCAAGGCTAAGGCGTGCCGAGCAACTTCCGTCTCCGTACAATCGCTGCGCCGGGCGATTTTGACCACTCTCTTGCGGTAGAGTTCGCGGCTTTCAAAATCCATTCGCGCATAAGCTCCTGCCGGATCCTGCCGCAAGATTCGGTCAAACAGGATCAGTGGCTCCAGCAATTCTTTCCAGGAAGCTTGCGTGGCCTCTCGCAGGCTGGTTATGCAAAAGCCAACGCCGTGTACACCATTCTTATCTTCGAGCACCTTAGCAGCGCGCCTGACGATTTCTTCGAGGAGAACCATTTTGAGAGCCGGCACTAGGGCAATTAGCTCTTTCATGTTCAGAATGGTGACTTCCTGGAAGGCAAGAATGTACCTCGTGAGTGCCGTTTCGCTGAATTGATATTGCAGGGCAGACAGAAATCCTTGCGCAAGGACAAGCGGCCTCGGCATTACCGTGTCGCCCTCAGCCATGACATGCGGAACTTTGCTCATGGCTTTGAGGCCGTCCACCATGCCATAAAGTTCCATGTCGACCAGGTTGATGTTGTCGTGCAGCCAGCGGAAGTCGTCGGCAACGGCAGCATCCGCAGCTAACGGAACGCGAAATGGCTGGAATTGAGTGGTGATCGCATCGCGCAATGTGCGGTAGCGCTCAAAGATAGCGTTGGAGGAACGAAGGCCGGGCACCCATGACAAGCTCTGAGCTAGTTCGACGGCATGGGCATGCAGAGCTTTTGCGTCATCGCTCTCGACCAAAGAGGGATCGCTCGCAGCAGCCTCCTGCAGCCGTTCAACCTCTTCGTTCATAATTTCCAGGTGCGTGTTCTCCGGCATGGGTTATGAGTCTCAGCGGTAACTGGCAGCTTGCAACTCGAACATCTCGGCGTAGCGTCCGCCGAGCAACGAGAGCTGCTCGTGCGTTCCTTCTTCTGCGATTTTTCCCTTTTCCAGTACTACGATGCGATCGGCCATTCGCACGGTCGAAAAGCGATGAGAAATAAACAATGCCATTTTTCCCGAGGTAAGTTCGGCAAAACGGCGAAACACCTCGAATTCACTGCGCGCATCCAGCGATGCCGTGGGCTCGTCAAGGATCAAGAGTTGCGCATCGCGGAGATAAGCACGGGCCAGAGCCACTTTTTGCCATTCGCCGCCCGACAGGTCAACGCCGCCTTCGAATCTTCGACCTAAGATCTGCTCGTAATGATGCGGGAGACGCTCGATCACTTCATCTGCCAAACTCTTATGGGCGGCATGACGTACAAGTGCAAGATTGTCTAGCTCCTGAATAAGCCCTGAGGCGATGTTTTCGCGGGCTGTCATCTCGTAGCGCATAAAGTCCTGAAAGATGACGCCGATCTCCCGGTAAAGGTCTTCCAGATCGTATTCGCGCAGGTCGATGCCATCGAGCAGGATTTGCCCCTCAGTAGGATCGTAGAGCCGCGTCATCAGCTTGACAATGGTCGTTTTACCCTCTCCGTTCTCGCCGATGAGGGCGACCCGCTCGCCGGGGTGGAGATGAAAGTTCAGGCGATTGAGGACCATGCGCTCAGTGCCCGGATAACGGAATGAGACATCGCGGAATTCGAAGCCCAGCCGAATTGGGCGAGGAGCGGCAACGGCGTTTGGTTTGGAGTGGATGGTTGGCTGCATCCCGAAGAAAGCGAGCAGATCGGTGAGAAACAGCGCCTGGTCGGCAATTCCAGCCAAAGTGGAGAAGACCTGCTGGATATTTAAGCTGGCCTGCTGGATCGCTCCTGCAAGTAAAGTCAGGGTACCGATGCTGAGGACGAGAGTGACCGTGCGCCAGATCACCCAGGCATATGCGGCGTAGTAGCCGAGAGTACCGATGATTGACAACGCCGCACCGGCGATGAGACGCCTGCGGGCCAGCGACACGTCTTCGGAATAGATCCGGTTAGAAAGATTGGTAAAGCGCTCCGTCAGGTATGCACTAAGACCAAAGAGCTTCAGCTCTTTGGCGGCTTCTTTGCTGCCGCCTAATACCCGCAGATAATCGAGTTGCCGCTTGATAGGAGTCTGGCTAAAGTTCTTGGCGTAGCCCAAAAATGCGAAATGACTTTCGCCCAGAAATGCGGGTAGCACGCCAGCGATGAGCAGGAGCATCAGCCAAGGCGAGTAAACGATGATGGTGGCCGACATCGTAATGGCCGTGATCAATTGCTGGACTAACCGGCCAATGGACTGAATCATGCCCAGGCGATCAGTGGCTTGGACCCGAGCACGTTCGAGGCGGTCATAGAATACCGGATCTTCATAGGCAATCAGATCCAATTCGGAGGCATGCTTCATGACAGCGATGCTGACGTGCCGCGTATATTTGTCCGCCAGCAAGGAGTCCAAGAAGTCAATTCCGCGGCTCAGAATGCTGAGGAAAACGGCGACTCCGAACTCGGCAACCACCAACCACCAAAAACCACGATTCACGGGCTGGTGTGCAGAGACAGAGTGCACAATGCGGTCGATGATTAGCTTGGTGATCCAGAGCAGAGCAACCGGCAGCACCGCTGCAAAAAGGCGGAAGACCAATCCGAGAGAGACGACCACCGGACCTGATTCCCAGACAATCTTCAGGACGGGCGGGAGATTTCGCAGCGCCGCTAAGCGCTCCTGCCACGCGTTCCGAAACTTGTTCTGCGCCATATTGATCTTAAGATGTCTAGATCTGCTGCGTCAGGTCGGTGCTCAAAATATGATTATCTGCTACGCGGCGTGCCATATCAAAGATGCACAAAGCTACCACAAGGTTTGTGCGCACAACAACTTATGCAGAGTGGTCGCCTCTTCTTCAGGGCTCCGCGGACACAGCAGACCAGTAAGCAACAGTTGCAGGTTTAGACCCAGTTCGCGGTTTCAAAATTGGCGCCCTATCACGCTGGGAAGTTTGCTGCCACGAGCATCGTTAAGGTGTTCACCTTATTACGGTAGTTATTCAAAAGGCTCTCCCGCTCTCAACAGTCGAGCGTTTTCGTACTAAGCTTTAGCACTGCAGAGAAAAGCTGCACTGCCTCCGTTTCTGGAAAATTTTTCGCGTTGGGGTGAAAAATCTGTACTTTCCAGTGACTTAGGCAGCCGGCAATCGGCTTCTCTGAAGCATAATTAAAGCAATCCTTCTTCATGCGTTGGGACAGACGTAAATTCTTGCGGGCCGTTGCCACCGGCTCGATTGTGCTGCCTTTGACTAGCAAAGGCTGGGCTTCCAAGGCTCTGCTTTCCCTGCCATCCTCTGAACACGAAGCTGACAATTCCCTGCTGGAAGAGCTCCAGCGAGCTGCATTTGAGTATTTCTGGAATGAGGCTGATGCGCACACCGGGCTGGTGCGTGATCGGGCAAATGCCGACGGAATTGACGCTCGCGTGACAGCCAGCATCGCAGCCACCGGTTTTGGACTTACGGCTCTATGCATCGGGCATGAACGCAACTACCGAGATCCACTCGAAATCACGGAACGCGTGCGCACAACTTTGCACTTCCTGCTGAACGAGGCCCAGCAGGTCAATGGCTTTTTCTATCACTTCGTTGACATGCGGAACGGGAAGCGGCTGGGATTCTCTGAAATTTCGCCGATCGACATGGCGATTTTGCTTTGCGGAGTGCTGACCTGTCGCGAAGCCATCAACGATGGGGAAATCCGTCGCGATGCGACTGAACTGTATGAGCGTGTCGACTGGCCGTGGCTTTTGAATAGTGGCGACACCTTCTCCATGCACTGGACTCCGGAACTGGAGTTTAGCCCGAAGCGCTGGGACGCTTACTGCGAGTCGATGATGCTCTATCTGCTGGCGATGGGATCTCCCACGAAGCCGATTCCGGTTCGTTCCTGGGAAGCTATTAGCCGGCCTTACATCGTATATCAGGGATACCGCTATATCTCGATTCCCGCGCCGCTGTTTGTGCACCAGTTTTCCCATGCATGGTTCGATTTCCGGGCAAGGCGCGACCAGCACGCTGATTATTTTGAAAATTCTGTAATCGCGTGCCGTGCGCATAGGAGATTTTGCGAGGAGTTGAATTCCGAGTTTCCTTGCTATTCGAGTAAGGTGTGGGGCATCACGGCCTCCGATTCCCATCGCGGTTACGTCGCATGGGGCGGGCCACCACTACTAGGCCCGATTGACGGAACGATCGTTCCCGCGGCATCGGCTGGATCGCTTCCCTTCCTGTTTTCCGAGTCACTAGAGGTTTTGAGAAATTTGCGTGCGTACTATGGAAAACAAATTTGGAAACGCTATGGATTCGTCGATGCGTTTAATCCTTTGAGCGGCTGGGCAAGTTCGGACGTAATCGGCATCGATGTTGGGATCAGCATGCTGATGGCCGAAAACGCGCGCACCGAATTTGTTTGGAATACCTTTATGCGAAATCCCGAGGTGCGGACTGCCATGGAATTGGCCGGATTTCGCGCCGAGTCTTCTTCAGTCGCCGCCAAGTACGCGACCCCAATGTTGAGCTAGTCAGTAAAACGTCATTTCAACTCAATCACTGCCAGGCCGTTAGCTGGAAGCACTATTGTGAGCTCGCCGTTTTTGATGTTCTCAATTTCCGGTGATGGCAGTTGGGCCGCCTCGCGCAATTCTTCCAGTTGGGCTTGGGTTGGATAACGGGGCGAGCCCATCTTCTCGTACGCGGAATGAACATCGCCGTGATCGTGGTCAACGCGCGAAATTGATGCGCGATGGAGATCACCTGCATTCTTGAAACGAATGGTGACAGTTTTGGACTGGGCGCTTTGCTCGGGCGGTACCAGGTTCCATACGGCTGTGACGAGGGTCCGATCGGGACGGCGTGTGACGAGAGCTGAGCTGGAATCCAACGCAAGCCGCTCGTTGCCAAGGGCGTGCAACACTTGGAATACGGCGAAGGCGGGTTTGGGAATACCCTCTTCAGCCATTAGCCCATATCCGCCGTAAAAAGGCGTTTTGACGACACCTTGCTCCTCGAAAACATCGGAGAACGTCCAGTAGGACATTTCGTTTACTATTCCATCGCACTGGCGGATTGTGTCTGCGAGCCACGGGCCCATGTAGATGGAGTCGGTCACTGCGAGTTCTGTCGCATAACTGGCGTTGTACTCACTGAAGATGACAGGGAGATCGGTCCGCGCCGAAGCTGCCACTTGATCGTGGACTTTTTTCGCGGCGCGACAGACCATTTGATCGCGGGGGATGTTTTCGTTTGTGCCGAAAACGTTTTGTGCGGTGTCGTTGCCGTAGACGTGGGTTGAAACGAAATCGACGGGAACGTGGTTATGCACGCAATGCGCGATGAAGGCATCGACCCAGGCGGCTTGGGCGGTAGCCGGGCCGCCGATGCGTAGTCGTGGGCTGACGCGCTTCACGGCCGCGGCAGCTTGATCATAGAGCTGCCAGTAAGTCTCCTGCTTGGGTTCGCCGGCCCAGAAATCGATATTGGGTTCATTCCAGACCTCGAAATACCATTGGGCGACTTCATCAACTCCGTAGCGATCCACTAAATGTTTTGTGAACTGAAACACCAGATCTTCCCACCGGCTCCAGTCTTTGGGAGGAGAAACGTTGGGCTTGTACCAAAAAGCCTGATGAATATCTTTCGCGGCCAGCTTGTTGGGCATGAAACTCAGTTCGACGAAAGGGCGAATGCGGTTCTGCAGCAGGCCGTCGTAAATCTGATCGACATACGAGAAGTTGTAGACGGGGTTGCCGTGGGTGTCTTCGTCGTAAATGCCGACTTCATCGTGAAAAATGGCATGGAAGCGGACGTACTGAAAATCGGTAACATTTTCGACCGAGCGAAGATCGTCGCGGTAGCTTTCCCGCAATGACAAAATCGCGCGGCCGGATCCGAACATGTGTTCCCAAAAATGAGGAAACGGGTGCGCACGCGCGGAGGCGTCAATGGTGAGGACTTCTGGCTGGGCTGGGGCGGTTTGCGACCAGATAGGAGTTAACGAGATGAAAACGATGGCGGTGATCAAATAAAGATTTTTCATGACGGTTTTGGGCTAACTCGCAAGGATAACTCAGGAACGCGGATCCGACTTACAGCCATAAGGACCAAATAGTATCAACGCACGTGTGAGTGATGGCTGAAGCGGCGACTCGATGGCGGGACGACCAGGCTCTTCCATAGAAAATGCCGGCAATTGCGGCAAGCAGAACATAACGCCAGTTGAAATGAATTGAGCGCTTATTGAAATGGGAAAAACCGAAAATAATTGCTGTGACCAGCAGCGCCAGGCGCGATCCCAGGCGCCGCTCCAGCAGATTTTGCAGCCAGCCGCGGAAGAAGATTTCTTCGGGAATGGCAATGAGAAAGAAAGTAAACGCTAGAGTCAGTGCCGCTGAGCTGATTTTTGGTACCCGGTACTGAAAGTGAAGGAATCCGAGAAAGATCCCAAGCGGAATGGCAATGGGCGCGAAAAACGCCAACTCGCGGAAACCGATGACGAGGTCTCTGATCTGGATTCGCAGATCGAAGCCCGCGTTCGAAAGCTGGCGAATCACCAGGAATCCGTACAGAGCGGAATCAAGAAGAATCAGCTTGCTTATTACGGAAAGATGAGCTGGCCACGCCGATTCGAGCCACCTGAGATCGACTGCCAATCCGAGTACCGCGAGGACCGCGAAATCTCTCCAGTCGCCATTCTGCTGGGGATCAGACTGGCTGGCGTGCAACAGCAGAACCGCGATGATGACGGGTAGTCCGAAATAAACCACCAGCCAATTGCCTCGACTCCAGTGCGAACCGGCCAGGGCGTAGGGCACGCCGAGCACTGTGGGGACAATCAGGCGAAGTGTAAGGGGAATCTTTTGCAGGAAGCGGACGATAGACTCGCCCGCAAGACCAAAGGCAAAGATCGGCGCTACGGCCCAGATGAGGGCCGCAATCACGTTGGGAGTCCAGATGGGCACAGGTTGATCCTAAAGGATGACACGATATGACGTTTACTTTCTCGCTCCCGCACTTCCGTGCCGTTTGCTTGTGAGTAGGATTTCGAGTAATCTGCGCTTACACCGGAAAGGAGGTGGTC
>Ga0335081_10014995_pt1 | contig 12541 bp, 14 predicted proteins | sample Lox_Sample_35_FD_206713 | JGI IMG/M metagenome (GOLD analysis project Ga0335081, IMG submission 206713) | Soil microbial communities from Loxahatchee National Wildlife Refuge, Florida, United States - Lox_Sample_3.5 | ecosystem: Environmental > Terrestrial > Soil > Wetlands | place: USA...
CATTGCGAACCGTCACCTGGCCGCCTTTGCCAAAATCGGCCGCGGCATCGGGATCGCTCGATTTGTTGGCTTTCAATTCCGCCACGTCGAAGGCAGGCGGCGCCTGCTGTGCCTGGCAGAAAAGCGGGGCCGCGGAAAACAGAAGGAACAGGGCGCGGACGCTGCGCCACATGGTTGAGCTCCTTGTTCTTGGCCCATTATGTCACGCCATTAGCGGTACTTCCCGGTGACGCCGTTCCAGCGCACTTTCAGCGGATCGAGGAAGGCCGTCACGCCGCGCCACATGCTCACCTTGGTGCCGGCCACATCGTTCCACCTCACCGGCACTTCCAACACGCGGTAGCCCAGCCGGGACGCGATATAGAGAACTTCAACATCAAAACCGAAGCCATCCAGGAGCTGCCGGCCGAAGATCTCGCGCGCCGCCGCGGTTTCGAACAATTTGAAGCCGCACTGCGTGTCGTGAAACGGCAGGCCGGTCTCGATGCGCATCAGCAGGTTGAACAGCCGGCCCGTGGTCTCGCGAAAAGCCGATTGGTGCACACCTACCAGCGACCGGTCCAATGCGCGCGAACCGAACACCACCCGCGCCTTCTCGCACCCCGCCGTTCGCCAGAGCTTCTCCAACTCCGCGATGGGGGCGGAAAGATCCGCGTCGGTGAACAGCGACCATTCGCCCTTCGCTTCCAGCATGCCGTGGCGCACGCTGTAACCCTTGCCGCGATTGCCCGGATTGCGCAGCACACGCGCACCCGCGCGCTGGGCCACGGCTGCCGTAGCGTCGCGCGACCCGTCGTCCACCACCACGACTTCAGAGAATTCCCACTGGGAGCCGGAAAGATACTGCCGCACCAGATCGAGCGTGGCGGGCAACCGTTTCTCTTCGTTGTAAGCGGGAATGATAATGGAAATGGATCGTCGCAAACGAAGCCTTATAATAACTAATTTCCCCTACAAGGAGAACTTTTTGTCGCTGGAAGACGAGTTGCTCAAGCAGCGCCTGGCGCGGATCCATGAGATTGCGGCGCTGGACTACCGGCCCTACGGGCGGCGTTTCGAATTCACCCACACCATTCCCGACATTCTGGCGTCTTATGGAGACAAGCCCGCCGAAGAGCTCACGCCGGAAACGCGCGTGCGCATCGCCGGCCGTATGATGACCATCCGCCACATGGGCAAGGCGGGATTCGCGCACCTGCAGCAAAATGGCGAACGGCTGCAGATATACGTCAAGAAAGACGCTGTGGGCGAACGCGATTTCGCGCTGTTCAAAATGCTCGATATCGGCGACATCTTGGGCGTGGAAGGATATCTTTTCCGCACCCGCACGGGTGAACTAAGCGTGCACGCCGAAAAGCTGGAGTTCCTCTCGAAGACGCTGCTTTCCATGCCGGAGAAATGGCACGGCCTGGAAGACGTGGAGACGCGCTACCGCCAGCGCTACCTCGACCTGATCGCCAATCCGGAAGTGCGCAAGGTATTCGTCACGCGCGCCCGCCTGATCGCCTCGCTGCGCCGCCAACTGGAGGCGCGCGGATTCATCGAAGTGGAAACGCCGATGATGCAGCCGCTCTACGGCGGTGCCACGGCGCGGCCGTTCACGACGCACCACAACACACTCGATATCGACCTCTACCTGCGGATCGCGCCCGAACTCTATCTTAAGCGCCTGATCGTGGGAGGGCTGGAACGCGTCTACGAAATCAATCGCAACTTCCGCAATGAAGGCCTCTCCACGCACCATAACCCGGAATTCACCATGCTGGAGTTCTACCAGGCCTATACCGATTACCGCGGCCTGATGGATTTCTCCGCCGAACTGCTGGTGCAGGCGGCATTGGACGCGGCCGGCAGCACCACGGTGGAATTCGAAGGCCAGACGCTCGACTTCAGCCGCATCGAGCGTTTCAGCATGCGCGAAGCGGTGGTGCATTTCTGGGAAGGCGAAGGCCGGCCGTCGATGGAAAACGTCGCCGATCCGGAATGGCTGCGGCGCCACTCCGATAGGGTCACCGCCGGCGAGGCGCTCACCGATATTTTCGAGCGCACGGTGGAAGCCAGGCTCATCCAGCCGACCATCATTTACGATTACCCGGTGGAAACTTCCCCGCTCTCGAAGCACAAGCCGGAGGACCCGGCGTTTGTGGAGCGCTTTGAAATCTACGCCGCGGGCATGGAAATCGGCAACGCCTACACCGAGCTCAACGATCCGCAGGAGCAGCGGCGGCGCTTCGAAATGCAGCTCGCCATGCGCGAGCGCGGCGATGAGGAAGCCCACCAGATGGACGAAGACTACATCCGCGCGCTGGCTTACGGCATGCCGCCGACCGGCGGGGAGGGCATCGGCATCGACCGGCTGGCCATGATTTTCACCGGCTCGCGCTCTATCCGCGACGTGATTCTGTTCCCCTTGCTGCGGCCGGAAGGACCCATCGGGCTGGTTCGCAACCTGCGCGAGCTGGAGCCATGATGAAACACCTGGTTTTGTGGGGCAGGACGGCATCCTGCGGCGGGCTGGCAGCCCGCCTTGCACCGGTTGCCAACCGGTGCGCAGGTTACCAACCTGCCCCACTATCGAAAGGTCCCCACAGGTGAACAGCTTCGAGCTCTTCGTGGCCACCCGCTACCTGCGCGCCCACCGCAAGGAAGCGGCCATCTCGGTGATCACCGGCATATCCGTGCTGGGTGTGGCGGCCGGGGTGATGGCGCTGGTGATCGCCATCGCCGTTACCAACGGCATGCGCTCCACGCTGGAGCGCAACCTTCTGGGCGCCATGGCCCATATCAACGTGATGGAAAAAGAGCCGCTCTACGGCATCGAAAACTGGCGCGACCTGGCGGCCCGCTTACGCCGGGCCCCGCACGTCACCGCCGTCGCACCGGCGCTCTATAACGACGTTTTCCTGAGCGGGCCGGTGCGCTCCGGCTACGCCGCGCTCAAGGGCGTGGACATCGATTCCGAGCTGGCTATCAGCGACATGCTGCGTCACCTGAAAGCCGGCAAGCTCGACCGCCTGCGCGACCCCAACGCCGATCCGCCCGGCATCGTCATCGGCGCGCGCATGGCGTCGGACAACGGCATGCTGCTGAATTCCAACGTGGAGGTGACCGTGCCCAACGGCACCATCACGCCTTACGGACCGCGCCCGGCCACGCGCCGCTTTAAGGTGTGCGGCATCTTCGAAACCGGCATGTACGATATCGACAGCACCTGGGCCTTCACCACGCTGGCGGCGGCGCAGAAAGTGGCATCGCTGGGCGATGTGATCAACCAGCTCGAGTTGAACGTGGACGACGTAAACCGCGCCGCCCAGATCGGCAAGGAAGTGGAGAAGATCGCCGGTCCGCGTTACACCACCGTCACCTGGCAGGAACGCAACCGGCCGCTGCTCAACGCGCTCAACACGGAACGCATCGTCACCATGATCGTGATCGGCCTCATCCTCATGGTGGCGGCGCTCAATATTTTTATTTCGCTGGTGATGATGGTGATGGAGAAGTTCCGCGACATCGCCATTCTGATGTCCATGGGCGCGCGCCACAGCCAAATCCGCCGCATCTTTGTGACGCAGGGCGTGCTCATCGGCGCGGTGGGGACGGTGCTGGGGCTGGCCGGCGGCTACACACTTTCGTATTTCGCCAACCGCTACCGCTGGGTGCCGCTCAACGAAACCATTTATTCGTTGAGCTTCGTACCCTTCGAAGCACACTGGGTGGATGGCCTGTGGATCGCCGCCGTGGCCGTGGTGGTGAGCTTTCTAGCGACGCTGTATCCCGCGCGCAACGCTACGCGCATCGCACCGGCGGAGGTGCTGCGCTATGAATAAGAGCGGAGTTTTAACGCTTTGATTTACGTCCGTGCGCGCCGGCGGCGAATTGCAGCCGCTGCGAGGATGAGTCCCATTCCCATGAGCACCTTCGAATCCGGCTCGGGAGCGGGTCCTCCACCGGTCGAGGCGCTCGCCGATGGAACGGGTACGGAACCAACGTCCTGATCCGTGGTCCCCGCATCGATGCCCACATTGTTGGTGCCCTGACCAGCGAAATTTCCATCGTCATTGACATACGGGGTCGACGATACGATCTGAAATCCAGTGACTGTCGCGGGACCGGAAACGACGGGGCCGGTGTAAGTGAAGGTTACGTTTTCCGCGCTGGGACTATCGAAGCTTGAACCATTGATCGTCGAAGGCGTCGTACCCACTAACTGTGTCGACTCCGACCACCCTGCCGCACTCACCGAGGCCGATATAAAATCCGGAATATCGTAGATCGTGAAGAATGTCCCCGCCGGGTTGCACAGCACCAGCGTATTCCCCGCCCCCGGGCAGGTGACGCTGTCGCTTTGCGTCGGATTCAACTGTTCCACGTCGGTTACATACAGCGAGTAATTGAATGTGAAATTGCCTCCCACCGCCCCTTCGGAAGCGAGTGCGGGGATCATACTCGCATTCGCCATGGCCGCCCAGACAAGAAGCGCGGCCAGCAAGAGTACACTTTTTTTCATTTGGTTGTTCATCCTCCGTCAAGCGGAAATGTTACCCGAAGTGAACTATACAGCCTTAGGCGGATGAAGTTCTGTAAGTCTGACTACGCTCGGCAGTTACGGTGGAGGCACGTGGTGACGGACCTTTCAATATGCCGCAACGGGCTAAATCGTACTCGGGAGAATTCCAAGCTTTTTCCCCACCGCGCGGAAGGTCTCCAGGGCACGATCCAACTCCGCCGCGGTGTGGGTAGCGGTGACGATGGTGCGGACACGCGCCCTGCCTTTAGGCACCGTGGGAAACCCGATGCCCGTGGCGAGCACGCCCTGTTCGAAAAGCTCGCGCGAAAGCTGGTGGGCCAATTTTGCGTCGCCGACGATCACCGGCGTGATGGGGGTCTCGCTCAACCCTGTATCGAAACCGGCTGCCGCCAGACCTTTCTTGAAGTAACGCGTGTTTTCCCACAGCCGGTCAATGCGCTCCGGTTCCTGTTCGAGCACGTCGAAAGCAGCCAGGCACGCCGCCGCCACCGCCGGCGGATGGGATGTCGAGAACAGAAACGGGCGTGCGCGATGATACAGAAATTCGATCAAGTCGCGGCTGCCGCAGACATATCCACCGAGTACGCCGATGGCCTTGGAGAGCGTTCCTACCTGAATGTCAACGCGGCCGTGGAGGCCGAAGTGATCGACGGTGCCGCGCCCGTTGCGCCCCAACACGCCGGAGGAATGGGCGTCATCCACCATCATAATGGCGCCGTGCTTCCCGGCGGCTTCCACCAGTCCGGGCAGCGGGCCGATATCGCCATCCATGGAGAAGACGCCGTCGGAGATCAGCAGCTTTCGTCCGGGCCCCTGATCCAACTGCGCCAGGGCGCGTTCGGCCGCCGCCACATCCTTGTGCGGGAAAACGTGGATCTTAGCTCTCGAGAGGCGGCAGCCATCGATGATGCTGGCGTGGTTCAGTTCGTCGGAGACAATGTGATCGTCCGGCCCGAGAATCGCCGAAACCGCTCCCGCGTTGGCGGCGAAGCCGGATTGGAACACCACGCAGGCCTCCACGTGCTTGAACCGGGCGATGCGCTCTTCCAGTTGCATGTGCACCGTCATGGTGCCGGAGATGGTGCGGACGGCGCCCGAACCGACGCCATACTTGCGCACGGCTTCAAGCGCGGCCTCGCGCAGACGGGGGTGCGTGGTCAGCCCCAGATAATTGTTGGAGGCAAGGTTGATGACGTCCTTGCCATCGAAGCGCGACTCCGCCGCGCTGGCCGATTCCAACACGCGCAGGCGCTGGTAAGTGCCTTCGCTTTTCCACTGTTCAATCTGGTCGTGCAGGTATGCAAGAGGATCGGGCATCAGCTACAAGTCTAACGCCGGCGGCAAGACCGCCGGCGTTATCGCGCCAGCCGTCGATAGCGGCTCGCATAGTAGATGAGCGGCTCGCCGTCGCGCACGCGCGCGGCCAACATCTCGCCTACCAGGATGTCGTGATCGCCGGCTTGGAAACGGTGGTGCACGGCGCACTCGATTTCCGCCAGCACGTTGTCGAGCAGCGGCACGCCGGTCTCGCCGGCATGCCAGGCGGCGCCATTGAAGCGGTCGTGGCCTTTGCGCGCGAACCGCTCCGACAATTCGCGCTGGTTGCCGGCCAGCACGCTCAGTCCGAAATAGCGCGCGGCGCGGAAAGCATCGATCATCGTGACCGCGTGGCCGAGACAGATCAGCACCAGCGGCGGCTCCAATGACACGGAGGAAAATGAGTTCACCGTGAGCCCGTGCGGGGTGCCGCTGGAATCGAGTACACTGGCGATGGTGACCCCAGTGGCGAACCGGCTGCAGGCTTGCCGGAACTCGTGGCTGGTGACAGGTGGGAAGGGGCCGCCGGAGCGCTTGCTTGACATGGGAATAACTTCAATCCTATCATGTAGTTGACTGATGCGCATCCCTGGTTCGAGGAGGTTGTTTTGATCAAGCTGGATATTATCAACGAAGTCGTGAACCGCACCGGCATTACAAAAACCAAAGCCGAAATGGCCGTGGAAACCGTCTTCGAGTCCATGAAACGAGCGCTCGAGCAGGGAGACCGCATCGAGTTGCGCGGCTTTGGAGTGTTCAACGTCAAGCCGCGCAAGACCGGGATCGGCCGCAATCCGCGCACCGGCGCCGAGGTCTCTATTCCCCCCGGCAAGGCGGTGCGCTTCAAGCCCGGCAAGGAGTTGCAAACGCTGCAATAGGGCCGCACGCGGCGTAACATTGTGTCCGCACAGGATTTTTCCCCGCCGCCCGATCCGTTCTACGCCGCCGCCGGTCCCGAGGTGTACGCCGCCGCGGAGCCTCGCGTGCGCGAGCGCTACTGGCTTTACGGCCTGCTATTCACCGCCACGCTGATCACGACGACGATCGTGGGCTCGGCCATGCAAACGGATTTTGAACGCGGCGTTCCGTTCGATATCGTGCGCAGCTTCGGTATGTACAGCCGCCTCTGGCATCACCCCGCTGAGGCCTTGCGCGGCCTTCCGTTTTCCTTGACCCTCATGGCGATTCTGCTGGCGCACGAGTTCGGGCATTATCTGGCCGCCGTTTATCATCGCGTGGAAGCCAGCCTGCCCTATTTCATGCCCTCGCCGGTGCTGGGCACTTTCGGAGCGTTCATTCGCGTACGATCGCCTATTTTTTCCAAGCAGGCGTTGTTCGATATCGGCATTTCCGGACCTCTGGCCGGCTTCACCTTTCTTCTGCCGGCGCTCTCCGTCGGGCTGGCGTTCTCCAAAGTTCTGCCGGGCATCGCCCACCAGGGCAGCCTCGATTTCGGCATTCCCTGGCTACAGTGGCTGCTGGCCAAGGCGATCTTCCCGGGTGTTCCGGTGGCCGACATCTACCTGCATCCGGTGGCGCGCGCCGCGTGGGTCGGCATGCTCACCACCGCCATGAACCTGCTGCCCATCGGCCAGCTCGACGGCGGCCACATTCTGTATTCTTTTTTCCCCAATCGCCACCGGCAGGTCTCTACCTGCCTGAGCCTGATGCTGCTGCCGCTGGGCTACTTCTGGTGGGGATGGCTGTTCTGGGGACTGGTGCTGCTGGTGCTGGGCCGCCGCCACCCGGCAGTCTACGATCCCGGCACGCTGGACACGGGACGCCGCCGGCTGGGCTACGTCGCGCTGGCAGTCTTCATCCTCTGCTTCTGCTATGCTCCGGTGTCCGAAGGCGGATTCTGACGCCCGCCCGCTATGCGCATCACGGCGACGATCATCACCCTGAACGAAGAGCGAAATATCGCCCGCGCCATCGAGAGCCTGCGCTGCTGCGATGAGATCCTGATCGTAGATTCCGGCTCGGTGGACCGCACCACCGAGCTCGCCGAAAAGTTGGGCGCACGCGTCATCGACGCCAACTGGCGCGGCTACGCCGGGCAAAAAAACTGGGCGGCGGAACAGGCGGCGCACGACTGGGTGCTGTCGCTCGACGCCGACGAAGCGCTGAGCGAGGCGCTGGAAGCGGAAATCTGGAGCCTCAAAAAGAGCGGACCGCGCCACGACGCTTACACCATGCCGCGCCTCGCACGCTACCTGGGGCGGTGGATCATGCATTCCGGCTGGTATCCCGACCGCAAGGTGCGCCTCTACGACCGGCGCAAAGCCCGTTGGGTGGGCGATTTCGTCCACGAGAGCGTAGCTGTGGACGGGAGCGTGGGGCACTTCGACGCCAACCTGCTGCACTTCACCTGCGAATCGCTTTCCGAACACATCAAGACGATGGAGCGCTACACCACGCTGGCCGCGCAGGAACTGGCCGCGCGGCGCATCGGTGTGCCGCTGTGGCGCATGCTGCTGGCGCCGGCCTGGACGTTCTCCAAAACCTACATGCTGCAACGCGGATTTCTGGATGGCGCTGAAGGACTGATCATTGCCTACATGGCCGCGTTCTATACGTTTCTGAAATATTCCAAAGCGAGAAACATGAGCTGATGCGCATCCTGCACCTCGACGCTGGACGGGAAATGCGCGGAGGACAATGGCAGGTGCTGCGTCTCATCGAGGGCCTGGCGGCCGAAGGAGTGGAATCGACTCTGCTGGCGCGTGCCGGGGCGCCGCTCGCCGAGGCCGCGCGCGACCGGGACTGGCACGTGGAGCCACTCGGATTCGCCCGCCTGCTGCTGCGCGCCCGCCGCTACGACCTGGTGCACGCACACGATGCCCGCAGCCACACCCTCGCCGCTCTGGCCGCCACCGCGCCTCTGGTGGTGTCGCGGCGGGTGGCGTTCGAATTTCATTCCTCGTGGAAATATGGGCGCGCGCAGCGCTACATTGCGGTCTCGGAGTTCGTAAAATCGGTGCTGGTGCGCGGCGGCGTGCCCGCCGGGAAGATCGCAGTTGTCTATGACGGCGTACCGGCGCTGGAACCGGCGCACGGCAGCGCCGTCCTCGCCCCTGCCAATGCAAGCGATCCCCTCAAGGGGGCGTCCCTCGCGCTCGAAGCCGCCCGCCTGGCCGGCGTCGAATTGAAGCTTTCCACCGCCATCGAGCGCGACCTCGGTGAGGCCGCTGCGTTCGTCTACATCACGCACAGCGAAGGTCTCGGCTCGGGAGCGCTGCTGGCCATGTCCGCCGGCGTGCCGGTCATCGCCAGCAAGATCGGTGGTCTGCCCGAAATCATCGAACATGGCAGGACCGGCCTGCTGGTGGAAAACGATCCGCGCGCGATTGCGGCCGCCATTCGCCAACTGCTCGACGACCGCGAATTCGCTCAACGTCTGGGCGCGGCCGCGCGCCGCCGCGTAATGGAAAACTTCACAGTGGACCTGATGGCCCGCCGTACCATGGAGGTTTATCGCCAGGTGCTCCTTTGACTCAAGCCCTCATCGCCCTGCTGTTCGGACTGTTGATCGGAAGTTTCTTGAATGTATGTATCCACCGCTGGCCGCGCGGCCGCTCGGTGGTCCGGCCGCGATCCCACTGCGTGCGCTGCCGCAAAACGATTCCCTGGTACGACAACATCCCGCTGGTGAGCTATGTGGTGCTGGGCGGCCGCTGCCGCTATTGCGGCCGGCCCATCTCGCTGCGCTACCCCGCCGTGGAACTGATCACCGGTCTTCTGTTTTTCTATTTCGTACACCAGTTGGGAATCACCGCCGCCGCGGCAAAGTTCTGCGTCTTTTCCGCCGCGCTGGTGGCGCTGGCGTTCACCGATCTGGAAAAGCGCCTGCTGCCCGACGAGTTCACGCTTGGGGGCCTCGCGGTGGGACTGGTGTTCGCCTGGTTCGTGCCGGTCGCCTCGGAGGCGGACAGCACGGCCGGCATAATTTTCTATCTGGCCGGCCTGCATGTAAATAGCCGGGTGGAATCGGTGGCGGAGGCTCTGCTGGCCGCGGGCGTGCTGGCGGGGATTCTGTGGGGCGCCGGCAAGATTTACTTCAGGCTGAGGGGCCGCGAAGGCCTTGGCTTCGGCGATGTCAAGCTGGTGGCGATGATCGGCAGCTTTCTCGGCTTCCGGCTGGCGCTGGCCTCGATGGCGTGGGGCGGCGTGGCTGGCTCGGTGATCGGTTTGATCTACATCTGGGTCGCCAGGAAAGACGCGTCCACCTTCGAGCTGCCCTACGGCACATTTCTGGCGGCTACCGCTTTGGTGACGGCCATTCTAGTGGCGTAGCTGCCCGCGGGCTTTTGCCACGGGCTGCGAGGCCTTTACAGGACCGCCTCCAGCGCCGCGGCAAGGGCGGCTTCTTCCTCTCGAAATACCGTTCGCAGGTCCAATAGCAGGCGGTCGTTTTCGATGCGTGCCACTACCGGCGGATTGGCCGCGCGTAAGCGGCGCTCGGCGGCGGCTGCGTCCGCGCATTCCAGCGCAATCAGAAAAGTGGGGATGGATTGTTCCGGCGTGGCTCCTCCACCGATCAGCGATTGGCCGGCTACGATTTCCCCGCGCAGGCGCGGCACGCGCGCCAGCAGCGCCTCGGCCCGCGCGCGCACGGTCTCGGCGGGCTGGCGGATCATGGCCAGCGCCGGGATGGCGTCCCAGCGCTCCAGCAGAAGATTGCGCAGCGTGTTTTCCAGCGCCTGGTAGATCAGCTTGTCGAGCCGCAGCGCGCGGAACAGCGGATTGCGCCGCAGCCGCGTCACCAAAGCCGGTTTCCCCGCCAGGATGCCGGCCTGCGGTCCGCCCAAAAGTTTATCGCCGCTGAAGGAAACCAGGTCGGCGCCGGCGTCGAGGCTCTCGGCAACCAGCGGCTCGTCGATGCCGGACGGCTTCAAATCGAAAACGCAGCCGCTGCCCAGGTCTTCGTAAACGGGCAAGCCGGCTTCACGCCCCAGTGCGACCAGCGCGGCCAGCGGCGGCCGCTCCGTGAAACCGGTGATGCGGAAGTTGCTGGGGTGCACGCGCAGCAGCAGGCGGGTGCGCTCGGTGATGGCGCTGCGATAGTCCTCCATGTGGGTGCGGTTGGTGGTGCCGACCTCGCGCAGCGCCGCGCCCGAGCGGGCCATGATTTCGGGAATGCGGAATCCGTCGCCGATTTCGATCAGCTCTCCGCGCGAGACCAGCACCTCGCCGCCGGCCGCCAGTTCGTTCAGCGCCAGAAAAACCGCGGCGGCATTATTGTTCACGGTGATGGCCGGCGCACCCAGCAGCCGCTCCAGCAGGGCGCCGATATGGACGTCGCGCTTGCCCCGGCGTCCGCCGGCGAGATCGAATTCGAGGTTGGAATAGCCGGGCAGGGGAGCGAGTGCGCCCAGCGGAGCGCGCCCCAGATTGGTGTGCAGCACCACGCCCGTCGCGTTGATCACCGGGCGCAGCGAAGGCCGCTCGAGCGCCGCCAGCGCCCGCTCCACGCGGACGGCCGCGGAGAGTTCCGTTGCGGGCGTCTCGCCGCTGCAAATTTCGCGCCGCATCTCATCCAGAGCGCGGCGAATTTCCCCCACCACCAAGCGGCGCGGTAAGCGTTCCAGAAGGGAGGACAGCTCCTCCAACACCTCATTGACGGCGGGTAATTCGCGCAGCTTTTCGGCTTGGGCCACGCATTCGATGTTACGCAGTTGCGCGGGCGCGGCGCAAGCACCGGAGCCGCACAACGCCGCGGGCCTTTGATCCCGGGCCGGCGGTATAATGCGGAAGGCTCAGAGTGTCCGCGAAAGAACCGCAACCCGAACAGCCCGTTGCCCGCCGGGACCAGGATGAACCCATGCTCTACTGTCCCGTCTGCGACACCCGCCTGGAGCAGCGGAAATGCAAGCTGGTTTGCCTGCGGTGCGGTTATTACATGAGCTGCGCGGATTACTACTAGCCTAATCTATGCCCGATATACCCGCTCTTTTAGAACGATACCGCCGCGGTCCCGAACTGCTGGCGGTAGTGCTTACCGGCGTTTTCGGAGAAGAAGAAGACTTCACGCTGGCGCCGGGAAAATGGAGCATCCGCCAGCTCATCGCACACCTGGCCGATACCGAGCTGGTTTTCGCCGGCCGTTTCCGGCAGATCATCGCCGAGGACAATCCGCCGTTGCAGCCGTTCGATCAGGACAAGTGGGCGAAGAACCTGGATTACGCCCGCCGCAAACCCAAGCAATCGCTGGAAACCCTGCGCCGCCTCCGCGCCGAAAATTACGAGCTGCTCAAGGAACTGCCCGCCGGAACTTTCGACCGCACGGGGAACCACCTCAAGGACGGCCCGCTCACCATCGGCCAACTGCTCGAGCGCCTCACCAACCACGTGGAAAACCACGCCCGCCAGATGCAGGAGATCCGCGATGAATACAAGCGGGTGAAGGTCAAAAAGTGACTGCCCGTCGCGGCGCAGGCACTCTGGCCTGCCGCGTCGACACTCGTGTCGACGCTTGGCGGTAATTGTCAGTCTGGAGATACTCCCGCATCCTCTGTGCATGCTGAACATAGGTCTGCAAAGCAGCGACCGTATTCGCGCTGTCGCGTTCTTGGGTGTTGAACGCCTGGAGATTTTTCCACCCCCACCCCGGGCCACATGGCGGGGCGGGACCGATTGTTAGGGTGCGGAGGCGGCCATCCCGCGACTTGGCGATACGGGTCAACTTGGATTGCTTTC
>Ga0335081_10014996_pt1 | contig 12541 bp, 10 predicted proteins | sample Lox_Sample_35_FD_206713 | JGI IMG/M metagenome (GOLD analysis project Ga0335081, IMG submission 206713) | Soil microbial communities from Loxahatchee National Wildlife Refuge, Florida, United States - Lox_Sample_3.5 | ecosystem: Environmental > Terrestrial > Soil > Wetlands | place: USA...
TAAGCGGCATCGCGAATGCCTTTCCACTGCTTGTTGGTATCCACGATGCGCTCTGCCGGACCATCGCCTTCGACCAGCAAGCCCGTCCGGTTGGTGACCTGGGCCTCCGGCGCCAGTTCACCGAAGTTCCAGACCACCGCCGCCAGCACATTCCTGCCGGACTTCAAATGCGGGGCGACATCCACCGATTCATAGCGCCAATGATGCAGATCGCCGCGCGCCGGGCCAAGACTCACCAAAGCGCCATTGACGTACAACTTATAGCGATTGTCGGCCGTAACGTGGATGAGAAAATGCTGCGGCGCGGACGGCAGATCGAACGTCCGCCGGAAATGATACACCCCGTAGTCAAACGGCGACGTATCCGGCACCGAGATCCAGTGAGCGCTCCACGCGCGCGTCAGTAACTCGGGATTGGCCGCTTTCAGGGCAAAAGCAACTAGCAACAGATGGGCACAGATAAATACAGATAAAACTCTGTTGATCCGAAAAGATGTGGGTGCATGCGTGGTTGAGTTCATAGCTACTCAAGGCAAAAACAAATTAGCCGCAGATACACACAGATGCACACAGATGAAAACCGTTCTTATCTGCGTGCATCTGCGTGCATCTGCGTGCATCTGCGTGCATCTGCGGCTGATTTCTTAAGCATAGCTACTAACCGCGGCCGCGTTCTTTTCACCGCGTTCCTTCGCCGCGCGTTGCTGGTAGCCGCTTTCACGATAGGCTTTCAGCGGCTCGACGGGGACTCCGTTCGCCTTGCGCCATTCGCGGATCGCCGGGCGCACGTCGGTCGCGAAGGCCTCTTTCAGGCATTCCTCGGAATCCACCAGGGCGGACTTGCTCTGGTGTTGCGCCAGCGCTTCGTGGTCCACCAGCGCAGCTTTCGCATACAGTTCCTGCGCGGCGATCGCCGTCTGGATCATCTCCTCGACCTTATCCTTCAGGTTGTGGCTCTGGTCGATCATGTACGCGATCTCGGCGCGCCGCCCGGTCTCCCATTCGAAGAACGCAATTTCGTGGAAGATCCGGAAGACCTGGTAGGGGTCGATGGATCCCAGTGTCAGGTCATCGTCGGCATAGCGGCGATCATTGAAATGAAATCCGCCCAGCATGTTCTCCGAAAGCAGCCAGGCCACGATCTGCTCGATGTTCTGCGCCTGGTAGTGGTGTCCGGTATCCACCAGCACCTTGGCCTGCGGACCGGCGTTGCGCGCCATCAGCAGGGCCATGCCCCAATCGGCGATGTCAGTGTGATAGAAGGCCGGCTCGAACGGCTTGTACTCCACCAGCAGCCGCTGATTGGGCTCCAGGTTGCGATGCGCTTCCACCAGGCCCTCTTCGAACCAGCGCCGCCGCTGCCGGATATTCGCCGTGCCGGGATAACTCGAGCCATCGGCGAACCACAGCGAAATGTCGCGGCTGCCGGTAGCCGTGGCGATTTCGATGCAATCCAGAATGTGTTGCAGCGCAGCGCGCCGCACCGCCGCATCGGGATTGCCCAGGGAGCCGTGTTTGTATTGCTGGTCCTGGAACACGTTCGGGTTGATGGCGCCGATCTTGACGCCGCAGCGCTCGGCCATCAGCATGACTTCGGGCGCGCTGAATTTCCCGTCCGGAAAATCCCAGAGCACGTGGACGGCGACCGTCGGGCAGCAGCCCGTCGCGCGGTGCACCTGGCCGGCGTCGCTCAATTTCTCCGCCGTCGTGGTGGCCGCCGATGCTTGCAAGAACTTGCCAAAACGGGTGCCGGTGTTGGCGAACCCCCAGGAAGGCAGCTCGATGCGAAAACTGTCGAGCGCCTGCCAGATCTTCTGCTCCTGACCGTTTGCGGGCATACGAATCCTCCCAAAGATTGTGAAGTCTGATTATATATGCAGGCTGCGCCGGGCGGCGCTACAATCCGGCTTGCACGGCGGCGATGCGGGCCATGGCGGCCCAGTCCAGATCGCCTTCGCCGCGCGCCAGAGCGGCCAGAAACCGGTCGCGTAGCACTCCGGCAAGCGGCATGGGGACGGCGGCGGATTCGGCCGCCTCCTGCACCAGCCGCAAATCCTTGAAGCCCAACCGCAGTTTGAATCCCGCCGGCTCGAATTGTTCCTTCGCCACCGCGCCGCCGTAGTTGGCATAGAGCGAAGAGTTGAACAGCGCGCTGTTGATGATGTCCAGAAACTGAGCGGCCTCCACGCCGGATTTGCGCACCAGGGCGAAAGACTCTCCCAGCGCCTCCAGCATGGCCGCAATCAGAAAATTTCCCGAAAGCTTGACGGCATTGGCCAGCCACGGTTCCGTGCCTACCACCGAGCTTCCCCGCCCCAGCGCGTCGAACACCGGCTGGCAGCGGGCCACCTGCTCCTCGGGACCGGCAACCACGATCCACAGCTTCGCCGCGGCCGCCGCCACGGGCCGTCCGAACACTGGCGCCGCAACATAATGCGCGCCGCGCGCGCCATGCTCGCCGGTCAGCCACTTGGCACACGCGACACTGATTGTGCTCATGCCCAGGTGGATCGCGCCGGGAGCCATGCCGTCCCGGAACGCCTGCGCGGCCTGTTCCACGGCGGGATCGTCCGCCAGCATCGTGATCACCACCTCGGCACCGCGGGCGGCTTCCGCCGCCGAGCTCGCCAGCGTCGCACCGTCCCGCAGTAGCGGCTCGGCGTGCGCGCGCGTGCGATTGTATACCGCCACCGGATGGCCTGCGCGCAGCAGGTTGCGCGCCATGGGCCCTCCCATATTGCCTGTGCCGATAAATGCGAGCTTCATGATAAGTGTCATTCTAATATGGACAAGGCCGGCATCGCCGTCGATATTCCTGGTCTTGGCCGCCGTCATCTCACGACTGTAGTCAGCGATTACACCGGCACTTATTCATTTGGCGGCGCGATCGCAGCCGAGGTGAAGCGCAAGCTCACAGATCTGGCGAAACTGGTGGACCTGCACGTCGTCACCGCCGACACCTTTGGCACCGCGGAGGCCCAGTTGGCGGGCATCGCAATGCCGTATAAGCTGCGAACGGACCGGCATGACGCCGAAAAGGCCGCCTATGTGGCGCAGTTCGACCTGGCGCACGTGGCGGCGATCGGCAACGGCAACAATGACCGGTTAATGTTACAGGCGGTGAAGCAGGGCGGCGGCCTGGCGATCGCCGTCGATAATGGCGAAGGGTGCGCTGTGGACGCCATGCTCAACGCCAATCTATTCGTGGTGGGTGCGGTGAATGCGATTGACTTGCTGCTGGATCCCCGGCGGTTGAAGGCGACATTGCGGTTCTAACGGTTCATGCGCTCCGTGAGCGTGACCGGCGCCCGCAGCCGGAAGCTGATCCGACTTTCGATCGGCAGCGCCACGGCTCTCTCGCGCGTGGCGACCACTCCTCCGGCGCCCGCCGCGCCGCCGGCCCCCGCTCCGATCGCCGCGCCTTTGCCGCCTCCGGCCATCGCTCCGATCACCGCCCCGATACCCGCTGCGGCGGCCACAATACCCGCGTCTTCGCCGGCAGCCCGGGGCTTCGTCTTGCGGTAAGTCTCGGTCTGGATGACCACGTGCTGCCCGTCGGACGTATCCAGCTTAGTCAGTTCCAGCGCCAGCGCGCCTTTCCGCGCCTCCACGACGCGGCCCTCCACGCGCGCCCCGCGCTCCGCGATCACGTATCCGCCGGCCGCCAGCGGCGCATCCAGCGTGCCGATGAACGTATCGCCGGTTTGATTGTGCGCGCTCGAAAGGTTCACGGCCAGCCGCACCGGCAGCACCATGCCTGCATTCAGGGTCACCGTGGGGGCGGGCGGCGGAGGCGTCTCCTGCGCCGGTGGCGGAAGGGGTGGCTGCAGCGTGGCTGGCTGCGGAGCGGGCGTCTCTGGAGGGGGTGCAGACTCCGGCGGCTGGACCAGCGCCGGCGCGGGCTGCGCAACCGGTGGCTGGACCGGCGGTGGCGGCGTCACGTTCTGGGCTACCGCTACGGGCTCCGGACGCGCCCGCTTCACTGTTCTCTCATGGCGCACCGGCCGGGCAGGTTCGACTTTTCGGGCGACGGGCGAGGGCTTCGGTTCGGCGGGCGGAGCGACCGGTGCGGCCGGCACGGCTGGCGCTGGAGCCGCCACAGGCGCTCGCACCGCGTCTACGATCGGCGCCGGACCCGGCTTCGTCCGCAGCGTGAACATCATGATCAGGGCGCCACCCAACGCCCCCACCAGTACGAGAAGTCCAATTTGCAGTGGTTTCATCTGGCTGCCTACCGCTTCGGACGATCCGGCCCGCCGTTTCGTTTCCAGTGTAACGCCGGGTAAAATAGGGATACCAAGCCATGTTCCGCTTCCCCGCTCAATTCGAGATCGGACCCGTGCGCATCACTCCCGCCACGGTGCTGGCGCCCATGGCGGGCGTTACCGATACCGTCTTCCGGCGCTTCATCCGCGACCTGGGCGGATGCGGCCTGCTGATGACCGAATTCACCAGCTCTCACGGTGTGAGCGCATCCCTGCGCGCGCGCAAGCCCACCCGCACGCTGAAGTACCTGGCGTTCGAGCCGGAGGAGCGGCCCATCACCGCGCAACTATTCGGTGCCGATCCGGCGATCATGGCCGATGCCGCACGCGTCTGCCAGGACCTGGGCTTTGACATCGTCGATCTGAACTTCGGCTGCCCCGTGAACAAAGTCGTCAAGTGCAACGGCGGGTCGGGCCTGCTGCGGGACCTGCCGCTCGTCGAGCGCCTTGTGCGCGAAGTGCGCGCGGCCATCTCCATCCCGCTCACCATCAAGTTTCGGGCTGGCTGGAACGATCGGGAACTGGTGGCCGTCGAGTTGGCGCGGCTCGCTGAGGATTCCGGCGTAGCGGCCGTGGCTCTGCATCCGCGCACGCGGGAGCAGGGCTATAGCGGCAAGGCGGATTGGTCGCGGATCGCGGAAGTGAAAGCCGCGGTGCGCATCCCGGTGATCGGCAACGGCGACATCAACTCGCCGGAGGATGCCGTTCGCATGGCCGCGGAAACTAATTGCGACGCGGTAATGATCGGCCGCGCCGCGTCGTCGAACCCATGGATTTTTCGCCAGATCGCGCAGTATCTCTCGACCGGCGCCTATGACCAGCCTACCCAGCAGGACCGCTACCAGATGATGCGCACTTACTATGCCATGCTGGCGGCTCGCGAGGAGCCGGACTGCGTGGGCAAGATGAAACAATTCGCCACTTACTTCACGCACGGTGTCCGCAACGGTGCTCAGTTACGCGCGGCCATCTATCGCGCCGCCGCCGCGCCTCAAATCCTGGAGCTGGTAGAAGAGTTCTTCAGCCGTGACGCGGTGGCTGCCTGACGCGTGAAGAAGGTCCAGATCATCACCGACGGCTCCTGCCTGGGCAACCCCGGCCGCGGGGGCTGGGCAGCCATTCTGCGCTTCAATGAATACAAGCGCGAAATCTACGGATACTCGCCGCACACCACCAACAACCGCATGGAACTGACCGCGGCCATCGAAGCCTTGAAGGCCCTGAAGGAACCTTGCGAAGTGGAGGTGATTACGGATTCCGAGTACCTCAAAAACGGCATCACCAGTTGGGTGCCCAACTGGAAACGGCGGCAGTGGATGACCAGTCAGAAGAAGCCGGTCATCAATCGCGACCTGTGGGAAGAGCTGGACGAATTAGTGGCCGGGCACAAAGTCACCTGGTCGTGGACCAAAGGGCACGCCTCCCACGAAGACAACAACCGCTGCGACGAGCTGGCACAGACGGCCGCGCGCGAGCAGCGGCGCAGCAATTGACTTAGACTGTTGGAATGCGTTGCCGTCTCATCCTGGCGCTGGCCGTGGCGCCGCTATTTGCGCAGGTTTCCGCGCATAAGCAGATTATCGAACTGGTGGATCAACACGGCGCCGAATATGCGCAGGCCTCCAAGCAAATCTGGGGTTATGCCGAGCTCGGCTACCACGAACAGAAAAGCTCGGCGCTCCTGCAGAATCACCTGAAGGAGGCCGGCTTCCGCGTGGAGGCGGGCGTCGCGGACGAGCCCACCGCCTTCATCGCCAGCTACGGCGAAGGCAAGCCGGTCATCGCCATCCTGGGCGAATTCGACGCTCTACCCGGCCTGTCACAAGCGGCCGTGCCGGACCGCAGCCCCGTGGAGAAGGACGCGCCCGGCCACGGCTGCGGCCATAACCTGCTCGGATCGGGAGCCGCGCTGGCGGCCGTCGCGGTGAAAGATTACATGGAGAAGAACCACGTGGCCGGCACGCTGCGCTACTACGGCACGCCCGCCGAAGAGGGCGGAGACGGCAAGGTCTACATGGTGCGGGACGGTCTCTTCCGCGATGTGGACGTGGTCCTGCATTGGCACCCGGGCGACCGCAACTCCGTCATCAACGGCGGCGCGCTGGCCATTACATCCGCCAAGTTCCTGTTCCACGGCATTGCCGCACACGCCGCTTTCGCCCCGGAGCGCGGCCGCTCGGCGCTGGATGGCGTGATGTTGATGGGCACCGGCATCGAGTACATGCGCGAGCATATCCCCTCCAACGCGCGCATCCACTACATCATCACCAAGGGCGGCGCCGCGCCCAACATCGTTCCTGACACAGCCGAGTTATTCCTCTACGCGCGCAGCCCCTCGCTCGATACGCTGGACGGGATCTGGGCGCGCATCGAGAAGATCGCGCAGGGAGCTGCCCTCATGACTGAGACTACGGTCGAAATCAAGATACTCGGCAGCGATAACAACATCGTCGCCAACGACGCGCTGGCCGCACTCGCCGAGCAGAATCTGGAAGAGGTGGGCGGCTATCATCTCAACGCTGAAGAGCGCCATTTCGCCGCGGCGCTGCAAAAGAGCCTGCCGCCGGGCGCCGCTGGCAGCCTGGACTTGACGGATTATGTAGAGCCGCTGCGCCCATTCGATCCGAACCTGCCCAGCGCCTCCACAGACGTGGGCGACGTGAGTTGGAACGTGCCCACCATCGGCTTCACGGCGGCCACATTCGTGCCGGGCGTGGTGCCGCACACCTGGCAAGCCGCGGCCTGCGCGGGCATGAGCATCGGCCAGAAAGGGATGCTGGTGGCCGCCAAGGCGCTGGCCGTGACGGCGTTCGACCTGCTCACGAAGCCCCAACTGGTGGAAGCCGCCAAGCAGGATTTCGCGCGAAAGATGGCGGGCAAGACTTATAAGTCCGAGATTCCCGCCAGCCAGAAACCGCCGATCGACTACCGCGACATGTAACCGGATCAGTTCTGCCGCAACGCGACCACCGGATCAATGCGCGAGGCGCGCCGCGCGGGAAGGTATCCGGCCAGCAGCGCCACGGCGCTCAGCAGCAGGGCCATTGCGGCGAAGGTGAGCGGATCGCCAGGCTGAGTATCGAACAACAGCGCGGCGATCGAGCGAGCCGCCGCGAAGGAAACCAGGGTCCCCACCGCGACGCCGGCCAGTGCGAGGCGCAGCGTGCTCGAGATGACCACGAGCTGCACGCGCCCCGCGGATGCCCCCAGCGCCATGCGGACGCCGATCTCCTGCGTCTGCCGCGAGACCGAGTAGGAGATCACGCCGTAGATGCCGAGCGCGGCCAGCACCAGCCCGAGGCCCGCGAAGATGGCGACCAACATAGCGAAGAAACGGCGCGGCGAGGTGGCATGATCCACAATGCTCTGGATGGTCCGGAACTCGGCTGCGGGCTGCAGCGGGTTGTACTCGCGCAGCGTGTGCATCACGCTCGACGCCAGAGCATCCGGCGGCAACGCGGTGCGCACCACCAGTTCCGCGCCCTCCGGGTCCCACTGCGTGGCGGGCAGGTACATCTCAATACCCGAGCCGCTTTCCACGCTGCTTTCATGGACGTTGCGGATGACGCCGATCACCTTCATGTCACGGCCACCGGTCTGCGCAAGGCGGCCGATCGGATCCTGGCCGGGCCAGTGATAGCGGGCCGCGGCCTCGTTGATGATGACCACCGGCTCGCTTTTGGATGTATCCTGCCAAGTGAAGTCGCGGCCTTCGACTAGCTGCATGCCGATGGCACGCAGGTACCCGGGAGTGGTGATGTAGACGAACGCTGCGCCGATATCCCCCGGGCGGTACACGCGGCCTTTGGCGTGAAATTCCCAGCTTCGATTGCGGTCGAGCGGCAGCATGTCCACGATGCCGGCCGCCTGGATGCCGGGGATGGCGTCGACGCGGCGAAGCATCTCCTGGAGAATCGGGCCGCGGCGTTCGATCTTGCCGCCGTCATCGTAGACGACCTTGATGGCAGCGGCGCGCTCCGGCTGGAAGCCGAGGTCCACGTCGAGCACGTGCAGAAAGCTGCGCAGAAGCAGCCCCGCGCCGACCAGCAGCACGCACGCCAAGGCAACTTCGGAAACAACCAGCACGGCGCGCATGCGGTCGTGCCGGCGGCCGGTGCTCATTCCATGCCCACCGTCTTTCAGCACGTCCTGCAGGTTCCCGCCGGAAACCTTGATGCCCGGCGCCAAGCCAAATAGCACAGCGGCAGTAACGGCGACGAGCAGCGTCCATCCGAGCGCCGCGCCATCCACCCGCACGGTACTGAGCAGCGGCAGCGCGATCGACCCTTGCCGCGCGAGATATGCGGTGATGCCCCACGCGATCCCCAGCCCCAGCAGCGCTCCCCCGCTCGCCAGCACGAGGCTCTCCGTCAGCAGTTGTTGCACGATCCGCGCCCGTCCGGCGCCCAGTGCGCTACGCATAGCGAATTCTCTCCCACGTGCGGCGGCACGCGCCAGCAGCAGGTTCGAGAGGTTCACGCAAACGATCAGCAGAATCAATCCCACCGCCGACCACAGCACGATCAGCGAGCGCCGCAGCTTTCCGCTGACGTGGTCCTTCAGCAGGGACATGGCCGTCGGATAGTCGAAGAACCATTCACTCTTGTGCGCGGCGTAGAGTTGCGGCATCAGAACATCCACTTCCGCCTGTGCCTGGGCCAAGGTCACACCGGGCTTAAGACGGCCCAGCATCGCGAGCGTGTTTCCCCAATTGCGTATGTCGTCCATGACCGCCGGGACGAACAAATCGAGGCGCGCGCCGGGCGAAAACACCGAGCCGAAATCAAAGGACGCCGGCAGCACGCCGACGATGGTCGTGGGGCGGAGATTGAGATCGATGGACCGCCCTATGATCGAGGGGTCCGCGCCGAACTGATGCCGCCACAGATACTCGCTCAGCATGGCGGCAGGACGGCCGCCCTTGTGGCACTCCTCCGGCGTGAACAGGCGGCCGAGCAGCGGTTTGATGCCCAGCATGGGGAAGAAGTTCTCGGCCACCATCACGGCCGTGTATTGGCGCGGCTCGCCCCGTCCAGTCATCAGGTATTCGGACGAGCCGAAGAAAGGCTGGTAGGCGGTAACTTCCTGAAACGAGCGGTTGTGGCGCTGGAAAGCTTCATAGACACCCACAGTGTAGGTCACGTAGGAAAGGCCGCCCACGCCGCGATTGCTGGCCATCCAGACCAGCCGTTGCGGATCGCGAAACGGCAGCGGCCGTAGCAGAATCGTATTCACCACGCTGAACACCGCCACATTGGCGCCGATCCCCAGCGCCAGGATCAGCACCGCCACAGCCGCGAATCCGCGGTCACGGCGCAGCGTGCGAAATGTGTAGCGCAGATCCTGCAATAGAACATCGAGCACCGGCAGGCCGCGCGACTCGCGATGCCGCTCCCGGGCTTGCGTCACACCGCCGAAACGCGCCAGGGCCTGGCGGCTGGCTTCCTCTGGCGTAAGGCCCCGCCGCAGGTTCTCTTCAATCGCCAGCGCCAGGTGCGAGGCCATCTCCTCGTCCAGTTCACGATCCATGGGCGCCTTGTGGAAGAAGGCGCGCAGCCGCGCCAGCGCCCGCCGCAACGAGTCGGTCACCGCTCACCGCCTTCGCTCTGCATGGCCAGTACGCGCCCCATCACGCCCGAGAGCCGTTGCCAGTAGGCGGCGTCTTCGGCCAGTTGTTTGCGCCCGCGCCGGGTAATGGAATAGAACTTGGCTTTGCGGTTGTTGTCCGAAGTGCCCCATTCGGCCGCGATCCAGCCGCGCTGCTGCAGTCGCACCAGCGAGGCGTAAATGGTTCCCTGGTTCAGCAGCACTGCGTCGCCGCTGGCCTGCTCGATGCGCCGTGCGATGCCGTAGCCGTGCAGCGGCCCCATGGCGGCCAGCGTCTGCAGGACCATCAGGTCCAGCGTGCCCTGCAATAAATCGAGCTTCTTTTCCGGCAATGGCATTCTCCTGTGTTATCCCCACAGTAGCAGGGAAACGCTCCTGTGTCAAGACCACAGGAACGCCGCCCGCCGCGCCCCGCTGCCGTGATGCTCCTCGCCAACATTCAAAGAACGGGATTTCAGCTTGACGTGTTTTTTCTGGCATAATATAATTATGCCTATGATCGTTAGGCCTAATTCAGGAACGCCTCCAGGCACCTTGCCTATGCTCATTCTGCGAGTTCTTCACAACGGAGCACTGCATGGCTATGCTATTGCGCAACGCATACACGTTCTGTCCAGCGAGGTGCTGGCAGTGGAGGAAGGCCTGCTCTACCCAACTCTGCAGAAAATGCTGGCGAAAGGTTGGGTAAAAGCAGAGTGGGGTACATCTGAAACGGGGCGCAAGGTTCGCTTCTACCAGCTCACGCAGGATGGCCGCAAGCAAATGAAAGAGGAGCGCAGGCAATACGACCGCCTTTCCCAGGCTGTCCAAGACGTTCTGCGCGGCGCGTAAAGGATCGGGGGAGCACATGAGAGGATTTTTCCGCCGTGTTCGTTACTGGTTGAATCGCCGGCGACGGGAGGCCGAACTCGAAGCCGATATGGAATTCCATCGCGAGATGGCGGCCGGGACCGGACGGCAGAACTTCGGCAACATGCTGCGGCTCCGCGAGCAGGCGCGCGAGGCCTGGGGATGGACTTGGATCGACCGCTTGGGCCAGGACCTGCGCTATGGCTTCCGCATCATGGCGCGATCGCCGGGTTTCACGATAACGGCTGTGCTGGTTCTGGCAGCCGGCATCGGGATTAATGTAGCGGCATTCAACCTGTTCGACATGGTGGCCTTGAAGCCGCTTCCGGTGCGCGACCCCCAGAGCCTGGTGCGGCTGGAACGGCGTTCGCCCAATGACTATACCAGCGAGATGGCGTACCCGTCATTTCTGTTCTACCGCGAACATGCGAAGACACTGTCGGCCGCGATGGCGACGCTGGGAGTTCCGCCCATGCAGATCGACGACGATCTGGCAGGGACTAGCTGTTCGTTTGTAACGCCGAATTACTTCCGGGAATTGGGCTCGCGGGCCGCATATGGGCGCCTGCTGGATCCCGCGGTGGACGACGCGCCTGGCGCCCCGCCGGTCGTGGTGATCAGTTATGGGTTGTGGCAGCGGCAGTTCGCGGGAGATCCAAACGTTATTGGCCGCACCATCCGCTTGAACAAGAAGCGGGTGACCATTGCCGGCGTGACGCCTTTTGCGCTGGCCGTTCTCGGAGGACAGTATCCCGACATCTGGCTGCCGATGCGGCAACAGCCGTACTTGCTGGATGGCAGCAAAGTGCTGAGCGACTTCAACGATTCGAGCGTGCGCATGTGGGGCCGGCTCGCCCCGGGCGTTTCGGCCAAGATGGCGGAGCAGGAACTGCGATCGTTGACGAACGAATTGCGGCGGCAGCATCCCAGCGCGGTTTGGGACAAGGAGTTCATTCAGAGTTCGCCGGGAGGCCATTTGCAGGTGATGCAGCCCGAGATGTACCAGGTGGCCGCCATGGTGGGTGTACTGACGCTGCTGATTCTTGCCGTGGCCTGTAGCAACCTGGGAGCATTGCTGTTGGCCCGCGCGGTGCAGCGGCAGCGTGAGATGAGCATCCGGCTGGCTATCGGCGCAGGCGGTTGGCGGCTCTTCCGCCAGTTGTGTACGGAGAGTCTCTTGCTCGCCAGTCTGGGAGCTATAACAGGGCTGGCTCTTGGCTACGCCGTAACGCGAATTGCGCTCAGTCTACCCGGCTCCCCCAAGTGGCTGAGCGCTGCTCCGGATTCGCGGGTTCTGCTGTTCACTGTAGGAATGACGTTTGTGTCGGCCATCTTCTTCGGGCTGGCGCCCGCGCTCCAAGTCGCCCGGCAGCGCCAACACAAAACGACCGCCCGGCAGATACTGGTCGCCGCCCAAGTGGCGGCCAGTTGCGTGCTGCTGATCGTATCGGGACTGCTGGTGCGAGCGGCGCATCACGCGCTATACACCGATCCCGGTTTTGGATATGAGCGATTGGTTTCGGTGGATGCACAACTCGGCCAGCACGGCTACAGTGCCGGAGCGGCACAGGCGTATCTCGACCAAATGCAAGCTCGCCTGCTTGCAGTGCCGGGTGTTCGCTCGGTATCTCTGGTGGCGCTTCCGCCTTTGGGCCATACGGTGTCCCGGGAAGACCGTGAGATTGGCGGGCGGAAAATGATGCTCTACCCGAACTGGGTTACGCCCGGTTTTTTCCAAACGATGCAGATTCCCATGCTGCTCGGACGGACCTTTTCTCCCGGCGACAAAAACGTGGTCGTGGTGAGTCAGTCGTTCGCGC
>Ga0335081_10014997_pt1 | contig 12540 bp, 17 predicted proteins | sample Lox_Sample_35_FD_206713 | JGI IMG/M metagenome (GOLD analysis project Ga0335081, IMG submission 206713) | Soil microbial communities from Loxahatchee National Wildlife Refuge, Florida, United States - Lox_Sample_3.5 | ecosystem: Environmental > Terrestrial > Soil > Wetlands | place: USA...
ATTGCTGATCAGTATCGGAGCCAAGGTCGAGACCAGCTACCAGAAGAAAAAATAGGGGTTGCGCCAGAGTCCAACCAGAGGAAGACGCCGGATTGGATCTCGGCGTCTTCTTGTCTCCGTGGTCCCTGTGGGCGTCTATTTGGAAGGACCGCTCTCTACGCGTATTTCCGAGAACGGCAAGTTCAGGATCGGATACCTTCGCCACTCCTTGTAGTCGAAGTGCCACCACTCGGTCGGGTAAACCGTAAACCCCTCGTCCTCCATCGTCCGGCGCAGGAATTCGCGGTGGGCGCGCTCTTCGGCGGTACCGCCCGCGTAGTCGGGATGCGCGCGCTCCGAGAAATCGTCGTAGCTGCTGGGCATGGAGAGCGGCTCGCCGGTCTTCAGATCGTAGATGGTCAAGTCGACGGCACAGCCCCGGTTGTGCCGCGATCCCCCAGCCGGGTCGGCCAGGTAGGGATGCTCCTTCTCCGAGGTCGCCTCCCAGAACATTTTGGTCACGTACCAGGGGCGATATCCGTCGAAGATCAGCAAGCCGTAACCCTGCTGGTGCAGCTTGCGATTGACGCGCACCACCGCCTCGGTTGCCGGACGCTGCATGAACGCCCGCGCTTCCGCGTACACCGGCGTGCTGAAAACGTTGTTGGCCGAGGCGTAGCGGATGTCGAGCTTGAGGCTGGGATCGAGATTGACAAGTTCTACCAGGTCCGGTTTCAGGAAGTCTCCACTCTCGACTGGAGGCTGAGTCTTGAGAGCCTCGGCGCGCAGCTCTTCCATCGGCCGCAGCGGCTGAATCTTGAGCGTCTGCGGCGCCTGCTGGGCCAGCGCGGTGGCGCAGGCAAGGGCGCCGATAACCATGATTCGGCGGAACATGGGCGCAACAATATACAACTGAATTGGGCGGCTTGAGCTTCGCTCGAAGATTTACACTGTAGCTCCGTGACGGTCCATGCCCAGCCCGCCATTCTCAGCTTCCCCGACGCCCGCCGCGTCGTCGAACAGCAGGCAAGTACCCTCCATCCTGGGCCGGCCAAGCTGGTGCCGTTGTTGCGCAGCCGCGGACGCGTGCTGGCAGAGGATATTGCAGCCGACCGTGATTTTCCGCCCTTCCGCCGCGCCGCTCGTGATGGCTACGCCGTTCGTAGCAGCGATCTGGCTGGGCTTCCCGCCGTTCTGGAAGTTATCGGCGAAGTGCGGGCAGGAAGCAGTCTCGAGGGGCGGACAGTCGGCCGCGGCGAGGCCGCCGAGATCATGACCGGCGCGCCCGTCCCCGACGGCGCCGATGCGGTGGTTATGGTCGAGTACACTGCGCGCCGGGAAGGAAACGTCGAGATCCAGCGCGCTGTGGCGGCGGGAGAGAATGTTGTCCCTACCGGCAGCGAGGCGCGCGCCGGCCAACTCCTATTGCCGCGCGGTACGCGTATGGACTTTGCCGAGATCGCGGTAGCAGCCGGCGTCGGCAAAGCGCAGGTCAGCGCCTATGGCTCGCCGCGCGTGGGCATCCTTTCTACCGGCGACGAGATTGTCGAGGTCGACGCCCACCCCGGCCCCAACCAGATACGGAATTCCAACAGCTATTCACTCGCAGCGCAGGTGGAGGCCGCGGGTGCGGAAGCGGTGCGGCTGCCCATCGCGCCCGATGATCCTGTAGTCCTCAAGCACCTCATCGAAGAGGGGCTGGCGCTCGACCTGCTGCTTTTGACCGGCGGCGTCTCCATGGGCAAGTACGATCTGGTTGAGGACGTCCTGGCGCAGTTCGACGCTGAGTTCTTCTTCACCGGCGCGCAGATCCAGCCCGGCCGGCCGGTGGTCTTCGGCCGCGCGCGACATGAGCCTGGCGCCGGAGGTGCAACTTACTTCTTCGGCTTGCCGGGAAACCCGGTCTCCACCATGGTCACGTTCGAGATCTTCGTGCGGCCGGTACTGGACGCGCTGTGCGGGGCTTTGCCCGGCAAGCTGCGGTTCCTCGCCGCCCGCCTCGGTTCGGAGGTTCGGACCAAAACCGGGCTTACACGCTTTCTCCCGGCGCGGTTATCCGGCGAGTTCGATCGCACCGAGGTCGAACTGGTGCGCTGGCACGGCTCGGGAGACGCTGCCGCCATGGCGCGCGCCAACTGCTTCCTGGTGGTTCCGCCGGATCGCGAGCGCCTCGCTGCCGGGGAGATGGTATCGGTGCTCATGCGATAGCTGCCGCGGATGAGGGGCCGCAGCCAATTCGATCTGCAGCGAGTCCTTCCGCTCAGCGTGGAGTTCTACAACCGCGATCCGCGCCGGGTCGCACGCGGCCTGCTGGGCAAGGTCCTGGTACGAGAATTGGACGGCGAGCGGATGGCCGGCCGCATCGTTGAAGTTGAAGCTTACCTCGGTACCGATGATGCCGCGGCCCACTCTGCCGCCGGGCCAACCCCGCGGAACCGCGTGCTCTTCGGGCCGCCCGGCCGGTCCTACGTTTACTTCATCTACGGGAATTACTACTGCCTCAATGTCTCCTGCCTGCCCGACGGTGTTGCGGGAGGCGTCCTGTTTCGCGCACTTGAGCCATTGGCCGGTTTACGCGCCATGGCCCGCAATCGGGGGCTCAAAGGCGAACTGACGGAACGCACCAGGCGCTTGCTTACCACAGGACCAGGACGCTTGTGCGAGGCGATGAAGATCACCCGCGCGAGGGATAACGATGTAGACATGACCTCGCCGAAGTCAGGAGTATGGATCGGCGACGATGGATATCGCCCGCCGCGGATCGCCGTCACGCGCCGCATCGGCATCACCAAGTCCGCCGAGCATCCCCTGCGCTACATCATTGCGGGAAACGAGTTCGTCTCGGGACCGAAGACCAAATGAAAACCGTAGAGGACGCCCAGGAGTTCTCCTTACCTGCGATTGAGGAGCAGCCGCAGGCCCCAGGCAAGAGGGATCACCCAGCCAAACACTATGAACAGAAGCAACGCTAATCCCAGCTTTCCTTGCCATCCACCGAAGTGTAGCCAAAGCCCCCGAGCCGCAACCCACCACAGTAAGCAAGCCACGGCTCCTACCCAAAGAGCCGCGGCAATCATAAGTTTAACCGGCTTCACGTGCCCGCCCATTACAGCACGATGTTGTCAATTAAGCGCGTTGTGCCGACAAATGCGGCCACGGCGACCAGCGCGCCCTTGGATATGTCAGCGGCCGGGTCGAGGGTGTCGCGATCGACAATCTCGAAATAGTCCAGCCGCACCTCGGGCTCTTCTTTGAACACCTCGAGCGCGACGGCGATGAGGCGAGCGGAATCGCTCTCCCCGCGATCGGCCAGCGCTTGCACCCGCATCAGAGAGCGGTGGAGCACGGTCGCCTGCTTGCGCTGTCGCGGATCGAGGTAGGCGTTGCGCGAACTGAGCGCCAGCCCATCGGGCTCGCGCACGATGGGGCAGACCACGATCTCGACATCGAAAGCGAGGTCGCGCACCATGCGGCGGATGATTACCGCCTGCGCCGAATCCTTCTGGCCGAAGAATGCCAGGTCCGGCTCCACGATGTTGAACAGCTTCGCCACCACGGTGGCCACGCCGCGGAAGTGTCCGGGACGCGAGCGCCCGCACAGTTTCTCGCTCAGACCTTCGACGTTAACAAAGGTGGTCGCGCCCGGCGGATACATCTCCTCCGTAGAAGGAGCGAAGAGAAAGTCCACGCCTTCGGCCTCGAGCAGCTCGCGGTCGTGTTCGAAGGTGCGTGGGTACTTCGAAAAGTCTTCCTTGGGGCCAAACTGCGTGGGATTGACAAATATGGACACGGCCACGAAATCGCACTGCTGCCGCGCGGCGCGCACCAGCGAGATATGCCCGGCATGGAGTGCACCCATCGTCGGCACGAAGCCCAGCTTGCGGCCTCCCTGGCGGGCGGCACGCGAGGCGGCGCGCATCTCGGCAATGGTGTGGCAGATTTTCACGGGAGCATTGTAACCACGGAGGTACGGACCCACCCAGGTAATCGCTCTTGGCTGTTGGCTTTTAGCTCTTGGCCAAAGGCCAAAAGCCAAGAGCCAAAAGCGCTCGGTAGTGGGTCAGTTTGAATTGTGAGGGCTCGCGCCCGCATCGCCATCCGTGGCATGATGGGAGCCATGCCGAAGCGCCCCGGCCAGAAGCGCGACTTCATGCAGGTCGCCCGCGATGTAGTCGAGCAGGCGATTGGCGAACGTCTGGACGGAACACCCCTCGAAAAACCAGTTGACTCCCGAAACCCTCACTTCGTCGCCCTTGGAAGCCTAGGCGGGAAGAAGGGTGGTCAAGCGCGTGCCAGACGGCTGTCTGCGAAGCGCCGCTCTGCCATCGCCAAGAAGGCCGCGAAAGCCCGCTGGAATAAGAGCTAGCCCCAACGTCTACCCCCTGTGACTTTTCTCTTGCGTGACGCCTACCACTAGGGCTAGTATCGCCTATAGGGGGCTATAGCCTATGGCGGAAACCTCTCACATCGAATTCGACGAACCGATTGACCTAACGGTGATCGACGAGAGAATAAGAAAGCTCCAGATGCTTCGCGAACTGGCTTCTGATCCCGCGATGCGACCACTACTCAGGGAAATATTGGCGGCGAGCGACGGCACTACTTCGGCGTACGCGGCTCCAGACCGTTCGCCGCAGGCGACCGAGGCAAAAGCGTCGATAGCATCGCTGCAGGGCGTCCGGCGGGAGGTGCACAAATATGTCCCTGAAGTCGGCGCTATCGGAGTTAACAACCCGACAGCCAGAGACATCCTGGAGCAGATGAAGCACAGCGGCTATCGATTCCGCTCCAAGAACCACCTGCTTACCGTTAAAGAGCAGCTCCGCGAACTGGAAAGGAGCGGGCTGATTGAGAAGGCCGGAACGAAGGAGGATGGCTCGGCGCTTTGGCGTAGAACGTGAAACGGGCCGCATGAAAAGCGGCCCGCTCGTGAAGGGCTTTTTCGCAAGCTCCCCCGCCAGTGTCTAGGCAGGAGAGAAAGGGGATGCAGCGATGCTTTATATCGTGCATCTCGCAATTGAGAACGCAGCAACGTTCTCGATTGCCTTGGTGAATGCCCCGTTCGCGCTTTTGCGCGGCGGGGCATTCCCGCGCCCTTAGTGCATCTGAAGGGTAATGCGGGCAACCACGTTGCGGTCAAGCATTATTTCTGCCTACTGGGGTTGGTGGCCACGGGCCACGGCGAAGGCTACTCCAGTAGCCATTTTGTGCTTGACATGGCTTACGCTCAAGCATATAGTTCAGTTATGAATAGGCTATGTAAAGAGCAGCAGACGAGGGTGGTAGGGGCTCTCTTAGAGGGCAACTCGATCCGCGCCACCGTTCGCATGACGGGGGTAGCCAAGAACACTGTCGTTAAGCTGCTGGCCGATCTGGCGACGGCCTGCGCAGCCTACCACGACCGTGTCGTCCGTGGCCTTCGCGTACGCCGCCTACAGTGCGATGAAGTCTGGAGTTTTGTCGGTGCGAAGAAGAAAAACGTCAGTCCGGAAAAGCAGCAAGAAGGCTGGGGCGATGTCTGGACATGGACTGCGATTGACGCGGACACGAAGCTGTGTGTCAGCTACCTAGTGGGCGGGCGCGATGCAGGCTGGGCCGACGATTTCATGCAGGACTGCGCTAGCCGGATTCACGGGCGCGTGCAGATCACCACGGACGGCCATCACGTTTACCTCGACGCAGTGGAAGCCGCTTTCCGCGACGGCGTGGACTACGCTATGCTCCAGAAGATTTACGGCGCTCCGTCAGACGATGAACAGCGCCGCTATACGCCAGCCAGGTGCATCGGCTGCGACATGAAGGTCATCAGCGGCAATCCCGACCCCAAGCACGTCAGCACAAGCTACGTGGAGCGCCAGAACCTAACCATGCGGATGCACATGCGCCGCTTTACCAGACTCACCAACGCTTTCAGCAAGAAGGTAGACAATCACCGGCACGCGGTCGCTCTCTACTTCACGTTTTACAACTTCGTGCGAGTCCATCAGACCTTGCGAGTGACCCCCGCGATGGAAGCCGGAATCGCAGATCATGTTTGGAGTCTCGAAGAACTAGTGGCATTATTAGCGCAGAAGTCAGTAGAGGCTGTGGCATGAGCGACGGCTGCGAAGAATACGAGCGGCTCGAAAAAATCCTGATCGTGGTGCGTAAACAGTACTGGTTCATGGGGCAGGACGGCAAGCTGTCGGATGAGAAGATGGATCAGCTAATTCGAGAAGAGCTTAAAGCCCTTCACAACCTCCTTGACCACGCGGCTGAGCACGGCTGCCCCCACTAAATCCCAAACTGACCCACTACCAAGCGCTCCTGTGCTTGACGTGCGCCCCAATAGGGTTGAGAATTTGAGGCTCAACGCGTCGAGGTGAACATGCTCGCATACTTGTTCGTGCTATTGGCGATCGCCAGCCGGTTCTTGCCGCATCCTGAGGGCTGGGTGCAGTTCACGCCCCTGGGAGCGGCGCTGCTCTATTTCGGCGCGCGCGTGGCGCGGAAGCGCATGTGGATCCCGCTGGTGGCGCTGATCGCGGCCGACGTCTATCTGACTAAAGTTTCGTACGGCTACCCGCTCACTGCCGATCACCTAGTGACCTGGGCGTGGTATGCGGGGGTCATCCTGCTCGGAGGCGCGCTGCTGGGCCGGCAAGTGAGTCCGCTGCGCGTGGCCGCCGGCTCGCTCTCGGCATCAATCGCATTCTTTGTGGTGAGCAACCTCGCCGTGTGGGCGGTCTGGCACATGTATGCCAAGACGCTGGCCGGGCTGATGACGGCCTACATAGCGGCGATTCCCTTCTTCCGCAACCAGGTGCTGGCCGACCTGGTGTTTTCCGCCGCGCTGTTCGGAATCGGCGCGCTGGTCGAGCGCCGGGTCGCGAAACCGGCATCCGGGCAGATCCGGGCCGCGTAAACATCAGTCGGTAGTCGTTGGTCGTTAGAAAAGCTCGGTAACGACCAATGTCACGCGCACGACCAACGACAAACGACCAACGACGCTTTCGCGTTATCCCTGTTTTTCCAGTTCGTGCTCCAGTTCCACCACTGGCTGGCGCCATAAGCGATAGATCACATAGATCAGCACCAGCACCACCGCGGCGCTCCCCAGCGTGAGCGCCAGGTGCCTGTGGATGAGCACTCCGGCGAAGTTCACGACGTGCGGCCCAAAGAACAGCGTCAGCACCGATAGTACGAGGAATCGCACCATCCGCCCGCAAAAGATAGCCAGCAGGAAATGCATAAAGTGCATTTCGAAGACCCCGGCCGAGAGCACGAAGAGCTTGAACGGCGCTGGTGGCGGAAGCATGGAGGGAATCAGCAGCGCCCAGAATTCACGCTTCTCGAACGAGCCGCGGATCTTGTCGAAGCGTTGGCTGGAGATGCGCTTGCGCAGCAGCAGCTCGCCTCCTTCGTAGCCGATGGCGTAGATGATCAGGCTGCCCAGAGCTGAGCCCGCCGAGGCCATGATCGCATACAGCAGGAAGCGGGAGCGGTCGTTGTAGACGTAGCCAGCCACCACGGGGTCCAGCGGCATGCCGATGAAAGCCGCGTCGACGGCGGCGATCCCGAAGGCGCCCCAGATGCCAAGCGGCTTCAGCAGCCCCCAGACGAAAACGGTATAGCGGGACAGGATGTGCTTCAGGAAGTGCACGCGGGCAAAGATATTGTACGCGAGCCGGCGCGGGCGTTGCGGATGGAATTCCGGTTCAGGGCCGGGCGGGGTGCGCGGTCTTGCCGGCCAGCAGATCGAGCGCGTGCGGCAGCAGATCCAGCACCGCCGTTAGAGATTCCGTCGCTGCCTGCGGACTGCCGGGAAGATTGAGCACCAGCGCCCGTCCGCAGACGCCGCACACCCCGCGGCTCAGCGCCGCCAGCGGCGTAGTCTCGGCGCCCACGGCGCGCATGCGTTCGGCCACGCCTTCCACCAGGCGCGTGCAGACGACGCGGGTGGCTTCCGGAGTGACGTCGCGCTCGGCGATGCCGGTTCCGCCCGTGGTCACCACCAGTTGCGCCCGCGACGCCATCGCCAGGATCGCCTCCTGAATGGCCGACTGTTCGTCAGGAATAACTTGGCTAGCAATCACGCGGAATTTATGGCGTTCAAGCGCCGCCTTGACGGCCGGTCCCGAGAGGTCAGCACGATCTCCGCGCGCGGATGAGTCGCTGACGGTAAGCACGGCAGCGGTCATAGTGAGATTTCAGATCTCGAGCACGTCCTGCTCGTGCTCGGCCTCGTGGTTGGCCTCATCGAGCAGCCGCAGGCCCTCCATCAGCAGGCCCTGGGTGGAGCGGGTGGTGGTCTGCTCGGGGCTGTTCCGCGTGAAGTCGATCAGAAAATTGCCTTCGGGCCAGAGCAGCACCTTGTACACGGCGCCGTCGCCCTTCAGATCGCCATAGAGCGCGTGGTAGATCTGGCCGTCGGAGAAGAACAGATGGCAGCTCTCCCCGTGATGGGTGAGCGTAAGGGCGCACGTCTTGCGGCCCATCTCGAGCGATTGCAGCAGGTCCACCACGTTCATCTGCGCCAGGCTGCCACGCAGCTGCCCGTCGCCTGCGGCCTCGCGCGCCATCTTCTCCAGCGCGATCTTGTCGATCACTTTCTTCAGCCGGACGGCGGCTTCCTTGATGAAAAACGGCTTCTCCAGGAAGTCTTCGGCGCGGTCCTCCAGGGGCTTGAGCTTGTCGTTGAGGTCAGCGCGGCTGGCGGCGAGAATGATGGGAATGGACGCCGTTGCGGCGCGGCCCTTGAGCTTCTCGAAAAGCTGCCGTCCGTCCATGCCGGGCATGTTGTAATCGGCAATCAGCAGATCAGGAGGGTCGTCGATGGCCTTCAGCAGCGCATCGGCGCTGTCGCCGGCAGTGGTGAGCGTGGCTATCGGTTCCAGCACCTGGCGGAGCAGGGCGAGCACCATCGGGTTGTCGTCCACCAGCAGGACTTTAACGTTGGCCACGATTACTTCTTCTGACGGCGGTAGTCTCCGCTCTTGCCGCCGCTCTTGCGCTCCAGAACCACATCGCGGATCTCAATCCCCTTGTCCAGGGCTTTGCACATGTCGTACACGGTAAGAGCAGCGACGCTGGCGGCCACCAGCGCCTCCATCTCCACCCCGGTGACGGCGGTAGTCGAAGCGCGCGCCGTGATCTCGACGCCATTCTTGCATAGCTTGGTGTGCACATCAATGTGACTTAGGGGAACGTTGTGGCACATGGGGATCAGTTCGGGAGTGCGCTTGGCGGCGGCAATGCCGGCAAAGCGCGCGATTTCCAGCGGATCGCCCTTGGGATTCTGCGGCAAGGCCTTGAGCACCCGCGGCGAGAGCGCGACGAAGGCCGACGCCTCCGCCTCGCGCCGGGTCGGCTGCTTGGCGGAAACATCCACCATCTGCGCCTGGCCGCGACGGTCGTAATGGGAGAGCTTTGCAGATTTGGCCATGCACTTAACGTCTCGCGGTTCGTGTCAGGGCACGACTTCAGTCGTGCCGAAAGTCCCCCCAACAATTGTCATCCCGAGCGAAGCGCGAGGTGAGCTTGCGACCCGAGCGCGAGTCGAGGGATCCTGGGGTTGCATCTTTTTCAGAATCGCCGCACAACACCAAAATTCCTCGCTGCGCCCTTACTCGCAAAACTCGCGCGGGCGGGCTCGGAATGACAATACAACAGATCCATCCGGACCCGGGAATACGCATCGCCCACGAAGCGAGGGTGGCTTCTTATTTCTTCAGTTCGGCCAGCACTTCCTCAGCGTGCCCGTCTGCCTTGACCTTGGGAAAGACGTGCGCGACCCGGCCCTGGGGATCGATCAGAAACGTGGTGCGCTCGATGCCCATCACCTTCTTCCCATACATGTTCTTCTCTTTGACCACGTCAAAAGCCGCGGCCACCTTCTTGTCCGGATCGGAGAGCAGGGTAAACGGCAGGTCGTATTTTTCTTTAAACTTCTTCAGCGCCGCCGGCTGGTCGGGCGAGATGCCAGCCACCACCGCCCCGGCTTTCTGAATCTTGCTGTATGCGTCGCGGAACCCGCACGCCTCAATGGTTCACCCCGGCGTATCGGCTTTGGGGAAGAAGTACACCACAACGTTCTTTCCGCGATAATCTGTTAAGGACACACTCTTGCCGTTTTCGTCGAGCAGGGTGAATTCAGGGGCTCTCTCTTTGACGTCCATAGGCCATCAGTTTTACCGCAAACGCTGGCGATTCGCCACCATCACGCTTCTGACGATTGCAGCGCTGGGCGCCAGCCTCGCGGTCGCGCAAGCCAGGCGTGGGCGGCCGGATCAGCCCCCGCCTGAAAGCAAGCAGAAAGCGAAAGAAAAAGGCCCGCGTGCCCTGGCCGTGGTCGAATTGCCGGCGGACGGGAAGGGCCAGCCGCGGCTGATTCCCATCGCCATCCTGGTGGACGGCCGCTTCTGGGACGCCTCCATCTATCTTGCCGATCCGCGGCCCATGGCGCTCGAGCCCGGCAATGTGTACGAAGTGGAACGCAGCGGCAAGCCGGTAGGCTTCTTCACCGTGAGCGAAGCTCGCCAGGCGCAGGACCGCTGGACTGCGCTCGGCAACTGGCAGCTGATAACGGAAAAGCCGCCTGCGCCGGCGAAGTCCGCGAAGCCGCGCCCCATAGAAGATGATGACCGCCCGGTGCTGCACCGCAGGGTATCCACGGCCGCCGAACCGGAAACGCCATCTACCTCGTCGAGTTCGTCTGCTCCTTCTTCGCAGAGTTCGCCGGCGTCGGCTCCGCAGCCACCCGCTGCCGACGATCCCAATCGTCCGGTGTTGCGGCGCGGCAATCCCAAACCGCAACCGGAGATCGAAGAGCCGCCTGCAGAAACATCGCCAGCCGGGAGCCCGCCGAAAGCCGCCTCACCTGCAGCTACCGCCAAGCCTGGAGAAGTGTTGGCAGCAATCTCCGATGCCAGCGGCCCGGAGCCGCGTCCGTACGTCTACGCATGGGCGCCCGACGAACAGCCCAAGCTGACCAAAGCTATCTCCGACATTGCTACCGCCGAGGTCGCGCGCTATGTCAAGAGCACTCCTGCCCTGCGCTTCGGGCCGGCGGCGGCATTCGACAGCGTTGCCGTCCGCGCCTTCGACCTTGACTACAGCAACAGCCCCGCGGTGGTGCTTACGGCGCGAATCCGCGCGGTTCCGCTCGCCGCCTCACGCGCGCGTGCCGGCAAGCCGGCGCAACCCGCGCCTGACTTTTTCTTCTACGTGACCGTGGTCGGCCAGCCCGATCTCTATGGCCAGATGCGCAAGCTGTTCAGCTCCGTCACCGACAGCGCCCATCTCGACGCCTTCCCGCGGCTGGAGCTGATCGATGCCGTCGATGCCGAGGGCAAAGGCCGCGGCGATCTCCTGTTCCGAGCATCGAGCGGCGATACATCGAGCTACCAGCTCTATCACGTCGGCCCCGACTCGCTGCGCAAGCTCTTCGACAGCGCAGGGGCCGATTGAGCCACTAAGTCATTGCGCCATTGACTCATTGAAGGATCGACTCCGGTACAATGGCGCACCACCTTCTCCGAGGACGGAAAACCGTATGCGCAAAGTCTCGCTTTCGCTCGCGTTGTGCCTGTTCGCCGTCGCCGCCTCCGCCCAGCAGCCCGATTTCTCCAAAGTTGAGATCAAAGTCACCAAGGTGGCGGGAACCGTCTACATGTTGCAGGGCTACGGAGGCAACATCGGCGTGTGTGTTGGCGATGACGGAATCCTGATCGTCGATGACCAGTTCGCGCCGCTGGCCGAGAAGATCAAGGCCGCGCTCAAGGGCATCACCGACAAGCCGGTGAAGTTCGTTCTAAACACACATTGGCATTTCGACCATACCGGCGGCAATGCGTACTTCGGTGAGACCGCACCCATTATCGCGCAGGAGAATACCCGCAAGCGCCTGGAGAGCGGCGGCAACATCAAGGCTTTTGGAATGGAAGTGCCGCCTGCGCCAAAAGCGGCGCTGCCGGTCGTCACGTTCGCGGATAAGGTCACGGTCCACATCAACGGTGAGGACATCCGCGCCATTCACTTCCCCAATGGCCACACCGACGGCGACATCGTCGTTTTCTTTCCGCAATCGAACGTTGTCCACATGGGCGACGATTTCTTCTCCGGCATGTTCCCCTTTATCGACCTCGACAGTGGCGGCAGTGTGCAAGGCCTGATCGCCGACATCGCGCAGATCATTCCCATGCTCCCGCCGGATGTGAAGGTCATTCCCGGGCACGGGCCGCTTTCGAACCTCGACGACCTGAAGAAGTTCGAAGACATGCTGCGCGGCTCATCGGCGGCCGTCGCCGCTGCCATGAAGCAGGGCAAGACCCTCGATCAGATGAAGAAGGAGAAAGTGCTGGCGAATTACGCCGACTGGGGCAAGGGAATGCTCAACGCGGATCGCTTCACCGAGATTCTTTACAACGATCTGAGCGGGAAGAAAACGGGCGCGTTCCTGAAGCACAACTAGGAAAGCGGCCACCGATTCACCCGGATATTTGCGGATCTGCTCCGATCCGTCCGAATCCGTGTAAATCCGTGGCGTTCTTACCCTGCCAGCTTCTTGTCCAGCAGCTCATT
>Ga0335081_10014998_pt1 | contig 12540 bp, 14 predicted proteins | sample Lox_Sample_35_FD_206713 | JGI IMG/M metagenome (GOLD analysis project Ga0335081, IMG submission 206713) | Soil microbial communities from Loxahatchee National Wildlife Refuge, Florida, United States - Lox_Sample_3.5 | ecosystem: Environmental > Terrestrial > Soil > Wetlands | place: USA...
CGAGGCCCGCGTCCGGCCGGAAAGCGCGCGCTACGATACCGGGCTGGGCGAATTCGTCCTCATGTACGACCATGTCCGCACCAGCCCGGAACCGGGCGCCGCGCTGCTGGAATTTTGCCGTAGCACCTACGAAGCCGGCGCCAGCCTCGGCAATTGGGACCGCGGCGCGCTGGAAAGGAGAACCGATGGCCGCTGAATGCACCCATCTCAACCAGATCCGCATTACGAAGACCGACACGCACGTTTGCGAGGACTGCATCAAAACGGGAGACAGTTGGGTCCATCTGCGCCTCTGCCTGGAATGCGGGCACGTAGGCTGCTGCGACTCGTCCAAAAACAAACACGCGACCAGGCACTTCCACGCTAGCAAACATCCGCTGATCCGCTCCATCGAGCCGGGCGAAGCGTGGGTCTGGTGCTATGTGGACGAAGCGATGCCCGGAGAAATCGGCCGGCATGGATTTGTGCCGGCCGGGGAGTGAAGCGTCCTGTCTATGCAGGCTCAATAAACGGATTCACCACTCGTACAGTGCCATAAAGGCGATCGTGCTGAAGGTCTTCGCTGAGAATTTCCCCCAGGCCGTAGTGCTCCGCGTATGCCCAGATGTGCGCGTCAAACCAGCTCAACTGATATGCCGCGCAACCACGGACCGCTTGCCGCAAGATCGCTTCATTGGGATACAGGACGGTGAATTGGTTCAGAAGCTCCTCCGCTTCCCGTAGAGCTTCCGGGAGCGTGAGAATGACGTGGTGCCGGATGGGGCGTGTCACCGCAGCGACGAATTCGACGATAGCCTGGTGCGGCAATCGCACCGAGTTTTCCAAAATACCGCGCCGGAGAACTTCAGTGGCGATCTTTTGCTTCTCGGGAAACCGGCTGTCAAACCGGTATACCAGAATGTTAGTGTCAACGAGAGCGGCCACGCAGGTATAGGTCCTCCCTGGTCCATCCTCTCTGGTGAGGGCGCCGGGGATTGCGCGCCTTGGTACGCCGGCGATGGCGTTCGGTCGCCTGGTCGAACAGACGGAGGCGTGCCTCCCGACTGCGGGGCAAAGCCTTCTGAGCCGGCGGAAGAACCCGAATCACCTCGCCGGCGGCGACCCAGTCAATCTCATCGCCGGGGTGGATATCGTACTTCTCCGCGATACTCCGGGGAACCGTGACTTGATACTTCGATGTGACCTTGGCCATGCGATCCCTGTCCTTACTTTAGCAAGGATGAAGTCCTTGTTCTACTTCACCGTCAATTCGAAATCCAGTTCGATGACCAGCGCATCCGCGGTGACGCGGATGTCCGGCACGCGGAAGCGGCGTAGCTCGCGGCGGTAGTCGGGCCGGGCGCCGGGGTCTTCCAGGGCTTTCTGCGCCTCGGCGGCCAGGGGATAGCGGAAATCGCGGCCCAGGCTCGCGGCCAGCGCGGCGCAGACGCGGCGAATGTAGAAGCCGCTCTTTCCGTCGCTCGCGGCGGTGACATTCGCGAGCCCGATATTGCCGTCGCGGTACAGCGGACGCGCGGCGACCAGAACCGTGAATGCATCGCCTAAACCCACGCACTGCCCGAACATGTTCAGCGCCGAGCGGCCGGTGAATTTGGCGCGAATATGCAGTACCCCGTCGGCGCCCTGAATCTGCGGGTGTTCCAGGTAGGCGAAATTGCAGCGCGTTTTGGCGTTGCCGTGAACATACTTGCGGCCGTCCTCGGTGAAAACCTGCCGGGCCAGCATGCGCTCCAGCGCGCCGAACTGAATGTGCAGCTCCACCGCGTCCGCCTGCGCGGCGGCCAGCAGGACCAGCGAGAGCAACCTTGGGGCTGAGAGGAAATAACGGTTCCAACTACCCGTAACCGCTCCCTCGCGGTCGCGGCTCTGAGAGCGCATCGGAGCCGCGACCGTAAGGGAGCGGTGCTTAGCCATTGGGTTCCGCAAGCAATCCGAACCCATTCAGCGCGGGACTGGCCGATGCCTCGGTGACGCGCAAGCGCAAGCGCATTGCCGTCATCGGCCGGTCGAGGCGGATCAGCCGCCGCGCCCCAATACTCGTCGCCGTGGCCACCGGCTGCCACGTTCCCGCCTCCCAGCGGTCGATCGCGACGGCGTCAATCCGCTGGCCCAACTGGATGGCCTCGCACAAGCGAATCACCCGGAAGGTCGCGGCCGCGCGCAAGTCCAGCGTCACTTCGGGAGTCAGAACGCCATCCTCGGCCGCCCAAAACGTTTCCTCGCGGCCATCCAGCAGATTCGCCGCGCTGTAGCCCGGCCGCGAATTGGAAGCAGCAATCCGCGCGCCGGCAGCCAGGTTGTTCCCAAAAGTCTCGCGCCGATATCGGCCGAAGGCGCGTAAGGAGGCGATGTCCTCCTGTTGCAACAGCCCGTCGCGATTGGGCGGAACGTTCAGCAACAGGTTGGCGCCGCGGCCCGCAGACTGGTAATAAAGCTGAATCAGCTCGGCCGGCGTTTTCACTTTGGCATTCTGCGCCGGGTGCCAGAACCAGCCGGGGCGAATGGAAACGTCGCACTCCGCCGGCAGCCAGCGCGACCCGTGGCGATGCCCCGTAGGCGATTCTTTCTCACGCACATTGCCGGGAGAAGCCGCGCCGCCATCCGCGCCCACCGGGTCGTAGGTGTTCCAACAGGGATCTCCCGCGATGCCGCGCTCGTTGCCCACCCAGCGGACGTCCGGTCCGACGTCGCTGAAGATTACGGAGCCGGGCTGCAGCCGGCGCACCAGGTCCCAGGTGCGCGGCCAATCGTAGTAGGTGTTCTTGTCGATGGTGCGCTTTTCACGTGCGCCGCCATAATAGCCGTCACCGCCGTTGGCGCCATCGTGCCACACTTCGAAAATCGGCCCGTAGCCGGTAAGCAGTTCGGTAAGCTGCCGCCGATAAATGGTGATGTATTCCGGCGTACCGTAAGCGGCCTGGTGACGGTCCCAGGGCGAAAGGTAGACGCCGAACGCCAGGCCGCGCCGCCGCGCCGCATCCGCGATGTCGCGCACTACGTCGCCCTTGCCCCCGCGCCACGCGCTGCTGCGCACGGAATGATCGGTGGTTGCGGTGGGCCACAGGCAGAAGCCGTCGTGATGCTTGGCCGTGAGGATCACACCCTTCATCCCGGCATCGGCCAGCGGCTCGACGATGGCATCGGCATCGAAGCGCGCGGGCGCGAAAATGTTCGGGTCCTCGTCCCCGTAGCCCCACTCCTTATCGGTGAAGGTGTTGACGGTGAAATGGAGAAAAGCGGTGGTCTCCATCTGGTGCCAGCGAAGCTGCCGCGCGGAAGGAGTAGCGCCATAGGGCGCGGGGGCCGCGGGCGCGAGAGCCGGAGCGGCATGCAGAACGCGGTCAAGCGGCGCGAACAACAGGGCGGCGCCGGCCTGATGGAAGCTGCGCCGCGTCATGACTATTTCCGTGTTTTGCCTTTGGCCTTCGGCTTGGGGGGCGGAAGCGGGTCGCCCGCGACCGCGGCTTCGGCCTCGGCCTCCGGCGCTTCCACATCGGCCTCCGGTGCCTCGATTTCGGCCTCCGGTGGTTCCGCTGCAACCACCGCGGCGGCTTCCTCCGGATTGACTTTCTTCAAAACGTCGTTGAACAGCGCCTGCTTACGGAGATCCACTTTGGGCGGTGGAGGCTGCTCGTGGCGGAAGTCGTGATCGCTGTGGCAGGTGCGGCAACGGACTTTGGCCGGCTCTCCGTTTATCACCGAAACCACGGAATGGTTCATGATCCGTTTGCAACGGACGCAAAAATCGTCGATATCGTCGCCCAGGCGCGGCTCGCGCATTGGAATCCTCCTAGTTGGCGGACTGAACGGCTGGCTCGGGTTCGGTCTCGGCCGCATGTTTCGGCTCCGGGAGCACCCATTGCGCCGGCTCAAAACCCACGTATTTGCAGATTCGTAACTGGCCGTTGTCCGTTTCCAACAGGTCTCCCACCACCAGCGGCTCGCCGGTTTCGCGCATTGCCCGCCACGCGTCGTACTCGTGCAGCGCTTCCACCTGGCCGCGCTGTTCATAATCCTTCGGTTTCACGGAAGCACTCCCGCCCACATGCGGCGCCCAGCGGAACTGCTGCTGAGGGGCTTCCTTAATGCGGTAGATCCGATAGACCGCCATTGTTCCTACATTGTAATCGAACTCATCGCCCGATTCCCGTCCCTTTCACCCAGCTCGATCCAGCGGGCAATATTCTGCTTTGACCAGCACACCGAATCTTTGAGCGAGCCCAGGGGCACGGAGGGCTCCAGCAGCGTCACCGCCAGCGCGTGGCTGGGCCGGCGCGTGTACAACAGCCGGCGCAAAATACGGAAGGGCAGGGTGGTGAGGACATTGAGCGCGATGGCGCGGGTGGCGCCCATCTGCTCCGCCGCCCAAAGGGGAAGCGCTCCCATGAAACCCCCATCCACATAGCGTTTGCCGTCGATCCGCACGGGCGGAAAACCAAAAGGAATGGCGCAGGTAGCGGCCAGGTGCTGCCGGGAAATTTCGCTGTCGCGCACCAGCCTCAGGCGCATGCGCGGCACTTCCACAATGGTGAGCCCGAACGGCATTTGCGGCTGGAAGCGAGCCGCCAGGTCGCGCGCCTGGGCGTGCAGCATTTCCGGCCGCAGGCAACCGGTGGGGTGCAGCCCGAATTGCATGATGCTGCCGGTGAGCGGGTCGAGCCATCGATCCGCCAACTCTTGCGGAGTGACCCCGCCGGCGATGGCCCAGCCATTCCACGCACCCGCCGAAGCACCCACCACCATATCGAACGGGACCCGCCCCCGGAGCGCCTTCCACACCCCCACTTCCCAGGCGGCATAGAGGCCGCCGGCGGAAAGAACCAGGGCAGTGGGCATAATAAAAAGCTAGCAGTTATAGCTATGAGCTGTGAGCTATGAGCTACGAGCTTACCGGCAGCGTTTCGCTCAAATTGGCCAGTGATAGGATAATCCCAGATGAGCGAACGCACGGCCTCAGCCAAAGTCGAAGCTGACGCAGTCTCAAAGCTCATAGCTCACAGCTCATAGCTTCTTCCCATGCTCTTCGACCCCACTGCCTACGGCCCCGACGTCGCCGCGATACTGGCGCTCGATGGAAACGGCCAACGGCTTATGGCTCTTGCGGAACCGGGCTGCTCCTCCGGCAAGGCGCTGGCCATGCTGAAGGCCGCGGCCCTGGGAAAACTCTTCCCGCGCAGCCGTGCCCCCGAAGCCGCCCTGGCGGGCCTCTTCCTTTACTTCGGTTGCTGGACGGAAGCGCACGAGACGGCACAGAACCTCCACACCGCCGAAGGCAGCTACTGGCACGCCATCGTGCACCGGCAGGAGCCGGACGCGTGGAACTCCGATTACTGGTTTCGCCAGGTGGGCCGCCACGCCATCTTCCCCGCCCTGCGCGAGGCCGCGGCTGCGCTGGGCATGGACTTCGGCCCGCAGTGGAGGCCGGGAGCGTTCATTCAAATGTGCGAGCAGGCGCGGTCGTCGCCCGGCTCCGAGCTGGAACGCCAGGCGCTGGTGGTGCAGCAAGCCGAATGGCAACTGCTGTTCGACTACTGCGCCGGTGCGGCGTAAGGCCCGGTTCAAGCCCTTCGCAGTTGCTCCGCCAGAAATGGCAGGCCGAGCTTTCCCGAAAAGCTGTGCGGCCCGTCGAACACTTCTTGCCCCACGCGGCCGGCGGCGCCGAAAACTTCGTATATGCGGCGCACGCGGTCGAAGCTGGCGCGGCTGGCGGCGATGGGGAAAATGGTGTCGCGCTCTCCCGATTCCGCGAAAAACGCCCGCGGCGCCACCAGACCCGCCACATCGTACATCTCCGCCCAGTTGAGAATCCCGGGCACATAATTGTCGATGCAGTGCGAAATGCTCATGATGCTGTCGCGAAAGGTATTCAGCGAACAGCTCATGAGCGCCGCCTGGATGCGGGTATCCAGCGCGGCCGCGAACAGCGTGGCCGTGCCGCCGCCGGAAACTCCCATGCAGCCGACGCGCGCGGCGTCCAGTTCGGGGCGCGTCGCGATCCAGTCAATGGTGCGCATGACGTCGTACACGCGCCAGCCGATCATGGTTTGGCCGAGCAGCAGCGCCGATCCGGCGGCCGGCTGGCAGACCGTCGCGGTGAGCGATTTGGCGATGGTAGCCGGATCGCGCCGGCAGCCGAATCCCATCGGTTCCACGGCCACCGCGGCCATGCCGTGTTCCACCACCTGGATGGCATAGTCGTACTCGTAGCCCACTTTGACGGTGCGGTCCCGGCCTTTTTCATCGATGCCTACCAGGTCGTCCACACCGCGGCCGTGGCCGGGAATCGCGATCACCGCGGCGTGCGGCGCAGACACGCCCCGCGGCGTCAGTAGATACCCCAGCACCCAGACGCCCGGCCGGCTTTGAAACACGAATTTTTCGCGGCGGTACGAGGGGAAGTCCGCTGTCTCCAGGGTCGCCGCCTGGAGCGGTGTGCGCGCGGCGGGAAACCCGCCCACGAGCTCGGCGATTTTCGGGCGCAGCCGCTTCTGCCAGGCTTCCGCCTGCGCGCGGCTGGTGGCGCCAAAAGTCATGCGCAGCGGCGCCTGGTCGTGCAGCTTGCGCGTGTAGTCCACCGGATCGAAGCCGGCCATATCCACTTTGTCTTCGAGGCCATTAAGGGCGCTGGTATATTGCGGCGTTTCCGCCGGGGAGGCGGGGGCTTCCACCGCTACCGCGCTGGCGAGCGCCAGCTTGCCTAATGCGCGTCTAGTCATGAGGAAATGATAAGACAACAGAGCTATGAGCTGTGAGAGGTGAGCTTCGAGCTAAAGCTGTCCCGTCCGCTTACGCGCCTGCGCAACGCCGCGAGCGGTGGGGAGCGGAGCCTCGGAGCTCATAGCTCAAGTCTCACAGCTCAAGTCTCACAGCTCGCAGCTCAATGAAATATTCGCCGCAGATCTTGCTGCATCCTCACCGAGAACGGCGCAATCAGCACGTTCACCACCAACCAGGTTGTGGCGACCGTGATGAAAAGGCCGGTGAACCGGTTTTTGCCCAACAGGAGGCGCAGCAGCAGGGCGACTGCAAACGGGGCTATGGCCGTGCTGACGCGCGCATACAGGCTCAGTTCTTGAAAGAAATTTGCCGCCGGCACAGCCGCAGTGTGGCCCCGAAGCGTTATTAGGGTCAAGCTATCGTCGGTTAGGGTTACACCGCTGCCGCTGTCTGTTACCTATTCGGTGCGGGATAATATCGGGGAGGCGCATGGACTTCGTCGAGCAGCTCAAATCTTCCGTCCGCATCGAAACCGTGGTGGGCGAATACGTGCGGCTGCGCCGCTCCGGCCCCAGCCGCTACATGGGGCTGTGCCCGTTTCACAACGAGAAGAAGCCCTCCTTCACGGTGCACGCCGTGCACCAGTTCTACAAGTGCTTTTCCTGCGGAGTGAGCGGCGACGTCATCAAGTTCGTACAGGAAAAGGAGGGACTAAGCTTTTTCGAGGCGCTGAAAACGCTGGCCGAACGCTACGGCATTCCCATGCCCAAGCGCTCGCAGTATGCCGACGACGAGTCGCGCCTGCGCGGCTCGCTCATGGAAATGCACGAAATGGCGCAGCAGGCGTTCCGCGCCAACCTGGCTGGACCGGCGGGCGAAGCCGCGCGGCAGTACCTGGCGCGCCGCGGTGTAGCCCCGGAGACCATCGAGCAGTTCGGTTTGGGCTACTCCGACCGCGGCGGCCGCGCGCTGGTGCGTCTGTTCGACGATCACGGCTTTCCGGCCGCCCAGATGGAGCAATCGGGCCTGGTAGGGAAGCGCGCCGACGGCAGCTTCTACGACCGCTTCCGCAACCGCCTGATGTTTCCCATCCACAACGAAGCCGGCAAAATCATCGGCTTCGGCGGCCGCGCCTTAGCCGCGGACGACGAACCCAAGTATTTAAATTCGCCGGAAACGCCGATATATAAGAAGAGCCATGTGCTCTACAACCTTCACCGCGCCAAGGAGGTGATTCGCAAGGAAGACCGCGTCATTCTGGTGGAAGGCTACATGGATGCCATCGGCGTTACCTCTGCCGGGTTCGGCGGCGTGGTAGCAAGCTGCGGCACGTCTCTGACCACGCAGCAGGTGCAGGCGCTCAAGCGTCATTCGCAGCGCATCGCGGTGAATTTCGATCCGGACGCGCCCGGGGCCAATGCCGCCGAGCGTTCCCTGAACATATTGCTGGAAGAGGGCATGCACGTGCGCATTATGGAATTGGACGGCGATCTCGACCCGGACGAATATTGCAAGCAACGGGGCGCCGCCGCCTACCAGGAGCGGCTCGAAGGCGCCAAGGGCTATTTTTACTGGCTGGCCGACCGCGCCCGTAAGAAGCACGACGTGCGTTCCAGCGAGGGGCTGGTGGCGGTGCTGCAATCGTTACTGCCGGCGGTGCAGCGCATTGCAGACCCGCTGGAGCGCAGCGCCGTAGCCGGCGACCTGGCGTCGTATATCGGAGTGCCGCAAGGAATGGTGCTGGATAGCTTTCGCCGGTCGGCGGCCAGCCGCGAAGAAAAAACCGTGCAAAGGCCCAAGACCGCGCTGCGCGCCGATGAGCGCATGCTGTTGAACGTGCTGCTGGCGGATGCGGAGATGCGCGCCGTGATTTTGCGGGAGCTGCGGCCGCTGGAAACCGTTTCCCGTTTCCACACGCGGCGGATCTTTCAGGCAATCTTCGCGCTGGAGGACGCCGGCGAGCGCGTGGCGTTCGACAACCTGCATGCGCGCCTGGAGGAAGCCGACCAGAACCTGCTGGCCGAAGTCGTGTTAAGTGTGGAGGAAGAGGTCTCGCAAGCAGCGGTCGAGGCGGCCCTGGAAAGCGTTCGGCTGAGCGATGGGCAGCAACGCCGCGAACAACTGAAGGCGCGCATCAAGGAATCCGAGCGCGCCGGAAAATGGGAGGAAGCTCTTCGCTTAATGGCTGAGTTACAAAACCTGGCATCGCCGGCGCGCGGCCGCGTTTAACGGCTCTGGAGCGGCGCGCGGGCGCGCTGCTATCGGCCGCGCCGTGGTGTACAATGTTTTGGACTCGCATTGGTGCCGAAGAGTAATAGGGGACTTTCGGTGGCGCTCGAAGACAAATTCGATGGGCTTCAGCGGCTCGTACAGATGGGCAAGGATAAAGGCTATGTCCTGTACGACGAGGTGAGCGAAGTCCTGCCCGGCGATCTCGCCGGCGGCGCTGAGCTGGACGATGTTCTGGCCGGCCTGGACGTGGCCGGCATCGAAATTCTGGAAGAGCCCAAGGATTTCGAGAAGAAACTCGAGGAAGGCGAGGAGATTCTCGATCTCGAGCTTCCGCCCGGCCTGGGCGAGAAGATCAACGACCCGGTGCGCATGTACCTGCGCGAAATGGGCACCGTGCCACTGCTCACGCGCGAAGGCGAAGTGGAGATCGCACGCCGCATTGAACGCGGCCAGAACACGGTCTTAAAGTCGCTGGCGCGAACCCCGCTGGTGATTCAGGAAATCTGCTTCATGGGAGAGGAGATGTCCCGCAATACCCTCTCCGCGCGCGACGTGGTGCAGATCGCCGACCCCATCCTTACCGACGACCTGGTGGATGAGAAGCGGCTGGAATTCATCCGCGCGGCCGAAGAGATCCAACGCCAGCACCGCAAGATCTTGCAATGCCGGCAAAAACTGGGGGTCATCCCGCGCGGCATGAAACCCAAGCTGTACCGCCGGCAACTGTGGGAGATGGGGCGCCAGGTGGTGCGCACCTCCCGGCTGGTCCGCTCGATTAAGTTTCAGAGCCCGGTGATCCGCCTGTTCATCGATCGCATTCGCGCCGCCGTGGACGAGTTGAAGCCGGTGGAGCGCGAGATCGCGCGCGTGCAGCGACGCCTGGAAACCTGGCCCGGCTCGCGCGCCGAAGGGGCCAAGGAACTGCGCCGCGAACAGCGCAGCCTGGGCCAGCGTTTGCAGCAACTCGAGGACGGATTTGGCGCGCCGGCGGGGGACCTACGCCGGACGTTAGAGATCATCACCAAGGCGCACCAGGAGGCGGAGGCGGCCAAAAAAGAGCTGATCGAAGCCAACCTGCGGCTGGTGGTCAGCATCGCCAAGCGCTACACCAACCGCGGCATGCAGTTCCTGGACTTGATTCAGGAAGGCAATATCGGCCTGATGAAGGCGGTGGACAAATTCGAATACCGCCGCGGCTACAAGTTTTCCACCTATGCCACCTGGTGGGTGCGGCAGGCCATCACGCGCGCCATCGCCGACCAGGCGCGCACCATCCGCATCCCCGTGCACATGATCGAGACGATTAACAAGCTCATCCGCACCTCGCGCCAGATGGTGCAGGAGCTCGGCCGCGAACCCACCAACGAAGAACTGGCCAAACGGCTGCAACTGCCGGTCTCCAAGGTACGCAAGGTGCTGCGGGTGGCGCAGGAGCCGATTTCGCTGGAAACACCGATCGGCGAGGAAGAGGAATCGCACCTGGGCGATTTCATCGTGGACCACAACGGCATTTCGCCCTCCGACGCGGTGATTAATCTCAACCTGCGGGAGCAGACCGCGCAGGTGTTGAAGACGCTCACGCCGCGCGAAGAGAAGATCATCAAAATGCGTTTCGGGCTGGAAGACGGCAGCGAGCACACCCTGGAAGAGGTCGGCCAGAATTTCGCGGTGACGCGCGAACGCATCCGCCAGATCGAAGCTAAGGCTCTGCGCAAATTGCGCCACCCCAGCCGTAGCCACCGCCTGCGCGCCTTCCTGGAAAACGGCACTCGCGGGGCCTGATCCGCGGCCGCCTCAGCCTCGCTACAATAAAAGTATGCGGTACTGTCTGTGGGCTGCCGCGCTTTTTCTGAGCGCGGTCTGGGCGGCCGATTTGCCTTCGCACGAAGTGTTGCGCGGCAAATTGATGGTGCGGGATGGCAAGCCGGCGGCACTCGAAACCGCCGATCACAAGCTGGTGGAGCTGAATGGCGACGAGTCCACGCAGAAGGTGCTGGCCGATAAGCGGCTTAACGGGTACGAAGTGGAGACGCACGGCCACTTCACCGCGCCCGGCCGCTTCGCCATCGATCCGTTCCACACCCGCGGGCTGGTGGCGGTGGAAAAAGGAAAAGTCAAGCTCATCACCTATTACTGCGACGTTTGCAATATCCGCACCAACGTGCCGGGGCCGTGCGCCTGCTGCCAGAAAGAGACCACGCTCGAGCTGCGCGATCCTTCCCAAGAACAACCATGAGTGAAACCTATTCGACGCGTACGGTCGCCGTGGACGGCATCGACGTGGTGGAGTTGCACGATGCCGGCCGCTCCTTGGAAGCCCGCATTGCTCCGTCGCTGGGCAATCTGGCATACGAGATCTCGGCCGGGGGCCGTAATATTTTGTGGTGTCCGGATGGCGGACCGGCGCGGCTGAAACAGGATCGTACGTTTTGCGCGATACCCTTCCTGGCCCCCTGGGCCAATCGAATCGACAGTGAAGCATACTGGGCAAACGGCCGCCGATACCTGCTGAATCCGGCGCTGGGGAATGTGCGGCGCGACCGGATCGGGCAGCCGATTCACGGCCTGCTGAACTATTCACCGCTGTGGAAGGTGGCGGCAGCCGAAGCCGATGACCGGTCCGCGTTCGTAACCAGCCGGTTGGAATTCTGGCGCCATCCCGACCTGATGGCGCAGTTCCCCTTCGCCCATAACATCGCGATGACGCACCGGCTGGCGGAGGGCGCGCTCGAGGTGGAAACGGCCATCGAAAATCTTTCCGCCGATCCGTTGCCGGTGGCCCTGGGCTACCATCCCTATTTCCAGCTCCACGACGCGCCGCGCGACCAATGGCACGTTCACCTGGCGGCGCGCCAGCATGTAGTCCTCGATGAGCGGCTGATTCCCACCGGCGCGCGCCAGCCCGTGCGTTACGCCGACCCGCAACCGCTGGCGGGAATCGAGTTCGACGATGTGTTTACGGACCTGGTGCGCGACTCCGACGGCCGTGCGCGCTTCTGGTTCGAGGGGCACCGGCAGCGCATCACCGTGAGCTACGGCCCGAAATACACCGTAGCGGTGGTTTACGCTCCGTCGGGCCGCGATTACCTCTGCTTCGAGCCCATGGCGGCGGTGACCAACGCCTTCAACCTGGCGCACGCGGGCGCGTATACGGAATTGCAAAGCGTTCCCCCGGGCGGGACGTGGCGGGAGAGCTTCTGGATTCAGCCGGCGGGTTTCTGATTCATAATCGGAGTATGGAAGAGCGCGAGATGACGCGGCGCTGGGTCGAAGCCTGGAAGCAGGCGGCCCCGAGACTTGATGCCATTCGCCGCGAGGAGATGCGGCAAGCGGATAATATCAAGGTCCTCTCTCTGCTGGAAGGCGCTTTCAATCATGCCTTGCGCTCCAATCCGCCCCGCACCTCATCCGGGTTAGTGGAAATGCAGGCCTGGTTTGCGAAACTGCCTAGATGATCGATCGTGGGGCAGGTTGCTCACTGTTATTAACCCGCGGCCGTAAACCGCCTCTGGCGCCGGTTGCCAACCGGCACGCCTGCCCCACCGGTTCACCTCTTTCTTAACCGCAGCGATTCCCAGCTCCCGTCCGCCA
>Ga0335081_10014999_pt1 | contig 12539 bp, 7 predicted proteins | sample Lox_Sample_35_FD_206713 | JGI IMG/M metagenome (GOLD analysis project Ga0335081, IMG submission 206713) | Soil microbial communities from Loxahatchee National Wildlife Refuge, Florida, United States - Lox_Sample_3.5 | ecosystem: Environmental > Terrestrial > Soil > Wetlands | place: USA: Florida...
CGATGGAGCGGCTCTGGTTGTAGCCGCGGCGAATGAAGCCTTTCTTTTCCAGCGTGCTGATGTGCTTGTGCACCGTAGCGAGAGAGGTGAGCTTCATGCCTTTGCCGATTTCTTCAAAACTGGGCGCGTAACCGTGGCGGGTCTCGAAGGCCACCAGGTAATCGAGGACTTCTTTTTGCCGTTTGGTGAGGGCCATACGTGCCTCCCGTCTGAAGTTGTCGCGTTGGACGCCGAAGCCCAGGCCAGAATGCCTGTCGCCACAGGTCCCGACCATCCGACTATAGGCGAACAGAAAGCGAACGTCAAGTATCTTTTCGGGAACTTTGCCTCCGTCTTTACTATTCCCTTTCTCTGCTTACTGCTGCATCTTTCCAGAATGGCGAATGCTCGACCACGCTCGGCTGGGGTGACGGCGGCGGCTACGTACGCGATGCTGTGCTGCGCCAGCGTGTTTGTGCTCTGGGGTATAGTTTTTCTGCGTGTGCTCAATACTCACGACGATCACGGACGGGCGTATTACGAATTATATCCGGCGAGCTTCGCTATAACCGCCTTGTTGCCGCCGGCAATCGTCGCCATCGGCGTGCGCACCGCGATCGGATTACTGCAATTGCGACCGTGGGCTCGCGTGCTTTCGCTGGTGTGGGCGGGGGTCTGTCTCACGTTGGGTCTGGCGCTGATCGCGCTGCGCCCTTTTGAAACATTCGTGATTCCGCATCATTTTGTGAGCGAGCTGACGCTGGCGCGGCAAATGGTGGCGATCTCGTTCGTCTTCATGCTGCTGCCCGTGAGCGTGTGGTGGTTGTTTTACTTCCGGACGCGAAGTGTGAAATTGCAATTTCAGGAAACTGCCGGCAACAAAAACGCGGCCATCACGCCGGAGCGCTAGAAGCAAGGGGCACTCGAAACGGGCCGGAAAATACCAACCGGGCCGCTGTGACGTTCGTCACACCGCCTTGCAGCGTCATCGCGCGTGCGCTGTGTCACTCTTTTCTATTTTCTGTATGCTATTCTTGCTTTTGCCGGCTCCTGGCGGCCGGCGCGCGCTCCCGCTTGAAACAAACCGTGCCGCCAACATCCGAGGGGCCAGCTCTTCAACGCACCGGTGAGGAGTCGTTGTACGACGGGGGTCACGCAATACCATGTCGACAGTCACTGAAGTTCCCTCTAGCAAGACCAAACGCCAGATCATCGACCAGGCGGTCATTCGCTTCGCAGGCGATTCTGGCGACGGCATGCAGGTCACGGGCAGTCAGTTCACCAATACCGTTGCGCTCTATGGGAACGACATTGCCACGTTCCCGGACTACCCGGCGGAAATTCGCGCCCCTGCGGGCACGGTGCCCGGGGTCAGCGGCTTCCAACTGAATTTTTCTTCGGGCGAAGTGCACACCCCGGGCGACGCGGTGGACGTGCTGGTGGCTATGAACCCGGCGGCGCTCAAAGTGAACATCGGCGACCTGAAGGCGAACGGCATTGTGATTGTGAACTCCGACGCCTTCAAAGAAACGGATCTGAAGAAAGCGCACCTGACGACGAATCCGCTGGACGATCATTCCCTCGACAAGTTCCGCGTGTTTCCGGTGGAGCTGCAACGTTTGACGCATGCATCCCTGGAGCATCTTGGGCTGGACGCCAAGTCCATGGACCGCTGCAAGAACTTCTTTGCACTGGGCATGTGCTACTGGCTGTACAACCGCTCGATGGATCCAACGTTCCGTTGGATCGATGACAAGTTCAAGAAGAAGCCGATTTTCGTGGAGGCCAACAAGCTGGCGCTGAAGGCTGGCTATTCGTACTGCGAGGCGACCGAGGCATTTCAGACCAGTTACGAAATTCCTCCGGCGCAGCTTAGCCCGGGCGTGTATCGCAATCTGAGCGGCAACCAAGCGCTAGCGCTGGGCTTTGTGGCCGCGGCGCAGAAGTCCGGGTTGAAGCTTTTCCTGGGCAGCTATCCGATCACGCCCGCTTCGGACATTTTGCATGAGCTTTCGATGTACAAAGACTTTGGCGTGCTCACGTTCCAGGCAGAAGATGAAATCGGAGCGATTACTTCGGCGATTGGCGCTTCCTATGCTGGGTCGTTGGCCATTACGACGACTTCAGGTCCAGGCATGGCGCTGAAGACGGAAGCGATGGGATTGGCGGTGATGACCGAGCTACCCATCGTAATTTGCGACATTCAGCGTGGCGGACCATCGACTGGTCTGCCGACCAAAACGGAGCAGGCCGACTTGCTGCAGGCGCTCTTCGGGCGCAACTCCGAAGCGCCGATTCCGGTATTGGCCGCGGCGACACCCGCGGATTGCTTCTGGGTTGCGGTAGAGGCCAGCCGTATCGCGCTGAAGTACATGGTGCCGGTGATCATTCTTTCGGACGGCTATCTGGCAAACGGTGCGGAGCCCTGGCGCATTCCCAGCGTAGACGAAATTCCCAGCGTTCCGGTGCATTTCGAAACGAAAGTGGCGGATTTCCATCCGTATCGCCGGAACCCGGACACGTTGGCGCGTCCGTGGGCTATTCCGGGTACGCCGGGACTGGAACACCGCATCGGCGGACTGGAAAAACAGGACGTCACCGGCAACGTAAACTACGAGCCGCTGAACCACGAGAAGATGGTGCGTATCCGCGCCGCGAAGGTGGAAGCCGTCGCCCAGGACATCCCGAACGCTCTGCCGATGGGCGATCCCGAAGGCGACCTGCTGATCGTTTCGTGGGGTTCCACCTGCGGTTCGATCATGCAATCGGTGAAAGCGCAACGCGAATTGGGCCGCAAGATCGGCCACTTGCATTTGCGTTACCTGAATCCGCTGCCCTCCAACGTGGGAGACATTTTGAAGCGCTACAAGAAGGTGCTCGTGCCGGAACTCAATATGGGCCAACTGCTGTGGGTTCTGCGCGCCAAGTACCTGGTGAACGCCGTGGGTCTGAACAAGATTCAGGGACGGCCGTTCAAGCAGTCCGAACTCGATCAGAAGATCGAAGAAATGCTGGGGCTCTAGGAGAACGCCATGACAACCGCTACGTTACCTCCTCTGACACGCAGGGATTTTCAGACCGACCAGGAAGTGCGCTGGTGCCCCGGCTGCGGGGATTACGCAATTCTCGCCGCGGTGCAGTCGGTGTTTCCGGAACTGGGCATTCCCCGGGAGAACTTCGTGATCGTCTCTGGTATCGGATGCTCCAGCCGTTTTCCGTATTACATGAACACGTACGGGTTCCACTCGATTCACGGGCGCGCGCCCGCAGTGGCTTCCGGAATCAAGATTGCGAACCCGGGGCTGGAAGTGTGGGTGGCCACCGGTGACGGCGACTCACTGGCGATCGGCGGGAACCACACCATTCACCTGTTGCGGCGCAACGTAGGCGTGAAGGTGCTGCTTTTCAACAACCGGATATACGGATTGACGAAGGGGCAGTATTCGCCGACGTCGGAATTCCATAAGGTGACGAAGTCCACGCCGTTTGGCTCGCCGGACCGGCCTTTCAATCCCATTTCCCTGGCGATCGGCGCGGAAGCTACCTTTGTGGCGCGTTCGGTGGACATTTTCCAAGCGCACCTGAAAGAAACGTTGAAGGCGGCGGCCGCGCACAAGGGTTCGGCTTTTGTCGAAATCCTGCAGAATTGCAACATCTTTAACGACGGCGCATGGACTGGGCTGACGGAAAAAGATGCGCGCAGCGAGCACGTGCTGCAACTGGAGCACGGCAAACCGCTGGTATTTGGAAAGAACAAGGACAAGGGGATTCGCCGCAAACCGGATGGCGACATTGAAGTGGTAGCGCTGGGCAACGGCATCAGCGAATCGGATCTGGTGGTGCACGACGCGCATCACCCACGCCCGTCGTATGCGTTCTTGCTTTCGCACATGGAGCAGCGGCCGGGCTTCCCGACTCCCATCGGGGTGCTGCGCGCGTGGGATGACCTGCCACGCTACGAAGACGTGATCACCGAACAAGTGCAGGAAGTAATCAAGAAGAAGGGCCCGGGCAACTTGAAGAAACTGCTCGAAGCCGGCGACGTTTGGGAAGTGAAGTAGTTGTCCCTCTTTCTGACGGCGGCAAGCCAAAACAATTAGAAACGAGTGCTGAAATCGTGTGCCGCTTGAAGTGTCTCCGAAACTTCCTGCTTTCTCCACACAAATTCCATTCCCGCGGGTCATGCCGGAAGGCCACACAAGGAAACGCGCCTGTTTTCTGCGCCGATCCTCGAGAGACGATTTGGAGAGCTGTTTGCTCATGATTTCGTGGGGGAATTGCGCCGGCGTCAGTACGTTTACCGGCTCGGGAAATGCGCATTGGGCCAATTTGTCGAGTTTTCTCAGGAAAATCCAACAAGCGACCTTTAAGAAGAAAATTTTTGGTAATAGCCCTGCTGGTGGTCCCTGCGCTTTCGTTCTGGGCATTGTGCCACGCATCACATTTTCCCAAATCTTCGCACGCTGAATCGGAACGCGTTTCGTCGCGCTTCTCTGATTCCTGGGCTGCAACCTGGTTAATGACGGGCGGGCAAAACACCGATGGCGTCGTTTATCCCTATTCGGTGATCCCCGGCGGGGCGCACAATAAAGCGGAACTACAAAATGCCGTTCAGCACGACGTGCTGGCCGCGGCGCACTACTCCGACTTCCAAGTCGCATCTGTAAACGTGATCCGGCTCCCTGCATCACGCCAGGCATACCTCTCCTATCGCTTGGGCAATCGCATTTACTGGACGCACAAACGCGTCACACTGCGCAAAGGGGAGACGCTGCTCAGCGACGGCAGGCACCTGGCGCGGACGCGCTGCGGGAATCGTATCTCCGACACTCCCGGACCAACGTCTCCCAACGAGCCTCCAGGCGAAATATTCGATCGTCCGGTGCGGCCGAGCCTGCCGGCGTGGGCTCCGGTGGATGTACCGGCGGGTCCGCTTGCGCCGTACGATCCGGTAATTTTTCTTCTCACCTTGAATTCCGCTGCGCCGGGCGTTCCCGGGGATGACTACCCTCCCATTTTTTCGCCGCTTCCCTGTTGTGGTGGTGGCGCACCGCCTGGCGCAAAGTCCCCCCCCGCTGCCACCGCCTGCCGCGGCTCTTGCTACCCCGGAGCCATCCAGTCTCGTTCTCATCGCCGTTGCTTCACTCGTGCTGTTCTGCCTGCGTACCTTTTGGCGCTCGTAATCCTCAATCCAACCTTTAAATTCTTCTCTTCACTGCAAGCGGAAGCCCGAGTTGCAAGAATAATGACCGATTTTTCGAGTCGCATGAAACCAAGTTTCTCTGCGATCATCCAACGATTGCGGATACACTCTTCGCTATGGATCAACCGCCAAAACTGATCCCGTTTTCGTTGTTGGGTGACGCGGACCCCGTGGAGCCGACAACATACGTGACGCAACCGGAGCAAGCGCAACTGCTCACGCTGCTCTACGAGGTCAGTCACGAACTTACGTCGATTCTGGACCGCGAGGAGTTGCTGCGGAAGATAGCGGAGCGCGTGAAAAAGCTCGTAGACTATCACGTTTTCAGCGTTATGCTCTGGAACGCGCAGGCGCAGGTACTAGAAAGCGTGTTTTCCGTTAAATTTGACGACGCTCTTCCCTCTCGGGTGGAAATTCCGCTACACCAGGGGATCACCGGAGCAGCGGCGTCCGAGCGACGCACGATTCGAGTGGTGGATGTGCGGCTGGACCCGCGCTACGTGAAATGCGAAGTCGGTGTGGAGGTGCGGTCGGAGCTGGTGGTTCCGCTGTTGTTGCAGGACCGCCTGATCGGCGTTCTGGATCTGGAAAGCCTCACTCCACACGCCTTCACCGCCGAGCACGAACGCCTGCTGAACATTTTGGGCTCCTATATTGCGGTGGCCCTGGAGAACTCGCGGCTGTTTCAGGAAGCGCGGGAAAATCAGGCGCGGCTGCAATCCGACCTGGAGACGGCGCGGGAAATTCAGCGGCAGCTTCTGCCGTCGGGCGCCAAAGAAATTCCGGGAGTGGACCTGGCCACCGCGTACGTGCCGGCGCGCGAACTGGGCGGAGACTTTTACGATCTGCTTCCCTACGGCGTGGGGCGCCTGGCGATAGCCAACGGCGACGTTTCCGGCAAGGGCACCGCGGCAGCTCTTTATGGTTCACTCGCTATCGGTATCCTGCGCGAACTGGTGCGTGACACCGAAGCGTCCGCTTCGGAAATGCTTTCGCTGCTCAATCAGCGATTGTTGGCGGCTCGGCTCGATGCGCGGTTTATCGCCATGCAATTCGCGATTTACGACGCGGCGCTGCGCGAAGTGACCATCGGGAACGCCGGGGGAACGCGCCCACTATTGATTCACAATGGCGAAGTGAGCGAGATCAACGTGTCGGGTATGCCCCTGGGCCTGCTTCCTGACGTGGAATACGACGAAGTGCGCCTCTCTGTGAGCCCCGGTGATGTGATCGTGTTCGCGTCGGACGGCATTCACGAGGCAATGAACCGGGAACAGGAAGAATTCGGCATCGAGCGCCTGAAGGCGGTTCTGGCCACGGTGGGCCCGCAGGATCCCGGCTACACCGTGGCACAGCGCATCGTGAAAGCCACCGACGACCACACCGGGCCGGGACGGGCGCCGCACGACGACCGCACTTTGGTGGTGCTACGCGTAGTCGAAGAAGCCGAAGCCGATTACTCTAAGCTGCCCATCATCTACTAGATTTACCTGGCATCTCACACCCATCCGACACAATTCACTCCTCTCTTCTGTGCTAGAGTCCGGAACAGGGCAGGCGGCGTGTTGGACAGCATTGCTGCGTGGCAAGCGTTGGTAAGCGCCTTTAGAGATGGCGAGGAATAACCACACGCGCGGTTGACACGGTTTCCGGCCCACAGGCATACTACGCACGGCAGCCCCTTCTTCACGCAGTTTGTTCCTCTTCTTGCTGCGCAGGCTCAAGGTTCGAGTAACGTCCCCTTTCGTAATCTTATGGAGGAGACTGTGGACTCCACAATCCACAAACCGCTGAGGTCCGGGCTGCATTCGCTGGAAAAAAAAGTGCTGTTCGGATTTGCGGTTGCGGCCCTGCTGCTGGTCGTGATCGGCGCGCTTTCGTATCTGAGCGTGACGCGCTCGCGAGTCGACGCGAAATCCGTCGAGCACACCCACTTGGTGCTGAATTCACTGTCGGACACGCTCTCTGATGCGAGTGCGGCGGAGTCCGCCATGCGTGGTTACCTGCTTAGCGGCAACGCGGAGTTTCAGCAATCCTACGAGGGAGCCGCGGGCAAAATCGAGCAGGAGCTCAGCGATCTTCGAGAGCTCACTCGCGATAATCCAGTGCAACAAAAGAACCTCGCGTCTCTCGAGCCCCTGGTGCGGGAGCGCCTCCAATTCATGCACAGTCGCATCGAGCTGCGGCGCGACAAAGGCCTCGCGGCAGTCCAGACGGCCGGCCCGAACCCAAGCGGGCGCGCGCTGCAACAGAGTATTCGCCAGACCGTGGCGGCTATGCAGGACGAAGAACAGACGCTGCTGCGGCAACGCGAGCAACGGGCCGCGCGCAGCAGCGAGACAAGCCGCGCAACCATCGCCATTGGCGGGGTGGTGGCCCTGGTGTTGCTAGTAGCCGCGTTATACACCATTCGCCAAGGTTTCGAGCGAGGGCGGCTTGCGGAGAGCGAGTTGCGGGAGGCGAAGGACAGCCTGGAGGCACGTGTCGGGGAACGCGAGTTGGCGCTGCGGGTGGGCGAGGAGCGGCTGTCGCGAATTATCGATTCGGCGATGGATGCCATCCTCACGGTGGACGAGCAGCAGCGCATCACCATGTTCAATCCGGCGGCGGAAAGCATGTTCCAATGCCCGGCAAAGGACGCCCTCGGGACGCCCCTGGAACGCTTCCTGCCGACACGGTTTCGCAGCGCGCACACCGGGCACATGCGTGCGTTCGGCAAAAACAACGTGACCCGGCGGGCCATGGGCGGTCTCAGCGAACTGCGTGGGCTGCGCAGCAACGGCGAGGAGTTCCCCATAGAGGCGTCCATCTCACAGGTCAATGTGAACGGCAGCAAGCTGTTCACGGCAATCGTCCGCGACATTACCGAGGCCAGCAAGGCCCGGGAGGCCACCTCTAAATTGGTCGCGATCGTGGAATCGAGCGACGATGCCATCATCAGCAAGACCCTCGATGGCATCATCACCAGCTGGAACCCCGGAGCCGAGAAGCTGTTCGGCTATACGTCCGAAGAAGCCGTTGGCAAGCCGCTGACGATCATCGTCCCACCGGAATTGATCGACGAGGAAATCGCGATCGTTGCGCGGATTTCGCGGGGCGAGCGGATCGAGCATTTCGAAACACGGCGGAAGAAGAAAGATGACACACTCATTGATGTTGCGGTAACCGTTTCTCCGTTGCGCGACAATTCCGGGCGGGTCATCGGCGCTTCCAAGATTGCCCGGGATATTACCGAAAGCAAGCGCGTGCAGGAGGAAATTCGCCAACAAGCCAGCTTGTTGGGACTGGCTCCGGCGATGGTGCGGGACATAAACGATCGCATCGTGCTATGGACGCGCGGTGCGGAGCGTTTGTACGGTTACAGCCAAGGCGAAGCCATCGGGCGAGTCTCGCATGAGTTGTTGAAGACGGAGTTTCCGTTCTCGCGCGAGGCCGTCGCAAAAGCTTTTCTTGCCGATGGGGCATGGGAAGGTGAACTGCAACATCGCACAAAGGGTGGCCAGCAGGTAGTTGTTGCCAGCCAATGGATTCTCTATCGCGATGCCAAGGGAAATGCCTCGCGAGTTCTGGAAGTGAATACGGACATTACGGCGCTGCGGCGCGCAGAGGTTTTGCAGATGCGTTCGCAGAAGCTGGAGGCTCTGGGTACGCTGGCCGGGGGCATCGCGCACGACTTCAATAACATTCTGGCGGCAATCAATGGCAGCGCTTCCCTGGCGATGACACAACTCGCGCAGGATCACCCGGTGCAAACCTGCCTGATCGAAATTGAAAAGGCCGGTCAACGCGCGGCGGACGTGGTGCGCCGCATCGTAACGTTCAGCCGCCCGCAAGAAGAAAACATGCGGGTGCAGCCTCTCGAGCCGGTCATCGAAGAGGCTTTGAGGCTGGTGCGCGCTACGCTGCCGGCGATGATTGAAATCCGCAGTGATTTTGCGGCCGACCTGCCAAAGACGCGCATCGATAACACGCAGATTTACCAGGTGATCGTGAACCTGGCCACGAACTCCGCGCACGCCATCGGCGACAGGTCCGGGCTGATTGAAGTGAGCACCGAGGCTGTGACGGTCCATGCGCAAGAGAGTATGGCTTATGGGGACGTCCCCCCGGGAAAGTACGTGCGCATCCGCGTGAGCGACAACGGTTGCGGCATGGATGCCGCTACCCTGCAACGCATCTTCGATCCCTTTTTCACCACCAAACCAACCGGCAAAGGCACCGGCCTCGGGCTGTCGGTGGTTCACGGCATCATTGCCGGGCACCGTGGGATCATGAAGGTGTACAGCGAACCGGGCAAAGGCAGCACATTCCTGATTTATTTTCCGGCGGTTGTGGAGGAAGCGGCACCCGCAGTGGCCGCACCAGCCGCGAAAGTGGCCAGTGGGCGTGGCGAACGCGTCCTGTTCGTGGACGACGAAGGGGTGTTGCTGTTCGTCGGAACCATGAGCCTGGAGCAAAACGGCTACGCGGTGACCGGAATGCCCAACGGTGATGCGGCACTCCGCGAACTACGCATGAATCCCAACCACTATGACCTGGTGCTTACGGACCTTTCAATGCCGGGCATGTCCGGGCTGCAACTGGCGGAGGAAATTAAGAACCTACGTGCGGACCTACCGGTGATTCTGACCTCCGGATACGTCAGTCCCGAGGACCAGACTCGCGCCAACCAGGCGGGCGTCTATGCAATTCTGAACAAGCCGGTGAACACCAAGGAACTCCTGGGGACACTTGCAAAGTTATTTGAGAAGAGCCGCGCGGAGAATGCCAACCGCGCTTCGTCAACTGGCGATTAGGCAATTTCGTCCGGTTTACTGGCTTCTCCCGCCATGGCGACAAGCGGAACCGGCACCGGTTCGAAGGCTGGTGTGGACTCATCCTTGCGCATGGATGGGAACTTGCCGTAGGTCATGCCGCGCCACAGCCACTCCATGGGCCCGAAGCGATACTGCTTGAGCCACTGGTTGCTAATCACCACCTGTAAGGAATAGAGAGCCACCGTGGGTACAAGAGCCAGGGCGGGGCCAATGCGTCCGTAAAGGCCGGTGGTGTAATGGTAGAAGAACAGCGTGCAAATCACCGATTGCATCAGGTAGTTCGTCAGCGCAGTTCGCCCTACGGCGGCAAACGGCAGGAACTTGCGTCGCCACTTCTCGTCCAGGAACAGCACTGCGAGCCCCGAAGCGTAGCCTGCAGCCAAAATATGGGAACTGGGCAGCCAAAGCACGTGGGCAAACCAGGCCCACAAGGAAACCTGTCCCGGCGGCAGCAGCGCTTCCACGGTCGCCACATAAATGCTGAGAACTAGCCCTATGGGGAGACACCAGGCGCACACGCGCTTCAGTACTGGCTGATACTCATGGAGACGCTGCACGATACCGGCACGCCAAGTCCACATGCCCAGCAGGAAGAGGCCAGTTGCATAAATGGCGAACCCTAGTAGCGGCAAGGACGATTTCCACTCCACCCAATTCTGCGCGAGGATCTGCCGGAAGCCGCCGTGGGCATAGATGTTGATCACGTTGTGGATCTTCTGCATATCGGTTGGTTTGGGTTCCATCCACGCGGGGTGAAAACGAAAGTAGATTCCCAGGAAAACGGAGCTGACGACGATGGGCAACGCGAACAATCCCCCGGCCCACCAGAGCAGTGTTTTCTGCTGGCGATTACGGAAAAGCAGCAGAATCGCACCGGAGAGGGCGTAGGTGAGCAGAATGTCGCCCGACCAGATGAGCAAGCCATGGACGAGACCGAATAACGCGAGGGCCAGGAGCCGACGCGGGTAGAAGCTCAGGAAACGCACGCCGCGGGCTTCTGCGCGGCTCAGCTGGATAGCAAAGCCCATGCCGAACAGGAACGAAAAAATGGATATGAATTTTCCCTGAATGAAGGCATCGATGAACCACTGCGCCAGGACGTCCGCACGGCCCGGAAAAAGGACCTGGATGCGGTCGTAGATGTCGATCGGTCCAGCGAGGGCGCGCATGTTGGCGGCGAGAATTCCAAATAGCGCCATGCCTCGCAGCACATCGATAAACAGAATGCGTTCGGAAAGGCTAACGGGGCCCACGCGCTGAACTTGCGATTCCATGAGCACCACCTTATTCAGACCCAAGCGTCAGTATGGACGCCGGGGAGGGCGGAGTCGTCAATCATCATTACCGGGTGACCCGGCAGCCGTCAATTGTCAGAACCGGCAAGGAACAGGGCTGGCGCAGCCAGGTCGCTGCCCGTAAATACGGCGTGAGCGCAGGGGAAGTTTCAGGCGATCTTCGAATTGCCCCGACTAATTTCTCAGGGCATGCCGGCGGTAAAGACAAACAACAAGGGATCGCCGCTATCTGGAATAGCGAAAATGGTTTGGCCGTTTGTAACCAGCGGATAATTGCCGCCGTCCAGACTGCCGGAGCCGTCGGAGTTTACGGTGACCGTTTCGAGATTCGGGGAATTTGGCACCGATCCTGATATTTGTGACACCACGGTGTAGGCGCCGGCGCCGGTGAAAGTGAACAATCCGAGGTAAGCCCCGTTGGCCCCATCGACGTCTTCGCCTGTGCTCACCGCGTAGGCACCGGAGACACTCGCGTTACTGTACGCTGGTGCGCTAGCCGTTTGAAATACCACCACCCCAGAGCTCGCCGCAGAATCGGTTCCGACAAGAAAGCCGACGATTTCTTCATCCGAGCTACTGCCTGCGGTGAGGTAAAGCACCGGAGGAGTCGAGGTCAGACCCGCGAAGGAGACCCTCCCGGCTGGTTCGACCCCGTAACCCGCGTTCGAGTAGGAAGTGTTGAAGAAAACTCCGGCGTCGTTGGAATAAATGGTCGCGCTGGGAATAGTGCCAGCGGCGGCGTTCAGAGTGCCGATTTGTGCGAGGTTCCCAATGGAGCTAGCGGTAACTTCCAGCCCTTGCGAGGCAAGCAGATAGTAGCCATTCAGCGCTGCAGCGTTGTAGCTCGAATTTGCCGCCAGCGCGCGACCGGCCAGCAACGGACTGGATACGTTGTTCTGCGGCGTGTCCGTGGTGAGCAAGATGACGTCTGATCCGTTCAGAACGTAGAACACGAGGTCCAGGGTGAGGAGCGGGCCGTGGGAGGTGGAAAGAAAGTAGCTGCCGGTACCGCGGCCGCTGGATGCGTTGATGCTGCTGTTGAGTGTTCCCTGGCCTCCAGTGACTTCGCCCGAAATCGTGCCCCCTACATTCACGTCAGCGTATCCCGAGGAGAGGGCCCCTGAGGTATTCACGAAAGTACCGGCGACGGCGGTACGCAGGACGCCAGGCGCAGTGCTGGCGGTCCAGCCATCTGCGCCAAACGCGAAATTCGGTGCGAGTGAGGCCAGGGTAAACGCGGAAGGG
>Ga0335081_10015000_pt1 | contig 12538 bp, 8 predicted proteins | sample Lox_Sample_35_FD_206713 | JGI IMG/M metagenome (GOLD analysis project Ga0335081, IMG submission 206713) | Soil microbial communities from Loxahatchee National Wildlife Refuge, Florida, United States - Lox_Sample_3.5 | ecosystem: Environmental > Terrestrial > Soil > Wetlands | place: USA: Florida...
CCTTCTGGCAGGGCGGACACCAGGTCGCCCAGAAGTTCACCAGCACAACCTTGCCCTTCAGATCCTTCAGCGTCCAGGTCTTTCCCTGCAAATCAGTGAGCGTAAAGTTGGCCTGCTGGCGGCGCTGGTCGTCGGCCTCGAGCTTGGCCAGCGCTGCCCTGTACTGCGGCGCGTCCATAGAGACTTGCACATGCTCATAGCGCACGAGTTGCGCCAGTTCGCTGTAGGCTGCGAGCGACAGCGGGTCGGGCTTGTCCTGCGGAGGCTGCCCGCGCAACGCATCGGCCAGGCTCGTTGCAACTTCCTGCAAAGTGTCGTGGCCGAAGTCGCCTTCGGTCGCCCGGCTTGCCAGATACGCTGCAAGACGGACCTTTTCCGGCGTTGCCGGTAGCTCGCGAATCTGCAATGCGAGCTGCCTTGTGGTGCGCGCCCGAACATCATCGGGAAGGCGGCGAAGGGTCTTTATCTGGTCATAGATGGGCTTCTCCTGTGCCGTCCAGTTCACCGTTTGCTGCGCAACGGCAGTCGCGGGGCTGACCAGAACCACTGCGGCGGCTGCCATCATCGACGCGGTGAGCAGGACAACGCGGGACAGTGCAGGGATGGAAGAGAAATGCGGCCTGGAATACATCCGGCGTCACCTCACGCCGAATTGTAGATGGGCGGCGCAGCCATACTGCAGCAAAAAAGGCACCATCGCGGCGCCCTTTTCAAAATTGTTGTGCATTTCCAGCATCGCGCCGTCCTGCGGCGCGGCTGAAGCCGCGCCCTTTCAAAGCGGGCCGGCCATTTGTTCATCGAACTTGTGGAACGCCATACTAGTCGCCGCTATACGCCGACACCGCCAACGCTTCGGCTTCCGCCGGCCCGGCCCCAGGCTCAGCGACCGGCCTTACCCGAGCTGAACCCAGCTTGGGCAGCTTTACGTCCCGGACGAGTCCGAGCCACTCGCACGCTTTGATGGCGTACCAGTTCAGGTCGAACTCATACCACGCCAAGCCGTGCCGCGCCGATTGCGGATGCGCGTGATGGTTGTTGTGCCAGCCCTCGCCGAAGCTGATGTAGGCCACCCACCAGAGATTGCGCGAGTCGTCGGTGGTGGCGAAGCGCTTCGAACCCCACATGTGCGTGCCCGAGTTCACGAACCAGGTGCAGTGCAGCAGCACGACGGTGCGCAGGAACATGCCCCACATCAGCACGGACCATCCGCCAAGCGTGAGCAGCAGGACACCCAGAGCGACGACCGGGACCCAGTGATATTCGCTGATCCAGAGATGAAATCTGTCTTTGCGAAGATCGGGGACGTAAGCCAGCAGCTCCGTGCTCTTGTTGTGGAAGGTCTTGCCGGTAAGAATCCAGCCCATGTGGGCCCAGAAGCCGCCATCGCGCGGCGAATGCGGATCGCCCGGCTTGTCGGAAAGCTGGTGATGGACGCGATGCGTCGCCACCCAGAAGATGGGGCCGCCTTCAAACGCCAGCGTCGCGCAGATGGTCAGAAAGTACTCGAACCACCTGGGGCACTTGTAGCCGCGATGCGTCAGCAGCCGGTGATAGCACATGCCGATGCCAAGGCTGCCGCCCACCCAATACAGGAACAGCGCGACGAAGAGCGCCTTCCAGCTGAACATGAAGAGGGCGGCGATCGCGCCGAGGTGAAAAACAACCATGATGGACGTGGTGAACCAGTTGATGCCGGTGTCTCTGTCTTTCGGAGCCATGTTTCCCCTGAGTTGTTGAGTGCCATCCCCGGCGATTGCGCGAGGTGAATCAAGAGTAACAACTTAACGGAGTTCCGTTTGTAATAGTTTTGTCAGGGGAGTGTGCGGTGCAGAAGGTGGCAAAGTTGCGGCTAACAGATGCGAGTCACACCCGGAAAAATATCGAAGCCGGAATCGAAGCTCAGGATTCGCCCGATGCCGTGCTGCTCCACGATCGCAAGGTGCACGGCATCGCGAGCCGATAGCCGCTGATACTCCAAAACAATCTCTTTTGCCAGCTGAAGGGATTGGAACGAGACCGGCAAAACTTCATCGATCACTCCGAGCAGGGCGTCGAATGCCGGTTGAATTGCATCCCGGCAATTGATTGCGGAGTAGCGGCGCAGAATCTCCTGACATCTCCGCATGCCCGGGAAGATCATGCGGCAGCCCCGCCCGGGCGACGATCTCCGCCATAGAGTCGCGGTATTTCACCGAGATCGCTTTCACCGCAGCCAAAGCTTCGGGATCAGCGCTCGGTATAGCCGCTCCGGTCGGCAGGCGGACACCGGGCAGCGGACCCGGTCCCAGCGTCCCCGGCAACGGCGCCTGGACCGTCTTCCGCGCCTTGCCGCACGCCGCCACTACCCTAGCCAGCGGGCCTGTTGGCGCAGGTAGCTTCTTGGCGCCGAGCTCCACCTCCGTGAACCGGCAGGCCGTGAGCGAACGTTGACGCGCGTTTACCCACCAGTTATCGTTGATCAGAACTCCGGCAATCATCTCGGGAGCGATGACACCCATCGCCATTACTCCGGTACCCACCCCGGGCGCGACAGCGCCCGTGACGACTGGCTCACCGAATTCCGGCGAATAGAAATGAATCGCGAGGTGGTGGAACGGGAAGGAGCGAGGCACGCCCGCGGCGATGGATTGCAGGGTCGCGTACGGAATGGCCGCATTGGCGCCCTGCGACAGCGGTCCATTCGAGAGCCGCCGTGCACCCGGGATCTTCAGATGCGGTGCCGGCGAAGCCTCCGTCACAAAGCGCTCGAGCTCTGGGTGACGCTTAAGCACGCGGTCAACGCTGGAGAAGCTAACCACCCCGCCGTCGGCGAAGTTGAATCGAATAAACGGTTGCAGTTCCGCATCGACAAAACCCTGGTGGACGCGGTCCATCATCGCGACCAGCGGCTCTTTTCTGCTGGCGGCAAACGTCGTAAGGAGGGCAAGACGCATCGCGGCTGTCTTTCTTTGGGCTCGAACGCTCAGATACGCCGAATTGGAGCACAGTTCGTGGTGCAACTGCAGCAGAATTCGCGCTTCAGGGAAAACTCTGGTAAGCGGGGAGGATTCACCCACGGGAGAAGGGCGCCCATGCTCCGAACCGAAGCATGGCACTCAAGCTCCGAGCTGCCGGGGGCTACTGCTTGTCATAGACCGCGGTGTACCGAATCTTCTTGCCATCGGCGGGCGGTATCCGTTGATGGTGACCGTGCGGCTCTTCCCGTCGGCCGATACAACCCCCGAGCCGGCATCTCTCCCCCGTGGTTACCCCGCGCGAGCAGTTCCCACACACAACGCCGATCAGGGGCTTGTTTCTTGCAGGCCAGACGACGTCCCAGGCTATGGCCTGGGTGCGGCGATGATGTCGGACATCTCCGCCGCACAGGCGTTGGAAAGGTCCTGATTATCGCCGAGCGCTTTGGCCATCTCTCCTTGCGAACAACGGATTGGCGCCAGCCTGCGAACCGAAGGTTGAAAGGAGCCGCCACTTTCGGCCTACTGGTCGGCATTGGCGTTCCTCTGCTCTTTTTGCCTACCCGCAAGGGATGCCCAAAAGGAAGGTGCACCGTGCGCGCCATTGATATCCTGCAGCCAGGTTCGCAGCGGCCGGCCGGATTCACTGGCCATGTAGACGACCCGTCGGCCGTCGGACAGAAAGCTGCCCGAATTCACCGGCGATAGCATCGGTGGGCTGAGGCGCCGCCCCTCACCCACTCCCACAGACAGCAACCACACCTCTGGCGGGGTAGTGAGCTTCTCCGAGAGAACCCATCGTTTATCGCTAGACAGCGGCCATCAGCGCGGCTATCGCCGCCCACAGGTACCACCGTTTGCGATCCTGCTTCCCTTTAACGGTGGCGAGATTGGTTGACGAGCTGAGGGTGCTAAGCGATTCCAGGTCGAAGGCGAGATCCCGCGCCGACTGAAAGCGATGGTCCGGTGACTTTTCCAGACAGTGTCGGACGATGCGGTCGAGCGCGGGCGGAATCTGCCGTCCGGATTGCTCCAATTCGGGTGGATCCTCGTTCAGGATTGCGGCCATGGTATCGGCTGCCGTATCGCGCCTGAAGGCGCCCCGCCCACTGAGCAACTCGTAGAGCACCGCGCCAAAGCTGAAGATATCCGTTCGACAATCGACCGCACCGCCACGCACCTGTTCGGGCGACATATAACCGGCGGTGCCCATCACGACACCGGCTTCCGTCACCGCTGCAACTGCAGTCATGGTGGCGCCGGCGGCGGCGCTCGACGCAAGCTTCGACACCGTCTTCGCCAGTCCGAAGTCGAGGATCTTCACCCGGCCTTCACGAGTGATGAAGATATTGTCGGGCTTCAGATCGCGATGCGCGATGCCTTTGCCGGTGCGCGGCCGCAAGTCCCTGCGCGATCTGCAGAGCATAGTCGAGCGTCTTGCGATGCGAAGGCCCGCCGCGCAGCAGCGCCTCGCGCAGGCTCTCGCCTTCCAGCAGCTCCGAAACAATGAAAGGACAGCCTTCGTGCTGGCCGATGTCGTAGATGGCGACGATATTCGGATGGCTTAGCGCCGCGACTGCTCGCGCCTCCAGTTCGAAACGGCACAGCCGTTCGGCGTCGGCGGCGAAGGAGGCCGGCAGGACTTTAGAGCGACGTCCCGGCCAAGTCGGGAATCTCTTGCCTTATACACCTCACCCATGCCACCCGCGCCGATCAAGGCGACAATCTCATAGGAACCGAATTTTGTGCCGGGTGCGAGCGACATAGGAGAGCCGCATCCTGGGAGTGGCGGACCTGCGTTGCTGAACTGCATACTTGTTTCTTAGCCGATTGCTTTCAAATGCAGCATGATGTCGCTTTCTGAAGAACGCCAGCGTTTGACCGCCCGCTCAGTTCCGAATTGAGGCTCGTGTGTGAGTAAACCGTTTCTTCCATATCCACCGGACGTGACTGAGCCGCCGCTTAGCCGCACAGGACAAAGAAAAAGGCAATAAGCTTGAGCGGGATTGGCACGCATACACTCCTACCTTAACCAGTCAGATGATGATTGCTAATTGTTATCGCCGGGTGGAGCAAGCATGAATAAAGAAGTGGCTGCTCCCGAGTGTTCCTGAGGCCCTGGCAGAAGCTAGATTCTACTTACGTGGATAAAAAGTGCAGAGAAGTTACTGCAAGGGGAAATCGGAAGTCAAGCCACTTTGCACGCCGTTGTGCGCCAGCGCCCAGCCGATCACGGTTAAGCGCTTGGATGTGAACGGGATTTCCATTTTGGCTGAACCATGTTTACAGAATTACTGGGGCTTGCCCAGAAATACAAGATTTCCAGGGCCGGCGTCGAAAAACAAGATCTGCGTACGCCGTCAGGGTCTTACGAATAATCGGTTGGCTATTGGGCAGCGTTATTGTGACTTCAGGACAGGGGAACATCTGTTCCAGAGAACAAACGCGGCATGGGCGGACCGTGCCTGAAGGCCAGACCTACACGACGGCTGAAATCGTCTGATTTACAACGGCGAATCGGATAGCACTGTCCACGAATGAACAAGTTTTTTGCCGAATGCACAGACGCGGTGACCCACGCCAGGTTATTCCGCTGAATTTGCAAGCCGGGGAGCTGGCCGGCCACGTGCCAGTTCAGGATGGCATCTTCGACTAGGCTCCTCCCAAGGAGGCACGGCATGTTTGCCGATCTGCGCTTCGCTCTGCGGCAGCTGAAGAAGTCCCTTGGCTTTGCGCTTGTTTCGGTCGTGACTCTGGCGCTGGGCATTGGTGCGAACACCGCCATCTTCAGCGTCGTTAAGGCGGTTCTGCTCAACCAGCTTCCCTACCGGGATCCCGACCAGCTGGTGAAAATTGCCGAGATGGATCGCGACACCGGGCTGCCCGAAACCGTCGATTACACCACTACCTACGATTTACGCCAGCGCAGTCATTCGTTTCAGAGCCTTTCGCTGTTCCGCGACGCGGCCGGCGCTATCGTGGAGCAAGGTCATCCCGAGCTGCTGCAGGCAATGCGCGTCAGCTACGACTATTTCGACACGCTGAAAGTGCGGATGCAACTGGGACGCAGTTTTCTCCCTGAAGAAGATCAGCCCGAGACTCGTTACGAAGTCATTCTTTCGCACGGGCTGTGGCTGCGGCGGTTTGGAGGCGACCCGTCGATTTTGGGCCGCACCGTGCAGCTGAGCGATCGACCATTCAAAGTTGTCGGTGTGCTGCCGGAGAGCTTCCGCCCCGTACTGCGTTCGGGGCCCTCCGTATTGCCGGAAATTTTCATGCCGCTGGGGTATGACCTGAAGTTGCGTGATGCGTGCCGCGGTTGCCAGCACCTCAGGCTGATCGGACGACTGAAGCCGGGCGTCACGGCGGAGCAGGCGAAATCCGAGCTCAACACGATCATGGGTGAGATCGTGCGCGAACATCCGACCGACTACAGCCAGCCCACACTCATTGCGCTGACGCCGCTACGCGACTACATGGTCGGGCGAGTGAGTGCCGCGCTTTGGATCCTGCTGGGCGCCGTCGGGATGGTGTTGCTGATTGCGTGTGCGAACGTGGCGCACCTGGCCTTGGCACGCGCCAATGCGCGCAGCAAGGAGATGATATTGCGTACCGCCCTGGGCGCCGCCCGCTCGCGCCTGGTGCGGCAACTGTTGTCGGAGTCCGTGCTGCTGGCATTGCTGGCTGGGGCGGCAGGTGCATGTTTGGCATGGTGGGGTACACAGGCACTTTCGAGCTTGGGACCTAAAGAGCTGCCGCGTGCCGGTGAGATCACTATCGACGTTTCTGTGCTGCTGTTCACGCTAAGCATCAGCATTGTTGCCGGACTGCTCTTCGGCGTGCTGCCTGCGCTGCGCGCCTCGGAAACCGATCCAAACGAAGCGCTGAAGGACGGCACGCGTTCGACCGATGCGCGCTCGCATGCCCACTATCGTAGTGTGCTGGTCATCGTCGAGTTGGCGCTGGCGTTTTCTCTCGTGATGGGCGCAGCGCTTCTGGGCAAGAGCCTGCTGCGTTTGCTGAACGTCGATCCCGGCTATGATCCGCGCAACGTGCTCACGGCCGGTGTGTACGTGTACGGGGATCGCTACAAGAATGCAAATACGGAGCTGAACTTCTACGAACAGGGCATGCAGCGACTGCGCGCCACCCCCGGCATTGAGGGCGCGGCGATGGTCAGCACGTTACCGCTAGCCAGTTTCGACCGGCGCGGTTTCCACATCCAGGATCGGCCTTTACCGAACAACGATGCCGAGGCCCCGTCGGTTGACAACTATTCCGTCTCGCCCGATTACTTTCGCGTAATGCGCATTCCGCTGAAACGCGGACGGCTCTTCGACGCACAGGACAACAAAAGCGCGCTGCCGGTGGCCATCATCAGCGAGTCATGCGCGCACGCACTGTTTCCGGACCGCGATGCGCTTGGAAAACATATCCAGTTGGGCGGCCGCGAGAACGACAAGCCATGGCTGACGATCATTGGCATTGTTGGCGACGTGCGGCAGTACAGCTTCGATCAGCCCGCCAGCATGGGCGCGTACACGGCTATCGCGCAGAACAATGACTTCACCTACAACCTAGTGGTGCGGACCAAGGGCGACCCGCGGCGCTATGAGCAAACGGTACGCCAGGCGTTCCTTTCAGCCGACAACACGCAACCGCTGTTTCAGGTGCATCCGTTGGAGCTTTATGTTGCCGAGTCGCAGGGGGCGCGCCGGTTCACGCTGTTGCTGCTGGCATTGTTTGGTGGGCTCGCGGTGGTGCTGGCAGCAGGGGGAATTTACGGTGTGATTTCCTATGGCGTGAGCCTGCGCACTCGCGAATTGGGCATCCGCATGGCTTTGGGCGCCGCGCGCGGTGACGTGCGGAACCTAGTGCTGGGGCAGGGGCTACGGGACATCACTTGCGGATTGCTAATAGGGCTTGTGGCGTCCATGGCGTTGACGCAATCGCTCGCCTCCTTGCTGTTCCAAGTGCGACCGGCGGACCTGGCGACCTCCCTGTCGGTCACCGCGACGCTGCTCGCGGTGGCGTTTCTAGCCAACTATCTACCAGCGCGGCGCGCGTCGATGCTCGAGCCAATGGACGCGCTGCGGCGGGAATAGCGAGGCGAATTGAAGTTGGGTAGTGGTGGTATCCGGGTCAGATTTATGGTGCTCTCCGCAGTACCCCCGCCGCAGCCCTGCCCAGAAGCTCTTCGTTTTGGGCAGCGGCAATCAGATGACCATCAGCTCGAAAAATCAACCGCTTACGAAACCGGTTACGACAGGGTAATTGGGCAACCACTATGATGTCGCAATTCAGCGTTGTCGCAGAGAGCTCGGGCAGCATCATTCTCGACGGTCAGGTCTAGCCTTGAGTCTCGGCGGCACCACAACCTTGGCATTATCCTGCGGCAGTCAGATCGACGGCAGATTCGTCGTTCCATACGTCCTCGAAATCCGTATAGACCCCGGATCAAGCCCGCCAACTTACAACCTGTAGCCTGCTGGTTGACGCAAGCTCTAATGCCCGAGCAACCCCTTTTTCAGATCCGCATTGGGCGGCTTCGGGCCGAGCCACACCGAGAAGAGCACCGGCGCGAACGCTGGGCCAGCAATAGTCAGCTTCTCCTGCCCCTTGATCGCCAACGTGGTACCCGTGCCGGGGACGTAGGTGAAGACCATCTGGTCTCCTTCCTTGAGGGGCTCGAGCGCGCCGAGTAGCCGGTCGATGTCGGCCTTCATCGTCTTGCTGGCATCAGGCGCGTTGTTGTTGAACGATTCCTGAAAGGCATCCGCCATTTGATTCTTGCTCACCCCGTGCAGGAAATGCATGACAATGCGTTTCGGTGTGTCGGACTTGAGGATGACGCTGGGATCAGATGATTTCTGCTCAAGATAAAGTCCGGCGACGTAGACCTTCACCATGAACTTCGTTCGCAATCCCAAGCCATTGAGGAGCAATGTGGTGTTCCCCACTTGCGCCGTGTCCGGCAGAGTCACGCCGGCGAGGCTGCTTGCATTGAGGTTGAGGATGGACGCCGCGACGAACACAACAACCGCAAGAGACATGACGCTTTTTCGCATAACAACTCCTTGGGGTGCGTTGCGACCCAAATGCTAGCACAGCTCATCCACAAAATTGCTTGACAATGCCAAGTACAATATGATTATGGTATAGTCGTATATGGGGAGATATTCCACAGTCGAGGTGGCCCGGATTATTGGGGTGAGCAAGACGACGCTGCTGCGGTGGCTATATGCAGGTCATCTGACAGAACCCAAGCGCGTCACCCAAGTTGGGCAAGATCTGCGAATCTGGAACGACAACGATCTTAAGAGGGCCAAGCGGCACAAGCAGGAGAATTACCGAAAGGGAAGAGGTCGCAAGAAGGCAACTTGAACGAGAAAGCGCGCCGTGCCAGTGGTGGAACACCGGCACGACGCTAACCAGGGCACCTAACCAGGAGGCACCATGGCTGCAACCAAACGTAACACCGCATCTGCACGCACTCAAGAAGTCCCAATCACAATCAATCGCGTCGCGCTCTACGCCCGCGTTTCCCACTCTCAACGGACAAGATCCAGAGATGCAATTGTCGGAGCTCCGGGAATATGCGGCCCGGCGAGGATGGACGATTTCCGGCGAGTATATCGATCAGGGAGTATCAGGTTCGAAGGAGTCACGTCCTGAGCTGAATCGGCTGACTATTGATGCCCACCGACGGGCGTTCGATGCCGTGCTTGTTTGGAAGATCGATCGCTATGGCCGCTCGCTAAAGCACCTGGTCAACGCTCTCGCAGATTTGAACGCCTATGGCGTGGCGTTTATGAGTTTGCGCGACAATCTCGACCTGAGCACTCCTTCGGGCCGGCTGATGTTCCAGATCATCGGGGCAATGGCCGAATTCGAGCGCGCACTCATTCAGGAGCGTGTTAAGGCTGGCCTGCGTAATGCGCGCGCCAAGGGCAGGAACCTGGGGCGTCCCCGCCGGATCGTGGACTCTTCGAAAGTCGCGGCTCTCCGCGCCGGTGGTGCTTCCTGGCGAGCGATCTTACGGCAGACTGGGGTCGGTGTGGCGACGTTGTATCGCCTTTGGGAGTACTGAGCCGCGGCTTTGCCCCGTCTTGCAGTGCAAATTTCCAACGTCACCGAAGCCGACCTCAGGCCCCGTCGCGCTGCACATCAGCGAGATGGGCGTTATACGTCAAGTTGAGATGATGTCGCCACTCTCCTGGCCCGCCATCACTCGCGGTCTGAACAGATACACGATTGTGAGTGCTGTGGCGATGACTATTCGTCGCTCAAACCTTCAGTTCTACTGAATCGCCTTCGCCGTCAATGTTCCTACAGCACAACGACCATTTGCCGGCACATAAGTCATCTGGTCTCCGTGGGTACCTGCCAGGATTTTCCCGCCGACATCGACGCTGCCCGAGCCGGTGAGTGTCCCATCCGGTTGAAGTGTCAGCGAAAATGCCCCGGCCTCGTTCTTCACCTGTATCGTGATATGGCCCGAGCTGTTCTCGACGAGATACGACTCAGCCGAGCGGGCGCGTCCGCATTCGAGTGTTGCCAGATCGCCTTCGAAGTCGATGTTCAGACCATTCTTCGACTCGTACCTCCCGAACAAGCGAAGCCCCACCGGAATCGTGTCTCCCTTGTGGGCAGAGGAGCCGGTCAGTTGGTTGATAGCCGCGGACATCTTCGTCACCGGTGTACCGATCAGCGTGGCAACATTGCAACGCTCGGTTTTACCCACCACGGGGCGAGCTGCGCGCGGCTTAGCCCAACTTGTGTCGGAGCTCGAACTCGGCGTCTGCGTCGTTACCGAGTAATCCGAGCCGTTGCGATGTACCTGGTCGGCACTGTATTGCCAGGCTTCTCCCGCGCTGATCTGCTTCTCCTGCGTAGTTGTCGGCGAGTGGAGATCATACGCCGACGCGTTTGGGCCGGCGCCGCCCCCACCACCCACTGGCACGACTCCAGCAACCTGAACGGTACCCGGCCCAACCAGCTTTCCGTCGGCCCTGAGCGTGGCAACGATGGTTTGTGGGCTAACGCTAACCTTGACGCGGACCTGAGGACCGCGTTCGATGTTATAGGTTGCATATACCGGATCCAGCGCGCCGCAGAAAATGGTTGCGCGCTTGTCATCGAAAGAGATGCTGAACCCGGGATCGGAAAAGTTTCCGCTCAAGCGCAATCCCGGAGGCGGTGTCGTCATTTTGTCGAGTTCGCCCGACAGCCCGCCCGTCAGTTCGTTCATGCCTACCTTCCATCCTTCCCCCAGGCACTCCGTTCCGCTGCGGCCTGCCTCAAGGCACCGCCGCATCGCGACGCTGCCTGCATCTTTCGGCATGTTCGCCTCGGCCTGTTCGGCCTGTGCAGCCTGGGTATCGGCTTGAACCTGCTGGAAAGCCTTTCGCTTCTCTTGTCCGACTGCGGCTTGATATTGCGGATTGCCGCCCCCGACGATTTGGGCATATTGCGCCTGAATGCTGGGCGAGAGAAATGTCGTCCAGACTGGAATGCCTTCAAATCCAAACTTCGGATCGGAGGGACTGTAGCGGTAAGGATTCGCCGCCGGATCGAAATGCTCATTCGGAAATTTCTGGGCTGCGCCTTGCGCAAGTACGGCGGAGATTCTGCTGTAATCGTTCAGCAGCTTCTGTTCGTCAGACGTAGGAGCGCGCTGTGCGGCCAGGACTTTGAGGATCTCGCTCAACTGATAAAACGCGCCAATCGCGCGCTTCACATTCTCAGCCGGGTTGCCGACGTTCATCCCTTGCACCACGCGATACGCGCTGGGAAATTCTGCTATGTAGGGCGGACTGAAAGGAGTGCCCGCCTTGCACGCCTGTAGCTGTGTTGCGATCTCGGCCCGAGGCTTCGGAACCTGGGTTATGAACTTCCCGTTCTGCTCAGCCCTCACAAAGCAGGCCTCCTGGCTTCCTTGCCTTTGGCACTGAAATACGGTGAGGATCAATCCGCCCGGGCACTGATAAGGCGTGTTGACTTGCAGACCAGAAGATGGCGAAGTATTCGGGGGCTTCGTGGCGGTCGCACCGCCGGCCGAAGCTTTCACTTTGCACGTCTGGGTCATCTGATAAGCGACAGCAGCGCGGGTATTGTAGCGCTCCGATTGTCCCTCGGCCTGGTAGAAACAGAACTCGCCCTTCGGTCCTGTCGCGCAACGATGGACTACATAGGTCTGCCCGTTAGAACACACGTACGGAACATTGAGCTGAAGGCCATCGTTTGGCTGTTGCGCAATCACCTTGGGAGCGCTGAGGAGCAGAGTGCTCCAGAAGATCATGTTTGCTTTTTTCAACGTTGATCCATCCTTGATGAGCCTGCAAAACCCTTGCCTGAAGCTAAATTCTGAACTGAACCCTGAGTAGCCAAAGATGATCCGGATTGGCGATATTTGTTCCACTACGAGTGAGCGATAGATCATTTCGAGGTGGAGAGGCAGCTTCTCCAAATCCTTGCGATCCGGCGCAACGCTGCCAGTAATTTGTCCATAGGCATACAGGGCGGACTCGACATCAAACGTCAACCCTTTCGACTGTTCCACATATCGCCAATACCGATCCAGC
>Ga0335081_10015001_pt1 | contig 12538 bp, 10 predicted proteins | sample Lox_Sample_35_FD_206713 | JGI IMG/M metagenome (GOLD analysis project Ga0335081, IMG submission 206713) | Soil microbial communities from Loxahatchee National Wildlife Refuge, Florida, United States - Lox_Sample_3.5 | ecosystem: Environmental > Terrestrial > Soil > Wetlands | place: USA...
AGCGCAGGGAGGCCCCAACCAGGACGGTAAACCGGGCGGCACAGGCGGCGTGGGCGGCGAGGGAGGCGGCACGCCGAAGGGTGGAACGCCCGGGGAGGGCGGAGAAGGCGGATCCGGTGGGCCAGGAGGGCCGCCTGGACCGGGGGGCAACAAAGCGGGCGACGGCGGACCTGGAGGAGCATTCGGTCCTGACGGGAAGGCGAAATAGGCCGCGGGCGTGAATTAGCTAGCGACCGCACCCACGGCGTCTTTGCTGCGTGATTACTTCTTGCGGCAACGCAGCCCTGTGGCCTCGCCGCGAGCGCCGGTTATGCGGAGCCGCTGGGCGCTGCACGATTGCTCAGCAGCCGGCGGCCCGCAAAACATGCATTGCGTTGCCACGGCGATTATGCTGGCAGATCGCGGCGGCTCTTTCCAATAGGCCGGTTCGCTTCCCAGAGGGACGGATAAAAGCACCCATGCATGGCCGATAGGCTCTCCGACCTCAAATCAAAATATGAGAGAAATTCGGCGCGGGCGGAGCGATTGGCACTTTTGATTCTTGTCGGGCTCGGCGTGGAAATCGTGGGCGTCTGTGTATTGGCAAAATCACCACTTGAGGCAGGAATAACGATTGTCGCCAATTTGCTTATTATTCTTGGCGTTTGGGGCGAGCTGCGCTTTGAAAGGCGCGCCAGAGAAGCGGGCGATGGCATTGTCGCGGAGGCAACCGCCCGCGCAGCAGAGGCTGACGCCCGCGCCGCAACCGCAGAATCGGAAGCTGCGAAAGCGCGATTAGAATTGGCGAAATTCAGGGCGCCTCGGACACTAACCGCAGAGCAACAACAACAACTAAGAGAGAAAACAAAACCATTCGCGGGTACACCATTTGACATGGCCATACAGAACGAGACAGAACCGGCCTCGCTGATGCAGCTAATAGGAGGGATACTCCAATCAGCAGGCTGGGTATGGCAGGACTGGCCCGAAGAAGGAGTCATCTCTCTCAGGCTGTCCTTCACCGGCAGCCCATGCGCCGGGATGATTGCCGCCACCGGGATTGAAATACACATGGCGGAGTCGAGAAAGGCGGAATGGGGCGCGGCGGCCTTGGCTCTCGCAAATACGCTTGTAGCAGCCGGCATCCCCGTAACGAGCGTTAATGCGTTCGCCGGTCCTAAGCCAGACGCACTCCATATTAGAATTGGCAGAAAGGAATAGGCGCGGTCCCGCCGGAGCCAATTTACAGATCGGGGGGCGAATCCATCAACTGGAGCATAATCGCCGTTGCCACCCAAATTGCCACCGGAATGCACGGGATTAGACGGTTTGAGGCGGCATGGCAACCCAGCGCGAAGGTCAAGAAAGGCTGGATTTACGGGCACCGGCGGGGCAGGGGGGCACCTGGCGGGATGGGCACGACAAGTTTTCAAGACCGGTGCCTTAAACCACTCGGCCACCCGTCCAAGCTGCCGTGAGATAACAGCATTCCTGATGCGCTGCTAGGGGGCTGGCGGTTGGCCTCGAGATCCTCGCGTCTCCGCGGGCTGAAAAATACCTCGCTCGTCCCGCCGCAAGCAGCAAGCCTCATTGGGCGCGGGCGAACGACGCGAAGTCTTTATCGGCGCCGCGAGATGGCGTCTGCGCCTCCTATTCGAAGCACTGCAGAGCGTACTTATGAGGCGCGAGCCGGGCTGACGTAACTGGGTCGCTTCTCGGATGCTGGCCACAAGAACTCTGATGCATGTCCACCAAGCCGAGCTTGCCTACATGCGTTCCCAGAGCAGCATCTCCTCGTCAAGGCGATCCTGCTCGAGCCCACGAAAATCCCCGCGCGACACAACACCCAACAACCTTCCATTGTCGACCACGGGCACATGACGGAACCCGCGCTCCCACATAAGGCGGAGAGCATCGATCGTCGTCTTGTCCGGCGCCATGGTGTAGGGGTCTCGCGTCATGACGTCCCCGAGCCTGGTGGTCGCAGCGTCCTTGCCCTCAGCGGCGATGCGTGTCACCGCATCGCGGCCCGTGAAGATACCGACGAGATTGGCGTTCTTGTCGATGACAAGTACAGCGCCCACGCGAGCTTCACGCATGCAGCTGCAGGCGTGCTTCACCGTGGTGTCCTCTGAGAGAATCAGCGGATCCCGGTGTCGCACCACCTCCGACACTTGTCGCATGGTCATCGCCATCTCCTGCTCAGTGATGCACATCCCACATAGTTGAATTCACAACCCGATGGATTGATCTGCGTCAACCTCCGTCACCAAGGCTCGCGAATGCGACGCAAAGGTGGCGCCTGGATGATGCGCAATCCGACTAGGTCGCTACGCTTCTGAAGCGCATCAGGGCGATTCCGAGGAAAAGGGCCCCCACGACCGCAACGATCGCAAACTCCGACCAAACCACGTCGAAACCGGCGCCGCGATAGAGGATCGCTTGCGCGAACGAGACAAAATGTGTGGAGGGCGAGGCCTGCATTACGGTTGCCAACCAGGGTGGCATGCTCTCGAGGGGCGTGTTGCTCCCGGAGAGCAGGTTCATGGGCAAGAAGACGAGCATGTAGAGCAGCCCTAGTTGCGGCATTGAACGCGCTACGGTGCCTAGGAAAATGCCGATCGCCGTCGCAAAGAACAGATAGATCATGGTGCCGATCACGAAGAGTGGAATCGAGCCGGCAATCGGGACTCCTAGAACCGATCGTACTACCACATAGAGTGAGACGCCGACTGCGACGGTGATCACCAGCCCGTTGGCCCACACCTTCGACATCGCGATCTCGAAGGGTGTCAGGGGCATGACCAGCAGGTGGTCCATCGTGCCATGTTCCCGTTCCCGAACGACCGCGGCTCCCGCCAATATGATCGCCAGCATCGTGACGCCGTTGATGATTCCCATGACGCTCGTGAACCACGCGGTCGTGACATTCGGATTGAACGCGATGCGGACCACGAGGTTGATGGGCGATCGTGGCGCGCCTTCGGAATGAGAGAGAAAATCCCTGATCTCGGTCGTGATGATCTGCTGTATCTGGCCGGAGCCCAGGCCCGCCTGAACCATCGCGGTCGCGTCCACGTTCACTTGAATTCCCGGCTGACGGCCGCCGATGACGTCGCGCTGAAAATTCGGAGGAATGTCGACGACGAAGGTGAAACGCCCCTCGTTCATCGAGGGAACGATGTCTTGCTCGGCGATGAGCTGGGGCTGTTGGAAGTAGGGTGGCAGGAACGCGTGCGCAATGCGTCGTGAAAGTTCCGATCGGTCCTCGTCGACGATCGCGATAGATCCGTTGTGCAGTTCCTGAGCGTTGCTCTGCGCCTGAATGATCACGGCCAGCGAAAACGTGTAGATCACGAGACCAAGAAGGATGTAGTCGCGGAAGAAGCTGCGCAGCTCCTTCGTGCCGAGCCAGAAGATGTTTCCAATCTTGCGCATCAATTCCAGCTCCTTCAGCGCTCCTGCTTACGCAAAAGAAGAAGGCTCATCATCGTGAGGACTGGAACGAAGAGGGCGAGCGCCAGAAGATTGCTAGCGAGATCCTGGAATCCGAGGCCCTTAGTAAAAGTCCCAACGCTAATGGGAACGAAATACGTCATCGGGAAGACGCGTCCCATGATCCGTGCCGCCCCTACGAGAGAGGAAACGGGAACCATCATGCCGGAGAACTGCGTCGCCGGGAGAACCGTCAGGATGGCGGTGCCGAAGAGCGCCGCGATCTGGGTCCTCGTGAACGCCGAGATCAGCATGCCGTATGCAGTGGTGGTGGTGACGTAGATCAGCACTCCGATGAGCAGAGTTGGGAAGCTTCCCTTGAACGGCACTTTGAAAACGAACACCGCCATCGAGAACAGCAGCGCGAAATTGATGAGCGCCACGCCGATATACGGCAGCTGTTTGCCGAGCAGAAACTCAATCCGAGTGACTGGAGTCACGTAAAGATTGGTGATCGAGCCGAGCTCCTTTTCGCGCACGATCGCGAGCGCCATCAAGATCGCGGGAAAAAGCGCAAGCATCAGGGATATGGTCGAGGGGACCATCGCGTAGATGCTGTTGAAGCTTTGATTGTATTTGAACCTCACCTCTATGTCGGCGGGCGGCGGAAGCGAGGGCAAGGTCGTCTTCACGGCGGGATCGTCGAGATAGAGTTGATGCATACCCTCGATGTAGCCGCGGATCGTCTGAGCACGGAAAGGCATCGCGCCATCCACCCATGCGCTGACCCATACGGGCCGCCCGCGTTTGATATCACGGCCGAATCCCGGGGGGATTTGGATCGCCGCATTGATGTCGCCGTTTTCGAGCCGCTTCTCGAGATCGGTGTAGTCAGCAATGGAGCGCTTCTCGACGAAGTAAGTAGAGCCTCTCAATTCCTCGAGATAGGCGCGGCTTTCGGGCGACTGGTCTTGGTCGAGGACGGCGAATGAGAGATTGTTCACATCGGTCGAGACCCCGAACCCGAACACCAGCATGAGAAAGGCGGTGCCGAATAGTGCGAAGCCCATGCGGATTGGATCGCGCAACAGCTCCAGTGCCTCACGGATCGTGTACGCCCATAAACGTCGCGGACTAAAGCGCGGGCGTCGCACCGGTCGGACAGGGGAACTCGACAGGGAATCGGAGTCGAACGATCGAGCGCTCTCCACTTTGCGCGACCCAGTCGCTTCCTCAAGATAGCTGATGAACGTCTCCTCGAGTGTCGTAGCGCCGCGAGCCTTGACGAGGCCATTAGGCGTATCTGTCGCCAGCACGCACCCTGAGTCCATCAACGACAATCGATCGCAGCGCTCCGCCTCGTTCATGAAATGAGTGGAGACGAAGATGGTTACGCCTTGATTGCGCGAGAGGTCGATGAGTAATTCCCAGAACTCGTCACGCGCCAGGGGATCGACCCCAGAGGTCGGCTCGTCGAGGATGAGCACCTCCGGCTCGTGAACGACGGCGACCGCGAGCGACAGGCGCTGGCGGATGCCGAGCGGGAGATCCGCGGTGCGTTGGTGGAGGTAGTCGGCGAGACCGAAGCGCTCGACGAGCAGGTTGATGCGCGTCTTTGCCTTCTGTCGTGGGAGATGAAATAGCCTCGCGTGCAGGTCGAGGTTCTGAAGTACCGTAAGCTCCGCATAGAGTGAGAAGGATTGCGACATGTAGCCGACGCGATTGCGCGATTGGATGTCGTGAGCGTCGACCGGACGGCCGAAGAGAAGCGCCTCGCCGGCGCTTGCAGGCAAAAGTCCAGTCAGCATCTTCATCGTCGTGGTCTTGCCTGAACCGTTCGAGCCGACGAAGCCGAAGATCTCACCGCGATAGATGGTGAAGCTCACCCTATCCACGGCGGTGAAATCGCCGAAGCGGCGGGTGAGTTCACGCGCGGCGATGACGGGATTTCCATCCGAAGTGCGCGGCGGGATGCGCAGACGCTTGTGGCCGGCCCGACGCCGCTCTGGCAACAAAGCGACGAAAGCATCCTCCAGAGACAGTGCTCCTGTGCTGGCCTTGAGCACTGTTGGCGGGCCCGTCGCCAAGATCCGTCCCGCATCCATGGCCACCAGCCAATCGAACCGCTCGGCCTCTTCCATGTAGGCGGTCGCGACGATGACGCTCATGTCGCGGCGGCGAGCTCTGATGCGGTCGATCAGCTCCCAGAACTGCCGGCGCGAAAGGGGATCGACGCCGGTCGTGGGCTCATCGAGGATCAGAAGGTCGGGGTCATGGATCAGGGAGCAGCAAAGGCCGAGCTTTTGCCGCATGCCGCCCGACAGCTTCTTCGCCGCGCGGCCGGAGAATGGCGCCAGTCCGGTTGCATCGAGGACTTCTGCGATGCGCCATTCTCTTTCGGCATGGGACTGTCCGAAGAGACGACTGAAGAACTCGATGTTCTCGCGAACGCTGAGATCGGGATAGAGGTTCTTGCCCAGTCCCTGAGGCATATATGCGATGCGGGAGCAAACTGCCGCGCGATGTGCCTCCTCGGCAATGTCATCACCGAGGACTCGTACCTTTCCTTCCTGGATCTTTCGCGCGCCGGCGATGATGCTCAGCAGTGAGGATTTGCCGACACCGTCGGGGCCGATGATCCCCAGCATCGCGCCCGCTGGGAGCTCGACCGTGACCGCGTCGAGCGCGACTTTGGATCCGTAGCGATGGGTCACTGCGTCGAGACGTGCAACCGACGCGGCGCCGCCGATCATTCAGGGCGCCTTCCGCTCCAATTGCGGCGGCCAAGGCACCGACGCATCCGTCTGGATGTATCCCACCCCGGGAAGGCCGCTTCGGACGGACTCCGCGTGCGCCCGCAGGAGGTCCGGATCCACCCGCACCCGGATCCGGAACATCAGCTTGTCGCGTTCCTCCCTAGTCTCCACCGTCTTCGGCGTGAACTGTGCTTGGGTCGCGATAAACACCACCTTGGCCGGGATCGGGTAGGTCGGGTAGGCGTCGAGCACGATGCGGGCGTCGGAACCGATCTTGACGTGACCTGCCTCCACTGTCGGGAGGTAGATATCCATGTAGACATAGGAGATATCGAGCATCGTGAAGATCCGGCCGCCGGCGCCTAGGACCTCTCCGACATTCGCTACCCGGTATTGAATTCGGCCGTCGCGCGGGGCCACGAGAGCGTTATCGGCGATCTCGATCTTGTAGAGCTCAACGTCGTGCGTCGCTGCCTCGAGGGCGTGCTCGGTAACGCGGACCCTGGCGGTAGCCGCGTTCAGCGCGGCGACGGCCCCGTCGTACTGCTGCTGACGCTGGTCGAGGGTCTCCCTGGGCATGCTGCCTTTCGACACGAGGTAGCGCGCGCGATCGACCTCCTGCTGCGCCAGAAGGACTTGGCTCTTTTGCTGCTCGACGGTGGCCTTGGCTTCGTCGCGCGCCTGTTCCGACTGAAGTACGAACGCTTCGGCCTTCTTCAACGATGCTTCGAGATCGCGCGTATCCATCAGCGCGACGATTTGGCCCGCTGTCACCATATCTCCTTCATCCACGAGGAGCTTGGCGATGCGGCCCGCGAATTTCGTATCGATGTCGATCTCGTCTGATTCGAGACGGCCATTTCCGTAGACGATACTCGGCGGCAGATGCGGCCAGGATTGTCGCCACAGGTACATTCCGCCAAATCCAGCGGCGATCAAGACGATCACCAGGAGGACGCCTCGAATCCACCGGCGGCGCCACGGAGGGATGTACGGTGGCGAGATCGTCGTGGGCAGCCGGACCGGGGCCAAGAGTTCTCCCATTTCCGGCTGGTTCTCGGCCCGGACCGGCGATGCGTCTCGCGTCTTTTCTTCGCTATTCATATGCGTCTTGGTTTGTGCATGGAAAACCTATTCACTCGCTTGGCACCCCGGGGGTTGCCGCCGGATTCGCTTCGTCGCCTACACCACTTCGACCCCATCGGGATGTACGGTCGCTGCGAAGCCGAACTCGCGCGCCACGTTTGCTTGCAGCACGCCTTCGAAAATCTCCGAGAGGCCGCGGGCCTTTGCCACCTCGGGGAGTCGCGCCATCAAGAGACAGCCGAGGCCGCGACCCTTCATGCCCGAAGGCTTGAAACCCGAACTCGAAGGCGAAACCAGGATGGAGCACTTGCTCCAGAAAGGCCTTCGATAGTGCCGGGATCGTGCCAAGCCACAGCGGATAAACGATCAATCGATACCATCGAGCCGTTGGGCCTTGGACATAGGGTACTCAGGCTTCGCTTCCGATGCGAGGGACCACCGAAAAGCATGATAGGCTCAACTCTCATGTCCGCACGATGATATGCGAGAGGTTGGCACCGGTGGATTGATTTGACTCAAGAGTCCGCGGCTTCGGCCGTCGGAACGTGCTCGGCCCAATGGCCTCAACCCTCATTTGGAGCAGCTCGTGAATTCCAATCTTGCCTTGGCCGCCGCAATCCTCGCTTTCCTTGTTACCCCGAACTCAACTTCCCTGGCGCAGGGCAGTGCTGACGCCGGAAAGCGCTTGGCCCAGCAATGGTGCTCCAGCTGCCATCAAGTCGATCCCGGCGCTCCCACCAAAGATGTGGCCCCATCCTTCGCGTCGCTGCGCGTACAAAAGGGCAAAGATCCCGGCTGGGTCCGGGCGTGGCTTACCAATCCGCATCCTCCAATGCAGGGCATCAATCTTTCCCGGCAGCAGATAGACGATATCGTTGCCTATTTGCAGAGCTTGGCGCCCCAGCAGTAACGGCTTGGGGATGGCTCAGCCGCATAGGCCCCGCACAGCCTTCTCGAGGGCGGCTTGTGAGAGCGGTTTCCCGAGCCCCACAATCGCAGGCAACTCCTTCATCGATAATTTTGATTCTTCCGTAACGCCGACCACAACGACCGGGACAACCTTCAACTCTCGATGCGACCTCAACCAACCGATCGCCTCGCCAGCCGATACGTCGCGGAGTTGGAAATCCATCAGAATCAGGTCCGGCAGGCATCCTCTCGCCGCAACGAGCGCAGCGATACCACTGTCGACGCGCTCGATGTCAAATCCAAGCCGCTCGAGAGTTTCCCGACATAAATGCGACGACACAGAGTCGGTATCTGCCATCACCGCACGTCGTTTGCGAGCGGCCGGATTTTTCTGCATGACGGCCGGCTTGTTTCTTGAGCGGGTGATCGGCATGTGCGAGCGAGCGTGCATGGTGACCTGACCTCGATCTCTGAAATCCCTCAGAGGTTCTTTTCCGTGTCGCCAGAGGCCAGCGTTTCGAGCTCGTCCCGATCGCAAATAGTGATGCGAGCATGCGTCGGAATCTCGATCGATTTCTGCCGCTTCAGCCGACTCAGGGTGCGGCAGACAGTCTCGACCGTGAGCCCGAGATAGTCGGCGATGTCGTTCCTGCTCATCGGAACGCTGATCACTTCGCTTTCTTGCTGGGCGGCCATCAACATCAGGAAGCTTGCAACGCGTTCCATCGCCGTCTTGCGGCCAAGAAGCAGCATCTGATCCTGGGCAGCGCTGAGCTCGTGAGCGGTTGCCGACAATACTCGGCGCGCAAACCCCGGCACGGTATCGATGAGGCGCTCGAAGGCTGTACGCCGGTAGCGGCAAAGCGTTACGTCCGTGATAGCTTCCGCCGTATAGACCCAGGTGCCTTCTGGAGCGAGTCCTATGAGGTGGCCGGCACAGAGAAAGCCGATCACCTGCCGACGACCATCTGACAGCAGCTTATGCAGCCTGAGCGCGCCGCTCACGACTTCAAATACACTGTCGGCGGCGTCGCCCTCCCAGAAGATCGTCTCACTTGCGGCTTTCTTCTCTCGCGAACTGATCGCCATAACATCGGCGGTTGCCTCGCGCCCCAAGCCGCGGCAAACGGCAAGCGCAGCGAAATCGAGTTTCGGAACGACGTTGTAAGCAATTTGCGTTAGCATGGCTGATTCTCCCGTGCTGGCCCGATAGGGGGTGTAATGGGCCCGTGTCACGGCCGAATGCCGAGCCATCGCGATTTTGTTATGTTTGGAGACGCGGTGTGATGGTCTGTGAGAGCGCCGGAATGCGAATATCTATCCTCGGCCGGGCCTATTCCCGGAGTCCCCGATGAGTGCTCCCCTTCACATTCTGGTCGTCGATGACGACCAGCGCATCCGTACGATGTTGCGGCGCTATTTGACCGATGAGGGTTTCCAGGTCAGCGAGGCGGGCGATGGCAGTGTCATGCGTGCCGCACTCGATAAAGGGCAGATCGACCTCGTGTTGCTCGATCTCGTAATGCCAGGAGAAGACGGGCTCTCGCTTGCCCGTCAAGTGCGCCAGCGCTCGGATATTCCAATTATCATGCTGACCGGAAAGGGCGATCTTATCGACCGGGTCGCCGGGCTCGAGGCCGGTGCTGACGACTATATCGCCAAGCCATTTCATCTTCGCGAAGTTCTCGCGAGGATTCGGACCGTCTTGCGCCGCGGTCGTAGTTCGACCAATCCCGCGGCGATTGGTGGCGCGGTCTCGTCGGTTGCGGAAGACACCCTGGCGTTCCAAGGTTGGCGCCTGGACCTGGTGAGCCGCGAGCTTCGGCGACCTGACGGGGATCTCGTGGCGCTCACCACTGGCGAATTCGACCTGTTGCGAGCGTTCGCGCGCCATCCCAATCGGGTGCTGGCTCGCGATCATTTAATGAACTTGGTTAAGGGCCAGGATTGGGCTGCCTATGATCGCGCGGTGGACGCGCAGGTCGTGCGTCTTCGCCGAAAGATCGAGGCGGATCCCACTAATCCCGCACTGATCAAAACCGTGCGCGGAGCCGGCTACGTGTTCGCGACGACCGTGAGCAAAGGTTAGTCAGTCGGCTCGACCGGCGAGTAGATTTCGAATTTTGGCGTGAAGCTCGAGGGCACTGTGCGGTTTGCCAAGCCAATCAGACTGGGACGCGCCGATGTCATGATCGACCACGCCCGGTTCCGCATAGCCGGAAGTGAAGAGAACTTTAAGTCCCGGACGACGACGGCCAGCCTCGCGCGCAAGGTCTATGCCCGTCATCCCGCCGGCCATAATGACGTCGGTGAAAAGCAGGTCGATTTTGTCGCCCCGATCCAGAACCTTTAACGCGGCAGGACCGCTATCTGCCTCGATGACGGCGTATCCCATTTCCCGTAAACGACGAAGCGAAACTCGCCGTACGCGAGGGTCGTCCTCGACGACGAGAATGGTCCCTCCAGTGTTCAAAGGCGTCGACGGAACCGTCTGGCGCCGCTCGGGCGCGGCCGCTTCAGCTTCGCCAATTGGCAAATACAAACGGACAGTGGTGCCGAGCTCGACTTCGCTATATAGCTGAACGTGTCCACCGGATTGCTTCACGAAGCCGTGGACCATGCTGAGGCCAAGCCCGGTGCCGGCTCTAGGGCCCTTCGTCGTGAAGAAGGGCTCGAAGGCTCGGCGGCGTACTTCAGGGGGCATGCCAACTCCGGTATCGGTAACCGATAACGTGATATACGGGCCGACCAAGGCGTCTGAGTGTACCTCGACGTAGTCGGCATCAATTTCGGCGCACCCCGTCTCGATGATAAGTCGACCGCCCTTCGGCATTGCGTCACGCGCGTTGACCGTGAGGTTGAGCAGAGCGTTCTCGACCTGACCAGGATCGACGATGGTGGCCTGCAGGTTCGCCGCGAGACGCGTCTCGAGCTGAATCTGCTCACCCAAGGTCCGGCGCAAGAGATTGCTTATTCCGCGCACGAGCGCATTGAGATCGGTCGGTTTGGGGGCAAGGGGTTGGCGGCGGCCGAAAGCAAGCAGGCGGCTGGAAAGCTGCGCGCCTAGGTCGGCGGCGCCTCGCGCTTCCTTTATCAGCTCACGTTGCTCCAGCTCGTCGACACGTCCCTCGAGCATTTCGAGATTGCCCGAGATGACCGTCAGCAGGTTGTTGAAGTCATGCGCGAGGCCGCCGGTGAGTTGACCGATGGCCTCCATCTTCTGCGCTTGCCGAAGATCCTCCTCCAGCTTATTGCGGGCAGTAAGATCGCGGATCAAACCTGTGAAGAGCCGCGTGCCCTCGAGCTTGACTTCTCCTACGGCAAGGTCGATTGGGAAAATGGTTCCATCTTTGTGCTGCGCTTTGACTTCGCGCCCGATACCGATGATCCGCTTCTCTTCGGTGCGTAAATAACGAATGAGATAACCGTCATGCTGCTCCCGATATGGCGACGGCATGAGCGTGCTGATGTTTCGCCCGATCACTTCGCCGGGAGAGTAGCCGAAGAGCTTCTCGGCCGCGCTGCTGAAGGATTGCACGACGCCGAGGGCATCGATCGTGATTATCGCGTCCGGCGCCGTCTCCAGGATTGAGCGTAGCCGCGCCTCGCGCTCCACCAGCAGGGATTGCGCGCGTTTCGCCGCGGTCACATCCAGGCTGACCATGAGCACCGACACCGGCTTGCCTCTGTTGTCTCGATGCAGCGCCCAATGGGTTGCGACGTCGAGCCAATGGCCGTCTCGATGCCGATGGACGAGCTCACCCTGCCACTCGCCCGCGCGGAGCATTTCCGCCGTAATCTCCGAACGCGGCGCCGGGAACTTCGTTGCGAGCAGTTCATCGGCGATTTGCCCCACTGCTTCCTCTGCCGACCACCCGAAGAGCGATCGAAGCCCCTGTCCCCAAAACAGAACCTTACCGTCGAGCCCACACAGGATGACGGGAGCGAGATTGAGTGCATGCGACAGCACTTCAGTCCGCTCGGTCTCCGCACGCAACTGTGCCGCCGCCGACTTTTGTTCGCTGATGTCATGGACGATCTTAGAGGCGCCGACGATCCGCCCGCGATGATTGCGGATCGGCGAGACGACCAATGCGACTTGGATGATGCGGCCGTCCTTCCGCATCCTTTCCGTCTCGAACCGCCCGACGCGCTCGCCTCGGCGGATACGTCGCAGGATCTGTTTCATCTCTTGCGACCGGTTCGGAGCCGCAATCACGTCGATGGGGCGCCCGATCATCTCGGCCGGGGAATACCCGAAGATTCGCTCCGCGCTTCGGTTCCAGCTCGTAACGATACCGTCGAGCGTCTTGCCGATGATGGCGGCGTCCGAGGACTCAACGATGGCAGCGAGTACACGCGCATCCACACCG
>Ga0335081_10015002_pt1 | contig 12538 bp, 9 predicted proteins | sample Lox_Sample_35_FD_206713 | JGI IMG/M metagenome (GOLD analysis project Ga0335081, IMG submission 206713) | Soil microbial communities from Loxahatchee National Wildlife Refuge, Florida, United States - Lox_Sample_3.5 | ecosystem: Environmental > Terrestrial > Soil > Wetlands | place: USA: Florida...
TCGGTGCGCACATAGCTGACGAACTCCGACATCTGGCGCTGCATTTCCTCCATGCGCTCGCGCATCTGCAGGATGATGGCGATGCCGGAGATGTTGACGCCCAGATCGCGCGCCAGGGAGAGAATCAGCTCCAGCCGCTCCAGGTCCTGATCCGTGTACAGCCGGGTGTTGCCCTCGGTGCGGGAGGGCTTCAGCAGCCCTTCACGCTCATAGAGGCGCAGGGTCTGGGGATGTATGTCGTACATCTCGGCCACCGCGCTGATCATGTAGGCGCCCTGTTTTTTTCGTTTAGCCATGGTTGTGTCAGCAGCTAGCAATGAGCAATGAGCGACCAGGCTGAACTCCACCCCAACCAGCGCAAATCCGGCGCTGGCCGGGGGCCCCGGTAAGCCCGCTCGGGATGACAAAAATAAACGGCGTGGACGCGGGCCTGAAGGCCCGCTCTACCCGAACCGCTTACGGACGGACTAAATGCCGTCCCCTCCAAAGCAGGCTTCATCAGAGCTTCCCTGGTATCGCGTCCCGGAAATTCGCGGAATACTCCCGGTGTGCAATGCAGTGTTCAGCGCTTTTCCCTCAGGGCCTAAAGCCCCTGATTTCCTAGCCGTCTTGCGGCGCGGCTGAAGCCGCGCCCTTTCAAAGCGGGCCGGCCACCTGTTCAGCAAACCTGTGGGACGCCATGCTAGTTGCTGTCCTTGTCCCCCGCCAGTTCCCGGGCTCTTTGCGCGGCCTTGACCACTGCCTTGATCAGGGTGACGCGCAGGCCGCCCTCTTCCAGTTCCAGGATGCCGTCAATGGTGCAACCGGCCGGGGTGGTGACGGCGTCCTTGAGCAGGGCCGGATGATCGCCGGTCTCCAGCACCATCCTGGCCGCTCCCATCGTGGTCTGTGCCGCCAGCAAGGTTGCAATCTCGCGCGGGAGTCCGACCTTGACTCCAGCCTCCGCCAGCGATTCCAGAATGATGTAGATGAAAGCCGGGCCGCTGGCAGCGAGGCCGGTGACGGCATTCATGTGCTTCTCATCCAGTATCACCGTCCGGCCGATGGCGCCAAAGAGCGTGCTGACGATCTCCATATGGTCGGGAGCGGCAGAGCGCCCGCCGCACAGGGCTGTCATGCCACTACCGATGACGCAGGGAGTATTGGGCATTGTCCGCACCACAGGTATGCCGCTCCCCAGCGCCTGCTCGATCTGGGCGATGCGAACCGAGGCCGCTACCGAGATCACCAGCTGATGATTCGAAATCGCCGGCCTGATCTCCTCCAGCACGCCCTGCACCACCTGCGGCTTGACACAGATCAGAATCACGTCCGCGTTTCGGATGGCCTCGCGGTTATCCGTGCCCACGGGGATACCGAGAGACGCGGTGAGGGCCTGCGCCTTCTCCCCATGCTGTACCGTGGCCAGGGTCTTCTGGCGATTCAGGACACCCTGTTCCAGCAGGGCACCCAGAATGGCCCGGCCGATCTTGCCTGCGCCGAGTACGGTGACGCGTTTTTGTGATAGGTCCATGAAGCCTCAAAGTATATTCGGTACTGAACACGCTTGCGGCAAATGCCGATTACCGGCGGCATACATCAGATGGGGCAACCCGGCATGCGTCACCTGCCGCTCGACTCGCATTCCATTGCGCTCCGCTACCCGGCGGGACGGCATATTCCCGGGCCGAATCAGCGCAACCACCTTGCCTGCGCCCAGCTCACGGAAGGCATAATCCATGCATGCCCGGGCGGCTTCGGTAGCATAGCCATGTCCCCAATGATCGCGGCGCAAATGGTAACCGACCTCCAGCATCGATTCACCTTCAACATCCTGTCGCGCAATTCCGCAGTCGCCGATCACGTCGCCCGTCGTGTTGAGTACAATCGCCATGATTCCATAGCCGTCGCGTTCGTAACGCCGCAGGTTGCGCTCGATCCATTCCACAGCATCTTCCCAGGTATAGCTTCGAGGGAAGTACTGCATCGCGATCGGATCGCCAATGATGGCGAAAATTGCGTCCACGTCGGCCGGACAGAGGCGGCGAAGAGACAAACGCGGGGTATGTAGCACCTGCCCTTTGTTCTGCGCTAAACCTGTTTCCATAATTGCTCGCGCGGGTCCTCCGGATTCAGCTTCGCCAGCTCACGCAAAATTTCCTTCGAGCGCTCGTCGGCCAGCTTTGGCGTCACCGTCTGAATCTCGACGATTTCATCGCCGCGCTGGCCTTCTTTCACCGCCGACGGCACGCCCTTCTGGCGCAGGCGCAACTTCTGTCCCGCCTGCGTTCCGGGCGGGATGCGCAGCAGCGCGCGGCCATCGATGGTGGGCACTTCGACCTTTGCGCCGAGGGCCGCCTCGGTGAGGCTCACGGGAACCGTCAGGTGAATGTCATCGCCTTCGCGGCGGAAGACGGGATGCTCACCGGCGCGCACAATGATATAGAGATCGCCGGCGGGGGCGCCCATGGTGCCGGCGTTGCCACGACCCGGCAGGCGAATGCGCTGCCCGTCGCGCGTGCCCGGCTTGATGCGCACCTTCAGCGATTCGCTGCGCTCCAGCCGCCCCTCGCCGTGACAGGCCGGGCAGACGGAGCGGTTCTTCCCGCTGCCGCCGCAGCGCGGGCACGGCACGTTGAATTTCATGCTGCCGCTCTTCTGCGTGATCTGGCCTTTGCCGTGACACTCGGGACACTGGCCGGGGCTCTCGATGAAGCCCTCGCCGTGGCAGTTGCCGCAGACCTCGAGACGGGGAATGTTGAGCTGCATCTCCGCGCCGCGGATTGCCTGCCAGAAGCCGACGTTCACCTGATACTCAAGGTCGGTGCCTGGCTCGGGACGATGCATTGCTTCCGCCCGGCCGGCGCCGCCGAAGATGCCGGAGAAGATGTCGCGAAAGCCGCCACCAGTGCGCCGTCCGGCGGCACCTGCCCCTTCGGCGAAGTCGGAGAAATCGAAGCCGCTGAAATCGAACGGAACTTCCTGGGTGTAGGTGCGGGTCCCGCCTGTTCCCTGCCCCGGACCGCCGAATCCGCCCGCGCCGAAGCCGCCACCGCGCGCGTAAGCTTCGGCTGCTGCGGGATCGATGTTGTCAGAGTAGAAGCCGAGCTGGTCGTAGATCTTGCGCTTTTTGGGATCGCTGAGGACGTCATTGGCCTCGGAGATGGCCTTGAACTTTTCCTCCGCCGACTTGTCGCCGGGATTTACGTCGGGATGATATTTGCGCGCAAGTTTGCGGAAGGCCTTGCGGATGTCCTCCGCCGAGGCGGTCTTCTTCACGCCGAGGGTGGCGTAATAATCCTTTTGGGTCGTGGCTGGCATGTTTAATCAACCAGCAACTGGGTAGAGCGGGCCTTCATGCCCGCGCCCAGCGCCTCTCCAACCTGGGGCCGGAACCCGCGGCCGGGCAGTGGATTCCGGCACGACAATGAAGGCAGCGTCTTGACGCGGCGCTGAAGCGCCGCTCTACCATTCTGCGCCGCAGTCGAAAACCCATAATAATTTGTAATCCCGAGCGGAGCCCGCTTCAGCGGGCGGAGTCGAGGGACCTGCTGTTCGCTCGGGCTCATGCCCTCGCTGGCTTGTGCCGCCGGCTAAAGCCGGCTCACATCAATAATTGAATGCCTACCCAGCACTCCGCGCCCAATCACCCCAACGAGCACAAAGCCGGTGCTCGCCGGGGACCCCGATCGGGACGCTGCGTGCTGGGCTAAGCTGTTCCGTCCCGCGGAGCGGGACTCTGTCTTGCGTGCTGCGAGTACCGACGCGCCCGCGTACTGGTGAAGCGTCTATTTCACTTGTCATCCCGAGCGACGGCGCAACGAGGACTCGAGGGGCCGCTGCTGCAATCGTGGTCCTTCGACTCCGTGAGCCCGCAACGCGGGCTCACCCCGCTCAGGATGACAGGTTTTAAAGAACACTCGGCAACGCGGACCTAAGGTCCGCTCTACCGCCTGTGAGCAGGGGCGCTTGCGCGCCCCACACTGCCCGGCATCTCTCTACCGGGTTCACCAGTCACCAGCTCACAAAATCGCTTGTGGCCGAAATCGAGTCACCTCAGCGGCTAAAGCCCATGTTACAGGGCAGTTTTCGGCACGGCTGAAGCCGTGCCCTTTCAAAACGAGTTCGTGAGACAGCTTCCAGGTCCTGAATTGCAAATTCGTTGAATAAGCTGGTGGTCGCTCACCTGAAGACAGGGATTTAATTGTTGCAACCGCCAATAACTCATGCAACGAACTTTTGACTCGGGACACTAGTTGCTAATTGCCAGTTGCCGATCCTTCGGCTCGCAGCCAACTTCAGACCGCTCGCTCAGGATGACGCCCGCTGGGCTCAGACGCCCAGCGAAGCGGCGTCACTTCTTCTCGTCCACATCCACGTACTCGGCGTCGATTACACCTTCGTCCTTCTTCTGGCCGCCGCCGGGGCCGCCATCGGAGCCCGGAGCCGGTCCGCCGGTTGGAGGAGTCTGTGCCGACTGGGCCTTGTACATGGCCTCGGCCAGCTTGTGCGAAGCCGTCTGCAGGCGGTCGCGCGCAGTCTGCATGGCGCGAGCGTCGCTTCCCTCCAGCGCCTTCTTCGCGTCGGCGAGAGCGTTCTCGACATCGCTGCGCTCCTGGCCGGAGATCTTGTCGCCGTGCTCGCGCAGCATCTTCTCAATGCTGTACACCATGCCGTCGAGCTGGTTGCGGGCCTCGACCTCCTCGCGCTTGGCCTTGTCCTCGGCGGAGTGCGCCTCGGCGTCCTTGGCCATGCGCTCGACCTCTTCCTTGCTGAGGCCGGAAGACGAGGTAATGGTGATCTTCTGGTCCTTGCCGGTCGCCATGTCCTTCGCCAGCACGTTCAGGATGCCGTTGGCGTCGATGTCGAAGGTGACTTCAATCTGCGGAATGCCACGCGGGGCCGGGGGCAGGCCGGTGAGGTGGAACTTGCCGAGGGTGCGATTGTCGCGCGCCATGGGCCGTTCGCCCTGCATCACGTGCACCTCGACGGAGGTCTGGTTGTCGGCCGCGGTGGAGAACATTTCCGTCTTCTTGGTCGGGATGGTGGTGTTGCGCGGAATCATCTGCGTGGCCACGCCGCCCATGGTCTCGATGGAGAGGGTCAGCGGGGTGACGTCGAGCAGCAGCAGGTCTTTCACCTCGCCGCCCAGCACGCCGCCCTGGATTGCCGCGCCGACCGCAACCACTTCGTCAGGATTGACGCCCTTGTGCGGCTCCTTGCCGAACAGCTCCTTCACCAGCTGCTGGATGCGCGGCATGCGCGTCTGACCGCCAACCAGCACGACCTCGTCGATCTTATCGGGCGTGATGTTGGCGTCCTTCATCGCCTGGCGGCAGGGGCCGATGGAGCGGTCGATGATGTCCTTCACCATCTCTTCCAGCTTCGAACGGGTGAGCGTCTTCACCAGGTGCTTGGGACCGCTGGCATCCGCCGTGATGAACGGCAGATTGATTTCGGTCTGCATGGTGGTAGAGAGCTCGATCTTGGCGCGCTCGGCCGCATCACGCAGACGCTGTAGCGCCATCTCGTTGCCCTTGTCGCGCAGGTTGAGGCCCTCGTCCTTCTTGAACTCGTCAATGAGCCAGTCAACGATGCGCTGATCGATGTTGTCGCCGCCCAGGTGGGTGTCGCCATTGGTGGACTTGACTTCGATGACGCCTTCGCCGACCTCCAAGATGGAGATATCGAAGGTGCCGCCGCCGAAGTCGTACACGGCGATGGTCTCGTCCTTCTTCTTGTCGAGTCCATAGGCCAGCGCAGCCGCCGTGGGCTCGTTGATGATGCGCTTCACGGTCAAACCCGCGATCTGGCCGGCGTCCTTCGTCGCCTGGCGTTGCGCATCGTTGAAGTAGGCGGGAACGGTGATGACGGCATCGGTGACGGTTTCGCCAAGATAATCTTCCGCGGCCTTCCTAAGCTTCTGAAGAATGTAAGCGGAAATCTGCGGCGGAGTGTACTCCGTGCCCTGCGCGATGACCGCCACGTGGTCGCCGGAGCGAACCACCTTGTAGGGCACCATCTTCATCTCTTCGTTCACTTCGTCGAAGCGACGGCCCATGAAACGCTTGATGGAGTATATGGTGTTTTCCGGGTTGGTGATGGCCTGGCGCTTGGCGACCTGGCCCACCAGCCGCTCACCATTTTTGGTGAAGCCGACCACCGAGGGCGTGGTTCGTCCACCTTCCTCGTTGGGGATGACTTTGGGCTCGCCGCCTTCCATCACGGCGACGACCGAGTTGGTCGTGCCCAGGTCAATTCCGATAATCTTTGCCATTGCAGCCACCCTCCTTGGGGCAAAAACTTGTAAGTTGCTTAAAATTATGAATTAGGTCAGCAACCGAAGTCCTTATAGCAGAGTCACTATAGAACTTGAGTGAATCATTGTCAACTTTTAGATGTGGGAGGCGGGCACGACGTTGCAAGGATTTGTGATAAGCGGGACTTGGCCATGCACCAATCCGGGAGGCGATTAACGCTGGGTGCCCAAGTCTAGCCATCTTTTGGCTAGAGCCTGCCCCGAGCGCAGCCGAGGGGGCGGGGCAGTCCTTCGAGGTCACACGAACTGCCCCACCCTGGCCAAAGGAGGGCCAGAATGGGGCACCCAGGTTTGAGGGTCGGCTAGCCGGAGATCGCAAAACTGCCCCGCCCTAGCCAAAGGAAGGCTAGAACGGGGCACCCAATTCTCAGTCGACGGGCGGCAGGATTACCGCTGTACCAGGATTACCTTCCCGGTCTCAACGACGGCGCTGTCGATCCGCAGCGGCAGCTTGAAAGTGCTGGTCATGCCGACGTTGGGGTATCGCGGCGTGAGGTAGTGCTGGACAAACCACTCCAGCGCCCACTGCGGTATCTGTACTCCATCCAGATCGACCGACTGCATGCGAATGGCGCCGACGCCGTTGCCTCCGCCGGCTTGCGATACGGCGTGAACGTCGTGATGGCCGGTGAACAGGCCATAGAGAGGATTGCTGCTGCCGCGACCCTGCATGATCTCGTCGAAATTCACCTGCGCCGCGCCATCAATCTCTCCCGGCTTGGCCGTCAGGTGGACGTTGCTGACGCCCTTGGGCAGCTTGACCCCGCCCTCGTTGAACCAGGCATTGGCTTCGGCCTCGGTCAGCGAGACCGGTGTGGGATCGGGATGCGTCCTCTTCGCGTTGGCATTGAGGAACGCGATCTTCTGTTCCATGGAGCGGAAGTCGGCACTTCGCCCTGCCCCACCCTGGCCAAAAGAAGGCCAGAATGGGACACCCAAAGAAACCTGACCCCAGGCAGCAATCGCAAGCAGTAATGCCGCCGCCGGCAATGCATGACGAATCTTCATCGCAGTGAGGCCTCGGCGGCGGGAGTGACAACGGTTTCCACGTGAGGCTTGTCGAGAGTTCCCGAGACGACGTACGACTGTCCGCCGGAGCGCTCCAGCCTGACGGCGAGAGTGCCGTCGTAGGACGCGGTCCCCTCGACGGCATAGCTGGCGGCGCCGGACTGCAGCTTGCACCGGGAAAGGGTGAAGGTCCCGTCCTGTAATGCCAGCCTGCCGGCGAACGCGGAAAACGCGATGGGGGTGGGCCTGCCGTCGAGCGCGAGATGGCGGAGAGAACCGCCGCTCCAGCTGAAATCCGCGGTTCCCGCGGCCGAGCTTTGCAAGCTGGAGACCGTCAGCCCGGAAAGCGTCAGGTTAAATCGCGCATCCACGCTACCAGTCGCCCAGTTGTCGTGCATCAGCGCTCCCAGCTGGCTGATGGAGGCTTTCCGCACCGTGCCGTTGCCCACGAAACGCGGAGGCGACACGGTAAAGTCGGCAAGCCAGGAGCCATCCTCGTGGCCGCCCAGCAGGTCGGCGCTCAGTTCCTCAACCCGCAACTTGCCCGAGGACAGCTCGAAGGTACCGTCCACATTGCTGACGTTCATCCGGCCGATTGCAAAACGAGGGGCGGAAAAGCGTCCCCGGGCGCGCAATTTCAACAGCAAATCCTCATGGCGCCGGCCGATGGCCAGCAGGTGATACCAAGGCTGATGGCTGAAGGCGGGGTTGAGGAGCTGATTGAGGCGCGCCAGAGAGGCGTCCTCGGCCCGGATATCAAACTGCAGCAGACAACTTTCCGGGCCGGTACAGTGTACGGGGAAGTCGGCGGAGCCGCTGAGCTCGGTGCCTTTGCTGAAGCCAGCGGAAAATGAAGCAATCTTTACTGTCTGGTTCTGGAGCAGGACGGAGGCGGAGCTGATCAGCAGGGGCTCGGAGACACCCTGCAGCTCGGCGGTTGCGGTGCGCACCTGCACCTTGCCGGAAGGCGCGGGCGGGGCGAAGCCCGTCCAGGGGCCGGCTACGTCGAGGTCCAGCTGCGCCAGGCCAGCCAGCCCGATTCCCGGCGTGCCAACTCCGAGCGCCTGGGCAACGTTCAGCAGCCGGCCCAGTTCGGCGGGTCCGCTCACACGCATGTCGTAATGGTCGGCGTCAAGCTCGCCGCCGGCGGTAGCGGGCGAGGCTGCGCCTAGGGGCAGGGCGAAGGGCCTGATGACGAGCTGAAAGGCCGGCGCCGGCGTGGCTGTTTGTGGCGGGCGAAGCGACCGGCCGGCCTTCGGGGCGGCTGGTCTGACGGCGGGGAAAACGAACTGCACCTCCCCAAGCTCCAGGTCCTGCCTGAGCACGCCCGACTGCAGCGACAACGAGCTGGTCTGACCGCCCCCTGACCACCGGGCTGTAGCGCCTGGGGACCTGCGAACGCTGAGGACGGCCTCGACCTCGCCGGTGGCGGTCAGGTCGGCGGGAAGGTCCTTCTTGGCATGGCTGGCGAAGGCAATCACCCGCTCGGCCGGGATACGCTCGGCAGAGATGCCCAGCTCGTAGCCGCCGGCGCCCCAGGCCCGGGCCTCGCCCCGCAGCCGCAGGACTCCCTCGCCGACGGGCGATTCGCAGCGGACATCACTGAGCTCGTCGTCGCCGGAAGACCAGGTTCCCGTGCAGTGTGTCCGAAGCCGTAATGGCTCTCCCATGGCGATGTCGTAGCGGCGGAAGTCGTCCACCTGCGCATCCGCGGTGACGCCCAAAGCCGCGGGTGAGCCGGTCAGCTCGGCGGTGGCGCTTGCCGTGCCGCGCCAGCCGCGGTCGCGTCCATAGAAGAGCCGTGTCAACTGGCCCAGCGGTCCATCGCTGAAACTGAGCTTGAGGTAAAGAGGCGTGTTGCGGACCCTGGCGGAGCGCCGGAAGCGGCCCTCCAGCTTCAGCGTGCCGGCGTCCGCGATGCTTACGTCGGTGCGTATCGGCCGCGCCTCCAGCCGTATGCCCCACTGATCGTCCGAGTCCAGCCACAGGGCAAAATCGGCGTCGGTGAAGGCGAATGCCTTCTTCACCTCGCCCAGCTTGAAGTTGATGCGGCCGCCCGAGCCTTCCACGTAAGGAAAGCGCGGCCGGGTTTCGGGCCGAGCCCTGGCGGTGGGCGCGGGATTGACCTGCGAAGCCCGTTCCACCAGCTCTTCGGCGTTCCAGTGGCCATCGGCGCGGCGCACCAGGTTCAGGCTGGGATTGTCGAGATCGAGGGTGCCAATTTCCAGCCGCCCGCGCCAAAGGGAAGTCAGGCGGAAGGAAGCAGTGACGGTGTCGGCACGCAGCATGGGTTCGGCACCGAAGGCGGCATCATCGGCGACGACGAAGTTGGAGAGCACGACTCCCGGCCTGGGCAGCAGCCGGAGCGCAAGGTTGGAGACCGTCACCTCGCGTCCCAGCGCCCGGCCGATGGCCTCGGTCAGAAGCCCGCGATAGCGGTTGAGATTGACGAAGGGGGGCAGCGCCACTGCCAGCACAATCGCCAGCAGGAGTCCCGACATGATCCGCCGCGAGGTACGGCGCCGCATCAGTGCACCACGTGGAGCATGCGTGACCAGCGGGTCCGGTCGAAGAAATGGAAGATGATGTTGAACATCCACGCGACGCGGTCGCCGAGACTCTGGCGCTCGTATTCATCGCGCGGCGTGACGAAAGACCAATAGATGAACATGGGACGTCCGATGACGTTCTCGAAGGGCACGAAGCCCCAGTAGCGGCTGTCGAGGCTGACATCGCGATGATCGCCCATGGCGAAGATGCTCCTGGGCGGCACCACCAGCTCGCCATTGCTGATGAACTGGGGGAGCTCGGCGCGCCATTCCGGCGTTACCTCATCGTACTGCGCGGGCGGAATGCTGGGGAAGCTGTCGCGGTAGGCGACATAATCGCCCTTGCTGAGCACATAAGGCTCGTTCAGTTTTTCCCCATTGCGGTACACGAAGCCATCCTGCAGATGAATGCGGTCGCCGGGAAGGCCGATCACCCGCTTCACCACATATAAACCTGGCTGCGCAGGCGAGATGAAGACGAAGACATCGCCGTGGCGGGGCTCGCGATAGGGAATCAGTCTGTGCAGCCACCGGGTCACGGGCGCCAGAAGGATGCGGTCAACGAAAACGTGATCGCCGATCAGCAGCGTGTCTTCCATGGAACTGGAGGGGATGGTGAAGGCCTGAATGGCGAAGGTGATGATGAAGAGACCGGTGACCAGCACAACCGCCAGCGAGGCGATGAACTCGGGAGTGGTTTCCTTGTGCTTCTCGGGGACGGCGGGTTGAGCCCTTTGGATCCTGGGTCTCTCCGGCGCCATCTTTACAGATTTTCTGGTCGTAGGCAAAATCCTCTATTTCTATCCCATCCGGCTGCGTCACCGCGCCTTCCCTACTGCGGAATGCGCAGCATGCGATGCCAGCGCAGGCTGTTCAGCAACTGGCTGACGTTCAACGTCAGACTCGAAAGTTTACCAGAGGGCAGTCCACCGGACAGCACGCTATCGCCGCGGTCCATCGACCAGTAAATGACCAGGGGGCGCCCCACAACGTTTTCCTGGGGAACAAAGCCCCAGTAGCGCGAGTCGTAGCTGTCGTCGCGATTGTCGCCGAGCACGAAGTATGAGCCCTGGGGCACGACCAGCTCGTCGTCATCATCCAGAAGCTGCTGCACCTGCCGGAGCCACTTCCCGGTCGGCGAGTTCTTCTCGCCGCGCGCGCCCAGCTCGGGAAATTCGTCGCGGAAGCGGTCGGACCAGCTCCAGTTGAAGGTGGCATAGGCATCATTCTGACGCACACCGTTCACGAAGACATGCTTGTGGATGAGGCGCACATGGTCTCCGGGAACGGCGACGACGCGCTTCACAAAGTGCTGGTGCGGGTTCACGGGATAGCGGAAGACGATGATGTCCTCACGGCGAATGGGGCGGTAAGGCAGCAGCCAGCCCCAGAGGCGTGAATGGCCGTAATGCGCCTTGTCCACCAGCAGGTAGTCGCCGATGAGCAGGGTCTTCTCCATGGATTCGGAGGGGATCTGGAAGGCCTGCACGATGAAGGTAATCACGAAGACCGCAATGACCACCGTCCCGGCGAGGGACTGCAGCGAGTAGAGGCCATTTCTGCTCCGCGGCGCCGGCGGCGGCTGGGGAGTCTGAACCGTGAGTTGTTCCTGGGCGACTGGTTCGGTCATGACTGCTCGGACTGCTTCGCGCTGGGGGCCGTGCCATCCGTCACGGAGCTCTCCATGAATTGTAGATGTTCCCAGGCCAGACGGGCGGCGGCCTGCTCGGCGGCTTTCTTGGTCCTGCCCTCGCCGCGACAGACAAAGCCGTCGTCGCCGCCGGGCGAAGGCGGCAGATGGGCTTCCACCGTGAACATCTTGCGGTGATCGGGCCCCTCCTCCTTGACGGTGACGTAACGGGCGTGAGAACGGCCGCTGGCATGCACCGCCTCCTGGAGCGCGGATTTATAGTCCATCACCGGCAGCTTCCTGCCTTCCTGCATGTGTACCTCGGCAAGCTCGGGCTCCAGGACATGCCGCAGGATGAACTCACGCACGACATCGAGGCCGGCATCCAGAAACAGCGCAGCGATGATGGCTTCGAGGGCATTGACGAGCAGGGCGCTCTTGCCGCGGCCGCCGCTTTGCTCCTCGCCCCTGCCCAGCCGCAGATAGTCGCCGATGTGGAGTTCGCCTGCCGGACGAAGCAGGCGATGGGCGCTGACGATGTGGGCCCGCAGCTTGGACAGCTCGCCTTCGTGATATTCCGGGAAACGGCGAAACAGCTCCTGGCTGACGACGAAAGAAAGCACGGCATCGCCGAGAAATTCCAGCTGCTCGTTGTCGGCGTCGGTCGCCAGGGGGCGGCCACACGGGTTGCGCGCCTCGGCCTCGCGCGCATAGGAGGCGTGTGTCAGCGCCCGTTCGAGGAGATCGCGGTCGCGGAACACATGTCCGAGGACGGTTTCCAGGGCGGTTTCATCCATGACCGGCGAGGGTTTCTTATGCTTCTGCTTCATGCGGGCGATGCCGCCTCACATTCTTCTTGCCTCCGCCAGCCGGCTAGCGCGGCGGGCCAGGCGGCGCGGGCACAGGTGCGGGATTCGACGGCGCTCCCGGAACCGGCGGCGAGGGGACCGGGGACGCCGGCTGCCCCGTTGTCGCCGGCTGTTCGGAGCCGATCAGCTTCTGCAATCGGGCCTGCTGCTGTTTGGCCAGATTCTGCGCCGCGCTGCCTTCGGT
>Ga0335081_10015003_pt1 | contig 12538 bp, 11 predicted proteins | sample Lox_Sample_35_FD_206713 | JGI IMG/M metagenome (GOLD analysis project Ga0335081, IMG submission 206713) | Soil microbial communities from Loxahatchee National Wildlife Refuge, Florida, United States - Lox_Sample_3.5 | ecosystem: Environmental > Terrestrial > Soil > Wetlands | place: USA...
AGGATCTCGACTTTCGCGCCCTGCTCGCCCGGACCGGGAGCGCCGGCGCGGCGCTGCCGCTCGAGTCCACCAACGGCGCGCACCTCGCGCCCTCCTCGTCCGCCTCCGCCGGCACCGCCGGCAGCGGCCTCAAGTATCGCGTGCCGCTCGCGCCCTCGCTGGATGGCAACACGGTCGACGTGCAGCTCGAGCAGGCGGCGTTCGCCGACAACACCGTGCGCTACCAGGCGGCACTCGGTTTCCTGTCGAGCAAGTTCAAGGAACTCATGACGGCCATCACCGGCCAGTGACGCCGGCGCCGCCGCCACGGAGAACAGCATGCCCTCCTTCAGGATATTCGACATCGCAGGCTCGGGACTTTCCGCGCAGTCGGTCCGTCTCAACACGGTGGCGAGCAATCTCGCCAACGCCGACTCGGTGAGCGGCGATCCCGCCACGGTCTACAAGGCGCGCCATCCGGTATTCCAGGCGGTGCTCGCCGCCGTCGGCGCAGCCGGGGGCGCTCGCCAGCAGGCAGGCGCCACGGTGCGCGTCGCCGGCATCGTCGAGAGCCAGGCGCCGCCCACCGTGCGCAACGATCCCGGCAACCCGCTGGCCGATGCGCAGGGCAACGTCTACGCGCCGAACGTCAACGTGATCGAGGAGATGACCGACATGATCTCCGCCTCGCGCGCCTACCAGAACGACGTCGAGGTCATGAGCACCGCCAAGGACCTGATGCTCGCCACGCTGAAGCTCGGCGACTGACGCCCGGCGCCGCCACCATTCACCGTACCCAGACACCCGAGGAATCCATGTCGTCGTCCACCTTACCCATCGGCACCGTGCTGTCGACTCCCGCGGCCACCACCGGCAGCCTCACCGGCAGCTCGGGCAGCGGCGCCGCCAGCGCCGCGGGCGCCGTGCCGGCCAACATGATGATCAACCAGCAGCAGTTCCTGCGGCTGATCAGCACGCAGATGCAGAACCAGAATCCCCTGAACCCGACCGATCCGACGCAGTTCCTCGCGCAGATCGAGGGACTCTCCGAGGTGTCGAGCCTGCAGAGCCTGCAGACCTCGATCTCCGGGCTGGCCTCGGGGCTGCAGGGCGCGCAGATGCTGAACGGCACCTCGCTCCTCGGACACTCGGTGCTCGCACCGGGCAGCACCGCCAGCCTCGCCGCGGGCGGCACGGTCTCCGGCGCCGTGACCGCGCCGGCCGGCGCCAGCAACCTGACGGTGGCGGTGACCGATGCCAGCGGTGCCCTGGTGGATGCCTTCAACGTCGCGCCGCAGGCCTCCGGCTACACCAACTTCACCTGGAACGGCACCACCTCATCGGGTGCAGCCGCGCCCGCCGGCCAGTACGGCTTGAGCGTCTCGGCAGCGGTCGGCGGCTCGAGCCAGTCGGTGAGCCCGCTGGTCTACAGCCTGGTGCAGAGCGTCACCATCGACCCGTCCACGCAGACCCTCGACCTCAACACCGTCAACGGCACGCTGCCGCTCTCCTCGGTCGTGAGCGTCCACTGAGCGCCGTCGGCAACACCTTTCCCACGGAGACTTACTCATGTCAATGAACATCGCCCTCACGGGCCTCAACGCCGCCAACGAGGATCTGTCGGTCACCTCCAACAACCTCGCCAACGTCGCCACCGTGGGCTTCAAGGGCTCGCGCACCGAGTTCGCGGACCTGTTCGCCTCCACGCAGCAGGGCGCCATCGCCACCGGCAACGGCGTCGAGGTGTCGGAGATCGCGCAGCAGTTCACGCAGGGCAACATCGAGACCACGGGCAACACTCTCGACATGGGAGTGAGCGGCAACGGCTTCTTCATCGTCAGCAACAACGGCGCGCTCAACTACACCCGCGACGGCGAGTTCCAGCTGAACAGCTCCGGCCAGATCGTCACCGCCTCGGGGAGCCTCCTGCAGGCCTACCCGCCGCTCGCCAACGGCGGCTTCAACACCGGCGGCCTCGCCGGCGTGTCCCTCAACACCAGCGTCAGCCAGCCGCAGGCGACCAGCACCGCGCAGATCACCGCCAACCTGCCCGCGAGCGCGACACCGCCGCCCGACGCGCCGTTCTCGGCGACCGATCCCAGCAGCTACAACAACACCACCTCGCTCACGGTGTACGACTCGCTGGGCGCGGCGCATACCGCCAGCGTGTATTTCATCAATAGCGCGCCCAACACCTGGGCGGCGCAGCTCACCGTCGACGGCACCCCGGTCGGCACGCCGCAGACGCTCGACTACTCGCAGACCGGCCAGCTCACCAGCCCGGCCAACGGTCAGGTCACCTTCCCGGCCTACACGCCGGCGACCGGCGCGCAGGCCATGAACATGACCTTCGATTTCTCCACCACCACACAGTACGGCGGCAATTTCGCCGTAACTGCCGTGCAGCAGAACGGCTTCACCACCGGACAGCTCACCGGCATCAACATCGACTCCACCGGCGTGGTACAGGCGCAGTTCACCAATGGCCGCTCGATCGACCTGGGCCAGGTGGCGCTCGCCAACTTCGCCAACCCGCAGGGCCTGCAGCAGCTCGGCAACGCCACCTGGGCGCCGACCAATGCCTCGGGCGCCGCCGTCAACGGCGTCGCCGGCAACTCCGGCTTCGGCAGCATCCAGTCGGGCTCGCTCGAGGAGTCCAACGTGGACACCACCGCGGCGCTGGTCGACATGATCACCGCGCAGCGCGATTTCCAGGCCAACGCGCAGATGATCCAGACCGAGGACCAGGTCACTCAGTCGATCATCAACATCCGCGGCTGAGACTCCCCGGCGGAGCGCGCAGGCAAGACATGGATAAGCTGCTGTACGTGGCCATGTCGGGAGCGAAGGACACGCTCGCGACCCAGGAGGCCAACAACTACAACCTCGCCAATGCGAGCACTACCGGCTTCAAGGCGGCGCTGTCGGCCTTCCAGACGCGCAGCGTCAGCGGCCCGGGCTTCGCCTCGCGCGCCTATGCGACCGCGGCCAGCACGGGATTCAATCCCACCGACGGCGAGCAGCAGGCCACCGGCAATCCGCTCGACGTCGCGGTGCAGGGGCCGGGCTTCATCGCCGTGCAGGACCTCGCCGGCAACGAGGCCTACACCCGCGCCGGCGATCTGCACGTCGATGCGACCGGGCAGCTCGTGACCGCGGGCGGCCGGCCGGTGATGAGCGACTCGGGGCCGGTCAGCGTGCCCCCCGCGACCTCGGTCACGATCGGCTCAGATGGCACGGTGTCGGTGGTGCCGCTCGGCCAGACGCCGAACACCGTGGCAGCGGTGGGCCGCATCAAGCTCGTCAATCCGCCGGGCGGCACGCTCGAGCGCGGCAGCGACGGCCTGTATCGCACGAACGACGGCACCCCGGCCGCGGCGGACGCCAACGTACAGCTTGCCTCCGGTGTGCTGGAAGCGAGCAACGTCAACCTGCCGAGTTGCCTCGTGAACATGATCGAGCTGTCGCGCCGCTTCGAGCTGCAGGTGCGCGCGCTGCATACCGCCGATGAGGACGCGCAGTCCTCGAGCAAGCTGCTGCAATCCGGCGGCGCCTGATTCAACCCTATCTGACAGAGGACAACTGACATGGAACCCGCACTGTGGGCCGCAAAGACCGGGCTCGACGCCCAGCAGACCCAGATGACGGTCACGGCGAACAACCTCGCCAACGTCAACACCACCGGCTTCAAGAAGAGCCGCGCGGTGTTCGATGACCTCCTCTACCAGAACCTGTCGCAGGTGGGGGCCAACACCTCGCAGAACACCCAGGCACCGACCGGTCTCAACGTTGGCACCGGCGTGCGTGTCGTGGCCACGGAGAAGAACTACACGCAGGGCAGCGTCAATAACACCGGCAACTCGCTCGACATGGCGATCCAGGGACGCGGCTTCTTCCAGGTGCTGCAGCCGAACGGGCAGCTCGCCTACACGCGTGACGGCAGCTTCCAGGTGAACGCGCAGGGACAGCTGGTGACCGCGGCCGGCTACCAGGTGCAGCCGGCGATCACCATTCCGGCCGGCGCGCAGAGCGTCACCATCGGCTCCGACGGCACGATCAGCGTGCTGCTCGCCGGCCAGGCAGCGCCGACCACCGCCGGCACGCTGCAGCTCGCCGATTTCATCAACCCCGCGGGCTTGCAGGACATCGGCGGCAATCTCGCGGTCGAGTCGGCCTCGAGCGGCACCGCGGTGACCGCCAATGCGGGCCTGAACGGCATGGGCACGATCCTGCAGGGCTCGGTCGAGGCCTCGAACGTCAACGTGGTCGAGGAGCTGGTCAACATGATCGAGACGCAGCAGGCCTACGAGATGAACTCGCGCGCCATCGAGACCACCGACCAGATGCTCACCTACTCCACGCAGAACATGTGAGCCGGCCGGTAATGCGTACCTCCAATGCCGTAGTCGGTCTCGCGCTGGCGCTCGCCGGAGCCGCCGGCTGTCAGAGCACGCGCCCGCCGAAGCCCGACGACGGGCTCGCCTGGACGCAGGAGCAGCCGCCGCCGCCGAGCAACGGCGCCATCTTCCAGCCGGGACGCGAGATCGTGCTGGCGGAGAACCCGGTGGCACATCACGTGGGCGACATCGTCACCATTGTGCTCAACGAGGCCACCGCGGCGCAGAAGAGCGCTACCACCACCACCAGCAAGGCCAACACGCTGACCATGCCGGGTACCACGCTCATCAACAAGAATGTGCCGTGGCTCACCAATAACATCAACGATGCCAGCAAGTTCGACGGTGAGGGCGCGAGCGCCCAGAGCGACACCCTGACGGGCTACCTCACGGCCACGGTGCTCAAGGTGCTGCCGAACGGCAATCTGTACATCGCCGGCGAGAAGCAGATCGCGCTCAACCAGGGCAAGGAGTACATCCGCGTCGCCGGCGTGATCCGCCCCATCGACCTCGCCTCTGACGACTCGATCCCATCCTACCGCGTGGCGAGCGCCAGAATCACCTACAACGGCAAGGGTGCGATCGCCGATGCCAACGCGCAGAGCTGGCTGTCGCGCTTCTTCAATTCACCGTGGGCGCCCTTCTGATGGATATCCGTAACTCGAAGCGCGTCGTCGCCGCACGGCTGCTGACCGGGGTCGCGCTCGCCGCGACCATCCTGGCTTACGCGGCTCCGGCGCACGCCGAGCGCATCAAGGATCTCGCCACGGTCGCCGGCGTGCGCTCCAACCAGCTGGTCGGCTACGGACTGGTGGTGGGCCTCGATGGCACGGGCGATCAGACCACGCAGGCGCCGTTCACCATCCAGAGCATCCAGAACATGCTGCAGCGCTTCGGCGTGACGATTCCGCCGAACACCAACCCGCAGCTGAAGAACGTCGCCGCGGTCACGGTCACCGCCGACCTGCCGCCGTTCGTCAAGGCGGGGCAGACGATCGACGTCACCGTCGGCACGATCGGCAACGCCTCGAGCCTGCGCGGCGGCAACCTCATCATGACGCCGCTGCGCGGCGCCGACGGTCAGATCTACGCCATGGCGCAGGGCAACGTGCTGGTGAGCGGCTTCGGCATCAGCGGCAAGGACGGCTCGCGCATCTCCCTCAACGTGCCGAGCAGCGGCCGCATCCCGAACGGCGCCTCGGTGGAGCGCGAGGTGCCGGTGCACTTCGCCACCGACCCGCATCTCACCCTCAACCTCAACACCGCGGATTTCACCACCGCCGCCCGCGTCGCCACCGCGATCAACGGTGCGCTCGGTGCCGGCAGCGCCGAAGCGCTCGATGCCGTGTCGATCCGCGTGGTCGCGCCGCTCGATCCGGGACAGCGCATCGCCTACCTCTCGACCCTCGAAGCAGTCGAGGTCGAGCCCGGCGAGGCGCCGGCGCGCGTCATCATCAATTCGCGCACCGGCACCGTGGTCATCAGCTCGCAGGTGCGGGTGACCGCGGCCGCGGTGGCGCACGGCTCGCTGTCGGTGACCATCGTCGAGCGCCAGGAAGTCAGCCAGCCGACGCCCCTGTCGCAGGGGCAGACCGTGGTCACCCCCAAGAGCAGCATCGACGTGCAGCAGCCGGACGCGCGCATGTTCGTCTTCCAGGCCGGGGTCAATCTCGATGAGATCGTGCGCGCGGTGAACCAGGTGGGCGCCGCACCGGGCGACCTGGTGGCGATCCTCGAGGCGCTGAAGGAAGCCGGCTCGCTGCGCGCCGAGCTGATCGTAATTTAGGACGCGGCTCCGCCATGCCCACGGCCCCCGTCAACAACGCCAGCGTCTATGGCGACTTCGCCGGCCTCGAGAAGCTCAAGGCGGGCGCGCGCGGCAACGACGCGGCGACCATCCGCCAGGTCGCACAGCAGTTCGAGAGCCTGTTCGCACGCATGATGATCAAGAGCATGCGCGATGCTGTCGGGCGCGATCCGATCTTCGGCTCCGACCAGGCGCAGACCTACCAGGGAATGTACGACGACCAGCTGTCGCTCGAGCTCACCAGGGGCCACGGCCTCGGGCTCGCGGACATGCTGGTGCGGCAGCTGCAGAAGAGCGGCGCCGCCGGCGCGAGCGCCGCGGCCGGCACCGCCTCGGGCACCGCGCAGACCGGGGCCACGGGCGGCACCTCGGGCACAGCGCCAGCGAGCAGTGTCACCCCGGCGACTGCCGCGCAGCGCGCCAGCTTCGTCAGCCAGGTCTGGCCGCAGGCCGAGGAGGCCGCGCAGCAGCTGGGCGTGCACCCGCTCGGGCTGGTGGCGCAGGCGGCGCTCGAAAGCAACTGGGGCCGGAACATGCCGCGCAGCGGCAGCGGCGAGTCGAGCAACAACCTGTTCGGCATCAAGGCGGGCGGCGACTGGACGGGCACCGCGGTCAGCGCGCGCACGCAGGAGTACTCGGGCGGCATGGCGCAGTCCACCAGCGCCAGCTTCCGCGCCTACGGGAGCACCGGCGAGAGCTTCCAGGATTATGTGGCGCTGCTGCGCAGCAACCCGCGCTTCAGTGCCGCGCTCGGCAGCGGCGCGAGCGTCCCGGCCTTCGCCGGCGCGCTGCAGCGGGCGGGATACGCGACCGATCCGGATTATGCACACAAGGTCACGGCGGTCGCCGGCGAGGTGGTCGCGACCCTCGCTCATGGCAGCGCACAGTCCGCGAATGCGACCCTAAAGTTGGCCGATGCGGCGCCGATAACCTCGGTGTCTCGGCAAGCTCCGGGGGAGGAGTTAGGCCATGGCTGACATTCTGTCCACCGGTGTCTCGGGGCTGCTGGCCTTTCAGCAGGCCCTCGATGTCACGAGCAACAACATTGCCAACGCGGCTACCCCGGGGTACAGCGTCGAGAACATCGAGCTGACTCCGCAGCCCGCACAGGCTACCGCCGGCGGCTACGTCGGCAGCGGCGTCGAGGTCGCCGGCATAGCGCGCGCCTACAACGAGCTGCTCGCGCAGCAGGTGCGCTCGTCGCAGTCGAGCTACTCGAGCTACAACACGCTCGCGACGCAGGCCGGACAGATCGACAACATGCTGAGCGGCTCGAACACCGGCCTGACGGCGAGCCTGCAGAGCTTCGTCAACGCGCTGCAGACCCTGTCCACCTCGCCTTCCTCGACCGCTTCGCGCCAGGCGCTGCTCAGCCAGGCGCGGGCGCTCACCCAGCAGATCAACTCCTACAGCTCGCAGATCCAGACCTACCGCTCGGGGATCGAGCAGCAGATCGGCGCCGACGTGGTGCAGGTGAACTCGATCGCGAGCGGCATCGCCAAGCTCAATACGCAGATCGCCTCCGACCTCGCCGGCGGGCAGACGCCGAACCAGCTGATGGACCAGCGCGATAATCTCATCGACCAGCTGAGTCAGTACGTCAGCGTGACCACCGCGACGCAGTCGGATGGCTCGATGAACGTCTATATCGGCAGCGGCCAGGCGCTGGTGACAGGCGGCGTCGCACAGCAGCTCGCCACGATCCCCGATCAGTACAACCCCACGGTATCCGACATCGGCGTGACGACCGGCGGCGCTACCGCGGACGTCACCTCCGAGATCAGCGGCGGGGAGCTCGGCGGACTCATCTCCGCCCGCAGCCAGGTGCTCGATCCGGCGCAGAATGCCCTCGGGCTGATCAGCGTCGGCCTCGCGACCATCATGAACCAGAGCCAAGCGTCCGGCATGGACCTGAGCGGCGCGCAGGGTCAGCCGATGTTCGCCGTCGGTGCAGTGCAGGCCGACCCGAGCGCCAGCAATACCGGCAGCGCGACGCTCAGCGTGACGCGCGCCAGCGTGAGCGCGCTCACCGCCGACGACTACGTCCTCAGCTACCAGGGCGGCGCCTGGCAGCTGCGCGATGCGACCAGCGGGCAGTCGGTGCCCCTCTCGGGCGCCGGCACGGCCGCCAGCCCCTTCCAGGCCGCGGGTCTCTCGATCGTCGTCGGCGGTGGTGCGCCGGCCAACGGCGACAGCTACCTCATTCAGCCGACGGAAGCGGCGCCGGCGGGACTCGCACTGCTGCTCACCAGCCCCAGCCAGATTGCCGCAGCCTCGCTCGCCCAGACCGGCGCGAGCGCCGGCAATAGCGGCAGCGGCGTGATCTCCGCGGCGACCATTACCGCGCCCGGAAGCTGGGTGCCCGACACCTACACGCTGTCCTTCACCAGTCCCACCCAGTATCAGGTCACCGACAGCGGCGGCACGGTGGTGGCCTCGGGCGCCTACACGGCCGGTGCGCCGATCGCCTTTGCGGGCGCGCAGGTGACCGTGAACGGCGCGCCCGCGGCCGGCGACAGCTTCACGATCGCGAGCAGCACGGCGGCCAATAGCGGCGACAACAGCAATGTGCTCGCCATGATCGGCGCGCTCTCGGCCAAGACGCTCGCCGGCGGCACCACCTCGCTCACCAGCGCAGCCAACAACCTGGTGACGCAGATCGGCGTCACGACGGCGCAGGCACAGGCGAACGCCAGCGCGCAACAGGCGGTGAACCAGGATGCGACCACCGCACGCAGCAACGTCTCGGGCGTCAACCTCGATGCCGAGGCGGCCAGGATGCTGCAGTACCAGCAGGCCTACCAGGCGATGGCGCAGGTCATCCAGGCCTCCAGCACGATGTTCAACTCCCTCATGACCGCCATCACCCACGGCTGATCACGACCATGACCATCTCCACGCTCACCTTCCAGACCAATGCGCTTGCGGAAATGGAGGCGCTGCAGACCGCGCTCACGCAGACGCAGACCGAGCTGTCCACGGGCAGCAAGCTGCCGAATGCCGCGGCCAACCCGGCCGCCATGTCGCAGGTCAACCAGCTCAACATGACGCTGTCGGCCTCGCAGCAGTACGTGAGCAACGGCACCGCCGCCACCGCCAATCTGCAGCTCCAGCAGGGTGCTCTCACCGGCGCCACCAACGCGCTGCAGAGCGCGCGCGACCTGGCGGTCGAGGCCAACAACTCCGCGCTCAGCCTCAGCGACCGCCAGGACCTCGCCACGCAGCTGCAGCAGCTGCAGAACGCGCTGCTCGGCGCCGCCAACAGCACCGACCCTGCCGGCAACTACCTGTTCGCCGGCACCGCGAGCGGTACGCAGCCCTTCGCCCTCACCGGCGCGGCGGTGAGCTACCTCGGCAACAACCAGGTGAATCAGGTGCAGGTCGCGCCCGACCAGAGCGTCTCGGCCGGCGATGCCGGCGACTCGGTGTTCATGAACATCGCCGCCGGCAACGGCACTTTCACCACCGCGGCCGCGGCCGGCAATACCGGCAGCGGCTCCATCGACCCCGGCAGCGTCAGCAACGCCGCCGCGTGGGTGCCGGACACCTATACCATCTCCTTCACCAGCCCCACCCAGTACCAGGTCACCAACAGCGGCGGCACGGTGGTGGCTTCCGGGGCCTATACCAGCGGGCAGGCCATCACCTTCAACGGCGTCGAGGTGACGGTGAGCGGCACGCCCGCCGCCAACGATCAGTTCACCGTGGCGCCGGCCGGCAAGGCGAGCGTATTCAGCACCATCTCGGGCCTCATCGCGACGCTCAACTCGACGACGCTCTCGAGTGCGCAGATCACCACGCAGATCGGCGGCGCCATCGCGCAGATCGACAACGCGCTCAATGGCTTCGGCAACGTGCAGGCCTCCGTCGGCGGGCGGCTGAACGCCATCACCGCCGCCGGCAACGCCGCGCAGAATACGCAGACGCAGCTGCAGGGCACGGTGTCGACGCTCTCGAGCACCGACTACGCGGCCGCGGTCACGCAGTTGAGCACCCAGGAGCTCGCGCTGCAGGCGGCGCAGGAGTCCTACGCCTCGATCGCCAAGCTCTCGCTCTTCAACTATGTCAGCTAACCGCGCCCGCAAGCGGGGCGCCGCGGCGGCGCGCCTGTACTGCGCCGGCCAGTATCGCGACGCGCTCAAGGCGGCCAGCGCCGGCCTGCGGCTCCATCCGCGCGACGCCGGACTGTGGAACGTCGGTGCAGCCGCCGCGTTCGCCCTCGGCCTGGTCGAGGACGCCGAGCGCTTCTGGAAAGCGGCGGTCGCCAACCAACCCGACTTCGCGGAGGCGTACTACAACCTCGGCGTGCTCAACGGCGAGCGACGCAACTTCGAGGCGGCGGTCGCCTGCTACACCCGCGCGGTGGCGCTCGCCCCGAGATACGCCGCGGCGCTCAATAATCTCGGCAACGCGCTCAAGGAGCTCGGCCGCCTCGGTGAAGCCGAGGCGATCCTGCGGCGAGCTGTAACGCTGGACGGCCCGGTTGCCGAAGCTCGCAACAATCTCGCCCAGGTGTTGCTCAAGCTCGAACGCTTCGACGAGGGCCGCGCCTGGCTCGATAAGGCGCTGGCGCTCGATCCGCAGCTCGCCGAAGCTCTGGTGAGCCGCGGCCGCCTGCACCTCGAGGCGGGTGAGCAGGCATCGGCAATCAAGTGCTTCGAAGCTGCGATCGCGGTGCGACCGGATTACGGCGCGGCCTATCAGAGTCGGGCGGCCGCATCGCGGGCCGAGCCGGGAGCGCCCTGGATAGGCGGGTTCGAGGCTCTGTGGAGCCGGCGTGCGCAGCTCGAGCCGCAGGCGGCTACGGCGCTCAACTTCGCCATGGGAAAGACCCGCGAGGACCTCGGTGAGTACGATGCCGCCTTCGCCGCCTACGCGGAGGCCAACCAGGTACGTTGCGCGCAGCACCCGTTCGACGAGGCCGGCGAGGACCGCTGCGTCGGCGCCACAATCAGCGCCTTCACCCCTGAGTTGTATGCCGAGGCTCAAGCCGCGCTCGCCGAGATTCCCGCTGCGGACAGCGCGCGCCTGCCGGTTTTCGTGGTGGGAATGCCGCGCTCGGGCACGACGCTCGTCGAGCAGGTGCTGGCCAGCCATCCCGAGATCTTCGGCGCCGGCGAGCTGACGGTGCTCGGCGACCTCGTCATGCCGCTGCGTCTGGAGGTCCCCGCCCCCGCCGACCGGCCCGCCTGGCGTGCACGGCTGCGCGTTCTCGGCGAGCAGTATCGCTCGACCGTCTGGGGCTCGGGCGTGACGCAGCGCTGTGTCATCGACAAGATGCCGGGCAACTACCGTTATCTCGGCTACCTCGCGCTCATGCTTCCCGACGCGCGCATCATCAACGTGCGCCGCGACCCGCTCGACACCTGTTTCTCCTGCTTCGCCACGCCCTTCGCCGACGGCCACGAGTATTCGAGCGACCTCGCGATGCTGGCGCGGCAGTACCTGCGCTACCAGCGCCTGATGGACCACTGGACCACGGTGCTGCCGCCGGGACGCATCCTCGAGGTGCGCTATGAGGCCCTGGTCGCGGATCTCGAGGGGGAGGCGCGCCGCATACTCGCGCACCTTGAGATGCCGTGGCATGAGCAGTGCCTCAAGTTTCACCGCACGCAGCGCAGCGTCCGCACCGCGAGCGTCGTGCAGGTCAGGCAACCGATCTATACGCGCTCGATCGCGCGCTGGAAGCGCTTCGAGCGGCACCTGGCACCCCTCAAGGAGCTGCTGGCGCCCGCCGCGGCCGCGCCGGGTGCAGTGGCCGTGCCGTCCGCTGTCGGCTAGGGGCGACAGGACTGTGAGCCATTCGGCACTTTCAGGCGGATTTGTCAGCGTCCCGATTCAAGTTCGGCGCGGCCGCACCGATACACAAACTGTACGAGAAGCGGTCAATGGCCGCTCAAGAGCGCGCAGGACTGATGTCCGGCGTGTGAACCAACTTACGGAGTAGCACACATGTCATTAGTCCTCAACACCAACTACAGCTCGCTGGTAGCTCAGGACAGCCTGAGCACCTCGGGCAGTGAGCTCAGCACCGCGCTGCAGCAGCTGTCCTCGGGCCTGCGCATCAACACCGCTGCCGACGACGCCGCCGGCTACGCGATCGTGCAGGGCATGACCTCGCAGATCAACGGCCTCGATCAGGCCGCCCGCAACGCGAACGATGGCGTGTCGCTCGCGCAGACCGCGCAGGGCGCGCTCACCGAGATCACCAACGACCTGCAGAGCATGCGCGACCTCGCGGTGCAGTCGCTGAACGCGACCAACAGCGCCCAGGACCGCGCCGACCTCAACCAGCAGTTCACGCAGCTGCAGGCTGACATCAACAACGTCGCCTCCACGGCTGCGTTCAACGGCG
>Ga0335081_10015006_pt1 | contig 12537 bp, 11 predicted proteins | sample Lox_Sample_35_FD_206713 | JGI IMG/M metagenome (GOLD analysis project Ga0335081, IMG submission 206713) | Soil microbial communities from Loxahatchee National Wildlife Refuge, Florida, United States - Lox_Sample_3.5 | ecosystem: Environmental > Terrestrial > Soil > Wetlands | place: USA...
GAGCGCCGCGATCTGGCCGTCCAGCACGTCCAGACGATCGGTGAGTTCCTTCGAATGGAAGGTCTGGTCGTCCATCCGCTGGGAGAGATCGGCCAGGAGATGGCTGTTCTCCTCCAGCTTCCCCTGGGCGGTCTGGAGGTCGGTCGCGACCTGGTCCAGCTTGATGACGATGTCGGCCTGGCTGCGCTGGACCGTCGTGGAACGCTCCTTGAAATAGCTTTCCACGACCCGGAGCCGGTTTTGGATCTCGTCCCGTTCCGCCCGGTTTTTTTCCATCTCGGTTTGCAGGTCGACCACGTCCGCCTGGGTCGCGCAACCGGCGACGCCGAAGACGAGGCACCCGAGGACGGCGACGGCCGTCCAAACCGTGCGGCGCAGGGGCGCGCGGTCGCGCGCCCCCGCCCGACGGACAAACATCCCTTTCCCGATCCCACCCCTTCTCATATCCTCTCTCCGGACCCCTTCCCTATTGAACCGTGAAATGGGCCCGTCGGTTCTTGGCGTAGCAGGTTTCGTCATGCTGCGTGCAGACCGGCCGTTCCTCGCCGTAGCTGATGGTGGACAAGCGGGCCGCCTCCACGCCGAGCGTGGTCAGGACCTGCCTCACGGCCTTCGCCCGCCGCTCGCCCAGGGCCAGGTTGTACTCGTTGGTTCCCCGTTCATCGCAATGCCCCTCGATCTTCACCCGAACCTTGGGGTTTTCCTTCAGCCAGCGGGCGTCGTTTTCCAGCGCGGCGCGCGCGTCGTCGCGGATGTTGTATTTGTCGAAATCGAAATAGGCGTCGGCCAGGCCCTGCGAAGGCATCTCGGCCGGTTTGGCGACCGGCGTCTCCTCGACTTTCGGAGGGGGCGCGGGCTCGGGGTTGCTCGGTTCCGGCGCGGGCGCCGGCGCCTGTTCCTGGACCGGCGCCGCGGCCTTGGTCGTCTCGACCTTCTTCGGACAGCCCGACAATAACAGGACGGTTCCGAGTCCGCCCATGAGCGCAAGATAGATGGAATGATGATTTCGCATGCTTCCTCTCCTTTCGTTGTTGAGTGTGCTCATCGAATTCAGGGATTGATGGTCGGTCGGCCCGCGCGCCGGGTCCGGTCGGCCTTTCTCATCGACGCCCTCAGGGCGACCAGGCCGGATTGTTGTTTTTGGCCCCGCTGAAGGTCAGCCGTTCCAGGTCCATCCCGTCCGCGTTCACCATGAAGAGATCCCCTTCGCTCATCCGGGTCGAGCTGAAGATCAGATGCTTCCCGTCGGGAGACCAGGTGGGCGCTTCATCCTCGCCGGGGCCGTCGGTCAGCTGGGCCGTCTTCGACCCGTCCGGCGAGATCGCGCAGATCCGCAGCCGCCCGTCGACGCGGCAGGTGTACGCGATCGCCGTTCCCTTCGGCGACCAGGCCGGCGTGGTGTTGTAGTCGCCCGCGAAGGTCAAGCGCCGGACGTTGCTCCCGTCCGCGTTCATCACGTAAATCTGCGGGCTGCCCCCGCGATTGGACGTGAACGCGATCTCGGTGCCCGGGGGGGACCAGCTCGGGGACAGGTTGTCGCTTTCATCCACCGTCAGCCGCTTCAGCCCCTTGCCTTCCTTGTCGACCCAGTAGATCTGCGCCGGCCCGTCCATCGTCCCGGCAAACAACAGGCCCTGTCCCGACGGCGACCACGCCGGCGAAATATTCAAGCCGGCGTATCCGACCACCTTCCAGAGCCGGCCGCTCATCAAGTCCAGGGTGTAGATCGCGGGCCCGCCGCCGCGATAGGAGGTGTAGGTGATCCAGTTCCCGTCGGGCGACCATCTGGGCGACAGGTCCAGATTCCGGTCGTTGGTAATTTTCCGGACATTATACCCGTCATAGTCCATCAAATACAACTCCTTGTTCCCGGTCACCAGGGAACCGAAGGCCACGCGGGTTTCGGCGATGCCCCGCTCGCCGGTATACTGAAAAACAATTTCATCCGAAAACCGGTGGATTATGGACCGGAGGTAGGCCGCCTGGCCCAGGTACCGCTTGCCCATCACCATCTGACCGCCCTTGCCGTCGTACACCCGCCCTTCCAACACCAGGTCCTCCCCCTTCTGGGAGAGCGCGATCCAGACGGCGGCCTGGACATCCTGCTTCCCGGCCTTTTGAATCACCTCGGTCGTGGGCTCCTCCCCGTTGGCCAATTCCGGAAACGGCGTCGGATGGACCACGCGGAAAACCTGCGAGCGGCGGAGGTCGCTTTCCAGGACGGTCTGGATCTCGCTCGAACGCTGGACCAGCGTCGGCGGCGCGGCCACCTGAAGAATGCCCAGCGGAATTTTTTCGGCCTCCGACCGGGTCGCGCTCAGGAAGACCTCGGCGCCCGGGGCCGGACGGGCAAAGGCGCACAGAAGAACGAGCAGAAGCGGCCAGACCCCTCGTCGAACCCGGAAGCGATTCCCATGAAGCATATCGGTCAGCTCTTTTTCATCAGCGTGAAACTGAAATGGATCGTGAGAGAAACCTCGCGGAGTCCCTGGGGAAAGGGCGGCAAAGGGTTGGCCTGGTAGACCGCCCGAAGGGCGGCCTGGTCAAAGAACGCGTTCCCGGAGCTCTTTTCAATTCGGGGATCCCCGATCTTCCCGTTCGGGTACAGGACAAAACCCACGACGGCCTCCTTGAGCTGGGCCGTCGACTCCATCGGCGGCGGCGACCAGGACATCTCGATCTTCCGGCGGATGTTTTCCGTGTAATATGGAAACTTGAAATCCGGAACCTCGATTCCCGTCTCGAGCTTCGTCGCCGGGGCGACCGCCGAAACGTTGTCGGAAGGCTTCGCGCCGGACGGCGGTGTCGGCGCGGCCTCCTTCGGCGGAGGCGCCTGTTTCGGTTTCGCCGGGGGCGGAATCTTGGCCGACGGCCGGATCGTTTTCGGCGGCGGCGTAATCGCCGGCTTCTTGACCTCGGCCCGGGGCGGCGCGGCCGGCGGCGACGTCTCCCGGACCGGAGCCGGCGGCGCGGCCGGAGCCGGCGGCAGCGTCACCAGGTCCACTTGATACACGTGCGCGCCCAAGCGATGCGTCGACCGGCTGAGGGCGACCGCCAAAATCAGCGCCGCCGCGCCGACGTGAAACAGGACCGAAAGGGCCAGCATCTTCTTGAGCCCGAAGTCCGCGCCCCTGATCGTCATAACGGGTCCCGCGTTCATTGCGCCGTCGTTCTCCGGAGGTCATCGGGGAAAGGCCTACTTTCTTTCGTCGCGACGGGATTCCGCGGCGGGCTCGGTCACCATGCCCAGCCGCTCGATGCCCGCGCGTTTGACCGTATCCATAACCTGGACCACCACGCCGTACGGCACCTCGCGGTCCGCGCGAAGATACAGCGACACGTCCGGAGACCGCCCCTTCAGCTGCTCCAGCGCGCCGAGAAGCCGGTCGGCGGAAACCGCGTCCTTATCCAGATAGATCTCCCGCTGCCGGTTCACGGTCAGGACCGCCCGCTCCTCCGGGGCGATCGTGTTCGTGGCCGTCCGGGGAAGATCGACGTCGAGGCCCCGGTACAGGAGCGGCGCGGTGACCATGAAGATGACCAGCAGCACCAGGACCACGTCCACCAGCGGGACCACGTTGATCTCCGACATCAGCCTCCGGTTCTGCGCCCCGTTGATCATTCGGCGCCCACCTTCGCCGCGGCCGCGCGGCTTTGGGCCCCGGGCGAAACGACCCGCTCCTCCACGAGGCTCAGGAACTCGGCCGAAAACGTTTCCATGTCGGAGGCCATGACCCGGATGCGGCTGACGTAATAATTGTAGGCGACGACGGCCGGGATGGCCGCGAGGAGGCCGGCGGCGGTGGCCACCAGGGCCTCCGACACGCCCGGGGCCACGGCCGTGATGCTGGCCGTTCCCTGGCGGCTGATGCCCTGAAAGGCCGAGATGATCCCCAGCACCGTTCCGAAGAGGCCGATGAAGGGCGAGACGTTCCCGGTGGTGGCCAGAAAGGAAAGGTAGGACTCGAGCGCCCCGATCTGCTCGTCCACCGCGCGCTTCAAGGTCCGCTCCAGTATTTTAAGCCCGGTCGTCCGTCCCGAATCCTCGATGCGCCGCAGATCGTCCTCCGACTTCAACGAGAAGCCCGGGTCCATGCGCTCCATGCCGGCCAGGAAGATGCGGGCCACCGGGGACCGCTGCATGCGCATGGCGGCCTTCCGAAGCTCGATCAGGCTCTGCACCTTCCAGTAGAGGGAGAAGAACCGCTTGTCCTCGGCCGCGGCCTTGCGGAACAAAAAGAATTTTTGGAAAATGATGGCCCACGACACGAGCGAGAAAACCAGGAGGACGATCAGAACGGCCTGGGTGACGATGCTGGCGGAAAGAATCAGGTCGATGACGCTGGTGTCGAACGTATCAATCAGGGGCACATGCTCCTCAACGACCGCCGCTCCCGGAGGGCGGCGCAAGATAAAAAATGGCGGGGCCGGCGGGGCTCGAACCCGTGACCTCCGGCGTGACAGGCCGGCGTTCTAACCAGCTGAACTACGGCCCCGACATTCTTATATCAAACTTATATCAAATAGAGCAGTAGAGCATTGGACCGCCTTTGAACACGGATCACGCTTAACCAATGCTCCACTGCTCTATTGTTCCAACGCTCGGCTTCGCCTCCGGCGAAGCTGGTAGGCGGAAGGCGGTTTGAACGCCTGACCTTCCCGGTGTAAGCGGGATGCTCTGCCAGCTGAGCTATCCGCCCTTTATTATAATTGGGGGCCGCTGCGGCAAAGAAGATACAAGGTCCTCACATGCCCCCAAACCCCGCGCCTCTCGCGGCGCAGCCGCGATCCGGCTTATCTTATAATTGGGGGGCCGCTGCGGCAAAGAAGATACAAGGTCCTCACATGCCCCCAAGCCCCGCGCCTCTCGCGGCACAGCCGCGATCCGGCTTATCTTATCACTGGCGGCCCCGAGCGCCGCCTTCGATTTGTTGCAAACACGTATGAAGTCGCGTAAAATACTAACAACTTTGAGTTTGTTTGTCAACCCCAATGATCGTCCTTTTATCGACGGAGATACGAACTTCGTGAGAAAGACCGGCAGGGTTCATCCGCGTCGGGCCGCTTTCATCGTCGCTCTGATGCTTTCGGTTTTGAGCCCCGCGGCCTGCGGCCAAAAACCGCCGGCGCCGCCGACCGCGCAGAAGAATCCCGTTCCGGAGTCCCGCGCGGCGCGTCCCGCGGACGAGGCCTGGGCGAATTTCACGACCGGCGCCAACGTGAAGGCGATGGCCCTGGAAGGGGACCGTCTCTGGATGGGCCTGCCCAACGGGATCATCCGCTATGACACCGACACGGTCGACAGCCACGAAGTCTTCACGCCCGCCTCCACGCAGGGCGGGCTCTTAAGCAAGGGGATCTACACGCTCAAGGTGGACCGAAACGGCCTCAAATGGATCGGGACCTACGGCGGCGGGCTGACCCTGTACGACGGAAAAACCTGGAAGACCTATACCGTCGCGGACGGCCTCGGGGACCAGTGGGTCTACGACATCGTGTTCGACGGCGACCGGACCTGGATCGCCACCTGGAAGGGCGTCAGCGTCTTCGACGGAAAACGGTTCAGGAATTATACCGAGAAGGACGGCCTGATGGACAAGTGGGTCTACTCCATCGCGCTGGACCACGACCGCGTCTTCTGGTTCGGGACCGAGTCGGGCGTGAACCGCTTCGACGGAAAAACCTGGTCGGGCTACACGCACAAGGACGGACTCGGGGCCGACGTGGAGCCGGCGGCCCCGGCCGCGCCGGAGAAGGCCGCGTCCCCCGACCCGGCCGTCCCGCCGCCTCCCTCGTCCGGGGAGACCGACTACGGCTCGACCGGATCGCCGTCCATGCCCCATCATATGGGCCCCGGGAAGCGGAACGCCGGGCCCAACCCGAACTTCGTCATCGCGGCCGCGGTGGGACACGACAACGCCAAATGGTTCGGAACCTGGGGGGCCGGCCTCTCGCGCTTCGACGGAAAAACCTGGACGACCTTCACGAAGAAGGACGGCCTCGGCGGAAACTTCATCCATGCCCTGGCCGTGGACGCCGACGGCTTCGTCTGGGCCGGGACGAACGGCGGCGCGAGCTGGTACGACGGCGAGCGGTGGCGGAACTTCTCGAAGGACGACGGCCTGGTGGACAACAACGTCTTCTCGATCGTGTTCGACGACAAGGGCAACCGCTGGTTCGGGACCTGGCAGGGCCTCTCCCGCCATCACGGTAAACTTCCCTCGTGATGGGGAACGGACCGCAACATTCCTCACAACAACGCCGCTCCCTTCCCAACGTCAGCCTGGCGCGGGCGCTGTCGAAGCTGGGCGTCGCGTCCCGTTCGCAGGCTCGCGAACTGATCCGCTCCGGCCGGGTCACGGTCAACGGCCGCGCGCTCACGAACCCGGAGGTCCGCGTCCATCCCGAGCGCGAGAGCATCGCGGTGGACGGGAAAACCGTCGCGCGCGGACGGCGCCTTTATATAATGATGCACAAACCGGCGGGTTACGTCACGACACGCTCGGACGAGCGCGGCCGCGCCACCGTTTACGACCTGCTCAACGACCGGGACCGACGGCTCTTCCCGGTCGGCCGGCTCGATCGGGACAGCCGGGGACTGCTCCTTTTTACGAACGACACGCCATGGGCCAACGCACTGACGGACCCGGCTTCAAAGCTCCCGAAGGTCTATGAGCTTCGGCTCGACCGCGAGATAACGGACCCGGACATGGAGCGCTTTCGATCCGGCGTGACGCTCGACGACGGCGGACGGACGCGCCCGGCGAAGATCCGGCGCTTGGAACGCGCGGACGGCCCCTTAGTCGAGGCCGCGATCACGGAGGGACGGAACCGCCAGCTGCGGCGGATGATGTCCGCGCTCGGCTACGAGGTGAAAGACCTCCTGCGGACCCGGATCGGATCGGTTTCGTTGTTGGGACTTCGGGAAGGTGACGTGCGCGCATTGACGCCGGAAGAAATCCGCGCCTTAAAAGCCGAACGCCGCCGAAAGGACTGAAATGCAAAAACCGCTTTACATTTTCCGCGCTGTTGTGGTATTCATACGGCCCATGCGTCCATCGCCTCCGGCGGCCGCGGCCGCTTGCCTCATCCTCTGCATGATCGCGGGACCCTCCGGCCCATCCTCGGCCCGGGCCCAGGAGGCCAAGGGCTTTGTCCCGCCGGGCCACGAGGTCCCGAACCTTGGGAACATGCATATCAAAAACCCGGGCGACCCGCATATCCGTTACAACAGCGTCCCGCCCACGTCCGGACCGCACCTTCCCTACATCGCCAAGTGGGGCGTCTCGAAGACCCCGATTCCCGACGAACTGCAGGTGCACAACCTGGAGGACGGCGGCGTGATGATCCAGTACAACTGCCGTGACTGCGACACCCTGATCGGCCGGCTCGAAGCCTTCGCGGTCAAGTACAACAAGGTGATCGTCGCGCCCTATCCCAACATGAAAACCCCCGTCGCGCTGACCGCCTGGACGCGGATCGACACCATGGACCAGCCGGACGAGGCCCGCATCGAACGGTTCATCAAGGCCTACATGGGCATCGATCACCACGTCCGAGAATAGAAGGGGAAGAGACCTCCCTTGATTCTGGCCTTCCTGAGCGGCGTTCTTTCCTTCCTTATTTTTCCCCGCTATGATTTTGAGTCCCTCGCATGGATCGCGCTCGTTCCCCTCTTCCTCGCCCTCGAAAATCAGAGCGTCCGAAAATCCTTCGGACTGGGCTGGGCGGCCGGCACGGTCTATTTTCTCGGCACGATCCACTGGGTCACGAACACGATGATCCATTACGGAAAGCTCCCGGCCGTCGTGAGCTATCCGATCCTGCTGCTGTTCGCGCTCTACCTCGGACTGTACGTCGCGGCCTTCGCCGCGCTCTTCGTTTTTCTGAAACGGCGGACGACCTTCCCGCCCGTTCTGGCCGCGCCCGCGCTCTGGGTCGCGCTGGAGCTGCTCCGGACCTACGCGCTGACCGGCTTTCCGTGGGAATTGCTGGGCTACTCCCAATACCTCTCGCTGCCGGTGATCCAGATCGCGGACACCGCGGGCGTCTACGGCGTCTCCTTCCTTATCGTCCTCGTCAACGTCGCCGTCGCCGAGGGGACGCTGGCGCTGCGCGCCCGGCGCTTCCGCACGGGCGCCTGGCGCCCCGTCGCCGCGGCCCTGGCCGCGGTGGCGCTGGTCCTGGGATACGGGGCCTGGCGCCTGGCGCAGGACCGGCTCGGACAAGCGCCGACCCTGCGGGTGGGCGCGGTCCAGGCCGACATCCCCCAGGACAAAAAATGGGACGCCGCGTTCCGCCAGGAGACGATCGACCGCTACGAACGGCTCTCCCGCGCGCTCGCCTCCCAAGCGGTCCAACTCCTCGTCTGGCCGGAAGCGGCGATGCCGTTTTTCTTCGAGGAGGACCCGGCCTTCCGTCAACAGGTGGTCGAAACGGTGCGGGCCGACGGCGTCCCGCTCCTCTTCGGCAGCCCGGCCGTCGCGACCGTCGGGAACCGGCTCCGGATGTTCAACAGCGCCTATTTTCTTTCGGCGGACGGACGGGTGCTGGGGCGCTACGACAAGATGCACCTGGTCCCCTTCGGCGAGTACGTCCCGCTTTCGAGCGTCCTGTTCTTCGTCGACAAAATGGCGGAGGGGATCGGCGACTTCCTCCCGGGCAACGATTACACCGTGATGACGCTTCCGCGGATCGATGATCCGCAAGCGGGCCCTCCCCCCAAGATCGCCGCGGTCATCTGCTTCGAAGTCATCTTCCCGGACCTCGTCCGGCAGTTCGTCAAGCAGGGCGCGCAGCTGATGACCACGATCACCAACGACGCCTGGTTCGGCGACTCGTCCGCGCCCTACCAGCATTTCTCGATGGTCGTCTTCCGGGCCGTCGAGAACCGCGTCCCCTTCGCGCGCGCGGCCAACACCGGCGTCTCCGGCTTCATCGAGCGGACCGGACGGATCCGGCTGACGAGCCCGATCTTCGTCGAGGCCGCGATCGCCGACGGCTTGAGGCTCCGGACGCAGACCACGTTCTACACGCGCTACGGCGACGTTTTCGCCTACGCCTGTGTTATAATGGCGCTGTTTATGATCTACACGGCCGTGCGAACCCGGCCCCGAGGAGAGGAGTTTTCCTATGCTTGAAGAAGAAAAGGCCCAGTTGAACCTGCTCACGGCCCGCCTGAGCGAACTTCGGGGGCATCTTTGACTTCCCGGGCATCCGGAAGCGGCTCGGGGAGATCGAGGCCCGGATGGGCGCGTCCGATTTCTGGAACGACGCCGCGTCCGCCCGCCAGACCGTCCAGGAGAAGACCCGTCTCGAGAAGACGCTGAAGAAGTGGGACGAGCTGGAGCGGGCGCGGGAAGACCTCTCGGTGCTGCTCGAGCTCTCCGAGGAACACTCGGACGCCTCGCTCCGCGCCGAAATCCAGCAGTCGCTCAAAACCTTCCAGGAAACGATCCGCCACCGGGAGGTCGAGTTGCTCCTGTCCGGCGAGAAGGACCCGAACAGCGCGATCGTCACGATCCATCCCGGCGCGGGAGGGACCGAATCGCAGGACTGGGCCCAGATGCTCTTCCGGATGTACACCCGCTGGGCCGAGCGGAACGGTTTCCAGACCGAGCTGATCGACCTGCAGCCCGGCGACGAGGCCGGGATCAAGAGCGCCTCGTTCTCGGTGATCGGCGATTACGCCTACGGCCGGCTGAAGGCCGAGGCCGGCGTCCACCGCCTGGTCCGGATCTCCCCCTTCGACGCCAACAAGCGACGCCACACCTCGTTCGCCTCGGTCTTCGTCTATCCCGACATCGAGGACGACGCCGAGTTCGAGCTGGACGAGAAGGAGATCAAGATGGAGGCCTTCCGGTCGAGCGGACCGGGCGGCCAGAACGTGAACAAGGTCTCCTCGGCCGTCCGCCTGACGCACATCCCCACCGGGATCGTCGTGGCCTGCCAGACCGAGCGGTCGCAGCACAAGAACCGCTCGATGGCGATGAAGCTGCTGCGCGCGAAGCTGTACGAGCTGGACCAGGAGAAGAAGAAAAAGGAGATGAGCTCGATCGTGGGCGAAAAAAAAGAGATCGCCTGGGGCAGCCAGATCCGCTCCTACGTCTTCCAGCCCTACCAGATGGTCAAGGACCACCGGACGAACACCGAGGTCGGAAACGTCTCGGCCGTGATGGACGGCGACCTCGACGTCTTCATCAACGCCTACCTCGTCCAGTCCATGAAGGCGGCGAAAACGACGTAAGCGCAGGCCGTCGGCCCGAAGCCGGAGGGTGAGAGAGCCGACCATGCGCTTGAGGGCATTGTTATACCCGACTACAGAAGGGGATGCAGTAACGGCTGCGTCCCCGGTCATACCTGAAACGAAAAAAGACACGAACTCCGATTAACGCATATGGTCAGCGAAAGAACCCTTCGGCGAGGGCCGGCGGCCGTGAGGCCGCGCCAGTTGACGTATCCGTCGGAAAATCAGTATAATCCGACAAATTTAAAATGAACGGGAAGGGGGCGACGTGAGCCCCTATAACACATGGAAGATCAAAACGATCAATTTATACAGCGGCTCAAAAAAACGGACGAGCTCAAGGCGTCCGGCGTCGATCCCTTCGGCCGCCGCTTCGATCCGACCGACACGGCCGGCGCGTTGACCGAGAAATACGCCGCCGCCTCCAGGGAAACGCTGGAGGGCGGCGCGGTCGCGTGCCGTCTGGCCGGACGGATCGTCGCGCTCCGTCGTTTCGGAAAGGCGGCCTTCGCCCATGTCCAGGACGCGACCGGACGCATCCAGGTCTACTTCAAAAAAGAGGACTTGGACGGCCCGGCCGTCGCGGTGTTCGAGCGGCTCGACTTAGGCGACCTCATCGGCCTCTCCGGCCGCCTGTTCCGGACCAAGACGGAGGAGCTGACCGTCCACGTCGAAACGCTCGCGCTGCTGGCCAAGTCGCTCCGTCCCCTGCCCGAGAAATGGCACGGCCTCACGGACGTCGAGACCCGCTACCGGCAGCGCTATCTCGACCTGATCAGCAACCCCGACGTCCGCCGGGTCTTCGTCCGGCGCGGCAGGATCATCGCGGCCGTCCGCGACTTCCTGAACGAACGGGGCTTCCTCGAAGTCGAGACGCCGATGATGCAGCCGATCCCCGGCGGCGCGGCGGCGCGGCCCTTCGTCACGCACCACAACACGCTCGGGATCGACCTCTACCTGCGCATCGCGCCGGAATTGTACCTTAAGCGCCTGATCGTGGGGGGCCTCGAGCGGGTCTACGAGATCAACCGGAACTTCCGCAACGAGGGCATCTCGACCGTCCACAACCCCGAGTTCACGATGCTCGAGTTCTACCAGGCCTACGCCGATTATCAGGACCTGATGGCGATGACCGAGGCGCTGTTCGGCTTCGTGGCGACGCGGGTGCTGGGCGCGTTGAAATTCCCGTACCGGGATCACACGATCGATTTGACGCCGCCGTGGAAGCGGATCCCCTTCATGGAGGCGGTCCGCTCGGCCGTCCCCGACCCGAGCATTGTCGACGACCGGCAAAAACTGCTGGCCTTCCTTGAGTCGAACAAGATCCCCGCGAAGGGAAACGAATCGATGGGGAAGCTCCGGCAGGCGCTGTTCGAGGCCCGCGTGGAGCCCTCGCTGATCCAGCCCACGTTTGTCACGGACTACCCGACCGAGATCTCGCCGCTGGCCAAGCGGAAGGCGTCCGATCCCGAGCTGACCGACCGCTTCGAGCTCTTCATCACCGGGCTTGAGCTGGCCAACGCCTTCACGGAGCTGAACGACCCGCAGGACCAGCGGCGGCGCTTCGAGGACCAGGCGAAGAGCCGCGCGGCCGGCGACGCCGAGGCCCATCAAATGGACGAGGACTACCTCCGGGCGCTGGAGCACGGGATGCCCCCGACCGCCGGCGAGGGCGTCGGGATCGACCGCCTCGTGATGCTCCTGACCAACCAGGCCTCGATCCGGGACGTGATCTTCTTCCCGCAGCTCCGGCCTGCCCGCCTGCCCGACACGGCGGGCCCGCCGGACGGGCAGGAGAAACCGTGAACGCCCCCTACGAATTTTTCATCGGCCTGCGCTACCTCAAGGGCAAGCGGCGGAACCGGTCGATCTCGCTCAACACCTTCATCTCGATCGGCGGGGTGACGCTGGGCGTGGCCGCGCTGATCGCGACGCTGGCCGTCATGACCGGCTTCAAGGAGGACCTCCGGGACAAGATCCTCGGGACGAATTCGCACATCGTGATCTCCGACCGCACGCGCGAAACAATGACGGACTACCGCGCCGTGCTGGAGCGGGTCAAACAGATCCCGCACGTCGTCGCGGCCACGCCCTTCATCTACAACCAGGTCCTGCTGACCGCCGGCGGCAGCGTCTCCGGCGTCGTCCTGCGCGGGATCGATCCTGCGCTGGAGCCGACCGTCACCGACATCCGGAAGAACATGGTCCAGGGCTCGCTGTCGGACATCGCCAAGCCCGCGGGGAAGACCCCCGACGGCCGGCCGGTCCCGCCCGGGATCATCATCGGCAAG
>Ga0335081_10015007_pt1 | contig 12537 bp, 12 predicted proteins | sample Lox_Sample_35_FD_206713 | JGI IMG/M metagenome (GOLD analysis project Ga0335081, IMG submission 206713) | Soil microbial communities from Loxahatchee National Wildlife Refuge, Florida, United States - Lox_Sample_3.5 | ecosystem: Environmental > Terrestrial > Soil > Wetlands | place: USA...
GAGCAAAGCTCTTTTAGAGAAAACGTAGGCAGGGAGATTAAAAGACAACTCCGAGATGAAATCCGCGTCGGTCTCCCAGCCCTTTTAGGAACGCATGATCCCATTCGGGTCAAGGATGACTTAGAGGCGATCATTGGTGCGAAGGTTTTCGAAATCCCTATCCTACCCCCGTCTATTCCCGGGATGAGAATATTCAACTGCTTTAAAGAATGGCTGGTTCAGAAGGGGGTCTCTTTTCTCTTAGGCTATTCCGTTTCAAAAGGAGTCCTGAGGGGAAAAAGGTGTGAAAGAATTGAAGTGCTCCGTCCTCCTGTCGTCACTTCATACTCTGCCGACCGATATATCCTTGCCACGGGACGTTTTATCGGTGGAGGCCTGAAGGCCACTGATGAGAAGGCCTTTGAGCCGATTTTTAATTTACCTCTCTCTCAACCTCCTTCACGAGAAGATTGGTTTAGAGACTCTTTTTTCAGTGACCTCCCGCATCCAATTCATGAGGCCGGTATTCTAACCGATGCATCCTTTCAGCCCGTCGACGGAAGTGGAAACACGATCTTAGAAAATGTATGGGCCGCTGGCTCTATCTTAGCCCATCATCACTGCATCGACGAAAAATCGAGGGAAGGGATCGAGATCTCAACAGGGTATATGGCGGCAAAACAAGCAATGGGGGGGGGTTAGAATTTATAAAGAACAAAGCACCAAATTCCAAGCCCTGTACCTAATATGGTGCAGGGCAAGCACCAAATCACAAATAAATTTTACATGACGGGTTCGTCACCCGCGAACCATGAAAATTACCCAGCATTATCCTCCCCCTTGATGGGGGAGGATCGAGGTGGGGGTGGATATTGAATGTTCCCCCTCACCCCCGCCCTCTCCCACCAGGGGAGAGGGGGATAGTCGGTTTATTTTCTACGTCATCCCAATAACCAAAGTTCGAAATTTCAAACAAAATCGTTTTGGTCATTGGACGTTGGTATTTGAAATTTATTTGGGATTTGGGATTTAGAATTTGGAATTGCACAAGAAGCCTGATTGAGCACCTTCTTATGAAAGAATCGACAAGAACGGATTGGCCCCAGAATAATGCCGACGTTTGCATTCGCTGCGCCGCCTGCACGGCTGTCTGCCCTGTTTCGCGCGTTACCCCACAATTTCCAGGGCCGAAACAAGCGGGCCCCGGCGCTGAACGATTTCGAAGGCCCGGCGAGCCCTCCGTGGATAAATGGATTGACCTTTGCATCGGCTGCCATCTCTGCGACATGGCCTGCTCCTCCGGCGTAAATATCTCGGAACTGAATCTCATCGCCAAGGCAAAATACTTGGATGAGAAGGGAAGGCCATTTCGCGACTGGCTCCTCACCCGCGCCTATCTTTTTAGCCCGCTGGGAAGTCTCTTTTCTCCTATCGTTAACCGTCTCCTGAAAAACAGGCAAATCAAATCGCTGGCAGAATCCATCCTGAGAATAGATAGAAGGAGAGAACTGCCGGGTCATGAATCTCAAACTTTCAGACAATGGTTTAAAAGGCACCAACCTCAGCGTAATCCCCCCTCACCCCCCTTTACTAAAGGGGGGAAGGGGGGATTTGAACCTCATTTCAAAGATGGGAAAAAGGTCGCCTATTTTTATGGCTGTTATACCAATACAAATGAGGTCGATGTAGCCAAGGCAACCGTTCAAGTCCTCGAAGCAAACGGGTTTGCGGTCACCCTTCCGTCCCAGCGATGCTGCGGCATCCCGATGCTCGGGAACGGAGATTTCAAAGGGGCAAGGAAGATGGGTTTGCGGAATGTCCCTTCGCTTCTCAATTCCGTTCGCTCAGGTCTTGAGATCGTATTCTCTTCGACCAGTTGTGGACACATGATCAAACATGAGTACAGCCACCTATTAAACATCCCCGAATCGGAGAAGGTCGCCGAGCACACATTCGACCTATTTGAGTTCTTGAGGAATTTGAGAGAAGGTGGGAATCTCAATACCGATTTCAGGGAACTTCCTCTTCGGGCGGCGTATTTTGCCCCTTGCCATCTAAAGTCTCTTGGGATTGGTTTTCCGGCTTTCGAAATCCTCCAGCTCATCCCAGGCCTCAACGTTGACTATATTGCGGCCGACTGTTGCGGTCTGGGTGGGACCTTCGGTTTCAAGAAAGAAAAATACGAAATCTCAGAAGAAATCGGGAGAGATTTGGCCGAGGCGATTGATCGTCTAAAGCCTGAAATCGTCCTTTCCGACTGTGAAGGCTGTCGCATGCAAATCCGCCATCTCACCGGGCTGAAGGTTCTTCATCCGATTCAAATATTAAGAGACGCACTTCCGTCAAAAGAATGATCGCCTGCCCCCTATCCCTCGATTTTCCTTTTTGCAAGACTCACTTCATTTTCCCGATGAAGGAACCAATTGCTTCCTGTCAAGGGCTGGCCCCTTATCCTCCAAACCTAAAATATGTTTGACAACAGTAGCTACTTTAAAGTAAAATGTAGCTATGATAGCAGCGGGCATTAAAGACTTGAAAAATAGGTTGAGTTATTATCTCCGTGAAGTAAAAAGGGGCGAAAAGATCCTCATCACCGAGAGGGATCAAGTTATTGCAACTATTTTACCGGTGGATAGGGGAGAAGAAGATTCGAGACTCCTTTCTCTAGTAAGAGAGGGTTTTGCTTCATGGAAAGGTGGTAAACCCACCGGAAGCCGTCGCCCTGCTAAAATAAAGGGAAAAACTGTTTCCGAGATCGTCCTGGAAGATCGAAGATGATCGTTTACCTCGATACAAGCTCCCTCATTAAGCTATACGTTGATGAAATTGATTCTGAGAAAATAAAAGGCATTGCCAACAAGGCTGCCGTTATTTCCACTTCAAAAATAGCTTATGCAGAGGCACGGTCTGCCTTTGCAAGGAAACAAAAAGAAGGTGGATTTTCTGTAAGTATTCTGAGAAAAGTCGTTGAGGATTTTAATAAAGACTGGGAAAGCTATTTTCTGATTGAGGTTACGGACGGGTTGATCAGGTTTGCAGGTGATATGGCTGAAAAATACCTTCTTAGAGGTTTTGACTCCATTCATCTTGCCTCAGCGGTCAATTTAAAAAACAAAATCAATGCAGATATCTATTTCTCAAGCCATGACACCAGACTGAACCAGGCTGCCGAAAGAGAAGGGATGAGTGTCATTACTTGATCGAGGAATCCAAGTAAGGTTTTATAAGCAAGAGCAGGGGGAGCCTTTCGGCTCCCTGTCAGCGTGTCTCCGCCTCACCGTGTCTCCGTGTCCCCCTCACCCCGACCCTCTCCCCTGCCTTCGCCGAAGCGGCTACGCGCAGGCAGGCACCAGGGGAGAGGAAAGAAGAAAGTGTCTCCCTATCACCCTATCAATAAGTTTTCGACGTCGGCGATGCTTTGAAAGACAAAGTCGGGTTGAATGGAAGTGTGTTTGTATCCTTCGAGAGTCTTTTCGTCAGTGACACCCGTCAAAACGATGCCAGTAGCAATTCCGGAATCTTTCCCCATTTTGATGTCGGTCTCCACACGGTCTCCGATGAGAATACAATCTTCAGGCCTCAATCCCATTACCTCTAAAGCCGCTTGAATCATGATGGGAGAAGGCTTACCTACAATGACCTCAACCTTCTTTTCCGTCACCGCCTCAATCGCTGCAATCATCCCGGCGCAATCCGGTATTTCTCCTCCTTCAACCGGACAGGTCCGGTCTGGGTTGGTGGCAACAAAGTGGGCTCCAAGTCTGATGGCCTGGAAGGCAATGCTCAATTTGCGGTAGTCGAAAGTTCGATCAAACGCCACGACCACATATTCGGTCTCTTTTGGCTCTTCGGTGATTTGAAAACCGGCTCTTTTCAGCTCTTCAATAAAAGGAGTCTCCCCCACTACAAAGAGCCTGGCCTGAGGGGCAACCTTCTTGAGATAATTGGCCATCACAAAGGTCGAGTTAATGACTTCTTCAGGTTGGGTCGGGATGCCGAGTTGGGTTAGTTTCGAGGCATAATCCTCCCGGGTCTGAAGAGGTTTATTGGAAACGAAAACAATTTTTCTCCTATTTTCCCGGAGCCGCCGGACCACTCTCTCTGCCCCGGGGATGAGCTGATCGCCTCGGTAGATCGTCCCATCCAGGTCGAAGATAAATCCTTTAAACATCTTTCCTCCTATCCTCTCGGGACGTAAAAGAGAATCTTTTGAACTATATGGAAACTTAATCCCGCCATCAATGCTGAGGCCGGGATAGTGATAAACCAGGCCAGGATGATATTTTTCGCTACTCCCCACCGTACGGCTGAGATCCTTTGACCCGCCCCAACACCCATGATGTCGGAGGAAACGACGTGCGTTGTGGATACCGGACCCCCCACCAGCGCCGCTCCTAAAATGACGATCGCTGAGGAAGTTTGGGCACAGAAGGCATGAACAGACCTCAAACGGTAAATTCTTGAACCCATGGTCCTGATGATTCGCCATCCTCCGGTCATTGTTCCAAAAGCTGTCGCCGCACCGCAACTGGCAATCACCCAGGCGGGAACATGAAAGCTGGTAGAATATCCCAAGAGGACAAAAGACAATGCGATCAAACCAATCGATTTTTGAACATCGTTGGAGGCGTGGCTGAGAGCAAGAGCAACAGAAGATGGGATTTGCATCCGGTTGAAGAAGGTGTTTATCCGGGGAGTTGCATTTCGAAAGATGCGGAGAGTCATCTTTAAAAAAAGCATGCCTAAAATGAACCCAAGCAAAGGCGAAATCACAAGAGAAGCGGCCACATAGACCAGCCCTCCCCATAGAATTTTATGCGGTCCATAAGCTACCAGAACAGCCCCTACCATTCCTCCAATCAATGCATGAGTAGAACTTGATGGAAAACCGAAGAACCAGGTCATCAGGTTCCAGAGGATGGCTCCGAGGAGAGCCGCGATCAGAAAGGCTACGGAAATATTCATGGCTTTTGGGTCGTAGGCAGGAAGGTTTACAATATTCTCTCCTATCATCTTAGCCACAGCGCCTCCTAAAAAAAAGGGAGTAATAAATTCACAGGCCCCCGCCATCAGAAGGGCCTTTCTTGGAGAAATGGCCCTGGTCATAATAATTGTCGATACAACATTCCCCCCATCGTGAAAGCCGCTGGAGTAGGCAAAGAAAAGAGCAAGCAAAATGACGATGACGGCTAACCACAATTTATCCGAACACTCCTCCCATTTTGGTCCCGGCAATCTTGCTGATGGCAAAAAGACAGATTGCTCCGAGAATGATCAAAATAAAGCCCAAAGCAGCCGCTTCGTTCACAGAGCCCCCGATGTAGAAGTTAAAAATTCCAACGGTCATCATCTCATGTCCTGGTACCACCAAGAGGAGTGTGGCCGAGGCTTCCTGAAGGGCCAGGATAAACGAATAGAGGGATCCGACCAACACCCCTTTCCAGATCAATGGAAGGGTCACGTCCTTAAAGGTCTTCATTTTTGGAGCTCCTACGCTTTCAGCAGCCTCTTCAAAAGACCTGTGGACGATCAGGAGAGAAGCAAAAGTTCCCCGCACGGTATAGGGAAGCCGCCTCACTCCAAGTACGATGGGAATCACTATCCATATCCCAATCAGAGCAGTGCTCATGAATGGCAGAGGATCTCTGAAGGCCCTGAGGTAGGCAATACCAATTCCGGTTCCCGGAAGAGCCAAGATCAGTGTGGTCAGTGAATCCAATAGATCTCGTCCTAGCACTTTGGTCCGGGCCATCACCCAGGCCACAGGGACCCCAATGAGAATACAGATGAGCACAGAGATGCCTGCATAGAGCAAACTGTTGATAATGAACTTTGGCGTTTCAATGGAAACCCGCTCGAAATACTGCAAGGTATATTTCACCGGAATGGGTGTGAGGGCCCACCCCTTTCCGAAGGAATCGAGTGCGATACCCAGGTAAGGGATGAAAGCAAAGATCAAAACGACGACCAAAAAAATGACGACCCCTGCTCGGCCCAAGGCTGAGATCTTCTTTCTCTCGATCTTTGAATAAGAAAGGGAACTATAATCCTTGATGGCGACATACTGCTTGGCGATGATCAGGAAAATGATCGCCAGTATCACCATGATGGCAGAGATGACGATTCCCATTTTGAAAAGTCTTCGATCCACAAATTGGACAATGTTGAGATACGCCTGGGAGGCAAGCAAGTTATCAATGCCCACCACCAGTGGCGTGGCAAAGTCGGCAAACGTCCATATGAAGACGAGAAGCGCCCCCGAGACATAACCAGGGGTAGTAAGGGGAAAGGTAATGTCCCAGAATTTCCGCAGGCCACGCGACCCCACGCTCTCTGCTGCTTCATCAAGAGAGGGAGAAATCTTCCCCAGAGCATCAACAATGCTCAGGGTCATGAGTGGAAAGAGGTGAAGCGTCTCCACAAGAAGAACACCCTGGATCCCATACATGAAATTAATGGGCTTGGAAAGCCCCAGATAGTCCATTAAGATCACATTCACTGTCCCAGCCCGACCCATGATGAATACAAACCCCATCACCCCGACGAGTGGAGGCATAATCATCGGAATGATGGTGAGATAAGAAAAGAGATTTCTTCCAGGAAACTCATAGCGCAGAAGCAGGAATGCAATGGCGATTCCGATGACCGAAGTGGTGACCACTGTCGCCACGCCTAGCAAAAGCGAATTGACCAGGGTTCTTAAGTAAAAAGAATCCGTGAAAAAATCGTAGAAGTTCATCAGAGTGAAGATACCTTGATCCGTTGTGAAGGCATCGTAGAAGAGGCGAATGAGGGGATAGATTAGAAAGATACCAAAAAAGGCCCAGATCCCGACGTAGCCTATCAAGCCGCCGGCCTTGACCTGAGCCCAAACACGGGGTTGACTAACAGCAAAGGCTGATTCGTTCTGAGAGTTCATGGCAGGGTTCTTCACCCCTCACCCTTTCTCTCTTCCCGCCGGGGAGAGGGTGGGGTGAGGGGAATACCTAAAGTGGTCTTTATTGGAAAACTGATATATATCTTCTTCCCGATGGAGAAAGGTTGACAACCCCAAGGGTTCTGAACGTCCACTTTGAAGATGATCTCACCATTTATCTCGACATCATAGCGAATCGTATTCCCGATATAAGAAGCAAAACTCACGGTTCCACCAATACAATTAAATCCCTTTTGAGCCTCTTCTGACTCGCTAACGGAGGCGGTCTCCGGACGAACACTGACCAAGCAACGATCTCCTGGTTTGAACACATCATTGCCAAGGCAGATCAGAAGGCCGACCTTGGTCTGGACTTTCATCCATTTTTCAGCAGAATTGATTTCCTGAACGTCAGCAGGAATCAGGTTGTTGATCCCGATAAAGTCAGCAACGAAAGGATTCTCAGGCCTTTCGTACAGATCCCTGGGAGAACCAATCTGCAGTAATTTGCCAAGATTGATGACAGCGATCCGGTCCGAAAGGGTCAGCGCCTCTTCCTGGTCATGAGTGACATAGATGGTCGTAATCCCGAGTTCCTTCTGAAGTTTACGGATCTCAGCACGTACCTGGATGCGAATCTTTGCATCCAGATTACTTAAAGGTTCGTCTAATAGAAGGACGTCGGGGTTCAAGACAAGCGCCCGGGCCAGAGCCACCCGTTGCTGTTGACCCCCCGATAGTTGCCCAGGGTATCGATCTTCGAGGCCCACAAGGTTCACAAGCTTTAAAACACGAGAGACTTTTTCTGCAATCTGGGTCTTTGGAATCTTCTTCAGTTTGAGCCCATACGTAATATTGTCGGAAATAGTCATGTGGGGCCAAAGGGCATAGTTTTGAAAGACCATTCCAATATTTCGTTCATAGGGTGGGATAGAGGCCACAGGCCTTCCATCAAAATAGATTTCTCCTGAATCAGGCTTGTGAAATCCTCCAATAAGTCGAAGGATGGTTGTCTTTCCGCAGCCTGAAGGACCAAGAAGCGTGAAAAGCTCCCCGTCGTGTATATCCAGAGAAACATGGCTCACAGCTTCCAGGATGCCAAATCTTTTCACGATGTCCTTAAGCTGAATATTCATCTTAAACTGTGATCCATCAAACCAAATCCCCCCGACCCTCCTTTACAAAAGGGGGGCAGCGGGGGAATTTGTATTTAAGTCTACAAATCTCACTTCTCTTTGATAATCTCCCTATGTTTTTCAGCAATCTCCTTCCGAAAATAGGAATTCACTTCCTCAATCCTCTTTTTAGGTCCAGCGACCTTATCGTCATAGACATTTCCAACTTGAATATCGAAGAAAGACCTCATCCCTCCAGTAAATTGAACCGCCTTTTCAGCAGGGGAATCTGGAGCCCCCTTAACCTTATACTTGGGTGTGATGGCATAGAGTCCCCGTTCCATAAATATCTTCTGACCCTCTTCGGTTAAAAGAAACTCAATGAAGGCATGGGCAGCTTTAGGATGGGGCGCACCCTTCAACACAGCCATTGGTTCAGGCGTCACATAGGCATTCTTGGGATAGACAAACATGACATCATACCCTGACAAAACTTCAGCAAATGCCATGTAACTCGGTACAGCAAACCCAACCGCGAATTCCCCTTTAGCCACTACATTGGGAACGTCACGGGAGCGGGCTGTGAAAATACCTGTGTTCGCTGCCAATTTTTTCAACCATTCCCATCCCTTCTCCCATCTATGCATTGCAAGAATTACCTCATAGGTTGCATGGCTGGAGCTCGAACGATCGGGCGTGCATTGAGCAATCTGTCCTTTTAGCTTTGGATTGAGCAGGTCATCCCAGTCTTTGATTGTAACTCCCATACGCTTCAGCAATTTCGGCTGGTAGATTAGACCATAAGGCTCTAAGGTAGTTCCTACCCAGAATTTCTTCGGGTCTTTTAGAGGCAGACCTATAGGTTTCCCTATCGTGGCTGGAATCTCATCCCACATCTTTTTCGGGATCGTTACTTGGTCCAGGAGGCCTTCCGCCGCTAAGTTGTCGAAAAGTGTTCCTTCGCCACCCCAGAAGACATCTGCCCGGGGTCTGCCTCTCCACTCCAAAATCTGCCCATAAGCCACTGGAGTTCCTTGAGGCATGGCACTGGTTTTCATATCGATGTTCCACTTTTTCTTAACATATTCTGCGAACGCCTTTAATGCCGGGTCATGAACATCTTTGGAAACAGGAGTAATGAGGTAAAACTCATTTTCAATCGCCTGCCCAAATGATATCCCTCCAAAGCATAGGAAACCCATCAATAAAACCGTCAATACGATGATGATCCGTTTCATCCCGATTCCTCCTTTTCATCTATAAAATGTCACAAATTTTTCTAAGATAATATATAGGGCAAGAAAAGTTGTCAAGGCGAAATGGCCCCGATGCGTAATCATTTGTTGCGGAAAGATAGCGAGAGGTCTTTAGACTGCCTTTTCAATCACAAATATACGAAAATGTTGAATTTGTGAACAGCAAAAATCGTTAAGTCTTTGATGAGAAACTTTCACAGAGGCACCGCGTTCGATTCCCAAGAGATCTCTCAAGCTGAGCTGATCTCAAATCTCATCGTCAGCCCATGTCCTATCCTTTATTTTGTTGACTTATCTCAATAAATCAATTAAAAATAGATTAAACGTAGTCTCCGAGCCCATTTCCTAATTCCCTGTTTTTCGGGACACGGAAATCGGCCATCAGGGCATAGCTGGAAACGGTTATACCTCCCGTGTTTGGAAAGGAGATGGGCAATGGAATTCAGATGGCCAATATCTCAAACACGGATATTGGCCTTTTTATTTCGGATTTCGGAATGCGGATTTTGGATTTAGGCTCGCAATCGCAATCCGCAATCGCACATGGAAAATTATGCTTCTCGACCCTTTTAGACGAAAGATAAATTACCTCCGAATCTCAATTACGGACCGATGTAACTTGAGATGCCTTTATTGCATGCCAGAGGATGGAATCCCCCTCATCCCTCACGAAGAGATCCTGACCTACGAAGAGATTTTGAGGATAGTCCGTGTCTTTGCCACAGAGGGAATTTCTAAGATCCGCCTGACCGGGGGAGAACCGCTGGTCAGAAAGGGGATCGTAGATTTCGTTTCCCGCCTGTCCCAAATTGAAGCGATAAAGGATTTGAGTCTCACGACCAACGGAATCCTTTTGAAAGAGTTTGCTCATGATCTCAAAAAGGCTGGCTTAAAAAGGATCAATATCAGTCTGGACTCCCTGACAAAAGAGAGGTTCTGCCAAATTACTCGAAAGGACGATTTTGAGAGGGTATGGGCGGGAATAGAAGAGGCATTGAGGGTCGGCCTCTTTCCCATCAAAATTAATATGGTTGCCATCCAGGGATTAAATGATGATGAAATCGAATCTTTTGCGCAACTAACCCTCCATCTTCCCCTTATCATTCGGTATATCGAATATATGCCTTCCGGCAACGGGGAGGAGTGGAAAGAAAGCGACCTCTTGACCATTCCTCGGATCAAGGCCCGCCTTGAAAATCTTGGCAAACTGATCCCAATTCCTTTGGACCGATGGGATGGCCCTGCGAAGAGGTTCCGAATGGAAGGAGCCCTCGGAGAAATAGGATTGATCGGGCCGGTGAGCAGTCATTTCTGTCACGATTGCAACCGCATTCGACTGACCCCTGACGGCAAGATCCGGACTTGCCTCTTCTCTGATGAGGAGATCGATGTGAAGGAACTTCTGAGACACGGGGGGTCTGATCAGGATCTAACAGAGCGGCTTCTCGTCGCCCTCAGGAAAAAACCGGAGAGACATCCTATCCGAACACCACAGTTCAAAAAATGCCAGAGGAATATGTCAGCGATCGGAGGATAAGGATAATAATCAATGCCCAATGATCAATGATTAATTACCAATTACCAATGATTAATGGTCGACGACCAACAGTCAGTTAGCCCCGGATTACGATATACGGACACGGAACACGGACACGGTCACGTCATTTTTCGGTATGAGGAGATAAAAATGCCGAAACTCACCCATTTTGATAAGTCGGGCCGGGCCAGGATGGTCGATGTGAGTAAGAAGGCGGAGACCGCACGCGAAGCAGTTGTTCGAGGATCGGTCTTCATGAATCCTAAGACCTTTAGACAGATCATGTCAGGCAAAATTTCAAAGGGGGATGTTTTGGCGGTGGCCAAGGTAGCTGGAATCATGGCAGCAAAAAAAACCTCAGAAATCATTCCCATGTGCCACCCTCTCAATCTCTCTCACGTAGAGATCATTTTTTATTCTTTTGAAAAAGAAAGTCGAATCGATATTGAAGCGAAGGTTAAGATTAAAGCTCAGACTGGCATAGAGATGGAAGGGTTCGTGGCCGTTGCAGCTGCAGGCCTTACTATTTACGACATGTGCAAAGCTATCGATCGGGGAATGGTGATATCGGACATCCATCTTGTCAAAAAAACCGGGGGCAAGAGCGGAACGTATGTAGTTCGGAGTTCGGAGCGCGGAGTTCGGAGTCAATAACCGTAGTGTCGGCATTTATTGCCGACGGTCTACTACCGCCCCCGTTAAACGAGGGCGCTACATTGGAGTATGCGAGAATGAATGCAGTTCAAAAAGGCAAAGTCCTCGCAGTCAATATCAGCAAAAATAAGGGGACGAAGAAGATCAATGTCCACTCCTGCGCGTTATTGAAGGATTCTGGTTTAAAAGGGGATGCCCATGCAGGTCCGTGGCACCGCCAGGTTAGTCTGTTGGCAAATGAATCTATTGAGAAAATGAGAGCCAAGGGCCTCAAGGTAAGCTATGGGGATTTCGCAGAAAATATCACCACAGAAAGTATCGATCTTGTTCATCTTCCTATTGGGACAGAAATTCGAATTGGAAATTCTGTTATGCTACGTGTCACTCAGATTGGGAAAGAGTGCCATACGCGCTGTGCGATTTACTACCAGGCGGGCGATTGTGTGATGCCAAAAGAGGGAATATTTGCCGAAGTCGTAAACGAAGGAGAAGTAAATGTGGGAGATGAAATAGTAATTCAATAACCAATTACCAAGCACCAATATTCAAATAATGACCGAAATTCCAATGACCGAAACAAGAAAATTGACTAACAGTCTTTTTTGTGATTTGAACATTGGTATATTGGAATTTATTTGGAGCTTGGGATTTGGGTATTGGAATTTAATGTACCCCGGTCCCAATTTAATGCTTAGCTTAATGAAGCAGGTGAAGAATGTTCAAAGTTGCTATTTTAACCATCAGTGACCGTGGCTCGAAAGGCGAAAGGGAAGATTCAAGCGGACCGCTTATCGGTGAGATGCTTAAGAGTCTGCCTGCCAAAGTGATCCATTACGAGATCATCCCGGACGAGAAAGACAGGATCGTTGAAGCCTTAAAGAAGAGTTCTGACAAATTAAAGGCAGATTTGATTCTCACAACAGGAGGGACAGGCCTAAGCCCCCGGGATGTGACACCTGATGCGACATTGAAGGTTATTGATAAAGAGGTCCCTGGTTTTTCAGAAGCCATGAGAGCCGAAAGTTTAAAAAAGACCCCCCACGCGATGATTTCGAGAGCCGTTACCGGAATTCGAGGTAC
>Ga0335081_10015008_pt1 | contig 12536 bp, 12 predicted proteins | sample Lox_Sample_35_FD_206713 | JGI IMG/M metagenome (GOLD analysis project Ga0335081, IMG submission 206713) | Soil microbial communities from Loxahatchee National Wildlife Refuge, Florida, United States - Lox_Sample_3.5 | ecosystem: Environmental > Terrestrial > Soil > Wetlands | place: USA...
GAAAGAGTTCGCGCTGCTGGAGTATCTCATGCGCAACGCCGGGCGGCGCATTACCCGGGCGATGATCATCGAGCACGTTTGGAACCTTTCCTTTGACACCTGCACCAATGTAGTCGATGTGTATGTGAACTACCTGCGCCGCAAAGTCGACGACGGTTTCGGCCGACGCCTGATTCACACCATCCGGGGAGTGGGCTACGAATTGAACCTGCGTCCCACAGTGGAAAAATGAACCACACGAGCAAGGCCGAGATGTCCGCCCAGCTTCTCTCCCTGGCCGACTGTGAGCGGAAGCCCTTGATCGCAGAGTTGTTCCACGCTCTGAACCAGCCGCTCACCACCTTGCGCTGTGCGCTCGAACTCGCCCTGCTTCAACCGCGCACCGCCGAGCAAACCCGCGAAACCGTGCGCCAGGCGCTGGCCCAAGCCGAACGGGTCGCCTGGCTGGCTTCCGGTCTGCAGGAACTCATGGCCAGCGACGATGCGGGCGACAACCGTGAAGTCCTGGAATTGGAGGTCTATGTCCAGCAGGTGGTAATCGATCTGTTGCCCGTGGCTGAAGCTGCGGGCGTGCAGCTCTCGTTACACCGCAATTCTGCCTGTTGCGTCTTACTTGAACCCAGGCGGCTCCGCCAAGCCTTGTTGCATCTGGTGGAATGTGCGCTTTCCGCCGCTCGCCCTGGAACAACCATCAAGATCGAAATTCGGGAGCAGGATGATGACACCATGCTCACGCTGGAAACCGCTGCCGGGCAGAATGTCCCCGAGTCGCGGGTTCTCGGTCTTGAGAAAGCGGACGGGTTCGCAAACGAGCCACAGCTGGGACGAAAGCTGCAACTGGCGATTGTGCGGGGCATCATAGAGGCCTCAGGGGGGAAGTTTCATATGTCGTCGAATAACGACGCTCCCTATTTCGAGGTGCGGCTGCCGCAGACAATCTTTCCAAAGTGAGAACGGAAGCTTTTGCCGCGGCTGCAAGCGGGCTCCCGTTTCGGCCGCTCCCCTCGAAACCGGAAAACCGAACCTCGAAAAAGACTTCTCTAATCCTGCTTTAATCGCGTTCTAACCTGCGCGATGTGAAATCCAAGTCATGATGATTCCCGCAATCCTGGGCCCGCCGGCCGGCGGCGTTCTGGTGGCCAGCTCGAATACTTCTCTGCGTGAACAGGTGGTGCAAAGCCTGCCGAACCGGATCTGGCCCGTACAGGAAGCCTTGGGCGGAGCCGACGCGCTGGTCAAGCTCGAGTCCGGAGACTGGCAGGTGTTGTTTCTGGACCGGCGCTTGCCGGACCTTGATGCCGAGGAGCTGATTCAGATTATTCAGCGTCGCTTTCCGGGGATTCAGGTGGTCATGCTCGATTCCGATGGTGGGCGGTCGCTTCCCGTGCCGGAGGGCGCAGGGACTGGGTTTTCCGAGGCAGCAGCGGTGGGACGCAGCCCGGTCCGCGCGCTCCCGCAGCTGCATGCGCAACGCGGGGAGCAGGCCGAACCGCTCCCTGGAATGATCGGCCGAAGCGAGGCCATCTGTCGGGTGTACCAGTGGGTCCGTCTGGTGGCGCCGCGCGCGACGACAGTACTGATCACGGGACCAACTGGCACGGGCAAGGAGCTGGTGGCGCGGGCGCTGCACCGCCTCAGTCCGCGGGCCGCGCGGCCCTTCGTGGTGGTAAATTGCGCCGCCATTCCCGAGGCGCTTCTGGAATCGGAGTTGTTCGGACACACTCGCGGGGCATTCACCGGAGCCGTCCAAGCCTATCCGGGGCGGATTCTCGCGGCACAGAACGGCACGTTGTTTCTCGACGAAGTGGGAGAACTGCCCTTGAGCCTGCAAGCCAAGCTGCTGCGCTTTCTGGACCAGAAAGAGGTGCAGCGGCTGGGCAGCACAGAAGCCCTGCGGGTGGATGTACGCGTCGTGGCCGCAACTAACGCTGACTTGGCCGAACGTTCCCGCGCTGGCCTGTTTCGCCGGGATCTCTACTATCGGCTGTCCGCTTTCCCGCTGGAACTGCCCGCGCTCGTGGAGCGCACCTCCGACATCGTGCCGCTGGCAGAACATTTCCTGCGCGGGTTGAGTGGGCCCGGGGTCGGCGCACTCTCGCTGAGTCCGGGGGCCGTCCTGTGGCTCGAAGCCCACCGCTGGGAAGGCAACGTGCGGGAACTGCAACAAGTGATCGAACGCGCCGCCATTCTGGCCGAAGGGGAGACCGTGATTCTGGCCGAGCACTGCTATTTCCCAGCGGCAGGACGCAGACGCAGGGAAGCCTGAGAGAAATCTTATCCCGCGGCTTCCGTCGTGGTACGAGCTTTGCATTAGGTCCCGTCATCTATGTCCACTTCGGCGCTACGCTCCACGGAAGGGAATGCGGTCCCGCTGACAGCGGGGTCGTTCGAGCAACGGTCTTTGGCGCAAGCCTTCGCTTCCTTCAGCGCTGCGGCCGGCTCGCTCGAACGATCCTATCTGCAACTGCACGCCGAAGCCGCGCGCTTGCGCGAGGAGTTGGAGATCAGGAACCGGGACCTGGCCAACAGTCTCGAACAGAACCGGCGCATGCGGCAGCACCTGGACCGGATTCTGGAAGGCCTGCCGTGCGGGGTGCTGGTGATGGAACCGGGGGGCAGGATTTCGCTGGCCAACCCGGAGACCCGGCGTCTGCTCTCCACCATCGCGGGCCGCGCGCTCGAGAACCTCGATCCTGCGCCCGTGTGGCTGCAGGAGTTTTTGGCCGAGGCGCCTCCTGGCCCGGAAGAGCGCGAGTATTCCTGCAAGAACGGAGAGGTGGAGTGGATTGCGATCCGGCGGGCGCAGTTGGCGGAGGACGAGGGCGGCAGCTCGATTTTCATCCTGCAAGACCGCAGCGAGAACAAGCGGCTGGAGCGGGAACGGGAGTCGCACCGCCGTCACCTCGCCCTCGCCGAGATGTCAACCCTGCTGGCGCATGAGATTCGCAACCCGCTGGGAAGCCTCGAACTGTTCGCCGGATTACTGGCGGCTTCGGACCTGCCGGACGAGCCGGGCTGCTGGGTCAGCCACCTGCAGGCCGGCCTGCGTTTGCTCTCGGCCACGGTGAACAATGTCCTCCACTTTCACGGCCAGCCCGAGTTACAGCGGGCCCCCGTGGACCTGGGAGTTCTGCTGATCTCGCTGGTGCAGTTCCTGGCGCCGCTGGCCGGACAAGCCGGCGTGCGGCTGGAGCTGGCCGAGTGCTTCGACGGAGTGGAAGTAGCTGCCGACCGCCATCGCCTGGAACAGGTGGTGCTCAATCTGGCGCTCAATGCCTTTCGCGCCATGTCCCGCGGAGGAGTGCTCAAAATCTCCGGGCAGGTGGATCTGGAGGCTGGCCAGCGGTGGGCCCGCGTGAGCCTGGCGGACTCGGGACCCGGCATTCCCACCGCGGATCTGGCGCGCATCTTCGATCCGGGATTTACCACCCAACCCGGCAGTCCGGGTCTGGGACTCGCGGTGGCGAGAAGCATCATGGAGCAGCATGGCGGAAAGCTTCACGTGGCCAGCCAGCGGGGGCGGGGAACGACATTCACGCTCATGCTGCCCTGTCTGGGAGAAACCCGATGAACCATCTGGCGGAAAAGCGGGTGCTGGTGGTGGACGATGAAGCGGGCATGCGGGCGGCGCTCGAAGCCAGCTTTCTGCGCCGCCAGTGGCGGGTGGAGACCGCCACGGGGGCGGTGGACGCGATCGAGCGCTTCCGCCGGCTGCGGCCCGCGCTGGTGGTGACCGACATCCGCATGCCGGATGGCGACGGATTTCAGGTGATGCGCGAAGTGCGCGCGCTCGCGCCCCACACCGCGGTGATCCTTTTGACCGCCTACGGCAGCGTGCCCGATGCGGTGGCCGCGATGCGAGACGGCGCCTGCGACTACCTGATCAAGCCCGTGGCCTTCGAACAGCTGGAGAGAGCGGCGGAACGGATGCTCCATTCCTCTGCGGGAAACGAAAGCGAAACTGAAGCTGATCCCGGACCGGACACGGGGCCGTTCGTCGGACATTCCCCGGCGCTCCGACAGGCCCTGGCGCGGTTGCGGCAGGCGGCGGCCAGCGACGCCGACATCCTGATTGAGGCCGAGAGCGGCACGGGCAAGGAACTCGCTGCCCGCCTGATTCACCGCATCAGTACGCGCCGCGACCGTCCCTTTGTAGCGGTCAATTGCTCCGCCTTTCCCGAAAGCCTGCTGGAGAGCGAACTGTTCGGTCACGCGCGCGGCGCCTTCACCGGGGCGCTCACCGCCAAGCCGGGAAAATTCGAGTTGGCCAATGGCGGGACTCTGCTGCTTGACGAAGTGGGCGAAATGCCGCTTCCCCTGCAACCCAAGCTGCTGCGGGCGCTGCAGGAACGCGAGTTCGACCGCCTGGGAGACACGCGCAGCGTGAAAGTCGACATCCGCGTGATTGCGACCACCAACCGGCGGCTCGCCCAGCTGGTCGAAGGCGGCGGCTTTCGCACCGATCTTTATTACCGGCTTAATGTGATTCCGCTGACCCTTCCGCCGTTGCGCGATCGGGGAACGGACGTGGCGGAGCTGGCCTTGCATTTTGCCCGCCTGTATACCCCAGCGGGGAAGGCGCCGCCGCAGTTGACGGGCGAGTTCCTTGCCCGGCTGGCCAGTCACACCTGGCCGGGAAACATCCGCGAACTGGCCAACCTGATGCGCCGTGCGGTGGCTTTGTCCGACGGCCTGATCGGACCCGACGTGCTTGAACCGGTGGCGCGTCTGGAGTCACCAGCTGTGAGCGAGTCCCTGCGGCCCGGCCTGTCGCTTTACGAAATGGAGCGGCGGCTGTTTGCCGTCACCCTGGACGCTACCGGTGGCAATCGCTCCCGCGCCGCCGAGATGCTGGGGGTGAGTCTGCGCACCGTGCGCAACAAGATTCGCGGCTTCGGACTGCCGCCGCGGGCAGGGTATGCGGAAAAGAAGTTCCTGGCGGAGAGCCTTCCTTCGCGCGGGGAGCGTGTCACACCGATTCGGGAGGCTGGACGCCAGTGGGAGAAACTCTATGTCCATGATTGATACCGCCTTCGACCAGGCGCTCGGGCGTTTTCTTGATTTGACTGTATTCCGCGAGGGGCTGGTCAGCTCCAATCTGGCCAATATCGACACCCCGGGATACCGCACCCGCGACGTCAATTTCCGCCAGGAACTGGCGCGCGCCGACGGAGGTCTGGAGTTTGCCGTGTTCGCGCCCGCGGTGCGCCAGGTCCGGGGTCTCGCCGAGCGGCCCGATGGCAATAACGTCAGCCTGGAGCGCGAGACGTTGCTGCTGGCCGAGATCCAGCTGCGTTTCAACCTGGGCGTGCAGCTGCTGCGCGACGACTTCCATTCACTTTCCGCCGCCATTCACGAAGGGAGCACCTCGTCATGAACCTGTTCGGCATGCTCGAAATCAGCGCTTCGGCCCTGACCGCAGAACGGCAGCGGGCGGAGGTGGTGACGGCCAACATGGCCAACGCGGAAACCACGCGCACCACCGAAGGCGGGCCGTACCGGCGGCAGCTGGTGGTTTTTCGTCCCCAGCGCATGCCGCCGTTTCCCATGGTACTGGCCAGCGCCTGGAATTCGTTTCTGCCCTCCGCCCGGGGCGTACGGGTGGGGCAGGTGATTTCTGATCCGGCGCCGCCGCTCGTGCGCTTTCAGCCCGGGCATCCCGATGCCGACAGTAAAGGATATGTGGCCTATCCGGCGATCAATCCGGTGGAAGAGATGACCGACTTGTTGGGCGCAGCCCGGGCATACGAGTTAAATGCTTCCGCCGTACAGGCAGCCAAGAGCATGCTGCAGGAGTCGCTGGATCTTCTGCGCTGAGCGGCGCCGTGAAGTGAACCAGACAGACGTCGAGGGAGGAAGCAAGCTAGATGACCGATCCGATTGCCAGCCTGGGAACACCAGTTTCTCCCGCCGAGCCGGCGCGCAGCGGAGCGCGGGAGTGGGGGTTCCTCGAGACTCTGCAAGGCGCCATGGGGCAGGTGAACCAGCTGCAGGATGCGGCCGAGACCCAGGTCGCGTCCGTGCTGGCGGGCAACGGCATGGACGTGCACAGCGCGCTGATCGCAGTGGAGAAGGCGGACTTGTCGTTCCAGCTGATGATGCAAGTGCGCAACAAGATCGTGGCCGCCTACCAGGAGATCTCGCGCATGCAGTTCTGAACGCCTAGGAGAGCTTGGTGGCGGCGGCATCCGGGGAAGGACCGAAATCGTTCAGCCAGACGCTCGGCCAGGCCGGAGACCTGCTGGGCGGTCTCGGCTTGCGCCAGCGGCTGTACCTGGTGGCTGGGGCGGCGCTGGTGGGGGCAACGCTCTGGGTGTTTGTCGGGCTCTTAGGCAAACCAAAATACGTCACGCTGTACTCCGGGCTGAGAGGAGGGGAAGCGCAAGAACTGGGCAGCCGCCTGGCGGCGAAAAATATTCCCTATGAGTTGTCTCCGGATGGAAACTGCCTGTTGGTGCCGGTGGACCAGCTCGACTCCAGCCGCCTGGAGACCGCTTCGCAAGGTCTGCCGCGCAATGCCCGCCTGGGATTCGAGTTGTTCGACACTCCCAACTGGGCTGGGTCGGACTTCACCGAGAAGGTCAACTATCAGCGCGCGCTCGAAGGCGAGCTGGAACGCACGCTGCAGACTTTGAGCGAGGTGGAGGCGGTCCGGGTGCATCTGGCTCTGCCCCATGAATCGTTGTTCAGCGAGCAGGAGCAGCCGGCCAAAGCCGCCGTGATCCTGAAAACTCACGGAGGCCGGCTTTCCGAGCAGGCGCAGTTGGCCATTCCACAATTGGTAGCCAGCGCGGTGGAAGGTTTACGTCCGGAAAATGTCACCGTCGTCGATGCTGACAACAACACTCCGCTGCTGCGTTCGCGTGGGCCCGGCGCGGCCTCGTACGACCTGGATGAAGAGCTGGGCAAGACCCTGGTGCGCACCCTCGAACCGGTGGTTGGCGCCGACCACGTGCGTGCCAGCGTGCATGTGGAGTACGACTTGAGCACCAGCGACGACACCGAAGAAACCTACGATCCCAAAGCCACGGCCACGCTGACTCAACAGAAGTCAGAGGAAACGGCCGGAGGTGCGGGCCCGGCAGGGGTTCCCGGCACGGCCAGCAATCTGCCAGGAACCGTTGCCGCCAGCACGCCGGTTGCGGCCCCGCCCGGAACTCCAGGCACCGCCCCCAATCTGCCGACAGGAACCACCGCAGCTTCAGTGGCAGCGGCGGTAACCGCGAGCGCGGAAACCCAATCCTCCCGCGCCGAAAGCGCGACTTTTGCCGTAAGCAAAAACGTGCGCCACACATTACAGCCGCCCGGACAAGTGAAACGCATTGCGGCTGCGGTACTGGTCGACGACGTCGTGGAAACGACGGAGAAAGACGGCAAGAAAAATACTACCCGGCGCAAGCGCACCGACGAAGAGATGAAGCAGATCAGTCAGCTGGCGGCCGCCGCCATTGGACTCGACACCAAGCGCGGCGATTTGCTATCACTCGAGAACCTATCCTTCCAGGAGATCCCGGTGGAAACCCCGGCCCCGCCGGGCAAATTCGATGCCGCGCGCCGCCTGGTGGTCGGGTGGTCAGGACTGTTGCGCTACCTGGGCATCGCGCTCCTCTTCCTTATTGTGTACCTGCTGATCCTGCGTCCGGTGAAGAAAGAGTTGCTGACCGCGTTCCGCGAGTTACCCACAAGAGTAGCTCACAGCGCAAGAGAACTGCGGCCGGGCTCGACCGCGGCCATCGCCGCTTCGGGAGTTGGGACGGTCGAGATTGAGCTGCCAGCGGGAACCGACGAAGGAAAACGCGCTACGGCGCTGAAGCGGCAACTGAGTGAGAAAGTCAAAGCCGAACCTGCGGCGGCAAGCCGGCTGGTGCAGAGCTGGATGCGCGAGGATCGTGACAAATGACCGCGCCCGTGCCTGGTTCGGCGGGCGGCATGCGCAAGGCCGCAATTCTGCTGGTCTTGCTGGGCGATGAAATCTCCAGCCAGATTTTCCGCAACCTGCCCGACAAGGAAGTTGAAACCCTGACCCGCGAAATCACCGAATTGGAATACATTGACCCGCAGACGGCGCTCGGAGTGCTGGAAGAATACTACCGCCTGATTCTCACCCAGGATTATCTGGCGCAGGGCGGCGCCGACTATGCGCAAAAACTCTTGACCAAGGCCTTCGGCGACGAGGGCGCGCGCCAGTTGATGAAGCAGGTGTCTCACGCCGCGCAAGCCAGCGCCAGCCAGCTTGACTCTTTGCAGAAATCCGATCCCCAGCAACTGGCCAAGTTTCTCGAGAGCGAACATCCCCAGACGATTGCTCTCATCCTCGCGCACATGGACGCCAAGCAAGCCTCGGCGCTCCTCATGCGGCTTCCCGAGGCCCTGCGTGCGGACGCCATCAAGCGGCTGGCGCTGCTGCGGCAGTTTTCACCCGAGATCGCACAGAAGATCTCGATGGCGCTGCATCGCCGCCTGGAGGCCCTGGGAGAACAGAGCCGCCGCGCCTATGCCGGATTTCAGGGTGTCGCCGATCTGCTCAACCGGCTGGATCCATCTTCGTCGAAGACCATCCTCGACACCATTGAGAAGGACGATGCCAAACTGGCGCTCAACATCCGCAATTTGATGTTCACCTTTCAGGACCTGTTGGGTGTGCCTGAAGCCGGAATCCGCGAGATTCTCTCCCAACTCGACAAGAAGACCCTGGCCCTGGCGCTGCGGGGCGCGTCTGAGGAATTGAAGAACTTCATTTTCAAATCCATGTCGTCGCGCGCGGTCGAAATGTTGAAGGAGGACATGGACGTGCTGGGACCGGTACGCTCGCGCGAAATCCTCAAGGCACAGCGCGAAGCTGTGACCATCGCGCGCAAGCTGGAAGCGGAAGGCAAAATCAGTCTGGGAATGGAAACTGAAGATGAGTACGTCACCTAGTCCCGCGCTCCGCCCCGCCAGTCGGCCCCGGGAGGCCGAGCCCTATTCCTATCCGGACTCCGCAGGGCCGCTGGGGCAGGCGGGCACACAGGAATCCTCGTCAAGCGCGGAGCAACAGATCGGCAAACGGGAGACGGCGGCACGGGCTGCGGGCCGCCAGGAAGGCGAAGCTGCAGCACGCGCGGCCTTCGAAGGGGAACTTCGCCAGGTCCGTGAGCAGATTACCCAGGCCGTCGCTGGATTTGCCCGTGAGCGGTCAAAGTACTACCGGCAAGTGGAGACGGAAGTGCTGCAGCTGGCGCTGAACATCGCGCGCAAGGTCTTGCATCGCGAAGCGAATATCGATCCGTTAGTTCTGGCCGGAGTCGTGCGCGTGGTGCTGGACAAAATGGCCAATACAACGAAAGTCGTGGTGCGAGTGCCCCCTTTGCAGGTCGCCGAATTTCGCAGTTATTTCGCGCTGCACGGCGGAGCCGAACCCGCTCCCGAGGTGGTCGAGGATGCCACACTGGAAGCGAACCATTGCAGGCTTGAAACCGCTTTGGGCATCACCGAACTGGGCCTCGAAGTCCAGCTCAAGGAGATTGAAAACGGTCTGATGGATTTATTGGCTCAGCGGCCAAAGTCGGAAACGTGAGCCCGCACATGAACACGCAAAATCTGCTATCGGCATACTTCACACGCCTGGAAAGCGTTTCACCCTTGCGCTGGCAGGGACGTATCACGCAGGTCGTCGGACAACTGGTGGAATCGCACGGCCCATTCAGTTCTGTGGGGGAATTGTGCGAAGTCGTGGGCACAGATGGGCGGGTTCTTCCCGGAGAAGTGGTTGGCTTTCGCGGGACTACTGTGCTTTCGATGCCGCTGGAGCGTGCCAGCGGAATCCGCTATGGCGACCGGGTCGTCACTTGGGGAGCGCGCCCCACCCTGCGCGTAGGTTCCGAGTTGCTCGGCCGGGTGATTGATGGCAGTGGCAAGCCTCTGGACAGCCTCGCTCCCCATGCGGGACGCGATTTTCAGACTCTGGACGCGGCGGCTCCCCTGCCGTTGGAACGGGAAGCGATCCGCGAATCGATCGGCTGCGGCGTCCGTGCCATCGACGGGTTCCTCACCTGCGGGCGAGGCCAGCGTGTAGGAATTTTCGGCGGCAGCGGCGTGGGCAAGAGCACTTTGATCGGTATGATGGCGCGCCACACCAGTGCCGATCTCACCGTGCTGGCGCTGGTCGGAGAACGAGGCCGTGAAGTCCGTCATTTCCTCGAAGACGCACTGGGCGGAGAGGGCCGGAAGCATTCCGTGGTGGTGGTTTCCACCTCGGACCAGTCGCCCTTGCTGCGGATTCGCGCGGCGCTGGCAGCCACCGCAGTAGCAGAGTACTTCTGTGCCCGTGGAAAGCATGTTCTATTGGTGGTCGATTCGCTCACTCGTCTGGCCATGGCGCAACGCGAAATCGGCCTGGCCGCCGGTGAACCGCCCACCGCCAAAGGCTACACGCCTTCGGTTTTCTCCGTGCTGGCCCGACTGATTGAGCGGGCCGGAAACTTTCGCAGCGGAAGCATCACTGCGTTTTACACCGTCCTGATGGAAGGCGATGACCAGCAGGACCCACTCGTGGACGGAGCGCGCGCCTTGCTCGACGGCCATATCGTGCTTGACCGGCGGCTGGCGGCCCAGAACCACTATCCCCCGATTGCACTCCTGGACAGCATCAGCCGGCTCATGCCGGATGTCTGCACTCCCACACACCTCGCAAAAGCTCAAAGTCTGCGCCGGCTGCTCGCCACTTATTCCGCGTCGGAGGATCTGGTCCGGATCGGCGCGTATCAGAAGGGCAGCGATCCGGCGCTCGATCAGGCGATGGCCATCATGCCGGACCTGAATCGCTTCCTGCAACAGCGGCCGGATGAAAACAGCACTCTCGCAAATGCGCTGAACCAACTCCTCGCGGTGGCGGGATAGAACAATGACCTTCCGATTCTCCCTGCAAGCCGTATTGCGGCTCCGCGTGAGCCTCGAACATCAACAGGAACTGCTTCTGCAACAAGCCCATCAAAAGGCCGCAGCGGTGCGGCGTGAAATCGAAGCTCTCGATCATCGCCTGGCAGAGAACACAGCCCTCACCCGGCGTGAGCTGGAAGCGGGGGCTCACGCGGCTCAACTGCACTTCGAAATGCTATGCCGGTCTTCTCTACTTGAGTACAGGCGCAAACTTGAAACCGAATTGATCGAGTGTGAGAAGTTGTGCCAGCGGCGCAGCCTGGATTATCAGCGGGCGCGACAGCAGCGCGAAGTGCTAGACCGGCTGCGCAACCAGCGGCTCGAAGTTTATCGGGTGGAAGAAGCCCGCCGCCAACAACAGCGGCTCGACGAACTCTTTCTCTGGCGGCGCGATTTCCTGCGCCGTGGCTAGACTTTGCCTCATTGGCCTCGGCAAACCCTGCCCACTCCTGGCCCCAGACCCACCGCAAGGCGTATCGGCAAGATTCGCTTCCAGCTTGATTATCAATCAGTTGTGGAGCCGCAAGAGCTGGCGCGTCGTTGTGGCGTCCGAAATGCTTTGAACTCTCCTGGCGAAATAGAGCATGTCCACCGCGCCCATTTCGATTCAGCCGGATACTTCCTCGCCCTTGCTGGCGATATTGGGATTCGCCACTGGCGCGACGGCGTCAGAACTTTCCCCCTTCGCCGAATCATTGTGGAATGCGCTGGGGAATACGCTGCAACCTGCCACTTCCGGTGACAGTCCGCCGACTGCCGCGGATCCCCTTCCGGCACCCAAGAAAGAAAAAAATCCTAAGGATCCTCCGGATGTGCCAATGCCGGCGGCCGCTGCCGTGATTCCTTCTCCCGTCATCGAGCTTGCTCAACCAGCGGCGGTAGAAGCTGGATCTGACCCGGCGGACACGAGTGCTGCGCCTGCAATCCCCGGCAGCATCGATCCAACCTCGCGATCGGTCTTGCGGCCGGCCGTTTCGGATGCGCCGTTGAGTACATATGGCCAAGAAACGAAGTTTTTCGTGCAGGACACAACTCCAGAGCCAACCCCGGTGCTGGCGGCATCAGTGCAAAAGCCGTTGCCCCGGACTATTGGCCCACCGGTTCCATCATCCGACATAGACTCGCCGACGCTTGCAGGAAGCTTCGTCGTCCACAGGCCCCCACTGCAAGACCATAATCTGGCACCTGCCGAAGACACCGTGTCGGAGAATGTCGCATCATTGATTCCTCCCCAAAGTCCTTCACGCAACGAGGACCCCGCATCATTCGTGCCCCAAGCCGTCGTACCCCAAGCCTTCGTGCCCCAAGTCGACGTGCCCGCCGATCCAGAACCACGGCCACCGACAAATTCTGTGGAGCCGAACCTCGGCACCGCCTCAACCCTGGTTCCCATCACGAGCCAGGCAAACCTCCAGTCGCAACCGGCAGACGAAACGTCGGCTGCGGTCCTAGTCCCACAAATGTGGAGTCGGGCCACCATCGATCCCAACCTGATAAAAGGCCCTGCCCCACAGTCATCGGCCTCAATCCTCCCCAACAACTCCGCCGCCCACGTGCTTCCTGCGTCTCAGGATGTTCTGCCGAAGTCACCGGCGGTAGCTTCACAAAGCACGCAGAAG
>Ga0335081_10015010_pt1 | contig 12535 bp, 11 predicted proteins | sample Lox_Sample_35_FD_206713 | JGI IMG/M metagenome (GOLD analysis project Ga0335081, IMG submission 206713) | Soil microbial communities from Loxahatchee National Wildlife Refuge, Florida, United States - Lox_Sample_3.5 | ecosystem: Environmental > Terrestrial > Soil > Wetlands | place: USA...
ATGTGGATGTTGGCGGTGAGCGAGGGATAGCTGTCGCCGAGCTCGCGGCCGACGCGCTCGAGCGACGCCTCCATCGACAGGCCGGAGTCGGCGCAGACCACCAGCAAGTCCATGAAGTCGGGGAAGCCGGAGCGGTGCTCGACCCTCCGCTTCTTGATGCGCTGGTCGACATACATCGAGGGGCCGACATAGCCGACCACGCCGCCGACGATGACCATCAGCCAGAACCCCGAGTCGGACAACCGCACGAGCAGCGGCAGGAACAGGAACACGGCGGCGGCGAGCCCGACCGCCAGCGCGGTGCGGCCGATGAAGAAATAGCCGACCGCGCGCGGGTCGAAGATGCCGGCCTGGACCAGGCGCTGGCGCAGCACCTTCATGTTCTCTTCGTTGCCCGAGTAGTGCTTGGTCGTGTACTCGAGCAACTGCGTCACCGCCTTGAGGCTGGAATAGCGCAGCGAGCGCGCGGTCGTCGCCGCGCCGCCCTCCTCGTTGATGCGCGACGTGCGCTTCTTCACCGCGCCGCGCGCATGGCCATAGGCCATCAGCGAGAAGGCGAGCGTGCCGGCGGCGAGGAAGACCAGCAGCCCCAGCATCGTGGTGCCGCTGTCGCCGAACATGCCGGAGAAGGTGTCGAGAAGTTGGTCCATGCTCAGATCCGGAAGTTGACCATGCGGAACATGATCACGTTGCCGACGCCCATCCAGCCGCAGGCCATGGCGAGCGCGATCTTGGTCAGGTCCTCATGCCAGACCGTGCCGTAGAAGCTCGGCACCACGAACTGGATGACGGCGAACAGGCCGATCGGCAACGACGACAGGATCATCGCCGAGGCGCGGCCTTCGGCGGCGAGCGCACGGATCTTGCGCCGCATCTTGAAGCGCTCGCGGATCACCTTGGACAGGTTCTGCAGAATTTCGCCGAGATTGCCGCCGGTCGAGCCCTGGATCGCCACCGCGGTGACGAACAGCGGCAGGTCATCGGTGCCGACGCGGAAGAACAGGTTGCGTAGCGCGGTTTCCAGATCGGCGCCGTAGGTGACTTCGTCGGTGACGATGCCGAATTCGGAGCCGACCGGATCGCCCATCTCGCGCGAGACCATGCTGATGGCGATCGGCACCGGATGGCCGGCGCGCAGCGAGCGCACGATGACGTCGATGGCGTCGGGGAATTGCGCGCTGAACTTCTTCTGCCGCCGGCTCTTGAGGAACTTGAGCACCAGGAAGGGCAGGATCAGGCCGGTGAACGCGGCGGCGCCGAGCGCGTAAGTGAGATTGCCGTAGAACATCACCGTGCCGAAAAATGCAGCGATCGTGCCGACGACGATGAACAGGATCAGCCGGCTGAAGCCTATTGTCAGCCCCGACTGCAGCAAGAGCTGGTTGAGGTTGATCAGCGGCAGCCGGTATTCGCCGCCGGCGGTCAGCCCGCGCTCGCGGCGCAATTGCACCAGCACGCTCTCGCGATCCGGCTTGTCGTCCATCACGCGCAGGCGGCGGTTGATGTTCTTGCGGTAGGTCGAGCGGTTGGCCAACAGCAGCCAGGCGCCCTCCGCGAACATGAAGGCGGAGACGCCGATCAGCAGATAGAAGAGGTAGACGGGATCGAAGTTGAGCAGCTTTTCCATCGGCCAATCCTCGTACTCACAGCGGATTGGACGGGTCGAAGTAGTTGCCCGGAATCTTGATGCCCAGGTTGACCAGGTGGCTGAGGAAGCGCGGACGCACGCCGGTCGCCTGGAAGTGGCCCTGCACGGTACCGTCGGCGGCGGTGCCGGTGCGCACGAACTTGTAGATTTCCTGCATCTGGATGATGTCGCCTTCCAGACCGGTGATCTCGGCGATCGAGGTGACCTTGCGCTTGCCGTCGGACTGACGCTGCAGCTGCACGATCATCTGGATGGCGCCGGCGATCTGACCGCGGATCGAGGCGACCGTCATCGGCAGGCCGGCCATGCCGATCATCTGCTCGAGGCGGGAGATGGCGTCGCGCGGCGTGTTGGCGTGGATGGTGGCCATCGAGCCTTCGTGGCCGGTGTTCATCGCCTGCAGCATGTCGAAGGCTTCCTCGCCGCGGCACTCGCCGAGGATGATGCGGTCGGGCCGCATACGCAGCGCGTTCTTCACCAGCTCGCGCTGGCGGATTTCGCCCTTGCCCTCGATCGAGGGCGGCCGCGTCTCCATGCGGCCGACATGCGGCTGCTGCAACTGCAGTTCGGCGGCGTCCTCGATGGTGATCAGGCGCTCCTTTTCCGAGATGAAGGCGGAGAGCGCGTTGAGCATCGTGGTCTTGCCGGAGCCGGTGCCGCCGGAAATGATGGTGGTGATGCGCGCCTTCACCGCTGCGGCAAGCAACTCGGCCATCGGCGGGCGCAGCGCGTTGACCTCGACCAGCTTGGACAGGTTGAGCGGCTTCTTGGAGAACTTACGGATCGAGACCAGCGGGCCGTCGACGCCGATCGGCCGCACCGCCACGTTGACGCGGGAGCCGTCCTGCAGGCGCGCGTCGCACAGCGGGTGGCTTTCGTCGACCCGGCGGCCGACGGCGGAGACGATTTTGTTGATGATACGCAGCAGATGCTGCTCGTCCTTGAAGCGCACGGACAGCGGCTCGAGCACGCCGCGGCGCTCGACATAAACGCATTCATGACCGTTGATCAGGATATCGTTGATGCTCTCGTCCTTGAGCAGCGGCTCGAGCGGGCCGAGGCCGGTCATCTCGTCGAGGATCTCGGAGACGAAGTCCTCCAGCTCCTGCGCGTTGAGCGCCAGCCGCTCGTTGAGCACGTATTTCGCCACCAGCCCCTGCACGTGCCGGCGGATCTCGTCCTCCGGCAGTTTCTCCAGGGCGGAAAGGTTGATCTCCTCGATCAGCCGGCGGTGCAGGCGCACCTTGGCGTCGAGCAATTTTTCGCTGTTCAACGGGTTTTGCGGCGCGAGCGGTGGCGCTTCGACCACCGGCGGCGCGGGAAACACCTTCCAGCCTTCGGCCGCCGGGGCAGGCGCCTCCTCGATTGGGGCGGGCTCGGGCGCCGCCGGGCGATGTAGGGTGAAACGTCCGGCCATTGCTTATTCCTTGTCCACGCAGAGAGAGCGCATCGGGCTTAACTCTCCGCTACCGGGCCATGGACAATTTGAGCTTCTTCAGCAGCGGAACCGATTTGCTCTCGGCCGCTGGCTTGGCGGGGGAACCGGTGAGCACCAGCCGCTTCAGCTGTGCGGTGATCTTGTTACCGGCCTTGACCTCGTCGAGCGGCACGCCGCGGTCGATCGCCTCGCGCACCAGCTGATAGTCGTTGGGAATGACGGCGCAGAACGCCTCGCCCAGGGTCTGCTGCAGGTCGGACAGACGCAGGCTGGCGGAGAACATTTTCTGATTGAAGCGATTGACGATGACCTGCGGATGCGGGCCTTCGCCCAGCCGCTCCTTGATCGCCGCCACCAGCTGCTTGGACTGGCGCAGCGCCGGCACCGTGGTCTCGCTGACGATGAACAGCTTGTTGGAGCCGAGCAGCACGCTGTCGGTCCAGGAGAACCAGGTGCGCGGCATGTCGAAGACGACGTATTCGAAATTGGTGGAGACGAGATCGAGCAGCCGGGTCACGACGTCGGGATCGAAGGAACGCATCTCCGCCGGCCGGTTGGGCGCCGCCACCACCGCCAAACCGGAGGCGTGATAGGAGAGCATGACTTCGAGCAGCTGGCGGTCGAGCCGGTCCGGGCGCGGCTCGATCTCGGCCAGATTCAAGCGCGGCTCGAGGTCGAGATAATCGGCGACGGCGCCGTGCTGGAAATCGAGATCGACCAGGCAGGTCGAGGGCTTGCTGCGCTGGCCCGTGCTGTTGAGCAGCAGCATCGCGGTCTGGATGGCCAGCGTGGTGACGCCGGCGCCGCCGACCGCAGGCAGATAAGTGTAAATTTGCGCTTCCTTCGGCTCATTGCCGCCGGCCGGACTCTGCGCGACGCGCGCGCAGGCGCGCACCAGGTCCACCGGCGCCACCGGCTTGACCAGAAAATCGGCGATCCGCATCTGCAGCAGCGTGCGGGCGACAGCCTGGTCGAAAGACGGCGTGATGGCGATGACCGGCGGCCAATCGCCGATGCGCGTCATCAGGCGCGTCAGCGCCGCCATCTCCTCCGCGCCCGCCGCGAGATCGATGACCACGACGGTGGCGCCCTGGATGTCGAGCGCGTCGCCCTGCTCGGCGACACCGCCCATCACCACGGCGAGATCGATGGCCTTGGATGCGCCGAAGGTCTCGCGCGCCGAAAGCTCGAAAGCCGGGTCGGCGGTGAGGATCACCACCCGGGTTCGATTGTTCAGAGCGCCGCGACCGGTACGCATCTCGTTCCTGCCTATTTCACCGGCGCGTTGACGGTCGGCCCGAGCGGCGTCGTGTTGTTCTGCGCCGCGCCCTGGTTCTGCTGCTGCGAGTCGCCATAGGTGCTGGAGGTGCCGATGCCGCGCGGCGGGATCACCCGGTTGGTGCGGTAGCGGTTGACCGCGCTCTCCATCTTGTCGCCGTTGAACGCGATGTTCTTGTTGGCGGACTCACGCGGCCATGGGTCGACCATCATGGTGACCTGGTTGGTGGCGAGCGCGTTGCCGCCGTTGAGCGAGATGGTGTCGCGGCGGTCGAGATACTCCGAGCAGCCGGCGAGCAGCGCAGCGAGCGAGACGCTGACCAGCAGCGCGCGGCGCAACTTAATGAATCGCGTCATTGGAGACACTCACGTTGGAGAACGCCTTGGGCGGCAGGTCGAGCATGTGGCCGGTGAACGGCTCGCCGTCGGCGGAGACGAAGCGCGCCTGCGCCGGCGTCAGCGCCTTGGCCTCGCCGTGGGTGAGCTCGGTCTTGCCGAGCAGGAAGAAGTCGGGGTCGTTTGGCGGCACTGAATCGTCGGCCGGCGACTTGATCACGTCGCCCGGACGTGCCGGCCGCACGATGTGCGGGGTCACGATAATGGCGAGATCGGTCTGGTCCTGCTGATAGGACTTGGAAGAGAACAGCGCGCCGAGCACCGGCATGCTGCCGAGCCAGGGCAACTGCTCGATCTGGTTGCGGTTGTTGGTCTGCAGCAGACCGCCGATGACGAAGCTCTGGCCGTCGCGCAATTCGAGCGTGGTGGAGGCGCGGCGCACGATCAGCGCCGGCACGGACACGCCCGCCGACACCGTCACCATATGGGTGGTGTCGAGTTGGCTCACCTCCGGCTCTATCTTCAGGTTGATCAGGCCCTGGCCGAGCACGGTCGGCGTGAAGGCGAGACCGACGCCGTATTTCTTATAGTCGACACTGATTTGGCCGAACGAGCCGGAAATCGGGATCGGATACTCGCCGCCGGCGAGGAAGCTCGCGGTGTCGCCGGACAGCGCGACCAGGTTGGGCTCGGCCAGGCTGCGGGCGACGCCCTTCTGCTCGAGCGCATTGATCGCCACATCGGCCGACAGGCTGCCCTTCGCCAGGCTGGCGATCAAGAAGCCGTACGGAGATGCGCCGGAGAGGACGCCGGCGGCGCCCACGGCAGACGCCGATGTAATGGGAAGGCCGCTCGCCGGGACGTTGTTGCCGACATTGATGTTGGGGTTGCCGAAGGTGTTCCATTGCACGCCGAGATCGCGGCCGGCATTGCGGGCGATCTCGATGAAGCGCACCTCGAGCAGAACTTGTTGCGGCTGCATGACGCTGACCGAGTTGATGATCTCGGGGCCGAACTGGCGCGCGATTGTCACCGCTTTGTCGAGGGTGACGGCGTCAGCCACCTCGCCCGACAGCATAATGCGGCCGTTGACCGTGGTGGCGACGATGTGCGAGCCGGGGAAGCGGCGCTTGAGCTCGTTGGCGAGCCGCGTCACGTCATAGGTGACTTCGACGTCGAAGATGCCGACCAGCTTCTTGCCGTCGGAATAGACCGACACGCGGGTGGTGCCGATCTTCTTGCCGAGGATCGAGAGCGAATGATCGGTGAGCGGATTGACGTCGGCGACGTCCGGATCGCCGACCATGACGTCGACGAAGCTGCCGTCGGTACGCACGTCCTGCGACTTGCCGGTCGCCACCGTCACCGTGATGGTACGCCCGTTGCCGCCGAGCCGGACCACGCGCTCCTGCGCGTGCGCGTTGCCCATCATGAGGGCAAGCCCGATGGCCAGGGCGACCGCCAGCGCGATCGCCAGATCGCGCAGCACGCCGCCCGCTTCCGCACTCCTGTCCGTGCGCCGCCAAGCGAAGCCGGCAGCGAAATCTTTGTTCTTATTCACGACACAACCCCCCAAGCCCGATGTTGCCCCGCCCGCGCTCAGCGGACGGCGCGACTCTGGTTAGACGTCAGTTCGGAACCCCCGTGCGCTTGCTCCATCGGCACCGTGTAGGACTGCCGCGCCGAAGCGCGCGTCACCACCACGGTCGCCGTCTTGCCGTCGACCACCGGCGCTTCGTCGCTGGACTCGCCGCCCAGGTCCTTCAGCGTGACCTTGCGGGTGGCCACCTCGGCGTTCTCGCCGGCCTTGCGCAGCAGCAGCGACAAACTGCCCACCGATGAGGCGAGCCACAGCTTCTGCGCGTCGAAGGTGCTGACCTCGAGCGTGACCGACTTGGCGACAGCCGCCTTGGCGGCGCGCTCGTCGGCGACCTGGTCGATCGCCAGCACGCGCGTGTTCTGCAGGATCACTTCGGTGGTGGCGTTGCCCTTGTCGATCTGCCGCGTGAGCACGACGTCGACACGGTCGCCCGGCTGCACGAAGCCGCCGACGCCTTCGACGTCGTTGACGCGGATGGTGACCGCCTTCATGCCCGGCTTGACCAGCGCCGACAAAGTGGCGCGCTGGCCCGGCCCGGTGATCTTGAGCGACAGCACCGGCTCATTCGGCTCGATCGCGGTGAGCACCACGCGGCGGCCGCCTTCGAGCACGTCGTGGATCTTGCTGAAGGCGCCGGACGGCAGCGCGTCGGCCGGCCACGGCACTTCGCGCAATTCGCCGGCGTTGAGTTCGGTGCCGAAGCGCAGCGGCTTGGCGGCGACGACGATGGTGCGCGTCGGCACCGCCTTGTTCGCTTCGACCGGCACGCGCTTCTTGGCCTGGTTGTTGAGCCAGACTTGGGCGATGAACACGGCGAGCACGCCGAAGACGACGGCAAAGCCGATCATGACGATGGTGCTGGCACGCACGGCACTGAATCCCCGGTTGACGCGAACCAACTCTTGATTGGTCTATTCGGGGCAAGCCTAGGCGTGACGAAGTATTGAATTACTAAATTCGACCGGTGAACTTCCGCTATGCTGAAGGCGTTCTCAATTCCTATTGTTTACGACCGGTATCCATGTTGCGGAGACTTTTAGTCGCCGGGCCTTGGCATTAACAATACTGGATCGTATAGCTGGCGCCGCGGTAACCCGGCGTTCAGCCTAATGCTTCCCTGCCGCGCGCGAACGGCAGGTAAAACGCGGGGCAAGCGCCCATCGAGGAGGAGGCCGGCGGCGCGAACGAAGCTTCGTCAATGTTCCGGAAGGGTTACCGCGTCGGACCGCGGACGTTGCCCGCCCGGACGGCTTGCGGCAACATGCCGCCCGCGTCACTGACATAATAAGCGTCGCCAGTGCCAATGGGCGCGCAATAACAACGATCTCGGAGGAAGCACGGATGTCGAAACCACGCATTAGCTATGTCGATCCGGCCACCGTCGACCCGGCCATGCGCGCCGAGTTCGAGCGCTGCGCGCGCGAAGGCACGCCGCGGCCGGAGAGCCAGGCCGTGCGCGCCCATGTGCCGGCGACGTTCTGGTCCTTCGCCAACACCTGGAACGACGTGTTCCGCAACGGCGTGGCCGACCACAAGATCAAGGAGCTGTGCCGCGTCTACGTCTCCCGCTCGGTGCTGTGCGAGTTCTGCGGCAACCAGCGCTCGATCAAGGCGGCGACGTCCGGCCTCAAGGAAGACGACTACTTCGATCTGATCAATTTCGAGTCCTCGCCACACTACGACGAGCGGCAGAAGGCGGCGCTCGCTTACGCCGAGGCGATCACCTGGGATCTGCCCGCCGGCGACGAGCTGTGGGCGCGCCTGCACAAGCACTTCAGCGAGCCGGAACTGGTCGAGATCGGCTATTTCGTCGCCATCACCATGGGCCAGCAGCGCTGGCTGCGCACGCTCAACATCGAGCACCACCAGGTGCTCGCCGGGCAGCCCGGCTCGATGGCGCCCGGTTTCGAGACGGAAGACGAGCTCAAGCGCTCCAAACAGGCGGAAGACTACTGGGCCAAGATCAAGCCGCAGCCGGCGTCGGCGTCGGCCAGCAAGAAGGCGGTCGCATGACCAATGTTGAAGTGACGGCTGCGCGGCCGATGCCGGCGCCGCAAGGCGCCTCCGCCGAGCCGCGCATCCGCGTCAAGGGTCTGGGCAAGCGCTACGGCACGCTGGAAGTCTTCCGCAACATCGACTTCGACGTCGGCGAGCGCGAGATCCTCGCCATCGTCGGCCCGTCCGGCTGCGGCAAGACCACGCTGTTGCGCTGCATCGATGGTCTGTTGCCGCACGACGCGGGCGATATCTGGGTCGGGCGCGAGCGCGTGGAGGAGCCGATCGCCGGTGTCGCCATGGTGTTCCAGCACTTCGGCCTGTTCCCCTGGAAGACGGTGTACGAGAATGTCGCCTACGGCCTGCGCATGGCCGGCGCCGCCAAGGCCGAGATCGAGCGCAAGGTACCGGTGTTCATCAAGATGGTCGGGCTCGCCGGCTTCGAGAAGGCGTATCCCTACCAGATGTCCGGCGGTATGCAGCAGCGCTGCGGGCTCGCGCGCGCGCTCGCGCTCGAGCCGAACGTGCTGTTGATGGACGAACCCTTCGCCGCCGTCGACGCGCAGACGCGGGAGATCCTGCAGTTCGAACTGCTGCGCATCTGGGAAGAGCGGCCGACCGCGATGATCTTCGTTACCCATTCGATCGAGGAAGCGGTGCTGCTCGGCCACCGGGTGATCGTGCTCAAGGGACGCCCGTCCAGCATCCACGAGACCATCACCATCGATTTGCCGCACCCGCGCACGCGCGACACGCTGCGCCTGCCGCGCTTTGCCGAATTGCGCGAACGGGTGTGGTCGACGCTGATGCGGGAAGCGCGGGAAGCGGAATTCAAACTCGAACGCTGAGCAACGATAAGAAAACTGCACAACCGAACACGAAAGGGAGGATTCAGATGCTGCGTAAATTCACGATGCTGCTCGCCGGCGGCGCGGTGCTTGCGGCGCTCAGCTTTGCCGGGCCGGCCGCGGCGGAGGACAAGAAGCTGGTCATCGCCATTCCCGGCATTCCGCCGATCTATTCGGTGACCATTGCCTTCGTGGCCGAGAAGCAGGGCTTCTTCAAGAAGTACGGCGCCAATGTCGAGATAAAGCCGTTCGACAACGGCACCGCCGCCGCCCGCGCGGTGGTGGCCGGCGACGTCGACATGGCGTGGTCGCCGACCCCGCCGGTGATCGTGCAGGTGTCCAACGCCGGCGTGCCGCTGGTCGCGCTCTACGGCATGCCCAATCCGGACTGGGTGCTCGGCAGCATCGAGCCGGGCAAGACCTGCAAGGACATGGTCGGCCAGGACGTCGGCGTCGATTCGATCAACGGCGCGCGCTCGATCGCGCTGCGCTCGATGCTCGCCGGCGGTTGCAAGGACGTGAAGATCGACCAGGTCAAGCAGGTCGCGCTCGGCTCGAGCCCGGGCCCGGCGCTGCTCGCCGGCAAGCTGCAATACGCGGTCATGCATCTCGACGACCTCGCCGAGATCCAGCACCAAGGCAAGAAGGTCAACGTCATCCTGGCGATGAAGAACACCAATCCGACCAGCCACTACCTGATCATGGTCGCGCGCAAGGACAACCTGGCGAAGAACCGCGACGCCTTCGTGCGCGCGGTCGCCGCCATGATCGCCGCCGCCCGCTTCATGCAGGATCCGAAGAACGCCGACGCGGTGGCCGAAGCTGCCGCAGTCACCGGCCACAACAAGGAAATCAACAAGCTCGCGCTGGAGGAATTCCTCAAGATCGACTTCTGGGCGGCCAAGGACGACGGCATGCCGAGGAACAAGATCGAAGCGGTGGCCTCGCTGATGAAGAAGATCGGCTCGATCAAGGCCGACAAGGAGCCGGTCAAATACGACGACTTCGTCGACGGCTCGGTGTGGAAGGACGCCAACGCGATGGTGAAGTGATCGCGATTTGCGCTAGCAAAGCGCGGTCATCCCCGCGCAAGCGGGGACCCAGTAATCCCGGTATTGATCGTCTCGCAACGCTGGGGTTACTGGATCGCCCGCTTTCGCGGGCGATGACAGCCGAGTGAGCAAGTAAGACATTGTACGCCACCATCCGCCGCCATGCCCCGCTCTGGCTCAGCATCGCCGGCGGCGTCGCGCTTTGGGAGATCGCCGGCCGCGCGACCAGCCGCGCCTTCATGGTGCCGTTCTCCGAGACCCTGGTTCGGCTCTGGCAGTTGACCGTCAGCGGCGAATTCCTGCCGCAGCTGCTCGATTCCGCCGTGCTGTTCTTCAGCGGCTTCATCCTGGCGGTGATCGTCGGCGCGCCGCTCGGCCTCCTGTTCGCGCGCGTGCGCGTGCTGCGCATCGGCATCGAGCCTTACCTGATGATTCTGTATGCCACGCCGATGGTGGCGCTGATTCCGTTCATCCTCTCGCTGATGGGCTTCGGCTTCGGGCCCAAGGTGCTGATCGTCTTTTTGTTCACCGTGTTCCCGGTGCTCTACAACACGGTGGAAGGCGCGCGCAGCATCAAGCCGGAATTGATCGAGGTGGCGAAGTCCTACCGCTCCAGCGAATGGGCGCTGTGGCGCGAGGTGATGCTGCCCTACACCCTGCCCTACACCATGACCGGCGTGCGCCAGGCCATCGGCCGCGCGCTGGTCGGCATGATCGCGGCGGAGTTCTTCCTCTCGGCCACCGGGCTCGGCCAGCTGATCATGGGCGCCTCGCAGGATTTCGACACCGCCGGCGTATTCGCCTCCATCTTCGTCATCGGATTGATCGGCGTCGGCCTCACCCGCGTCGGCTTTGTCATCGAGCAGCGCTTCGCGCGCTGGAGGCAGTGATGGCCGAGCAAGCCCTCTCCGCCCCCGTTGCCGCGGGCAAGACGCAAGCGGCGAGCCGCTGGTCGGCCACCTTCGTGCCGCGGCTGATCACCGGACTGGTCATCCTGCTGACGTGGGAGATCGTCGTACGCCTGACCGCGCCGGCCTACGTCGCCAAGCCGACCGGCATCGTGCTCGCCGTTCCGCAGGTGCTCACCGATCACGCCTTCCTGCAGGCGCTCGGCGCCACCTTGCTGGCGGTGAGCGAGGGTCTCGCCATCACCATCGTCGCCGGCACCGCGCTCGGCCTGTGGATGGGGCGCAGCGCCACCGTCGACCGGGTCATCCGCGTCTACGTCAACGGCTTCAACGCGCTGCCGATGATCATCGTGCTGCCGCTGTTCTCGCTCTGGTTCGGCTATTCGCCGGGCGCGCGCATCGCCACCATCATCTTCGCGGCCATCTTCGCCATCACCATGAACGTCGCCGACGGCGCCCGCTCGGTGCCGCGCGAATATCTCGAGGTGGCGAAGTCGTTCCGCGCGCGCGGGCGGAGCACGTTGTTCGAGATCGTGCTGCCGGCGGCGATGCCCTATCTGCTCGCCGGCTTCCGGCTGGCCGCCGGGCGCGCGTTGATCGGCGCGGTGGTGGCGGAGTTCTTCCTCTCCATCGGCGGGCTCGGCTACTACATCCTCTACAATTCGCGCAGCTATCACCACAACGAGGCCTTCGTCGGCGTGCTCCTGCTCGCCGCCTTCGGCGTCGGCTTCGAGGTGCTGGTGCAGTGGACGACCAAGCGCTTCATGCCCTGGTACCGCCGCGACGAAAAAGCCAGCTGAACTTTCCAAGGACAAATCATGGACGCTCAAGTCAAGGCCGCGATCGCCCACTGGGGACCGCGCTTCGTCGCCAACGGCGTGGTGCTCACCGATTTCGAGGAGATCACCGGCAAGCTCAACAGTTACAACGAATGGTGCGCGGCCTGGTCGGCGCGCGCGGCGCATCACGAGGAGCTCGGCCGCGCCGCGCTCGCGCGCGGGCACACGCTGACCGGCGCCGAGTGCCTGCAGCGCGCCGGCGTCTATTATCACTTCGCCTCATTCCTGTTCGTGCACGACGTGCCGCAGATGAAAGCGGCGCACATGAAGGGCGTCGCCTGCCGGCAGGCGGCGTTGCCGCATCTGCGCCCGCCCGGCGAGCGCGTGCAGATTCCGTATCAGGGCAAGTCGCTCGCCGGCATCCTGCGCAAGCCGGCCGGCATCGACAAGCCGCCGGTGGTGGTGATGGCGGTCGGCCTCGACTCGACCAAGGAGGAAGGTGACGCCTACGAGATGCCGTTCCTGTTGCGCGGGATGGCGACGTTGATCTTCGAAGGCCCCGGCCAAGGCGAGGCGCAATACGACTTCGCCATCCGCGGCGACTACGAGGTGCCGGTGAAGGCGGTCATCGACTACGTCGAGACGCGCCACGA
>Ga0335081_10015011_pt1 | contig 12534 bp, 7 predicted proteins | sample Lox_Sample_35_FD_206713 | JGI IMG/M metagenome (GOLD analysis project Ga0335081, IMG submission 206713) | Soil microbial communities from Loxahatchee National Wildlife Refuge, Florida, United States - Lox_Sample_3.5 | ecosystem: Environmental > Terrestrial > Soil > Wetlands | place: USA: Florida...
GAAGCCGTTGCGGCAACGATTCCTCGCTTAAACTGGCGGAAGCCGGAGCATTTCTCCAGGTCCCCATGGCAAAGTTGCGGAGCTTCGCCCCGCGCATGGATTTTGCCTTCCCAGGTCACAACCCAGTATCCGTTCTTGCCGGGGATGGATGTGATACTTCCGACCTCGTTCACGCTCTCGTAGTCGGGAGCGCCCTCAATCGCAAGAGTTTTGGGTCTTGGAGGGTAATCGTTCGAGTCCAACTGCACCCAGAACCCTCCGTTGGGAGCAGCCGCAAGGCTGGTGTAATTACTTCCCGCAGGCAAGAAGGGTTGCGAGGCGCCTGCCGGGCTTGTCGCAAAGCTTATGCCGAGTAAGAGCAAGAGCGTCATAACAGTGTGAGTAATGACAAACGAACGAAAGCTATACAGTGAGTTACGAATCTCTGAGTTCGCGGTAATTCTCCTTTCCAGGGCTATGATGTATCCATTGACTATATAGTTGCCCTCCCGACGCAAAAAAATCGGCCGCTGGCACAAACTTTCCAGCGGCCTCAGGGAGCGGACTCATTTTGGCCTTGCGGATTCTACGGAGCCGGCGTCACCGTCCAAGTCAGGCCGTTGTTCGTGTAGTAGGAGACGATCAACCCTCCCAAATACGACTCTGGATACCCGTACAACCGGTAATCGGGCTGTTCGCGATTTTGAAACAGCGCTTTCCCGGATGAATCCTTCAGCACCGTCCACAGTTGGTTGGTCGGGTTTTCCTCCTGCTTGCATGGATACTGAATCACCCTGCCAGCCTCGGCGCCGCCCTCGAGATCCATGCACAGGCCGCTGTTGACGTTAACAATTCTGAAGGCGCCGGCGTACGGCAGCAATTTCCATTTCTGGCTATTGCCGCCGTTGGCCGCCGCCAACCTCAGCGCGGCCTCTTCTGTGCTGGCGCTGGGCACATCGATCACTCTGCCCTCGGTCACCGACTCGATCACGACCGGCGGAGGATCGGACGATCTCCCGACTCTGCCATCGCGATACACCCAGACGTAAGAGCGGCCGTCAGGCCTCGAGACGATGCTCGACACCTGGTGACCTCCGCCAGCGCCGCCCGTGGATCCCAGAAACGGAGCGCCGCCAAACGAGTGCACGCCACCGTCGGAGCCCACCAGCCAGTAGCCGTTCACTTCTCCGAAGAGGTTGTAGCTCAGCGCGATTCCTGTGATGTTGTGGCCGCCGGGCTTATTGCCGCCGGTTGAGCCGAACAACACAGCATCACCACGGCCGTGCACGCCCCCGTCTTCACAGACGATGTAATAGCCCAACCCGGACGGTGTAGGGACAATTCCGGTCGGGATCGAACCATCTCTGCTGACATCGCCGTAGGAGACGACTTCGCCCGCGGTCCACACGTGGCCGTTATTGTCCACCGCCCACAAGCCCTTGCCATTCGGAGAGGCAGCGGCAGCGGTTATGCGTTGCGCGGGATCGGTGCTAAATCCGGAGCAGTTTTGCAGTCTCCCCGAGCAAAGCTCTGGAGCTTCACCGCGCGCGTAAATATCGCCGCTCGGCCTCACCATCCAGTACCCGTTCTTACCGGGAATGGAAGCTATGCTGCCGAATGCGTTAATACTCTCAAATTGCGGCGCGCCGTCGATGGCGATAGTCCTATAGTCCCACTCAAAGTCTTCCATGCCGTGGAGTTGGATCCAGAACCCGCCGTTCGGTGCAGCGGCAATGCTGGTGTAACTCGGATCGGGATAAGGAAATGTCTGATCCGAAGCATTCGCGGCGACTGGCGTAAACCCAACGACAAGCAACAGGCCCAACGCAACGAAAGCCCGCATGTAGACATTAAGACCGTTCGACAAAATATTGTTTTGAGTCATGAATAATTCCTCTCTTTATCTCCTAAATAATTAAATTTTCCCTGGGATCTACTGCCTGGCCCAGCCGGCGGCGGGAAACTCTCCCGCGGCCGAACGTCATACTGTTTCAGTCAAGAACCTGGCTCAGCGTCCAGCCCAGGCCGTTGTTGGTGCGGTAAGAAACGATCAGTCCTGCACCATACTCATCGGGATAGCCGTACAACCGGTAATCTATCTGCGCCGGCGTGTACAACTGCAGGGCTTCGAAGCCACCCTTAAGCACCCAACGCTGATTGGACGCATTTTCCTCCGCCTTGCAGGGATACTGAATCACGCGCCCACTTTCGGCTCCGTATTCCAGGTCCATGCACAAGCCGCTGTTGACGTTGACGATCTTGAACGCGTCGCCATGCCTGATCAGGTTCCACTTCTGGTTATCGTCGCCATCGGCCGCGGCTAGCTTAAGCGGCGTGATCGGTTCCGTACTTCCGTCCGGAACCTCAATCACCTTGTTCTCGGTGACGGACTGGATCATGAAGGGCGGAGCAGGCCGGGATTTTTCCACCCGCCCATCGGCATACACCCAAGCATAGGAGCGGCCATCAGCCTGCGTAACGATGTTCGAAACCGCGTGCTCTCCCGGGCCGCCGCCAGTGGATCCCAGAAACGGCGCAGCTCCAAAGCTGTGCACGCCGCCATCTGAGCCCACCAGCCAGTAGCCATTGATCCGGCCGAAGATGTCATAGCTCAGCGCCATGCCAGTCAGATCGTGCCCGCCGGGTTTCTTGCCGCCAGTTGAGCCGAACAACACGGCATCGCCGCGGCCATGGACACCGCCGTCATCCATGACGATGTAATAACCGCGGCCGGAAGACGTGGCCACGATGCCAGTGGCTCTCTGGCCGGGGTCGTGCATCACGTCGCCATAGGAGGCAACGTTGCCAGCAGTCCAGACTGCACCTGCACTGTCGACGGCCCACAAGCCGTCGCCATTCGGAGAGGCAGCGGCTGCCAGAATCGACCGTTCGGAAGAGCGGTAACCCGAGCAGTTTGAAAGGTGCCCTTCGCAAAGGTAGGGTGCGCCACCGCGGTCAAAAATTCTTCCAGTCGCGGTCACGACCCAGTACTTATTCGTGCCGGGTATAGCCGTGATACTCCCGGGTTCGTTCACCGTGTCGTACTGAGGCGCTCCGTCGATTGCGAGCGTCTTGTACTCCTCCATGTGTCCGGGAGCATGGATCTGCACCCAGAACCCGCCATTGGGAGCGGTGGCGATACTGGTGAAGTTTCCGTAGGGGGCGAAGTTTGGTTGCGAAGCGCTTGCAGGAAGCGCCGTCAGGCCGAGCAGTAAGAACAGTAAGCCCGGCAGCAAGGTAAGCCGACGAATGAATAAATGAAAACGGTATGTATTGTTTCGAGTCATAAACATCCTTTCTCCAGATTCAGTCCGGATATGAGTATTCAGCCATTAACTTTTCAGGATTACCAATTACTGGGGCCGGAAAATTCTCTGTCCGCGCGCCGCCGGATCAGAAGACTGGAGTCCAGATCCGGCTCACGCCCGCTGCAGCCAGGAGGCCTGCAGCCTTCGTGGTCCTGGACCAGGGCGTGAGAAGAGAGCGGCGCATTCGGCTCATCTTCGGCGCGTGTTCTACGAAACTTGACATACCCGATTGGATGACTAGGGTTTCAGCAAAGGTTGCCCGGCGCCGTCCGATCTATGAGCGCCGGCCTCGCATTTTGGGGTCGAACTCTCCATCTTTGCTGTGCTCGTGGGCCGGCATGTGTCAGGTTTCGTTCGGACCAGTTGACCAGACCCTTCCTGCGTCCTAACATAGCGGCCACGGGATCAGAGCCCTGCCCATGAGCAGCGAAGCGACGACTGGCCAAAGCTCGGCCGGCGAAACGATGATCGGGCAGACGATCTCCCACTACCGCATTCTCAGCAAACTGGGCGGCGGCGGGATGGGGGTGGTCTATGAGGCGGAGGACATCCGCCTGGGCCGCCACGTAGCCGTGAAGTTTATCCCGGAAAATCTCTCCCACGACCCCAAGGCCATGGAGCGCTTTCTGCGGGAAGCGCGTGCTGCCTCGCAACTTAACCACCCCAGTATCTGCACCATCCACGAGGTAGAAGAGCACAACGGCCATCCCTTCATCGTGATGGAGAAGCTGGAGGGGGAGAGCCTCAAGCAGCTTATTCATGGCAAGCCAATGGAGATTGACCGATTGCTGGACGTCGCCATCCAGGTGTGCGACGCGATGGCGGCGTCTCACGCCAAGGGAATTGTGCATCGCGACATAAAGCCCGCGAACATCTTTATTACTTCGAGCGGGCAGACGAAGGTGCTCGATTTTGGTTTGGCCAAGCTCATCCGCGACGGCAGCCTGGCCACCAGTGAAGAAACGCCGGTGGAAGATTCTCTGACGGCGGTGGGCGTAATTCCAGGCACTGCGGTTTACATGTCTCCGGAGCAGGCGCGCAGCGACGAACTGGACGCGCGCAGCGATCTGTTCTCCTTTGGCGTAGTCCTCTATGAAATGGCCACGGGGAAAAAACCGTTTGCAGGAAACAACGTGGTCATGACGCTCGATGCAGTGCTGCACCAGAAACCGCCGTCCCCTCTGAAGCTCAATCCAACATTGCCGACGGACCTCGAGGGCATCATCGGCAAAGCGATGGAGAAAGACCGCAGCAAGCGGTACCAGACCGCGCTGGAAGTCAAAGCGGACCTGCAACGGCTGCAAAAAGAGACCGAGTCGGGTTTGACGCGAACCGGCCCCCGGGACGCTTCGCCGCTCCGGGTGGTGACGGGAACGTTTGAATCGTCGAGCAAACCACAGAAATATTTGCTGCTTGGCATGGCAGGGCTGCTGATCACCGTGTTGGTGGCGGTGGGTGCGTGGTGGTACAAGCATCGGGCGGAAGGCATGGCCGGAATCAACAAGAACACAATCGCTGTACTGCCTTTGCAAAATATGAACGGCGATTTCAGCGTGGATTACCTGCGCTTTGCTCTGGCGGACGAATTGGCGAATGTGCTGACTTACACCCGAGGGCTGGATGTGCGGCCGTCTTCGGTAACCCGGAGATACGCAGGAGCGGATTTGGATCCCCAGCAGGTAGGTCGCGAACTCAAGGCTGCGACTTTGCTCACGGGTCATTTCCTGAAACAAGGGAACGAATTGCTGGTGACTTTGGAAGCAATCGACACGCCCAGCGACAGAGTGATTTGGCAAATGACGGTCAATGCCAAGGCGCAAGACCTGATCTCGCTGCAAAATCAGCTAGCGACGCAGATGCGGCAGGGACTGCTGCCATTGCTTGGAGCCGCGAATGGGTTTATCGAGACCAGCACGCGGCCCAAGAGCCAGGAAGCTTACGACCTCTATCTACGGAGCACGGCCGTTCCGCACGATGCCGCGCCAAACCGCGACGCCATCCAGATGCTTGAGCGGGTGACTACTTTGGACCCGGATTACGCACCGGCCTGGGAGGCCCTGGGGCTGCGGTATTACTACGACGCGACATATTCCAGCGGCGGAGAGCAGCAACTGGAACGCTCCAACAAGTGCTACGAGCGGGCGCTGCAGCTTGATCCCAACCGAGTGCTTGCATCAGGACAGTTGATTACAAACCACGTGGGGCATGGAGAACTGGGACAAGCTTACGAGCAGGCTGAAGACCTGGTTAAGCGCCGTCCAGAAAACTCACAGGCACATTTTACGTTGAGCTACGTTATGCGTTATGCGGGGATGCTGGAAGATGCGGCAAAGGAGTGCGACACCGCACTGGCTCTCGATCCCGGCAACTATCAGTTCCGTTCCTGCACCTGGGTCTTCCAGGAGTTGGGCAAGCCGGACCGTGCCGTGGAGTTTCTCAAGCTGGATGCAGGCTCGGAATATGCCAATTACGCGATGCCTTTACTTCTTTTGCGGGAAGGCAAAATCAACGAAGCGCGCGAGGCGGTCAAGAAAATGGCGCCGGCGCAACATTATCACCGCGAACTGATGCAGGCTTGTCTGTTAGGCCCGCCGTCGGAACTTGACCGAATCGCGCACGATGATGAGACCGGCACACCATCCGATATGGATCCCGAACAGGTCTATTATCAGGGGGCCGTTCTCGCTTACTGTGGCAAGAAAGAGGCCGCTTTCCACATGCTGAAGATCGCGATTGAGCAAAATTATTGTGCTTATTCCAACCTGCTCTCTGACCCGCTGCTGACCACGCTGCGCAGTGACCGCCGATTCGATGAAATTCTCACTGCGGCGCATGATTGCCAATTGGCAGTCACCAGCGCATCTGCGGCGCCGGCGGCAAACCCTAAGTAAAAGTTCAGATAAGATAGTGTTCTCAGGCCTGCGCGGCTAACTCTTGAGCTGCCCCGCAGTCTGAGCTAGAAAAACGGTCCAGGAAAAATCTTGCTTCCCATCCGCGCGCAGGGCAATCCCATAGCCATGAAGAAAACCGGACGCGGCGCACAATCGCGTCGCGTGCTCCGTGGAGTGCTTTGCGCGTTGGGACTGGGATTGGTTCTGACGCTGCCGGTTCGAGCAGAGGCGCCACTCAAGGCTTACGATCCCTACGCTCCTCTGCCCCAGGATACGGGCTCCGCTGGCCTGAAGCAGGTGCTGCTGCGGCTGCAAACAACTGCCCGCTTAATGCAGACGACGGCACATCCGGATGACGAAGATGGGGGAATGCTGACCCTGGAATCGCGCGGCGAAGGAGCCTCGGTGCTGCTGATGACACTGACGCGAGGAGAGGGCGGACAAAACAAAATTGGCAGCAATTTGTTCGACGTGCTGGGCCTGGTGCGTACGCTTGAGCAGCTGGCTTCGGACAGATATTACGGTGTGGAACAACGCTTCAGCCGAGTGGCGGATTTTGGTTATTCAAAGAGCGCTGAGGAGACTTTTCAGAAATGGCAGGGACATGACATCGCGCTCGGCGACATGGTGCGCGTGATCCGGACGTTCCGCCCGGATGTGCTGGTGGCGCGATTTTCGGGGACGGAACGAGATGGGCACGGGCATCATCAGGCCTCGGCAATACTGACTGAAGAAGCATTTCGCGCCGCCGCTGACCCGAAGCGATTCCCCGAACAAATCAAAGAAGGACTACAGCCTTGGCAGCCGAAAAAGTTGTACATCGGGAATGTGTGCGGCTTTGGAGCGCTGACCTGCGCGCCAGAAAACTACACGGTGAAGCTGGCGACTGGGGTTTATAACCCTGCGCTTGGAATGACCTATGTGCAGTTCGCCATTGAAGGATTGAATCACGAGCTTTCGCAGGGGTTGGGAAATATTTCCGTCGATGCCGGACCACATTTCGCGTTTTACAAGCTGGTGGATTCGGTGTTGCCGCCCACCGTCGACAAGGAAGGTCACGAAAAAGATTTCTGGGACGGAATTGATACGAGTTTGCCCGGGCTAGCCGCGAGGTTGGGAGATGAAGAGAAGAAGGCGCCGTGGTTGAGAGGGCGATTAACGGAGATTCAACAAGATGTCGACAAAGCTGTTTCACATCCTGATGACGCGGCCAATTCCTTGTTGAGCGGATTGCAAATCCTGGATCACGCGATCGCAGAAGTCAAGGACGCAAAGCTAACAAGCGGCGCAGAACGAAATTTACTGGTCTCACTCCAGACAAAGGAGACTCAGTTTCAGGACGCCGCGAATCTGGCGCTCGGCGTAGAACTGAGAGAAACTGGAGAACCGTTAGAAGCGCGAGATGAGAATGAGTTCGCGGCCGTTCCTGGTGGAAGTTTCCGTGTGGAGACCGATTTCTCGGATCAACAAAAGGAGATCACCGTCAACGAGATGCAGCTTGATTTGCCGAGCGGCTGGAGAAGCAGGCAGGTTGGCAAGGCTTCGGACAATTCCGGCAAGAACCTCCAACGGACCTTTGACGTCGATGTTCCCGCAAACGCTGAATATACGCGTCCATACTGGCACCGGGTGGATCCGGAGACGGACAGCGTAAACATCATTGATGACCCGAGATACGTGACTCTCCCTCTTGCGCCGCCGCCGGTGCACGCGCAAGCGACTTACTCATACCAAGGAAAGGAGAATGTGGTTCGCGCGGTTGGCATGGCTGATGGCGCGCCCATTTCCGTAATTCCGGCGTTTTCGGTGCTGCTGGAACCGGGAGAGCAGGTCCTTCCTGTCTCTGACGGAAAGGAAACCACGGTAAAAGTTGGGGTCACCTCAAACTCACCGGGCGCGTCCCGTGGAACCTTGCGTTTGGAGCTTCCGGCGGGCTGGAAGTCCGCGCCGGATCGTTTATCTGTGGATCTTGCGAAACCGGGAGACAAGAAAGACTTCCAGTTCAAAGTCTTCCCTGCCAGCCTGAAAGAAGAACGCGAGCAAATTCGAGCCGTGCTGATGTCGGGCGGAAAAGACTACAGCGAAGGATACAGTTTGGTAACGCGCGAAGACTTGCAGAGCGCGTATTACTACCAGCCGGCCATCCAGCGCGTGAGTGTCGTCGATGTGAAAGTTCCGAAGGACTTCAAAGTCGGATACATCATGGGGGCGGGTGACGATATTCCGACCGTGCTCGGGCAGATTGGAATGAATGTAACGCTGATTCCTGCAGAGCGATTGGCTGGCGAAGATCTCAGCCACTACGGAACCATCGTGATTGGCATTCGTGCTTATGACACCCAGAAAGACGTGGCCAGCCAGAATAAGCGGCTGCTCGACTACGTTTCGAACGGCGGCACATTGATCGTGCAGTACAACACGGGAGTGGGCGATTTTAATAGCGGACACTTCACGCCTTATCCGGCGACGTTGAGCCGGGGGCGGGTTTCGGTAGAAGAAGCGCCCGTAGACATACTCGCACCCGAAGACAAAGTGTTCCACTACCCCAATCAGATCACACAAAAGGATTTTGACGGGTGGGTGCAGGAGCGCGGGCTGTACTTCATGGGCGAGTGGGACAATCATTACACGCCCCTCCTGGCATCGCATGACCCGGGCGAACAGCCGCTCAAGGGCGGATTATTGAAAACGCAATATGGCAAGGGAATTTACATCTACACCGGATACGCATTTTTCCGGCAGTTGCCCGCGGGTGTGCCGGGCGCGATCCGGTTGTATGTGAACTTGTTGAGCGCAGGGCATGAACCCCTGCGGGCTGGGCGGTAGAGAGTTAGAAAAGACGGTTGGCAGCTTTCAGTTCCCAGATCTCAGTTATGCGACGGATATGCAGTCTGTGGCTGGAAAGTCCGGTGAACCTTCCCCAGGTCTGATTCGCGGCATCGGCCTGGGGAGCGCGACCGCGCTGAACATGATCGACATGATCGGCGTGGGACCGTTCATCACTATGCCGCTGATCGTCGGCGCCATGGGCGGACCGCAGGCTATTCTGGGATGGGTGGCTGGAGCGGCGCTGGCTACCTGCGACGGACTCGTAACGGCTGAGCTAAGTTCCGCACTGCCGGGCTCGGGTGGCACGTACCATTTTCTAAGTGAGATTTACGGGCCAAAGCGCTTGGGACGTTTGATCTCATTTCTCTTCATCTGGCAGCTCTCTTTCAGCGCCCCGCTTTCAATTGCGTCAGGCGCGATCGGTTTGGCGGGTTACACCTCATACTTCTTTCCCAACCTTGAACATCAGTTTGCCGCGCGGAATTGGGGTTTGCAGATTCCGCTATTGGGCACGTTGCAGGTGCGCTGGATCATTTCAGGAGCAACGTTCCTGGCGATTGGAATGGTCGTGTTCGCAACGGTTCTTTTATACCGCAAAATCACAAGCATTGGCTGGATGTCGAAGCTGCTGCTGGTGGGTGTGCTGAGCACGATGGCGTGGATCATTCTTTCGGGCTTCAGCCATTTTCATGCTTCCCTGGCGTTCAATTTTCCCCCGGGAGCATTTCGGCTGTCGGATGCATTTTTTCTGGGCCTGGGGTCGGCGATGCTGGTCGCCTCTTACGATTATTGGGGCTACTACAACATTTGTTATCTCGGTGACGAGGTCAAAAATCCCAGCAAGACCATTCCCCGGGCCATGCTGCTATCCATTCTGTTGGTAGCTTGTCTATACATAGCAACGAACGTCAGTATCATGGGCGTCTTGCCGTGGCAGGAGATCGCCGGACCGGGCCAGTCGAACCGAGGGTTGTATGTGATTTCAGTTTTTATGCAACAAATTTACGGAACATGGGCGGCCAAGATAGCGACGGCGCTGGTGATGTGGGCCGCGTTCGCCTCCGTATTTTCACTCATGCTTGGCTATTCGCGCGTTCCCTACGCGGCGGCGCTCGACGGAAATTATTTTCGCGCTTTTGCGCGGGTGCATCCGCGATTGCATTTCCCGCATGTTTCGCTCCTGGCTTTGGGCTGCGTGGCGGTGCCCTTCTGCTTTCTTTCACTCAAAGATGTTATCGCGGCATTGGTGGTGATTCGCATTCTCTTGCAGTTCCTGATTCAGGCGATTGGCGCGATCGTGTTAAGAATTCGCCGGCCTGACCTGCCCCGTCCATTTCGCATGTGGCTCTATCCTCTTCCCGCCATTCTGGCAATCGCTGGTTTCTTGTTCATTCTGGTATCGCGACCAAACTTCTTACGGGAGATTCGTTATGCAATGGTCATTCTGATCGCCGGGCTGGTGATCTATTTTGTTCGCAGCTGGCGAAACCGGGAATGGCCGTTTGAACGGACCGGCGCAGCAACCGCCGAGGCAATGAGCGGATAGCCATGTCCACGAGCATCAATCCGCCTGCGCCAGAAACCTTGACCCCGAACGGTGAAGGATCTCCCTGGGCGCCTCTGGGTGAGCCGCTCTTTCGATCGCTATGGTTCGCCGCAGTGATTTCCTACACCGGCACGTGGATGCAGAACGTGGGAGCGGGCTGGCTAATGACGCAGCTCACAACCTCGCCCCTTATGGTGGGGCTGGTGCAGGCGGCCATGTTGCTCCCGGTATTTTTGGTCATCCTGCCGGCGGGAGCTCTGGCCGACATGGTTGACCGGCGGCGTTTTCTGTTGCTGACGCAAGGCTGGATGGTGTTGGCTTCCGGAACGCTGGGAATTCTGACCCTGCTGGAGCACATTTCTCCGTGGACTTTATTGCTGTTCACATTCCTGTTGGGTCTGGGCGCGGTGATGAACGATCCGGCTTGGCAGGCGATTACGCCGGAGATTGTTTCGCCATCCCAGCACGCTCCAGCAGTGGCGCTGAATTCAGTCGGTTTCAACGTGGCGCGCGCCGTGGGGCCGGCGCTGGGAGGCGTGGTGATTGCGGCCACAAGCTCCGGCGTGGCATTTCTGTTTAATGCGGCGTCATTTTTCGGGGTAATCTTTTTTCTCTATCGCTGGAAACGCCCGCATATCGAGCACGTGGAAAAGGGCCGGGTACGCGACGCTCTGTGGGCCGGACTCCGCTATGTAAAAGATGCGCCGCTGGTGCGCGCGGTACTGATTCGCACAGGTGCATTCAGCATCGCTGCCAGTTCGTTGCTTGCGCTGTTGCCGATCCTGGCTCGACCCTACGGGGCCTCAGGATATGGCATGCTCCTGGGCTCATTTGGTTTGGGCGCGTTGGCAGGAGCGGCGGTGCTTCCGCGGTTGCGCAGCCGGCTGTCGGTAGACGGAACGGTAGCCTTTGCCATCGTGATTTTTGCAGTGATGACATTCGCCGCCGGCCGCGTGCAGACTTTCGGCTGGCTTTCTCTGGTATTGTTTACCAGCGGAACTGCGTGGATTGGGATTCTGGCTTGCCTGAACGTGGCAGCGCAAACCATGTCGCCTGTACCGCTGCGGGCGAGAACGCTTTCCATGTATCTGCTTGTGTTGCAGGGCGGTATGGCCCTGGGCAGCGCGGCGTGGGGAGCACTGGCAACGAAATTTGGCGTTCCTGAGGCGATGCTGGGAGCAGCATTGACGCTAGTAGCAGGCCTGTTTACCGTTCCACGCTACCGGCTGTCGGGAAAGCAATTGGAGTTGTCGCCGGCCGTCGTGCGGGATTGAGGTTGCAAACGACTACAGTCTTTTACTCCAGGAGAACTTCATGAAAAGCATCCTTTCTTTTTGCGCTTGTGTGGTGATGTTCGGCAGTTTTTCTTCGGCGCAGATGGCTAAGCCGGCAGAGCCGCATTCTATTTCGGGGGACCTTGACCACGCGGTCGCAAGCGTTGAAAAGGAATTCGTCTCAGCGGCAGAAGCCATGCCAGACGACAAATTTTCTTTTGCGCCGACTAATGGAGAATTCAAGGGTGTGCGCACGTTCGGAGAACAGGTGAAGCACGTCGCGGCCGTGAATTACATTTTGGCGGCTGCCATTTTGGGAGAAAAGCCTCCGGTTGATACGGGCGAGGAGGCTGGTCCGGCTTCGGTGAAGACGAAAGCAGAGGCGGTTCAGTTTCTAAAGGATTCGTTTGCTTACGTTCACAAGGCGATCGCCACTATCAATGCGCAGAATGTGGTAGAGCCGATCAAGAGTCCCTTCGCTTCGCATACGACCACGCGGCTCGCCCTGGCGATCATCATTCCGGGCCACTGCTTCGATCATTACGGTCAGATGGTGGAATATCTACGCATGAACGGGATCGTGCCGCCCGCCAGCAGATAACCGGTGTAGTATAGCCACGGTGCGTGGGCGAACTCTCGGGCTCGGGGTGGTTATGATCGTTGGGGCAGCCGTATTGGCCGCTCTGATTCCGCTGGCGCCCCTGCGC
>Ga0335081_10015012_pt1 | contig 12533 bp, 8 predicted proteins | sample Lox_Sample_35_FD_206713 | JGI IMG/M metagenome (GOLD analysis project Ga0335081, IMG submission 206713) | Soil microbial communities from Loxahatchee National Wildlife Refuge, Florida, United States - Lox_Sample_3.5 | ecosystem: Environmental > Terrestrial > Soil > Wetlands | place: USA: Florida...
ATCGAGCCCCGCGTGTTGCTGTACCACGACTCGGCGAAGTAGGCGCGGCCGATCACCCCCTCGTGAATGCGCCTGACGATCTCGATCGTATGCGGCGAGGACCGCTGCTGGCTTCCCATCTGGACGAGCGCACCGTACTTGCGCTGCGCGGCCACGAGCAGCTCCCCTTCGTGCGGGTTGTGGCTGCAGGGCTTTTCGACGTAGACGTGTTTCCCCGCCTTGAGCGCCAGGATCGCCATCGGCGCATGCCAGTGCTCGGGCGTGGCGATGGTGACCGCGTCCACATCGCGGGAGTCCAGCAGGCGCCGGAAATCCCACTCCGCGACCGGCGCGCGCCCCTCTTTCTTCTTCACGGCTTCGGCGAACTTCCCGAGCTCCACGCTGTCGACGTCGCAGATGTGCGTGACGGCCGCGTTGGGCGTCACGTGGAGCGAATCCAGGTGGGCGTACCCGCGGCCGTGGAGGCCGATGATCGCCACGTTCACCCGCTCGTTGGACCCCATGATCCTCGCGTAGCTCCGGGCGCTCAGGCCGAGCGCCGCCGTCGCCGTCCCGGCGGCGACCTTCAGGAATTCGCGTCTTGACGTCATCGCTCTTTCTCCTCTGCCGTGGTTGCTACAGCGCCGCGAGCACGCCCTTCAGGTAACCGGCGGATTCCGCCACGCCGGGGAGCGGATCGTGCTCGTCTTTCTCGTACTCGATATGGACCGTGCCGGCGTACCGGAGCCGGATGAGCGTCCGGAGCACCCGCGGGATGTCGATCACGCCGCGACCGATCTCGACGGGGCCTCCGGCCGCCTCCGCCGCGGTGACATCCTTGATGTGGAGATCGTAGACCCTGTCGAACCACCGTTCCACCTCCGCCGCGGGATCGAGCCCCAGCCGCCGCGCGTGGCCCAGGTCGATGCAGAGGCCGATGCGCCTGTCCAGGTGCTCCACCAGGCGGTAGGCGCTCCCGGGGCTCGGGTAGCGCTCGTCGCCGGGGCCGTGGTTGTGAATCGCGAGCCTGATGTCGTACGAGCGCACGGCCTCCTCCACGGATCCCAGCATCCCGTGGTCGGGACATCCCACCATGATCCCGAGATGCGCCGCCTTTGCGTATTCGAACGCACGGTGCACCTCGGCTTCGTTCGCCATGTAGACGACGCCGCAGGAGGAGAACGTGAGTCCCGCATCGGTGATCTTCTTCCGGGCGGCCGCGATCTCTTCCGGCGTGCTTGTCAGCGGGAGATGGACGTCTTTTAGCGCAAGCCGGCTGATGCCGACGCGCTGCGTCATGGCGATCGCCTGGTCCAGCGTAAAATCCTTGAACGTGATCGAGGCGAGGCCGAGCGCGAGGGGGACCGCGCCGGGCGAGGCGGGCGTGCGCTCCTGCGCGCCGGCGATTCCCAGCGGGAGCGCCCCGGCAGCGGCCGCCATGCCGGCGGCCTTCAAAAACTCACGGCGGGATCCTGATGTCATCGAACGCCTCCGGTCTGTCAGAACGTGCGGATCTTGATATTGCGGAATGAGACCATGTCGCCGTGGTCCTGGAGCAGGATATGCCCCCGGGGCGCCTCCCCGAACCCCTCCAGGTCGCGGAACTTGCTGACGGCCTTGTGCGCCAGGAACACTTTGCCCCCCCGTTCGTACGTCAGGATCCGTGTGCCGTTCAGCCAGTGCTCGACGTGCTTCCCCTTCACCAGGATGCGCGCGTGGTTCCACTCCCCGATCGGGTTGACGTGCTTGTGCGAGGCCGGCAGGAGGTCGTAGAGGGACCCGAGCGTCCTGTTGCCGTTGATCCCGAGCTTTGCATCGGGGTGGTTGGCGTCGTCCAGGAGCTGGTACTCCAGCCCTTTCGCCGAGCCGGGCGTCCGCGGGAGCTGTTCCGTCACGAAGATCTTGATGCCGCTGTTCGCCCCCTTCGTGAGCTTGAAGTCGACCTTCAGCTCGAAGCTGCCGTACTGGTCCACGGTGACGATATCCCCCCCGTACGCCGCCTCTTTTCCCCCGGACTCCTCGACAGTCAGCACGCCGTCTTTCACGTGCCATCCCTTCGCGGGGAGCGTATCCATGTATGCCCCGCGCCATCCCGTCATCGTCCTGCCGTCGAAGAGGAGCTTCCATCCCTCCTTCCGCTCCGCCTCCGTGAGCGTGTTGGGTGCCGCGGCGGCGGACGCCGTCCCCTGCGCCCTGAGGAGTGTCGCGCCCAGCGAGAGCGCAAGGAGAGTACACGCAATGCATTGCTTCATACGGTCCTCCGCTGCTGCCCTGTTGTCAGTTCCGCCGGGTGCGGCGGGCGGGTATTCCCCGCGCGTGACAGTCGATGCACCGGACGGAATGGATATTGTTGCCGCTCCGGGGATCGAAGTACGTCGTGTTCATCGTTGTCACGTCCCGGCCGCAATTGGAGAGCGCGGGATGGCAGTTCCGGCAGCTCCGCCGCGGTTCGTTGCTGTGGTTCTCGTGGCACGCCAGGCAGCTCAGCCCTTCGTGGACGCCCCGGGGAGTGCGGTCGTCGCCGCTCCCCGCCGTGCGGAACGCGTTGGGCGCGTGGCACTGCACGCAGACCCGATCGCGGACGTCTTCCGCCATGCGCACGCTCCCGGAGTCGCCGGCAATGTGAAGCGCCGGGAGGCGCGCCGCTTCGATGTGTGCTTTTTCGTACCTGTCGTACCAGAGGACCGAGGGGACCTCGGGCGGGGCCGCATAGAAGATCTTCTTCGGATCGGTGTAGTCGGCGGCCGCGGCCGGCATCCCCGCCCTGTGCACCTGGTGGCAGGCGAGGCAGGGAATCACCGGGAGCGCCCCCCGGGCGGAGTCCAGGAGCCTCCACGGCCCCATCGTGCTGACCGGCGTGACGAGGTCCTCGATCGTTCCCCCGAAGAACATGCCGTGGCACCTGAGGCAATCCGGCGCCGGCTGCTCGCGGGAGTTGTGATCCCTGTTCAGGAATATCGAGGCATATGTCGCCGAGTGTCCGCCGCTCATCCAGCGGGCATATTCCGCGCCGTGGCATCGCCTGCAGGCCCCCATCACCTCAAGCACCTGCGCTTCCGTCAGGCGGACGGGGCCGGGCCCGGGACGGGCGTAGTGACGGACGACCATCATCGCCTTCTCGCCGAGGCTGTGCAGGCCGTTGCTCAGCGCGGTGCCGTGGCACTCCCTGCAGTGGAAATCCCGGTGGCCGCTCTGCGCCCAGAGCGTGGATGAGCTCTCGATTTCGTGGCACCCCGCGCACGCGCTCTGCGGCGCGGCCGAGCTCCAGGCGACGTACAGGACGATGACCGCTGCGCACAGGCAGAGGAGGATGAGCGAGAGACGCTGCGCAGATGTTTTCATGGGTGGGAGTCAGGTGAACCGGTTGCCGGAGCGCCACTCGCGCGTGATGTGCTCGCCGACCCAGTAGCCGAGCGCCATGATCGTGAGCGCGGGGTTGAACCCCCCGTTGGTGACGTGGAGGCTGGCATCCGCGATAAACAGGTTCGGCGTCTCGTGGACCCTCCCGTACCTGTCCGTGACGGACGTCTGCGGATCGTTTCCCATGCGACAGGTCCCTGCCTGGTGCTGGCCGCCGCTGAGCCCCCGCCCGCCGACCGCGCGCCAGGTTTTGAACGCCCCGGCTTCCTGGAGGATCATCTCCGCCCGCGCGGAGAGGAACTCGCACCCCTCCACGTCCTTCGGATGCCGCGTCCCGGAAAGGCGGACGACGGGGATGCCCCAGTAATCGCGCAGGGCCGGATCGACGTCCACGCGGGACTCGAACGACGGGATCTCCTGTATCGGCCCCATGATCTGCACGTTCCGGCGGAAGTACTTCCGCTGGAAATCCTTGTGCTCCTTCCCCCAGGTCGCCGAGCCGGGAGGGCGGACACCCGTGAACAGGTACGGGAGTCGCGTGAATTCGTTGGCCAGCATCCCCCCGCCGACGATGCCCGGATTGTGGTGGCTGAAGTCGCTGATCGCGATGCTCGCACCCGGGCCGACGCCGTCGAAGATATCCTGCTCGAAGAGCCCGAATGCACCGGTGTACGCATGCCCCTGGAGATTCCGTCCGACCCACCCGTACCGGTTCCCCACGCCGGCGGGAAACTGCGCCGACCGGGAATTCAGCAGCAGGCGCGCGGTCTCCGTCGCCGATGCGGAGACGACCACGATATCCGCCGTCTGTTCCTGTTTTGTCCCGTCCCCGTCGAAGTAGGCGACTCCCCGGATCTTCCCCGCCGGATCGATCATGAGCTCGCTCACGACGCAGCGGGTGCGCAGCTCGCAGTTCCCCGTGGCAAGCGCCGCGGGAATCACCGTGTTGTGCGTGCCGCACTTGGCGTTGATGGGGCAGGCAAACCCGCAGCAGGAGAGCCTCCGCTGGCACGCGGGGCGCCCGCCGTAGGGGACGGAATTCCTGAGCATGGGGATCGGGAAGGGATGGAGCCCCTTCCGGAGCATCGCCGAGCGGAGGAGCGTCGCCTCCCTGTTGTACGCGAAAGGGGGCATGGGGTACGCTTTCGCGCGCGGCGCCGCGAAGGGGTTTTCGGAGGCATCCCCCGCGACGCCCACTTCCCATTCCGCCCGTTCATAGCAGTGCTCGAGATCCTCGTACGCAATCGGCCAGTCCTCCAGCGTCGAACCGGCGACGGCGCCGTACGTCGACTTCATCCGGAAGTCTTCCCTCATGAACCGCCACGCCATGGCGCCGTAGCTGACCGTGCCCGAGCCGACGCAGGCAGCGACGTTGTTGTACCCTCCGTCGCTCGGAAGCATGATCTCCTCTGACCCGTCGTCGTTGACCATCACGCGGCGGTAGCGTGCGTCATCGGGGCCGAAGGCGTTCCCGAGGACTGTCGTCCGCTGCGAGAGGAGTTCGTCCGTATCGTGGGCGTCGAACGACACCCAGTCCCCCCGCTCAAGCAGGACCACGGAGAGGCCCCCCCGGCTCAATTCGGCAGCGACCACTCCTCCCCCCGCCCCCGCGCCGACGACGACTGCGTTGACGTGTCTCTGGCTCATGTCTCAGGTCCGGTAACGGTTCTGTCCGAGGATCTGCGGATAATCGAGTCCGATCATCCTGTAGCTGGCGTAGCCGGGGTTCCCGCCGTGCCGGGGACTCCCGTAGTACCCCTGGAGCGCATGGCTCCTGAGGAGCTGGAAGAACCTTGCGGCAAATCCCCCCTTCCACGGTCCGTCGCGGAGAGTGCCCGATTCCATATCCCGGAGAAACGCCGTCTGATCAGCGGCGGGGAGCGACTCAAAGCGCGCGTGATACCTCCCGGCACACGTGGCGGTGATCGCGGCGAGCCCCCGCCTGTAGTCGCCGCGGAAGCGTGCGTATGCGCCTCCGAGCTGCACGTCCATGAACGAGACGACTCCCCCTTCCCGCCCGCCGGGCCACTCGTCCGGAGGAATAATCTGGTCGGCGATCGCGCCCAGGAGCGACGCCTCGTCATCCGTGAGATTCTCCCAGTGCGTGCCCGGGGCGGGGCCGCACCCGGGGATGAGCGAGAGCGTGCCGACGCCGAGCGCTGTCAGCCTGATAAACCTGCGTCTCGAGAGCTTCCAGTCACCGGCCATGCGATTTCTCCTGCAATCTCTGGAATCTGAGAGTCATCGGGAACTCCGGCTTGTGTAGAGCGGGAACGCGGAAGGAGAACGGAGAGCGTTGGACAAACGTACTAGTTCCCGGGGGGAATGTCAAGGAAGGAAACGGAGTTTCATGCCTTTGCATTTCACGCGTAATCGCATACATTGGGGCTGCCACACTGCTCTACCACCAGGAGGAACCATGAGATCGTTGCTCGCCGGATGCCTGTGCGGATTGGCCGTATTGCTCCTCGGCCCATCCGCGCGGGGACAGAGTGCCCGCACGGGAATGTTCGAGGAGGATGCGGACATCGGCGCCCCAAGGAGAGCGGGCGCCGCGCGCTTCAACGCAAGGGACTCCTCCTACACAGTCACCGGCGGGGGGGTGAACATGTGGTTCGGCCGCGACGAGTTCCACTTCCTCTGGCGCAAAGTCTCCGGGGACGCCGCGCTCAGCGCCGCCATCCGCTGGGTCGGCACGGGAGGCAACCCGCACAGGAAGGCATGCCTCATCATCCGGGGGAGCCTTGACCCCGAAGCCCCCTACGCCGACGCGGCGCTGCACGGAAACGGGCTCACGTCGCTGCAGTACCGGGAAGCGCGCGGCGGAGCGACGCACGAAATACAGTCCTCGCTGAACGCGCCCGCCCGTCTCCGGATCACGAGGGACGGCAACAGGATCTTCATGTCGGTGGCTTCCGCCGGTGAGCCGCTCCATCCGGCCGGCGGATCGTTCGCCCTCTCCATGGCGGACCCCGTGTACGTGGGGATCGGCGTCTGCGCGCACGACAGCGACGCGCTGGAGACAGCGGTCTTTTCGCACGTGGAACTTATCGCCGGGGTATCCCCGGCAGGAGGCGAGCGCATGCTGGAGAGCACGCTGGAGACGATCGACATCGCGTCGACGGACAGGAAGGCGGTCTACGTCACGCGCGACCATATCGAGGCCCCGAACTGGTCGCGCGACGGGTCGTTCTTCCTGTTCAACAGCGGCGGGCGCCTCTACAGGCTCCCGGCGGGCGGAGGCACGCCGCTCATGGTGGAAACGGGGCCCGCCGGGCGGTGCAACAACGACCACGGGCTATCGCCCGACGGCTCGCTCCTCGCCATCAGCGACCAGTCGGCGGACGGCGTTTCCCGGATATTCGTCCTCCCGGCTGCCGGGGGAACACCGCGCCGCGTCACGGCGCAGGGGCCGTCATACTGGCACGGCTGGTCGCCCGACGGCGCGACGCTTGCCTTCTGCGGCGAGCGGGGAGGCCAGTTTGATATTTACACGATCCCCGCCGCCGGGGGAACAGAGACGCGCCTCACGGACGCGCCGGGACTTGACGATGGGCCCGACTACTCCCCCGACGGAAAGTACATTTATTTCAATTCCGAGCGAACCGGGTCGATGCAGATCTGGAGGATGCACACGGACGGGTCGGCCCAGGAGCAGATCACTGCCGACGGATATAACAACTGGTTTGCGCACCCGTCACCCGACGGCAAGTGGATCGTGTTCCTCACGTACGGCCCGGACGTCAAGGGACATCCCGAGAACAAGGAGGTGATGCTCCGCCTGGTGAGCACGGGAGGCGGGGAGATCCGCGTGCTTGCCCGGCTCTTCGGGGGACAGGGGACGATCAACGTCCCGTCATGGGATCCCGGGAGCCAGCACGTCGCATTCGTCAGCTACCGGCTCGCCGCCCCCTGAGGCGTTGACACTGAATGGGACATTGAGTAGGTTCTCGGATATTCTCCGAACACCGTTCGCACTGCTCTTCGCACAGCATCCCGCCTGAAGCGCCTCACGGACCGGGTCTTCCCGATTGCCCCTTTCCTGCTCCCGGTCCGCCGCCGCACGAAGGAACGATTCAGGCACACCAGCATGAAGCACGGTCCGTCTCACCGGCGCCGTGGAGGGGTCTCCATGCCACTTGAGAGGAGAACCGCATGCGGATACCCCCGTTTCTCCGGCACGCGCCCGTCATCACGCTTCTCGTCATCCTCTTCGCTCCCCCCGCCGCGCCTGCCGGTCCCACCGGCACAGTCAGGGGAAGGATCACCGACCGCACATCCAGGGACCCCCTGCCGGGCGCGATCGTCCAGGTGGCGGGAACCGGGCTCGGCACATCGACTGACCTCGACGGCAGGTATGCGCTCCCCAGCATCCCCGCCGGGGAAATCACGCTCACAATCTCCTACGTCGGCTACGACAGGCTCAGCCTGAGGGTGACCGTCCCGGAAAACGGGGTGGTGGACGCCAACGGCGCGATGACGGCGCACGCGGTGGAAGGGGAGACCGTCATTGTGACCGCGCAGGCCAGGGGACAGATGGAAGCGATCAACCAGCAGCTTGCCTCCAATTCCATCGTCAACATCGTCTCGACAGAGAAGATGAAGGAGCTGCCGGACGCCAACCTTGCCGAGTCGATCGGACGGCTCCCGGGCATCTCCCTCCAGCGGGACGCCGGCGAAGCGTACGCCGTCGTCATCCGCGGACTCTCTCCCAAGTACAACCAGGTGACCGTCGAAGGGATCCCGATGGCATCCACGAACTACTACGACCGGACCATCGACCTGAGCCTCCTCTCCGACGACCTGGTCAGGGGGGTGGAAGTCTCAAAATCGCTCCGGCCGGACATGGACGCCGACGCGCTCGGGGGGACTGTCAACCTCATGCTCCGCTCGGCTGAGCACGGGCTCCGCTACGGCGGGTCGGCCGAAGGGGCGTATACCGACCTCCGGAAGACGTACAATAACTACAAGTTCACCGCGAGCGTCAGCGACCGGTTCGCCGACGACCGGCTCGGCGTCCTGGTCCAGGGCAACATCGAGCAGAAGCAGCTCCCGTCGGATCACTTCAGCGGGAGCTACAGCCCCCCGACGTTCGGCTCCTCGACGGGGACCTGGTTCGTCAACACGAGCACGGCACAGCTCACGGACCTCACGCAGATCCGCCACCGGCTCGGAGGAAGCGCGATCGTCGATTACAGCACGGATCTCGTCGACATGAAGCTGTTCAACATGTACGACCAGAAACGGGACAGCACGATCACCCGCATCAACACGACGACGTTTTACAACAACTCGTTCGGCGCACAGGTCATCGTGAGCGACACGAAGACGGAGCAGGAGACGCACGCGCTCCAGGCGCTCTTCAAGCCCTGGGGGATCGAAATCCCCGTCTCGCTCGCCTACACCAAGTCGGACCAGCACCAGCCCGGGACGGAGGAATTCGATTTCTGGCAACAGTCCTCCCCCCGGATGCTCTCGCCGGCGCAGCTCATCTACGGCCAGCCGTCGGACCTGATCGCCGCGCTGGGCGTCATGGACCCTTCCGTATCGACGATGGCCACGCCGTATACCTCCAACGCCAACCTGGTCGACGAGGAGTATGATTGCAAGGCCGACGTGAAGGTCCCGTTTGCGCTCTCGGACGAGTTCTCGGGGACCCTCTCTGCCGGGGGGAAATACCACGGCGTGCGCCGCACGAGCGACGCCGACCGGATATTCTTCGACATCCAGACGGGAAACGAAATCGACAGGCAGAAGCTGATCAACGCCGTCCCCTGGCTGGGGGGCGCGAGCCCCTACAACCAGTACGGGATCGATGCAATCTACTTCGTCGACCCGGGGTACACGCGGACGTCCATACTCGGCTATCCGGTCGGACCGGGGTACGACGTCGACAAACTGACGTCCATGATGCACGCGATCTATGCCGCCTATGCCCCGCTCTTCTTTACGGACGGTCCGTCCTCGTTCAACCAGAACTACTCGGACAGGGAACACACCGACGCGGCGTACGTCATGGGGGAAATCGCGCTCGGGACCGCCCTGACAATCGTGCCGGGCGTGCGGTACCAGGACGAGGTCACGGACATTGCGGCGTACCATATCCAGCTCAACGGGTCAAACCAGAACGGCCTCGCCGGCCAGGCTCCCGTGCTCGCCCAGTCGCACAGGAACACCCCCGCATGGTATCCGTCGGTCAACGTCAAGTACAGGATCACGGAGGACATACAGGCCGTCGGGGCGGCGTACAGGAGCATGTCGCTCCCCAGCTTCGGGGAAATCTCCCCCCTGATCGAATACAACCTGGGGGGACCCGTGACGACGGGAAACCCCCTGCTCCGGCCGTCGAAAGCGTGGAACTTCGACCTCGGCGCATCGATCTCAGGCAACGACATCGGTCTCCTCACGGTCAACCTCTTCTACAAGGAGATCGCCGACCTGATCTACGCCATGCAGAACTTCTACCCGTTTTACCCCTACCCGATCGCCGGCGCCCCGACCGATATCTTCGACAGGCTCCCCGGTCCCGCCTCGGGATACTTTGACCGGTCGTGGGCCGCCGCGACGAACGGGCTCGCAATCTCGACCAGCATCCCGATGAACGACCCCGACCGCGCCTATCTGCGGGGGATCGAGCTTTCGTGGCAGACGCACCTCTGGTATCTCCCCGGCGTGCTCGGCGGTCTGGTCCTCGACCTGAACGCGTCCTATATGAGCTCGCGCCAGTTCTACCCGTCGTTTACTCTCGTGAAGGTGGGAGGGACGCCCATCAGGCCCGTGTACAACCTCGTGTACCAGACAGCCGCCTCACCGCTCCAGGATCAGCCGGCCGCAACGTACAACGCGATCATCGGGTGGGACTACCTGGGGTTCAGTTCGCGGTTTTCGCTGAGGTTCCAGCAGAGGACAGTGACCGGCATCGACACGCAGTACGGGCTGGAGAACGCGTATTACGGCAACGCGACGCTCGTGGATATCTCCCTGAAGCAAAAGGTGGTTGACGCGTTATCGGTGTTTGCCAGCGCGACGAACATCGGCGCGCATATCGACAATTACTATTTCTCACACCCGGGGTACGCGACGTACCCGGGCGGCGATCTCCCGACGAACAACGAGACGTACGGCTGGGCGGCCCACCTCGGGCTCACGTACGCGTACTAGGACGGCGCGCTCAGTACTGGTGGAATGCGTCAGAGACGAACCTGAGCACATCCGGGAGCGAAGCGCGCCAGTACGTCCACGTGTGCGCCCCTTCCCTGATCCGGAATTCGTGGGGAATCCCCTTCCGGAGCATGGCGTTGTGCACGAGACAGTTCCCCTCCGAGAGCCTGTCCTTGTCGCCGCAGTCGATGTACCAGCGGACGGCGTTCAGGAGCGAGTCCGGCATGTTCTCGACCAGCGAGAGGACGCTCTCCCGCTTGAAATACGCCTCCACCTGGGCGTCCGAAAGTCCCGTCGTGTCCGCCTCGCGAAAGCTCGAGAGGCTCCCCCTGGTATCTTCCAGGCGCAGGGGGCGGATCGACGCGCTCAGGGGACAGGCTGAGGAGAACATCTCGGGATGGTGGAGGGCGTACCGGAACGTCCCCCCTCCCCCCATGGAGAGCCCCGCGATCGCCCTGTAGCGTTTCTCGGCCCTGATCCTGTACGTCTTCTCGACCAGGGGAACGAATTCCTTGAAGAAAAAGTCTTCATAGAGCCACGTCCCCCTGATGGTGTTCGAGTACCCGCGGTGACCGGTGTTCGCGTCGGGCATCACGATCACCATCGGCGTTGCCGATCCGTCGGCGATGGCCCTGTCCGCAATGTGAAGGACCTCCCCGAACTGCACCCACCCGGTCTGGTCATCCCCGCTCCCGTGGAGGAGATAGAGGACCGGATAGCTCCGCGAGGACGTTGCATAATCGGGGGGGAGGTAGACGGCATAGGCGCGTTCGCCGCCGAGGATCGCGCTCTTCATCGTGCAATGGTCCAGGACGCTTCCTCCGTCGCCGCTCCATGCGGCAACGGGGAGCGCAATGATCAGCATTGCAGCCAAAGGGCCAGCGAGCGCCGGCCTCGCACTGAGTGTCATGACGGTGTGGTTTCCTTTTCTGTAAGGAGAATGCTCAACGGGACGCCTCGCGCGTGACATCAAACGCCCCTCCGAACGTCTCGACGCGGGCGCCGGTCGCGTTACCGGCCGCATCGGTGTGAAACGTCAGGAAAAAATAGAACCCCTTCACGAAGAAATCCCTCTCCGACGACGCCAGGAGAGGAAAGCGCGTGCTGTCGGGCGCAACCAGGACCAGGTGATCCCCCTCCCGGATGACGCTCGCCGCAGCCTGGGGGGAGAGCCTGTATGTGCCGGTCAGCGCATCGAGCCGGGAGCGCCCAAGCGCCACGACGGGACGCGCATAGACGGCCTGCAGGCCGCGGGCAAAGCCGACGGCCTTGCCGCCGGAATGGCCCATCCCCTCGACGACCGACGTCGCGAGCTCGAGCCCGGCATAGTGCCTGGCAGTCAGGGCGGCCAGGAAGCGCTCGTACTCCGTCATCGGGCCTTCAAGCTCTGCGCGTGCCATGTAGAGCTTCACGGGAAGCCGCGCGTGCGACTCCGCGTATTCCTTCTCGTATGAGAAGAGCACGCCGTTGTCCCACCCGGCCGCCGGGCTGGTCAGGATGTATTTTGCAAAGAGCGGCGTCTCGTGGAACATGGCGTAGAGCGTGAAGAGTCCCCCCAGCGACGTGCCCATGAGAGCCCGGTCGCCCGGAAGGACCCGGAAGCGGGACTGCACGAAGGGGATGATTTCCTCCTTGATGCACCGCAGGAAGAGGGGCGCATTCCCCGACTGCGGCATGGAGGCGACGCGCGTCGGCGTCAGGTCGCTCACGCGCAGGCTGTCATGGTTGAGCCCGGCACCGGCGCGCGAAATGCCGACGATGACGATCTCCGGCACGAACCCGTCGTAGTACTGCTCCCCGTACATCGCGCTGACCAGGGGGAAATCCCACTGGCCGTCGAGAAGGAAGAGCACGGGAAACGACCCCGCGCTGTCGCCGTAGTGCCGCGGGAGATTGACGTCGAGCGCATAGTCCGCGCCCGCAATCGCGGAGTGGAGCGTGAGCCGCTGCGTGCCGGGGATCTCCACCGGGGGGCCGATCGCGCCCGGCGCCTTCTCCTGCGCCGTGAGGGAGCATGGGCAAGCCGCGCAGAG
>Ga0335081_10015013_pt1 | contig 12533 bp, 13 predicted proteins | sample Lox_Sample_35_FD_206713 | JGI IMG/M metagenome (GOLD analysis project Ga0335081, IMG submission 206713) | Soil microbial communities from Loxahatchee National Wildlife Refuge, Florida, United States - Lox_Sample_3.5 | ecosystem: Environmental > Terrestrial > Soil > Wetlands | place: USA...
GGCAGCGATGGGCGTCGCGGGCGGACCGCCGGCGGTGGCCAAGGACTGGCTCGCCGACCCGGCCCGCTGGACCGCGCTGCGCGGTCAGCTGGCCGACGTGGTCGCCGCGCACGCCAAGCGCGACCCGCTGGCCATCGGCATGCCGCCCGAGGCGGCCAGGGCCGCCCTCGGCCTGCCCGACCGCGCGCTGGTCGAGGCGCTGGCCCGGGGGCCCGCTAGCGCCGGGGAGGACGACCCCCCCGAGCCCCCGGGAGGGCGGGTCCGGCTCGAGAACGGCTACCTGCGGATGGCGCCGTCGCTGCCGCCGCGGGTCGTGGCCGGCGTGCGGGCCGTCCTGGCCGGCCTGGAGGCGGCGCCGTTCGCGGCCCCCGACGCGGGACGGCTGCGGGAGCTCGGACTCGACCCGCGGGCGATCGCCGCCGCCGCGCGCGCGGGCCTGCTGCTGCGGGTCACCGAGCAGATCGTGCTGGCCCCGGACGCCGAAGCACAGGCGGCCCGGGCGCTGGCCAGGCTGCCGCAGCCGTTCACCACCGCCGCGGCCAGGCAGGCGCTCGGCACCACCCGGCGCGTCGCGATCCCGCTGCTTGAGTACCTGGACCGGGCCGGGATCACCCAGCGCCTCCCCGACGACCGCCGCCGCCTGCGGTTAAGCGGAAAGGCCGGGAGCTCAGGGGGAGTCGCGATGATACTGGAGATCCTGCAGGTGCCGGCCTGCGCTGGCGCGGACCTGCTGGCCGCCCGGCTGGCGGAGCTGCTGGCGGGCCGCCCCGGCGTCCTGCTCACCCGGCGGGTCGTCACCAGCCAGGCGGACGCCGAACGGCTCGGCATGACCGGCTCGCCCACCCTGCTCGCCGACGGCGCCGATCCGTTCGCCCGCCCGGGCCAGCTCCCGTCCGTTTCCTGCCGCCTGTACCTCGACGAGCACCAGCGCCCGGGCCCCGCGCCCTCGCCCGTCCGGCTCCGCGCCGCCCTCGGCCTGTAACGGCCCCGGGCGCCCGGCCATGAGCATCGCATTCTCGGCCAGCACCGCGAGCCAGTAGTTCATTCGTTCGGCGTTGGTGGTGTCCCGCTAGTGCGGGAAGAGGCATGCGGCGTCGGCGAGCGGGAGCCGGCCTTCCACCTGGTGGATCTCGAGCGTGAACGAGACCCGCTGCGGGGAGCAGGCGTCGACGGCGGCGGCCACGATGGAGGCCAGGCCGCCCGGCCCGTACATCATGTCCAGCGACCGTCGGCGCTGGTAACTGAAGGGAACGGGCAGCCGGGTCAGGAAGCTGAAGTGATCCCGCAGGCCAGGGACGAGGGGATGCCCGTCGTGCAGGTGGAAGTGCACGTGCTTGCCCAGCCGGCCAAGCGAGCGCGTGACGTCGTGCACGTGCGGCAGGGCGCTTGCCACCGCGTCCTGGACGTCCGCCGCCAGGTCGGGCAGGCGGTGGTCGGCCGGGCCGAGCTTCTTCAGGTCCAGGCCGGGATGGCGGTCGCCGAACGTCGCGGTCACCTGACGCAGGCCGACGTGGCCGACGTCGACACAGCAGCTGATCCCCGCTGCCCGGCGCCGGGACGGGCCGGCGGTCGCCCGGATCGGTCTGCCACACGTCGAGCCTGGCGCCGTCGGCGGGCTTCACCGGCTCGGTGATGACCCGGCGGCCCGGGCGGAACCCCGCGATACGGAACATGTGCATGTCCGCGCCGAAGAAGGCCGCCTTCTCGAACCGGTCGCTGCCAGCCGCCGCACCCATACGCTTTCCCCCATGTCTGCTCTTCCTCACAGAGCAGCGGACCAGGCCGCTGATACATAAGTTCAGAGGCTGCGGAACTCGGGGGAGCGGCGGAGGGCGTCGGCCACGCGGCGGGCGGTGCTGACGGTGTTGACGAAGCGCATGAAGAGCAGGCCACCGCCGTGGACGCCGAAGACCGAGGCGCCGGGCTGATCGCGGATCGAGATGTTCGCGTACTGCAGCGCGCTCTTCCGCACGGTGACCCGGCGGTCGCCGTTGCGCTCCACCCGGAAGCCGGGGCCGAGCCTGCGGCTGAGCACGGTGACGACCTCGCCGGGCGTCACGTTCTTGCGCGGCACCCTTACCTTCGGCACGACCCCAGGGTAGTGCCGTTGCCTGGATAAACGCTGAATGCGCGCTGTCGTCAGGCGGAGAGCCAGGCGGCGGTGTCGGCCGGCAGGCTGTCGCCGGGGACGGGGCTGCTGGCCAGCAGGATCTCGCGGTGCGCGGGCAGCGGCGCCGGCGCCGGGCCGAAGTTCGCGGCCAGGACGAAGCCGGGTTCGCGGGCGAAGCCCAGCAGTCCCGGGTGCTCAGCGGCCGCGTCGAGCCAGCGCAGCGTGCCGCGGCCCAGGGCGGGGTGGCTCCGGCGCAGCCGCAGGGCCGCCCGGTACATGCCCAGGAACGAGTGCTCGTCGGCGAGCTGCGACTCGACGCTGAACGTGCCCCACCCTGGCGGCTGGGGCAGCCAGGGTGCGGCCGGGCCCGCGCCGTCCCTCGTTCGGGCAGTGCCAGCCCGGGGGGACGACCCCCCGGAACCCCCCGAAAAGCCGAAGCCAGTACCGGTACGGACCCAAGGGAGGGGCACGCGGCAGCCGTCGCGGCCGGGGTACCCGCCGCGGGTGCGGCGGAAGTTCGGATCGCGGCGCGCCTCGTCGGGGATGCCGGTGACCTCGGGCAGGCCCAGCTCCTCGCCCTGGTAGATGTACGCCGATCCGGGCAGGGCGAGCAGCAGCAGGGCGGCCACCCGGGCGCGCCTGGCGCCAGCGGCCGCGTTCCGGTCGCCGGCGGCGATGAGTCGGCTGATCATCTCCCGCCAGTACCCCTCGTCCAGCCGGTAGCGGCTGGCCGGGCGCGGCACGTCGTGGTTACCGATCACCCACGGGGCCCGGGATCCGCTGGTCAGCGCCAGCGCCGAGTCGATGGCGGCGCGGAACGCGGCCGCCCGCCAGCCCGGCAGCATCAGCTGGAAGTTGAAGACCTGCGGCAGGCCGCCGGGCGCGAGATAGGGCCCCAGGGTGCCGGGCGCGTCGTACCAGACCTCGCCGATGGCGGTCCGCGCCCCGGGGAAACGTCCGTCCGGATACGAATCCAGGATGGTCCGCCAGGTCCGGTACAGCTCGTGCAGTTCGGGCCGGTGCCGGTACGGCGAGGGCGCGTGCGGCGCGGCCTGGCCGGCCAGGTCCGGCAGGTCCGGGTCCTTGAACAGGCCGTGCGCCACGTCCACCCGCAGGCCGGCCACGCCGCGGTCCAGCCAGAACCTGATCACGTCCGCGAACATGGCCGGAATCTCGGGGTTGCGCCAGTCCCAGTCCGGCTGGCTGGTGTCGTACAGGTGCAGGTACCACTGCCCGGGACGGTCATCCGCCTCGATCACCCGGGTCCACGCCGAGCCGCCGAACTGCGATGTCCAGTTGTTCGGCGCCAGGTCACCGCCGGGCCCGCGGCCCTCGCGGAAGATGAACCTGGCCCGTTCCTGGCTGCCGGGCGGCGCGGCCAGCGCGGCGCGGAACAGCGGGTGAGCGCTGGAGCAGTGGTTCGGCACCAGGTCGACGATGACCCGGATCCGGTGCCCGGCCGCGTCCTTGACCAGCCCGTCGAAGTCCGCCATGGTGCCGAGCAGCGGATCCACCGCGCAGTAGTCGCTGACGTCGTAGCCGCCGTCGGCCAACGGCGACGGGTAGAACGGGGTCAGCCAGACCGCGTCCACGCCGAGGTCGGCCAGGTACCCGAGCCGGGACCGCAGCCCCGGCAGGTCGCCCACGCCGTCGCCGTCCGCGTCGGCGAAGCTGCGCGGGTACACCTCGTAGACGACCGCGTCCTCCCACCACACGTGCCCGCTGCCGCTCACGCGTCTCCTTCGTCCCGGTGATCTGCCTCGCCGCTTATTCTCCCGGAGCCGCGGCGGCGCCATGACCGTGGCGGGACGGCAGTAAAGTCGACGCGGAGGCGTCCGGGTACCTGGTGGTCCCCCCGGTCTTCAAAACCGGTGAGCGCCGCGCTGCGGCGCTGGCGGGTTCGATTCCCGTCCGCCTCCGCGACGCTCTTGGCCCGGGATAAGGCACTCGTGAGGCGCCGCACCGGGGTCCTCGGTGATGCCGCGGGAGACCTTCCGACCGGACGCCCAGGACCTCAGTCTCTAGCCCCTCAGAAAACGAACCGGTAAGTAAGAAGGTGGCATCACCGAACACGTGCTCGGCGCAAGGTTTCTCTTGGGAGGCGTCATGCTCCCAGAAGACGAGCAGCGCCAGCTGCAGGAGATTGAGCGGGCGCTCTGCAGGGATGATCCGAAGTTCGTGCGTCTCATGCGCGCGATCGATCCGCGGGTGCAGTATGAACGCACGCTCAGACGGGCCCTGCTCGGAGTCGTGATCGGCATTGGCGCGCTGTCGGCCGGGGCGGCCACCCACCGTGTCTATCTAGCAGTGGTCGGCGTGGTCATCGTGCTGCTATCCCTGGTGTGGGCGGTGGTCAGCTGGCGGCGGTACGTGGCCGAAGTCCCCCCACGTTCCAGAGCCGGGGCCAAGACGGCGGAGGGCACGAAACGCCGGCCCCGGCAAAGCTGGCGGGCCCGGGTGACAGAGCGAATGGAAGGGCGTTGGCGTCGCCGCCGGGAGGGTAACGGCGGAATGCCGGGGCGGACCCGGTAGATTGTCGCCGGGACGGGGGTCCGGGGAAGGATTCCCGTTTCCCCGCACCCAGGGGGCGAGGCCGCCCGGGTCGGCGCGTTGGTCACAGGCGTTCAGCGCAGTGGGCTGAACCGGGCAGAGGGGGAGGATGCGGTGATCGCCGGGGAAGGTGAGATCCGGTACCGCAAGCGGGACTTCTGGGCGGGTGAGAACCTCAAGTACGCCGAGCCGCACTTCCGTATGCGCAAGGTGGCGCGGGAAGCGCGTCGTGTCACCCGCGGGCATGCGTGCGACCTGCTCGACATCGGCTGCGGGCCCGCGACCCTGGCCCGCCTCATGCCGCCCGGCGTGCGCTACCACGGCATCGACATCGCCATTCCGGAACCGGCGCCGAACCTTATCGAGATGGACATCATCGAGGAGCCGGTCAGCTTCCGCGGCAAGAAGTTCGACGTGGTCGTGGCGCAGGGCCTGTTCGAGTACACCGGGACATTCCAGTCGCAGAAGTTCGCGGAAATCGCCGGCCTGCTCAATGACAGCGGCACGTTCATCCTGACCTACCAGAATTTTTCCCACTGGAAGAGGGATATTTACTGGCCGTACAGCAACGTGCAGCTGCCCGGTGATTTCCGCAACGACCTCAGCCGCTTCTTCACGATAGAGCGTTCTTTCCCCGGGTCGCATAACTGGAATCACAGGTTGAAGTGGTGCGGGCCGGCGCCGCGGGCGGCCAGGAAGCGCTCGAGGAAGACCGCGTCGGGGCCGCCGGTGGGCGTCAGCAGCTCGATCTTCGGTCCCGCGGCGAACGCCAGCTGGCCCCACCAGAATCCGGGCGAGTCCGTGCCATACAGCCATCTCCCGCCGAGCACGCCGCCGAACAGCTCCCAGCCGTCGGTCAGGGCCGGCATGCCGATGGCGAGGTGGTCCAGGACGGCGGTCATAACGCCTCGCGGTGCGGTCAGGAGCGCCCCCAGCCGGACGCCAGGTGATCGTGCGGACACCCACGAAGGTACCGGGCCCGGGTCGCGCGGGCCTGGAGGTGCGGCCGACGGGACGGCCGGGCGCCCGGCGAAGTTGCTTTACTACCTCCCGCCGCCTGACCCTGATGTAACGCCGGGCGCGAGGCGGCCAGCGCCGCGAACACCACGGTAGAGCTGAGGTAATGGCCGGTGGCGTAGTCGAAAGTGCCGCCGCAGGTTATCAGCCGCAGGGCGGCAAAGTCGGTCGCGCCGTAAATGGCCTTTGCCGGGAATCCGGATTTGGGATACTCGCGCACGCCCGTGACGCGGAAAATGGCCGTGACGCCGTTGGCGAGCGTCACGTCCACGGTATCTCCCGGGCGGAGCGCGCCGAGCCGGAAGAATACGGCGGGTCCTTGATAAGTGTCGACGTGACCGTCGATGACCGACGACCCGATCTGGCCGGGCGTCGCCGAGTACTTGTACCACGCCGCCTCACCGGGACTGGTCACCAGCGAGGGCACCTGGACCGTGCCGTCGGAGTTGAGCCCCAGGTGCAGCAGCCTGGTGTCCACGCCGATGGCCGGGATCCGCACCGACACCGGCAGCGAACGCGGCAGCGAGGGACCGCGGCCCGCCCCGCCGATGATGCCCGCCGCCGACTGAGCGGGCTGCGGCGCGTGCACCTGCGCGGCGACCGCGACGCCGACTGCGGTGCTACCAGCCACGATGAGCAGGACTCCGGCGATCCCTGCCAGCCGGGCGCGTGGGCTCCGGGCCCTGGGCGCGGCGGGCGGCGTCGCGTAGCCGGCCTGCGGCCACGAGACGACCACGCGGAAGCCGGCGATCCGCCGCCACGCCGCGTCCGGCAATGCCGCCGTCCTTCCCGAGGTTGTCCTGCACAACTAGCGTAATATTCCGGTCGTGACCTGGCCATTGCGTCGTCGCGCCGGCCATGGGTCTTCCCTTTACTGCCATCCGCTACTGCCATCCGTGATTCCGGGGGCCCGCCCGCGGGTCGGCGGGCCCGGCCGGGTCACGCGCTTTTTCCCTTCCGATGCCGGTTTCTGCCGCTGGGACCGGGAAAAAAAGGATCATTGGCCCGGCGCACGAGGAGGTTCCATGAAGGTACGCATACCGGTCGCCGGAACCACGCTCGGCGCGCGGCTGACCGTTCTCGGCTGGGGCGCGCTGGCCATGCTCGCCCTGGCGGCCCTCGCCGCCTGCACGTCGAGCCCGCCCACCACCAGCCCGAGCCTCTTCGTCCCGTCGGTGACCACCTCGTCCGCCGGCTCGCCCACGGCGCCGGCTTCCGCCGGCAGCACGACCTCCCCCGGCTCCGGCGCCACGCCCGGCGTGAACACGACTCCCGCCACGCCCAACGCGACCACGACGACCGTGAACGTGACGGTGACGGCCACCGTCCCGGCCACCTCGTCCACCAGCCAGATCCCGAGCGTCGCCCCGGTCACCGGCGGTGGCGGCACGGCCGGGCTGCAAGACGGCGCGCTCTTCGGCGTCGGCGCCGCGGCGATACTGATCGGCGCCGGGAGCATCGCCTACCGCCGGTGGCTCACCAAGAATCGCTGACCCCCGCCGGGTCCGGCGCGGGCGAGGCGCGCAGACCGGGGCTGTGGGCGCCGCAGCGGCGCGCGCTGACCTTGGGCCTGGTCCTGACCATCACCTTCGTCGCGTCCGAGGCGCTGGCCGTGGTGACGGTCATGCCGGTGGTCGCCAGGGATCTCGGCGGGCTGCGCCTGTACGGCTGGGTGTTCAGCGGGTTCATGCTGGGCAGCGTGGTCGGCATCGTGGCGGCCGGCCGGGAGACCGACCGCCGTGGACCCGCGGTTCCGTTCGTGGCCGGGGTGCTGCTGTTCGGCTCCGGCCTCGCCGTGGCGGGCCTGGCGCCATCGATGGGCGTCCTGGTGGCGGGGCGGGTGCTGCAGGGCGTGGGCGCCGGGGCGGTGCCGTCGGTGGCCTACGCCACCATCGGCCGGACCCTGCCCGAGGCGCTGCGGGCCCGGATGATGGCGGTCCTGTCCACCGCCTGGGTCGCGCCCGGGCTGGCCGGGCCGGCGGTCAGCGCCGAGGTGGCGCGCCTGTTCGGCTGGCGGTGGGTCTTCCTGGGCCTGCTGCCGGTGGTCGCGGTGGCCGGGTCGATCGCCGTGCCCGCCCTGGTCCGGATCGGACCTCCGGCCGCGTCCCAGGCGCGGGAGCACCGGCTGACCGACGGCCTGCGCACGGCCGCCGGGGCGACCATGATCCTGGCGGGCCTGACCCTGGCGGCCGGGTCCGGCGCGGTGCCGGCCGGCCTGGCGCTGATCGCGGCCGGCGCCGTCGCCGGGCTGCCCGCGCTGCGCCGGCTGGTCCCGGCCGGCACGCTGTCCGGGCGCCCCGGGCTGCCCGCCACGATCGCCAGCCGAGGCCTGCTGACGTTCGCGTTCTTCGGCGCCGACGCCTACGTGACGCTGGCGGTGACGGCGGTGCGCCACCGCAGCCCGGTGGTGGCCGGCCTCGCCGTCACCGGCGCCACCGTGGCGTGGACGGCCGGCGCCTGGGTGCAGGCCCGGCTCAGCGACGTCTGGGAAGGACGCCGCCTGGTCCGCACCGGGCTGGTCATCATCCTGGCCGGGATCGCCGGCATGGTCCTGGTGCTGCAGCCGGCCGTGCCGGTGGCCGAGGGCCTGGCCGCCTGGACTGTCGCGGGACTGGGCATGGGCCTGGCCTACGCGCCGCTTTCGCTGATGACGCTGCGGGAGGCGCTGCCCGGCCAGGAGGGGCAGGCCTCGGCGTCGCTGAACCTGGCCGACGTGCTCGGCACCGCGATCGGCATCGGCGTGGGCGGTGCGGCCGTGGCGGCCACGGCGGGCCGCGACCTCCGGCCGGGCATCGCCGGCGCGTTCGCCGTCGCCGCGGCCGTGGCCCTGGCGGCGCTGGCCTTCACCGGCAGGCTGCCCGCGGGCACCACGTCGGCCCCCCCGCCGGTTCCCGGCCAGGTGCCCGCGCGGACCCCGGACTGACCGCTCCGGCGGCCCGGCCCCTGGCGTTACCGCCGCACGGGATATCCTGCACGTACCTCACCTGCCTCGCCGCCCGGCTCGCGGTGGCGGGCGGAACGGGAGCCCGCCGATGGATGACCCGCGCCACCCGGCCTGGGCCGACGCCATGCTGCGGCGCCCCGCGGTCGATCCCGGCATCCCCGCTCCCGACCGCGCGCTGCTGATCGCCCCGGGCACGCTCCTCACCCCCGCCTGCCGCGACCGGCCGCCGGTGAACCGCGACTACCTGCCGGCAGACCCCGGGAAACGGGGCGCGACCATCGACGGTGCGGTCATGGGCATGACCGCGGCCGCGTTCGCCGCCGTCGGCGGGGCCACACCGCTGGCCATCGGAACCCTGATCCTCCAGAATCCGGTCGGCTGGCAGTCCGCTTCCGGTCGCTACGGCCTGCTCCTCGCCGAACTGCTCGCGGTCGTCACCGCCGTCGTCTTCATCACGCGGGTCATCCGGTTCGGGCAGCCCAGCGGCCGGCCGTCGGCCGGCGTGGCCGCGCGGGCCTACCACGGGCGCTACCTGACCGCCGCTGATTTCGACGCGCCGTCCAGGGTGCTGCTGCGGCGCGCGCAAGACGCAGCCGACGCGGTCACCTCCTCCGAGGTCTGCCGGGCCGGCCTGCTGGACCGGCCCGCCGTGAGCCTGGCGCTCGCCAGTCAGGAATGGGACATCGCCGCCTCGCTGCGCGAGCAAGCGCGGCTTCGCGCCGCGCGGGCCGGGCAGTCCGCGGGTGCGGGCCCGCAGACCGCGGCGGTGCTCGGCCGGCAGATCCGCGCCGCCCAGATCGCGGCGGCCAGCGTGGCCGGCCGGGTCGCCGCCCTGGAGGGCTATGCCGCCGAGGTGCGCGGCGCCGACGTCGCCTACCGGGACTGGCTGCAGGCCACCGCGCTAGCCGAGATCAGCCGGCAGCACCTGGACATGCTCGCCCGTACCGCCGCCGACGAGCATGGCATCGCCGAAATCGACAGCATGTCACGGCAGGCTCGCGCGGTTCGCCTGGCCTTCGGCGAGCCGCCCGGCCCGGTCACCCGGCGGCAGTGACGAAGGCGGGCAGGTAACCGAGTTCCTGGCCGGAGGCGTTCGGGTGATAGGACGCGCTAATGTCGAAGATGTCCACCGAGTTCAGGTAGCTACCCGAGTCGCATATCCCGTGATGGGCGAACTGCGGGCGGACGTCGGCGAACGTGTCGCCGTAGGCCTGCGCGGCGGTGGCCAGGGCGCCGTCGAGAGCGTCGGCGCCGCCGTTGAGCGCCGCCCGGTCCTGGGCGCTCAGCCCGATGCAGGTGCTCGACTCGGACAGGTCATAGAACTCGGGGTAGCCGAGCACCACGACCTTCGCGTTCGGCGCATGCGCCCGGATCGCGGCCAGGGTGCTGTCGAGCCGGGCCGGCAGCTGGCTGGTGACGAACGCCTCGGCGGCCGAGACGGCGTTCAGGCACGACGCGGTCGACCCGAGCACGCAGGTCTCCATGACGCCGGAAAAGTCCGCGTCGTTGCCGCCGATGGTGATGCTGACCAGCGTGCTGCCCGCGCTCAGCGCCTGCACCTGGCTGCTGATGACGTCGGCGGTGGTGGCGCCGGCGCAGGCCACCGAGACGAACGAGGCAGGGGAGTGGCCAGCGGACCACTGCTCGGGGTAGGCGTTGTAGCTGCGGTCGCAGCTGCCGCTGGACGAGATGTAATTCCCGGCACCGAGTCCCGAGCTGTAGGAATCGCCGAGGGCGACGTAGCTGACCGCCGGCGCGGCCCGGGCGGCCGGTGACGCGGCCAGGGCCAGGCCGGCCGAGAAGATGAGAACTGCCGTGCTGAAAATGACACGGGAAAGACGCACGAATCACCCCATCAAGTCCCTGGAACGGCCGTAGAAACGCGCGCACGTTCCTTGTACCACGGGTTCATGGGCAAATCAATATATTGATTTACGGACCACATTCTGCCCCGTGCCGACCTGGGATCCTCGTCGCAATCGATACCGAGGTGCCGGTCTCGGGTTTCGCTGCCGCCCGGATTGGGCCGCGCCGGACGGCCGGCCACGGGAGGGCCGCGCCGGACGGGCTGTCCGGGCGTAACTATTCGGAAGTCCTGTGGTCCGGTTCGCGTTCGCCCTGGTAGACGCGGTCCAGCTCGCCCCAAGCCACACGATTCCCGAATACGTACGTCCGGGCAGTGGGCGCCGCGGTGGAACATCGGGCCGGCGGCCATTGTTTTCGCTGGCATGATCGAGGGCCGGTATGCGGAGCTGATTACCGGGCAGCGGCAGGGAGTACTGGTCACCCTCAGGAAAGACGGGTGGCCGCAGCTGTCCAACGTGAACTACGCCTGGTACCCCGAGGACCAGACGATCAAGATCTCCACTACCGACGACCGGGCCAAGACCAGCAACATGCGTCGTGACCCCCGGGCCAGCTTCCACGTCACCAGCGGTGACTTCTGGTCCTACGTCGTGGTGGACGGGCACGCCGAGCTTTCCGCGGTGGCCCGCGACCCGCATGACGCGACCGTGCAGGAGCTGATCGACCTGTACCGCGCGGTACGCGGCGAGCACCCGGACTGGGCGGATTTCCGGGCGGCCATGGTCCGCGACCGGCGCCTGGTGGTCCGGCTCCGGGCCGAGCGAGCCTACGGGATGGTTCACCGCGGGTAACGAAACGCAAGGGGCGATTGCGCCGGGCAAGACCTGGCTTCCGCGTCGTTGACGGCAGACGCCATGAGCACCAATGGGCCGTTGCTGTCGCGCGTAAGCTGGGACGATGCTGGTTGATTCCTTCGGTCGGGTGGCCACTGACCTGCGGGTGTCGCTCACCGACCGGTGCAACCTGCGGTGTGCGTACTGCATGCCGCCCGAAGGACTCGACTGGCTGCCCGCGCCCGAGCAGCTCACCGACGACGAGGTGGTCAGGCTCGTCCGGATCGGGGTCGAGCGGCTCGGCATCCGCGAGGTCAGGTTCACCGGCGGCGAGCCGCTGCTGCGGCGCGGGCTGGCCGGCATCGTCGCCCGCACCGCCGAACTGCGCCCGCGCCCGGAGATCTCGCTGACCACCAACGGCATCGGGCTCAAGCGCAGCGCCCCGGCACTGCGCGCGGCCGGCCTGGACCGGATCAACGTGTCGCTGGACACGCTGCGGCCCGAGACGTTCCGCAAGCTCGCGCGCCGGGACCGGCTACCGGACGTGCTCGACGGCCTCGCCGCCGCGGCCGCGGCGGGGCTCACCCCGGTCAAGGTCAACGCCGTGCTCATGCGGGACCTGAACGACGACGAGACCGTCTCGCTGCTGCGCTTCTGCCTGGAGCACGGCTACGAGCTGCGGTTCATCGAGCAGATGCCGCTGGACGCGCAGCACGGCTGGAAGCGGGCCGAGATGGTGACCGCGGCGGAGATCCTCGCCGCCCTCGGCCGTGAGCTCACCCTCACCCCCGACGACCCGCGCCAGCGCGGGTCCGCGCCCGCCGAGGCGTTCCTTGTCGACGGCGGCCCGGCCCGTGTCGGCGTCATCGCCTCGGTCACCCGGCCGTTCTGCGGCACCTGCGACCGGGTCCGGCTGACCGCCGACGGCCAGGTAAGGAACTGCCTGTTCGCCCGCACCGAAAGCGACCTGCGCGGCCCGCTGCGCGCCGGGGCGAGCGACGCCGAGCTGGCCGAGGCGTGGCGCCGGGCCGTCGCCGTCAAGCTGCCTGGCCACGGCATCAACGACCCGTCGTTTCTGCAGCCCGACCGCCCCATGTCCGCCATCGGCGGGTAGCGCCGCAGAAGGCTGACCGCTCCGGCTGGGCACGCACCCGGCCCGTTCGGCCCTTAAAAGATCGACGATGAACTGCCCACGCACGGGAGCCCGGGCTGACCGGGGCCGAGGGGGTGCCTGTGCGGTGCCATCGACCGTCTGAACCGGTCCGGGTAATGC